>Ga0302230_10002746_pt1 | contig 10229 bp, 12 predicted proteins | sample II_Palsa_N2_1_FD_193523 | JGI IMG/M metagenome (GOLD analysis project Ga0302230, IMG submission 193523) | Peat permafrost microbial communities from Stordalen Mire near Abisko, Sweden - II_Palsa_N2_1 | ecosystem: Environmental > Terrestrial > Soil > Palsa > Peat permafrost | place: Sweden...
GGTACGGCACGCATACCATATTTTTTTTTTTGCACCTCGGCCCAAGCTGGGCGTCGTTTCACTCGTTTGGGCGAACGAGGGGATTGGCATCATCAAAAACCAACCTCCCTCTTTCCCTTCTCTTTCCTTCTCTGTGCAGGTCGCAACCAGGCCTCAGGACTACGGGCGCGATCGGTCTTGGCGGCGGGAGCATCAGTGGGTCCACCGTAGCCGGTGGCCCTGGCAACGCCGGTGGCTATCCGAGCTACAATCAGCTGCTCAACCGACAGGTGCGCCTTTTTTCCTTTCTTGTTTCTGCTGACACGGGCGTGACCCTATCCTCAGCAGGCGTCCATGTCCAACGGAGATGGCAACAGCGGGGGCGGCGGCTTCCAAGACTATTTGCCGGTGCGGACCTGTTTACCAGTCTCTCGCGCAAACCAAGTTAACCCCTCTCGATAAAATAGTCCAACGGACCGGGGTCCTACCAACCACCGCAGCGGCAGCAGCAGCAGCAGCAACGTGTTGGCGGCATGCCAACGGCTAGCGCTTCCTCGGTGGCCGCCCTGCAAAAGCTGCAACAGCAACAGCAGCAGGCCGTTCAACAGCAGCAACAGCAACTGGCCGCACGTGCTGCATTTGGCGGCTCAAACCCTGGCATGCCTGCAGCAGCTCAAAGTATTCTGCCGCTCCCTTTGCTTGCAGCTAAATAATTGTTTGTGGAATAGGTGTGCGTGCTGGGGGTCGCTTCAGCCAGATGGACAGTTTCGAAAACGACTTTCCCGCACTGCCCAACGCGGGCCATGGATCATTCAACGCCAACGACTTCCAACCGCACAGCGACGACTTCCCTGCTTTGCCAGGGCCTCAAAGTTTCAAGGGTACAATGTTGGGAGGTCGAAAAGTTTTAATCTTGAAAGAAAAAAAAAATACAGACGACCTGGGCTTCCTCGGCTCTGCGTCGTCTCAGCAACAGCAGCAAAACAACTACTATCAGAGCAGCAAAAACACATTTGGTGGAAGCAATAGCGACCTGGACTCCATGTCCAAACTGAGGATCTCGGACGGTCCCCTGCAAAAAGTACTCCTTTCCCAAACAGAAACCATTTATTTAAAAATCCTTTTTTTGAAAAACAAAAGGCGAAGACAACCGGGCCTATTGGCTCGTCCGCAGTGGGCGCTCCCATCGGATCTGGCGTGCCTATCGGATCCTCTGCAGTCGGAGGGCCCATCGGATCGTCTGCAGTCGGTGCACCAATCGGATCTGGAGCGATGCTGGGCGGAGGGTCTGAGCGATACGGCCTCATGGGTATCCTCAACGTCATCCGCATGGCCGAGCCAGACTTGTCAACTCTCGCCATCGGGTCAGACCTGACAGGGTTAGGTCTTAACCTAAACTCACCCGAGTACGCCATTTTTTGAAGAAATTATTTTTATTAACTCGCCCGCCAAAACCTTCAGTCCGTTGTACTCGATCTTTGTCTCGCCTTGGGCCGATGGATCCAGCCGACGAGAGCCTGATTACCGTCTGCCTCAATGCTACCACCTCGCCGCACCGCAAAACCCGATACCGAAGATTGCCACCTTCTCGGACGACGTACGAATAAAAATTTTTTATTTTGTTATACTAATGACTCTCTCTTTCCAAAAGACGCTGTTTTACGTCTTCTACTCGATGCCCCGAGACCAAATGCAAGAACTGGCGGCCCAACAACTGTACATGCGCAACTGGCGCTTCCACAAGGAGCGCAAGATCTGGCTCACGCGCGACCCCAGCGCCGAGCTCATCGAAAAGACCGAGGGCTACGAGCGTGGCTTGTACATCTGCTTCGACGTGAAGTTGTGGGAGCGTGTTCGCATGGTACTTGAAAGCTCCATCGCGAGTGGCAGGAATTGACTGACGATATTTTATTTTTCAACAGGAGCTCACGCTGAGATACGACGCACTAGAAGAGCGAGTGATCCCGCAAGGAAATGCCTCTGGCGCGTCTGCAGGGCCCAACGCCGCACCAAGCTCGACAGGTGGTGCCGCAGGCAAGCTCGGGTTGAACGGGCCGTCGACGTACTCCTTGTCGACCTCCGCGTCCAACTCTCAATGATGACGCCGCTCTCTCCATCTCTTTTTCTCTCTCTCTCTCTCTCTTCTTTCTTCTACCCCACGCCCCCTTTTTCGCCACCCCACACACCTCTCCCTTTCTTTTGTTTTTCCTTCGCTCAATAAAATGAAAAAAATTAAAAATAAAACAAAGGGAAAGCACATTTGGCTTAGAGCTTGCTGCTAATCGTGTTGGACGCCGGGGGCCACGGCTTGACGACTGCCTTGCCGTACGTTTTGCGGTTCGCGACAGCCTCGAGTGCCTGGTAGGCGTTCTCGAGGCCGACCACGGTGGGCTGGTACACGATCGGCTTGAGCTTCCCCTCTGCAAAGAGCTTGAGCAGGTCTGCAAACACGCCGGGGATGACCTCGCGCTCGTTGGCCTGGTAGCCGCCCCACATGAACCCGACGATGGAGCAGTTCTTGAGCAGGGCGCGGTTGACGGCGATCTTTGGGATCTCTCCGCCCGCAAAGCCGATGACGAGGATGCGGCCGTTCCAGGCGATGCACTTGGTGGACTCCTCCGTGAGGCCGACTGGGTCTTTGCATGCGTGAAAACAAAGGAGACGGTTAGCAGCGTTACCTGATTGATTACTCACCGTAGACGACGTCAACACCAACGCCGTCCGTCAGCCGCTTGACCGTATCAAACCACTTCTTGTCGGTGGTGTAGTTGATGGCGTGGTCCGCACCGCCCTGCTTGATGGCGATGGCACACTTCTCGTCGGTGCCGCAGGTGGCGATGACGGTCTTTGCCCCGAGCGCCTTTGCGCACTGGACGGCCGCGAGACCCACGCTGCCGGCCGCCGCGTGGACGAGCACCGTCTCGCCGGGCTTGAGGTTTGCGCGGACCTTGAAGGCTGCGTACGAGGTGGGGTAGGTGCCGTAGATGCCCGAGGCCTCGTCGACGGTGAGGCCGGCGGGGATCTTGAACAGCTGCTGCGGGGCCGACACAATGTACTGTGCGTAGGCGCCCGTGAACGTGCCGCCAAAGACCTTGTCGCCCGGCTTGAAGCCGCCGTCCGCGTTGGCGCCCACGGCCTCGACGGTGCCGGCAAACTCTGCGCCGGGGATGAAGGGGAACGGCGGCTTGAACTGGTACTTGCCCTGGACCTGGAGGATGTCGAAAAAGTTGACCGACACGGCCTCCACCTTGACCAGCACGCTGTCCGCGTCCAGGGCGGGCACGGGCCAGTCGATGGCCTTGAGGTCGCGCACGCTCTTGAGCCAGCCCTGCTCGACCACGAGGGCCTTCATTGTCTTTGGTGGGCTCATGCTTCTCGTCTGTGCTGCGTCGTGGTGGGGAAAAAACAAACAAAACGAGTCACGGACGGAACGTGACCCTTTGTTACAAATCTACAAGCCACTACATAAGCGAGGCACACGGGAACACGCGGTGCATGATCGTGTCCAGATCGCAGCGGTATATGGATGCATCGTTGCCTAGACGGAAAAGGGTGTGTCAACAACAGCAGCAAAGCAGGGACGCACCGACGTAGATGTGGCCGCCGTCGGCCGAGAAACAGGCGCCAGCAAGGGAGGAGTGGGAGCCCGTTGGCATCGCGCTGCAGTCGGCATGGGGTGGAGGGAGGACAGGAAGGACCTGTTCCCCGCTGTAGGACCGGGCGTCGACCAGGTGCACGGCGGCCGTTTGCTCACAAAACATCAAAAGGTCCGTGCACCCGCTCGGACTGTACTTGGCGACACGGTAGGGGATCGGCTGCCAGCTGTTGGCCCTTTGGGTGGTGAACTCGGCGATGGGCCTGTTGAGCTTGCGCTCGTCAAAGACCATTGTGCTGCCGTCCTGCGAAGCCACGGCAAAGTGCGGTCTGCTCTGGCTCCATGACACCGAAAACGCCGCATCTTCAGATCCCGTGGCCGTGGCCGCTTTAGAAAAGGCGTCGTTGCGCACGTCAAAAAGAAAGATCGTGTTGGAGTCGCAGACGGCCGCGACCCGATTGCCCGCGGGATTGAACGATGCTGTTTGTTGCGACATTTCCATCAGTTGGCTGATTTTTAGTGTATGAAAGAGCGTACAGGCATTCACAGGCGAATCGCAATAGGCCGACGCAAGTATCCGCAGATCGGGGACCCTCAGCAACTGGGTGGGGCACCAGTGTTATCACGCTGCGATTCGTGTATGTCTGCATACCTTGATCGAGCTGTCGTTGTTACTGACGAGCAGCCGCGTCTGCGTCTCGTGCACGCCAAAGCTGAGGTTGTTGTTTATCTGCCCCCCTGTGTTCCGCGAATAGACGGCGGCCGCCGAGTCGTTGCTGTCCCTGTCGATTGTGTTGTCGTCTAGGTCCATCTCGTTGCTGGTGGTATCGCGGCCACCACCATCGTCCAGCACGCACAGCTGCAGCTCACCCAACAGCCCGCCGGCGGCGACGTAGCCGAGGCTGCATGCGACCGACACGGGCTTGTACGGCAGGTCTTTGAGCAGCAGAGTGGACTGTTAAAGGAGCGGCCCCCCCCGTTAGAGAAGAGCACAAGAGAGAGACAGGCACGCACGCACCTTTCCTCGCGACTCGTTGTACATTTTGACGCAGCGGTTGCCCACGTACACGACCGTGTCCTTGCTGCCGTGGTTGAGGCTGTGGCCCGTGGGCGTGCACACAAGGTCGCGCAATTGCCTTTCGTTGTTGCCATTAGCCTCTGGATAACGCAACCACCACCACCACCACCACCACCGAGTCATACCAGTGCTCGATAGTGGGCCGGCAGGGCAGCGCAGTCCAATTGGACCGGACGTACGACATGCAGCAGCGCGACGTTGCCAGACCGGGTGGCTGAAGTTGAAAACGCGCGAATCGCGAATAAATTTTCGCTCCAACCGAGACACGTAAGAAGTTAATGAAGTACATTAACCATTTAGTTAATGTACTTCATTAAGTCTGCAGTTAATGGTACACATAAAGAACATATATCCGAATTTTTAATGAGGTACATTAACAATGGACTAGGAGAAAATTTCAGAGTTCAATGGGTAAGCTTAATGCAAGGCATTAAGGAAAAAAATGTCACTTGTGTTCTACTTTCTATTTCGGCATGAAGCGAATAAGAAATGAAACCAAGACGAAGCAATATCGTATACCTCGTCCCAGTGGATCGAAGCCTCCCAGGAAACCTGGATTTGATGCGACCACGTGCAGCTGTCCTTAGTGATTTATACTCGCAGTCGAAAAAGTAGATACCACTTTCTGAAGTGACTGGTACCATGGCGCCAAAGCCCGCTCCATTCGTTGCAAAGAACGGACGCATCAGCGTCGCAGGTCTTCGAAAGAAGAAGGAGAAAAAGCCGCAAAAGCCGCCAACTGTCCGTGGTCATACCATCGCTACTCTGGCAACTGCGCCGCAGCCGCAACCTCCGACAGCAAGGCCGTTTGCACGCTTTGTCAAGGGCGGCACCTTTGTGCGGCAAGCGAGCACCATCCTCCGCAAGGAAAGGGCACGTCCCGTCACTGCCGCTGCTGCTAGTGCCAGTACGAAGGGAGGACCTACGCGAATTCTGGCGAGGCGTCCGCGCTCCGAGTCATCAGGGTGCTCAACTGACGAATCGTTAGCTGACTTTGACCTGCCCGCCGGCTATGACCACGACTATCGGGACTACGATAGCGGGATGGGCGGCGGATGGGAAGATGTGCCAGACCAGGATCAAGACCATCATCGTTCTGCACGGGTTGTCCTCAAGCGTGAGTCATGATTCCCTCTCGTGTCCAAACTTGGTTCCTAATATTTTCTCCTACGTACCAGGGGACCACAAGAACGAGTGGGCACAGCGCCGTCTGCACGAGGCGCAAGAGCGAGTACAGCACTCAGCAATGTTTGCCATCGCCACTGTCTTGTCCGAGGGATCCACGATGACAGTACAACGCTTTTTTGGTTGTTAAATGCTGGTCATTAATTTGTTGTTGAATGCCGATCATTAACAACGAAACAGGAAAACAAGAACGACTCAAACACGCCCTCTGGACTTCCTCCACTTCAGCCCGTTGGAGCGTGTCCCGAATGCGGTCAACCTTTGCATGCCGTCTCCGACAACAGGCTCACTGTGACCTTGGTCACCATCGAAGGTAGTATGCTAATTTTAATGAAGTACATTAACGTCGTCCTCCCGATGTTTTACGTAGGCGCAAAGTCCTACTCGGTCTCGTGGACGTGCTCGAGCACCTCCTGTGCCTTCTCGAGTGACACCGCGGGCGACAACGCCATGCCACTCCAGTTTGTGCTCGCTGCTCTTGTCCTTGCGACCCCATCTGGGAAGGTACTCCAGGATTTTTCAGTTTCCCAGACTTTCTTGACACAAGATGTGGCACTTTAGTCGTTATGGTTCGCCAACTCGCTGCTGGACCACTTCAGGTCCTTAAATCACCTATCTCCACGAACCAGTGCGCACGCGTACGCGGTCGCATTATCAGTCGCGACAGGTACGTATTCCGAGCCAGCGTAAATTATCAGAGTCCATCCATCTAACAAATAACAACCTCCTCATTGCAACAAAAAAAGGAACTAAATTCGATGTCCGCAGTATGCGACGCGCATCGCAAATGCGCGTCCGTGTCCTACACGAGATCTCCAAGATCTTTAAAATGACCCCCTTACTGGTATGTAATTATGATCTTTGCAGCTTGCCACTGATGTCCTCCAGACCGATTGCGCTGCCTGCGGCAATTCCCGCGATGCTGTTTTCGTCGACGGATGCTTCAAGTTGAAGCACCGTAAAGGTACAACTGACGACCTTGACAGGCCCGACATCAAGGAGTCTCCTATCCGGTCCTTCTTCGTTGCCGAAAAGCTCGTACACGACGAGCTCGCTCTCTCTAAGTCATCCGTTGGCAATGCCAAAAACCGCGACGACGACGTACGTCGTACAACTAAATTAACTTGATTGGCGTGATCTTGACTGGTACCTTAAAATAGACATGCGAGTCCGATATGCGCGCCAACGCAGAGATTTCTACCGCCCATCGGAAAGGCTACCGCGTAGCGGGAATCTTCACGGGCCGCTGCAAGCACGGCACTGTGCTGGCGATGGCCGACATTTTCAGTACGTCTCTTCGAGCTATAACCTGGGTCGTATTTATTTTTATTTAATAAAAAATTACAGAAGGCGAAAGTTACGCGTATTTCCGCGCGATTCTTCGGCAATTAAATACCCCCTCTCTCGTACGATCGTATTGGTCTCTCTCAATTCACTCTGATCAGATAATTGTAATTGATTACAGATGGACCTCCGGCGCATCTTTTATGACATTGGATGTGATCGACTCGAGAAGTCAACAAGAACCCTCACTCCCGAACTTCTCAACAATGGCAAAGGAGAGCAAGTCCAGCTGGTCGTACCAGTCTTGCACGCGAAGATGCACACCTTTACGTGCCAAGTATTGCACGATGCAACGTATGCCGAGGGCTCTGGCTTCCCGGTCTCGGAGATAATGGAGGTTGTGCACGCAAATCAGGGACAGGTAACTCTTAATGCATCCGCATTTTGCATTAACAATTGATTTGTTAATGTCTTTCAATAAATGTAATTCGTTTCTTGCCTCTGCAGCATGGACCGGCAACAATGTCCATGACATCTGGGGATCGGCATCAACGCCTCGACGATGCCGAGTTCCAGCGGACCCTGGCTACAGTACGTAAGCCTTCAGTTGCATTGTCTAAACAGTCGCCTTGTTTCTGTCTGTAGAATCTGAACTCGCACAAAGCTCTTGCCAAACGGCGCCAAGTTTTGGCGAAGCGCCTGGCTTCTGAGTCGACTACCACCACGACCACAGTCCCAGATTACAAGGTTCTACGCGAACGTATGCTTGCGTGGACAGCGCAGGGTATGACAATAATTGTCTTTGTGCAGTACAATTGACAGCAGATCCCACGCATATCCAATAGAAAAAGCAACAAAGAAACTCGGCCGACCGACCGATCAGGTCATGCTCGCACGCTCCCTCTTCCAAGAGCGAGATCATCAGTTTGACAGCGAGGATACCGTCGCGCTGAAGAACAAACTGGGCGTTCAATGGCAGTACGTATTCGTGTGATTTGACATGGCTCCCTGCTCACCGTTTTTTTCGAACGAAGATGGAACGTGGAGTCTTTAGACAACGACCCAAACTTCAAAACTGCTCTGACGCAGTTTTACCTGCGCGAGACGAATCGCATTGAAAGCGAGATCGAGAAAGCAAGATCCACGGTCGCTTTGACCAAACACATCCTCGAGAGCGGAGAGTGTGGAGGCACCAAGGCCATGACCAAGCTCAACAATCGCCTCCGCCGCGAGAGCGGGAAGCTCGACAAAGTCGAGAAATCTTTGGTGGAACTGAATTCATTGGTACATAATAAAAATCTCTGCACCTAATAACTTGATTCTATTCCTTGCAGTTCGCTCCCCTTAGATTAACCACCGTGGCCGCCCCAAGGATCCTGCCACTGACGCGTACGTTCGAAATTCTACGAGTACGAGTCAGTGACTCGTTTCTTTTTTTGTTTTGCTTGTTTGTTTGTTAGCACAAGAGAAGAACGACGCGTATACGTTTGCTCGGCGGCAGCGCTACGCAGAGGAACTCGTCCGCATCGACATCGAGCTAACCAACACTGCTAACTTCTTCCAGAATACAATCAAGAACCTCAACAACGCGCAAAGTATCATCACATTTTTAGCCTTTACGTCTAATTCACCCACCGTTGCTCCAGACGATCTTGCCAAGTCAATGCAAGACTTTGAGGCCAAGAATATGCGTCGGTTCGCGTATGTGGCTACGTGCTAAAATATCACCTTGTTCCGATTTTTCATTCTACGTAGTTTTCACAAGTATCAAGTCATCCTCGAGCAGGCTGCCGAGCCCTTCCAGCCTAAACCGCGCAAAACGATCAAGGCCAGCACCGCAGGGGGGGACGAGGAAGAGGACGACGACAACGGCGAGGACGAGGATGAGGACGAAGAGGTGGACGACGTCGAGGACGATCCCGACGAGGAGGTGGACGACGTCGAGGACGATCCCGACGAGGAGGTGGACGACGTCGAGGACGATCCCGACGATGACGCCGAAGAGAAAGAAGAGGCCGAGGATGAGGAATGAGAAGAGGCCAACGAGGAAGATAATTGTCGAATTAAAGTCAAAAGTTATACTTAATCATGAAAAGCTTTTTAGTGTATCACCAATAACTTTAGTACCCCGTACCGGCGCGACCCATGGTCGTCAGCATAGAATTAACGAAACATTTTCCCAATTATTCAGCGGATCTTAGGCTGTTGGCACAGAAGCAAATACGGGTGGTCCGCGTTTCCGCTTCTCGTTCAGCAGCTCCTCCTTTGCCGTTTCCGGTGACCAAATCCACACCAGAATCCACCTCCCATTGAGATCCAAAGTACCGAGTCGGCTTGACTGAAATATGTACAAAGTCCAGGATCGACTTTAACAAGAAATCAAAAAAGTAAACGACGGAGGAAAGGGAGGGGTGGGGGTGAGAGCACAGATGATGCGTGTGAAGATCAGAGTGGACCACCAAAGCAAAAAGAACATTCAGCATGCGGGAAGGTAGAATCAAGAAGTATGTTGACCATTTAGATGTTTTCAAGATTAACGCAGGACGTCAGGCGTCGATCACGACTTAAGGAGGACGTCAAAGAGTGGGTGCGTGAAGGCCACAGTGTATCTGGAAAGCCCAAAGATGAGAATGAGACGGGAAATAAGAATGCCCATTTTACCAAAAAAGTGCTCAAGCGGCAAAGTGCATTCCGGGACACAACGGACCAACCAGAGCAGCCAGTCCATCAGGATTAAAGGGTGACGTCGGGGAGCGGGTGCGTGAAGGCCACAGTGTATCTGGAAAGCCCAAAGATGAGAATGAGACGGAAATAAGAATGCCCATTTTACCAAAAAAAGTGCTCAAGCGGCAAAGTGCATTCTGGGACGCACCAGACAATCCAGAGCAGCCAGTCGAACAAGATTAAATGGGGACGTCGGGCGTGGGATGGGTGAAGGCCACAGGTTATCTGGAAACTCAATGATGAGAATGAGATGGGCAAAAATAAGAATGCCCGTTTACCATATAATGCAAAACAGGCAAAGTGCATTCCGGGACGCACCGGACCAACCAGAGCAGCTAGTCAATCAGGATTAAAGGGCGACGTCGTGGGAGGGTGTGAGAGGAC
>Ga0302230_10002747_pt1 | contig 10229 bp, 10 predicted proteins | sample II_Palsa_N2_1_FD_193523 | JGI IMG/M metagenome (GOLD analysis project Ga0302230, IMG submission 193523) | Peat permafrost microbial communities from Stordalen Mire near Abisko, Sweden - II_Palsa_N2_1 | ecosystem: Environmental > Terrestrial > Soil > Palsa > Peat permafrost | place: Sweden...
CAGACCAACTCCTTGCCCGCGTCCCTGTCCCAGTAGGGGTTGCTGTCCACGGCGCCGGTGCGATTGGTGAAATACGTGCCCACCAATTTCGCCGCCGAACGATTCGGCGTGCCACCACTGGTCGTCGTGGCAAACAGCCAGTTGTAGAACTTGGTGCGTACATTGTTGGTCGTGGTGTCATCCACGAACTTGTAGATCGCCGTGCTGTTGCTCAGGTTGTTTGAATTGATGTTCTGCCACGCAACGCGCACGCTCTTGTCGAATGGCGCATAGGCACGCGAGATCGCTGTCACCGCAGCCATCGTGCGAGTGCGGTAATACGAATACCAGTTCGCGAAATTCTTCTGATCTGCAGCCGAAGTCAGCGCCACCCAGGTCCAACTACCGCTTGTGTAAAGAGCGTTTGTAGCCGCCGTATTGAGTTGGCCTTTCGCATCCAGGGGCAGGCTGGCCTTGGTGCCGTTGTACTTGTAGTAGCCCGCACCGATTTTTCCGCAAAAGGAGACACTGCTCAGATCACGCGTGTTCTGGCTGCTACCGGAGGTCAGTACAGCAACCGGACTGACCGGGCGATTGATCTGAATGCCGTTGTCCCAGGCTTTCGTATACGACGAATCCGGCATCGCCGTGGTGCCATCCGCCTTCAATGGCGGGGCATAGGTATTGTCCGGATTGAAATAAACACCGTTCATGCTCCATGCGCGCGGATCGGTTGGATCCGTGATGCCCGGCGTGATCACACCGGCGCAAAGATATGGGCCAGCCTGCGCGCGATAGGTGATATTTGCCGAAGCACTCTGGTCGGTATCACTGGCCGTGTTCCAGCCCGCGCCGGTATACGGTCGCTGATCCGGCGAGTGATGCCAGTTCATCGAACCCGAATCATCGAAGGTCAGCACCAGATTCGGCGCCACCGTGGTGCTGGCCTCCGGCGGCGTGGTACTCAGATCCACCGTACCGGCCAAGGAAGCACCCGAGAAACCGGCCGCAAGGGTCATAACCAGACCGCTCAGACAGGCGGTCACACGCCCATGTATGGAGTTAGCACTGCGCATGATCTTGTAGCCTCGTGACTCAGTTGCCGGGAGCGGCGTAGGTGCTTTCCAATGTCCGCACCGTGTTTTCACTGCCGCCGGTGGAGCGGGCCGTGACGCGCCATATCCACAGTGCGGTGGACGGTGTGGAACTGCTGCCGTAAGCGGCGGTGACGCCGCCCTCGATCTGGCTGCCGACACCAGGCGAGGTTTCCTGGCCAAGCCGTTCGATGATGTAGCGTGGATTCTTCGCCAATTTCGCCACCGGCTTGTGGGCGGCAGCCAAGCTGCTGGAGGCCAATGTGGTGTAGTCGAAGTTGCCGGCATCACCCTTGTATTCCGTCGAGCCGCTCGTGGGCCAGCCGGCGCCGCTACGGAACGCAGTGACATAACTGCTCGGATTGATCGCATCAAAGGCGTAACAGTTAGCCAGGGAATCGCTCGGGCAGTTCAAGCGGATACCTCGCGCTGGAAGACTCCACAGGCGCCACTCCGCTCCGCGCAATGCAGCTTCCGCACCGATCTCGGCCAGTTGCGCATTGCGCAAACCACCTGCCATGCGTTCCTGCAGCAGCGAACGGCTCGAGGCACTGATCGCCAGGAGGGTCAACAACATCAGGAAGATCAGCGCAACGACCATCACCGCGCCTTGCTGGGCACGTGGGAAGATGCTGACTCCGCGAGCACTCCTCCCCTGCCGCTGGAAAGCGTTGGGAATAGCTGCCGGCGCATTTATCGGAGAAAAGGTTTGTTGGCTTATGCGAAGAAATAGGGGCACGAAGGATTCCTCGCAGATCACGGGTTGTAGTTACGCAGGGAAACCAGTGCGCTGAACTCGCGGCGCAGCACTGGATTGGCGAAGCCCTGCTCGACCGGCTTGACCACGCGGCCGGCATCGTCCGGCGCCTTGGGTTCGGTGATCTTGTCGGCCACATAGGTGTAGCTCAGTTCATTCGGAGTGAGCGTATAGAGCGGTACCTGCCCATCCATCAGGATGCGTACCTCGATGCTCTTGACTGCGCGCCACAGACAACCCGCGGGATTGCTGGCCGGTGCACTGCTGTCGACACTCGGTACCGATGCAGGACAGTTGATAGCGCCGTTGACACGGGTATCCACGCCGGACGCACTGAGATAACGCGTACTGCCGTTGCTGTCCTCCACGCCGTAGAGAAAATCCAGTCGTTCCACTCCGCGCACGACCTCTTCACTGGTACCGTTGACACGACGCATCAACGCTCCGACTTTGCGTCCATTGCCGTCATCGATGACCTGCAGAAAATACGTCACAGTGAGCAGGTCGGTATTCAGATCGAACAACCTTGGTGCCGACTGCAGCTGCTGATTGATCGGAGAGCTTTCAGAAAAATTATCCGCAGCACGCACATTCAACACGCCCGACGACGGGGCGTCGACCGCAAAGATCTGCGCATTGGAGCAATCAGCAAGCATGGCGAGGTGGCCCGCTTGGAACTCTGACAAGGCCGGCTCACCAGTCGCCGGTTTCAGCGTGACGCTCTTCAGCTTGCCGTTGCTATCAGCACTGACCGTGCTGTTGATGCCATCCAGCGTCCAACCGCGTGAGGGACTCATGTAACGCAGCGTGAGTACGCTGGCACCGACAACACGTGCACCGACACCTGTTCCCATGGCTTTTAAAAAAGTTGCGGGCACGTCCGGCGTACATGGGGCAGTCTTGCTGCAGTCATAGCCGCGCATGGACAGGAACGCGGGAAAGTAATACGGCGCAACAGGCGTTACGGGATAAGGCGCGGCAGCCCACTTGGTGGTGACGTCGCTCAGTGCGCCCAGCAGGTCCTTGGCATAGACCTTGGGTGAACGCAGGCCATCCATGTACAGATTGTTGCTACCGGTATTGCTGGCAACGCCACCGGTATTGCTGCAGTACTGGCCATTGGCCATGCGCAGGTCGTTGCTGAGTCGGGTGATGGCAAAACGTCCCTCTTCCTGCAAGAGTGCTAACTGGGTTTGCGCTTTATTGCTGTTGGAAGTAGAGGCGAACACGGTGACGATACCGGCTGCCACTAGCAGTCCCAGCACCATCGCCACCATCAGTTCAATGAGGGTGATGCCGTGCTGTTTGTGCGCAGAGAAGTGGCCCATCACGGCTGAAACTCCCAGGCGAAGGTTTGCATGACGGTGTCGCTATGCGTGTTGTCGCCGGCGCCACGCTCGCCCCAGCTGATTGTCATCGCACAGCTGCCCCCGTAAGGCGGACGTCGATTGAGTTGATCCGTATTGAGGCCGCTGTAGCTGAGCGAGTCTTTGCTGGCGCACTTGATGCTGGCTGTTGCCTTCGGCAACAGCGTGGTCAGCAAACCGCTCCAGGTTTGTTGGTCGCGCTTGGCCACATTGGCCGGATTGCATGCTGTGGTTTCGCAATCGGTCGTGCCCGTGATCGGATACGCCGTACTGTCATAACTGCCACTCCAGATACCCACCGGGTTGGCACGCATGCGATCGGCCATGTTGTTGGCCAGAAACGTCACCTGGGTACGCTGGTAGGCCGCATGGTTGGAACGCGCAGCCATTACCATCAGGCCCGCGAGACCGATCAGGCCAACACTGAAGATCAGCACCGCCATCAGCACTTCGATCAACGAGACTCCTCGCTGACGCGACAAAACTTGCATGAAGACTCTCCCTGACGTCACTCATGCACCCTAGTTTTCGTAATTTATTACGTCAAGATTTTACGCGACCGACGGTAGCATTTCTCCGACGAGCGGTGAGCAAGGCTGGCTGGAAGGTGGTCCGAGTCACGCGCGTGAGCGGAGGGTCGACCGGATTCGCGTCCGCGGAAGCAGGTATCGACGCCTGGACACGGCGCGTTCGCAACGTAGCTGCCGGTCGAGCAGAGGATATTGAAAAACAAAAAGCCCGCTTACGCGGGCCTTTGTTTTTCTGGTGCGGAAATAGGAATCGACAGGTGAGCAATCATGCGGCCCGTGAGACATCATCCGCGGAAGTACCGCCATAAGTACCGTCATTCGCTGCCAGCTTGCTTGCGATCCATCCGTGCACCTCGGCAGCTGACCATGCAACAGTGCTGCGGGTGGGCGTCAGTGCACGAGGCTGCGGGAACATGCCCGCGCTTGCCCACCGATACAAGGTGGCTTTGCTGACCCCGACAAGTGCCAGCACAGTGGGCAGGCGCAGCAAGGCCGGTGCGATGGTGGAGGTGCGGGTGCTGTCATTCATGCTGTGATTCCTTTAAGTGCAGCACGGCAAAGCAGCCGATGGGCTGGCTGCATCTGCGCTAGGTGCTGGGGGTGGCGACCGGGGGGCACGGGGGAACCGCGCGCTGCCGATCTCATGGATGGGGTAACGTAAAATTGCGGCTGATTTTTAGGGGCCGGTGTGTGTCGCTGGCGTTACCCGATGCCCTTCTGCCCTATGCGTAACCCGCGGGCGGAGCTGTACCTTCAGGGTCTCGCCGAGCAGTACATGGGCCGTGTGGGTGTCCTGTGCCTTGGACTTGCGCCGCGGTGGCGTGCCGTCATTCGGTTTCAGCCGGGCCGCCGCAATCTTCGCTCCGCCGCCGCCTTTGACTACGGCCAGATTGTCCCTGCGCAGATTCAGGCGGTCGCCGTCTGCATGGCTCACACGCTGCCCCTTGCCCGCATCGGCAATCCACCGCGCAACGGGCACCGTCCGCGTGCTGTTACTGGGGGAGCGAGTGTTCGCCAGTACATACTGGAAGCGCCCGCCAGTGCTGGCGAACGACCAGAACGGAGAGAATCCAGCTGCCAGCCATCGCTGGTAATCCTCAACGTACAGGGTGGCCCTTTGGTCGGTGTTCGCTAATGCGACATGCACAACCTGCTGACCGTCTGCGTCGGTGGTGAACTCGGGTGCTGCTTGCTGTTTCTTCTTCATGCGTCTACGTCTCTCGATTCCACGGGTGCCCGGCACCGTCCGCAGTGCGGGCAGTGGGTGGGTTGTGGTGGTGGGTGCTGTGGTGGGTGGTGTGGTGTCCGGTGCGCTGCGGCAGATTGACCGCTACGGACTAAAGGGGCCGATGGTGGCCCGGTGGGTTACAGGGGTTTCGCTAGGTGTCCCACTGGGACGGTTACTGTCCCAAACCCCGTCACTGGTGGGACAGTGGGTGTCTATCTGAAGCCATTCCCGCAGGTGTCCTAAAGACCTCTTCAGGGCGTCTCACTGGGACAGCAGGTGTCCACTGGGTCAGCCAAAGTGCATCAGAAATCCACCAGCTCGGCGGTCGTTGCGGTGAAGTCCTTCGCGTCTTGGTTCACCGCTTCCAACTGCGCTTCGGTGCCAAGCATCGCCACAGCTAGCTTCCATGCCTCGGGCGTAGTCTTGTCCATCAATGCGCCGATCTTCTTTGCCACCTGCTCGGCTTCGTGTCGTGTGATCTTGTCCATATCCATCTCCGTTTGATCTTGCTGCCAAGCCGCGCCGGCCTCGCGTACCTTCCGCCAACGCGGAAAGCCGGTGCCAGCGTCCAGCGCATCGCCCTGCCAGTCCCTCGGGTTCACTGTGGGCAGCTTCTGAAGCATCCGGTGCACACTGCCGTGTGCGATGCCAAAGCGTCCACTCACGGTTCGGCAGGATTCCCCCTCGGGTAGCCCTGCGGCCCCTCGGCGGGTCATTGCGGCCAAGTACTGCCATGCGGCATCCAGCTTCTGCTCGCTGTGCATCTCCAATGCCCGCTCAGCGCAGTTCACCAGCTTGGATACCAGCACGGCCTCTGCTTTCCCCATGGGCAGCACACGGGCCGGAATGGTCTCGCGCTGTGCCCTGCGGTACGCCTTCAGTCGGTGGTGTCCATCGACCACATACAACACGCCACCTAGGTCAGCCACCAGCACTGGCTCTAGCTCGATGCCGCGGGCTGCCTCCAATGCCAGCCGCATGGCGCCGATGTGTTCCTCGCTGCGCCTCTCGACCCTCGCCTGATCCCTGAAGGGAACCATGCGCGTCTCGCGAGGCTGGAAGGTGTCGTCTGTCTTCAGCAAAGCAAGCGGCAGTTGCTGCGCCTCGGTGGCCTGAAGTCGCTGGAGTGCTTGGTCAACGGTCACTGCCCAGCGCCTTCACTTCCGGGTGCGTGTGGATCAAGTACTTCAGTACCTCGGCGTTGCCAGTGTCCCTGCGGATCAAGCCTTCTAGCTTCCGCTGAAAGCTCTTCAGGCGGTCGAAGGTGGGCACGTCAAAGGCAATGGTGCGGATGTTCAACGGCTCGCACAGCGCGATGGCTGTGGCGAGATGTGCGGGATCGAAGTCGATCATGCGACTGTATCTCTCTGTGGTCGGTGGGTGGATGACGGGCACGATAAATCGCCGCGGAAGCCGCTGGGGCTTCCTCGGCTCCCGATGGGGCCGGGTGGGTGTTTCTTCCTAGGTTGCACGTTTTACTGTCTAGCGCAGGATCAACGGTGCGCAGGAGACCATCACTGCCCGCCTAATCTCAGAAAATCCTGAGTTACCGTCCATGACCGCGCAGGATCGGCGACGGCTAGGGAGACTCCTTCCTCCTACGTGCTCGGTTATATCCAGCGAGTTAGCAGAGGCAATGCGTTGCACCATCTCTCCTAGGTTGCAGTTTTTACTTTCTCGCTCGGGGTCGGCCATGCGCCAGGAGGCTCTTTCCTTCTATGTTGGCGGTTATACCTTCCATCTCGCCGTCGTGGTCAACCGCGACGTAGCGGCGTATTCAATCGACGGTATCGACAGGGATAAAACGATGTTCCATTTCAGTGTGTGTGCGTTCGGTCGGCGCTATTCGTTGCAGCACGACAACGTGTGGGCGCGGCGGAGCCTTGGGCGATTCTGGTCATACCGTGAGTCAGCAGACTGTGTGCGGTGCCACTGCGGCAACTGGGTGCTGTGGGTGGGGCGTGAGCGCGCTGCGGGTCGCCGTATCGATCTGGAGTGAGTCGGGAAGATTCGCGCTGGCTTTCTGATACATGGCGGAGTTTGGTGAGCCGCTGGGGTATCTGTGGCTCCCGGTTGCAGAGTGAGCTTTCTATCTAGGCTGGTTGTTTTATTGTCTCGCTCGGGATCAGCGGTGTGCGGGGGAGACTCATTATTTCTGGGGAATTAGCTGCAGATCTCGGTGATGGATGACCGCTATTCCAGTGGCGCCGAGACTCGGTGCTGGTGTTACACACCTGCGGGCATCAGTGAGGACTTGAAAAGTTCGATCATCACCACTAGTTTGTGCCTGTCAGCTCGCCAAGCCGCAGTCGTCGACTGTTGGCTCTAGATGGTGGTTGACGGACAACGGAGAGTATCCAATGACAAGCTCAAATAGGGCCAAAGCGGCCCCGTACCTGTTTAACTATCTGTCCTGCCGCAACATCAGCGCTCCTGAAGACGAACGCGCTGGCCGCAAGGTCTATTCAGGGCACGTTCCTGCCTCGACTCTTCTAAAGCTTGAAGATAACGAGAACGTTCGCGAATACTTGGTTGACGCGCCCGGGAAAGCTCGCCGGTCACCGACTCTGGTGCATCAGGCGATCCGCAAAACACTCAGCAGCAACATCGACGACTTCTCCATTCTCAATGGTGGAATGGTCATCGTCGCTCGCTCCGCCGAGATTGACGACAAAAATCGCGTAATAAAACTTATCAAGCCAAGCATCATCAATGGCTCGCAGACCCAGGGCGAGCTTCAGCGCTACTTCGGCCAGAAAGCTGATGATGATGTCGATCCCAGCGTGAAGTTCGAGCTGATCGTCACCGATGATGATGACCTCATTGCAGAGATCTCGATCGCTCGCAACTTTCAGAACGATGTTCGGGCGATCTCTATCGCCGGGCGTCGCGGACAACTGGATGAACTCGAGCAGGCTATGCAGGCCCAGTACCCGAAGGTCAAGCTGCGCAAGTCGGAAACGGACGTTTCGACAGATGATTTCTTGGACACCGAGAAGCTGATCCAAGTCATCTTCGCCCTGATGCCGCAGGAGATTTTCAGTGCTCTGGGTGTCAGTGACAATAAGGTTTTCACCTATAGCCAAAAAGCTCGATGCCTGAAGACCTTTCAGCGAATCGTCGACGAATCCGATGGCGAGTTGAAAGCCGTATACCGCTTCTGTCTTGATATCGCTGGCAAGGCTTGGTCCATCTATGAGGAGTGGAAGGCACATCAAGGGTTCTACGGTTCGCGCCTCAGATCCATTCAGCGCGAACGTGATGGCCAGATCACTGATGTTCCTGATGGCCTCATCTTCCCTGTGTTGGCCGCGCTGTCGGTATTTGTCAAAAAGGTGCCAAAGAAGGGATGGCAGTATTGCCCCCCGACCTTGTTTGCTGATTCTGAGGTGATCGACGCCGCGGTCCAGTCTTACAAGGAAATTGCGGACTCCAATCCTTGGGTGATGGGAAAGAGCAAGGCTTGCTACTCCTCGTTGTACCGCGTCACTTCAATCTACGCTCGCCTCGCTGCGTAATTGTTGGCTTAGGGCCGTTGGAGCCTCCAGCAAGCCAGTGACTACTTCCACGGCCTCACCGATGCCGAGCTGCCGAAGTACCTGAAACTTCAGTTGCACTGTTGTAAGTGAATGGCCCGGTGCTCTGTCGAGCACCGGGCTTACTGTCAATGCTGGCAAAACGACAGATCAGGACAGACAGACAGAAAATACGCGCAGGCCACGCCCCTCACGCCTTGCGCCTGATCGGGACAACTTTCGCACCGCTGCGCAGGGCATCCAAATAGTCGGCCCATGCCTGCATCATGCGGGTGCGCTCGTCCAGGTACTGCGCCGCGTGTGTGTACGCTGCCCGCACCTTGTTCGACTCCGCGTGCGCCAGCTGACGCTCGATGGCGTCGGCGTTCCAGCCCATCTCATTCAAACGTGTCGCCGCCATGCTGCGGAAGCCGTGGCCGGTCATTTCGTCCTTCGCATAGCCAAGCCGCCGTAGGGCTGCGTTGACGGTGTTTTCGCTCATGGGCCGGTTGACGGTGCGCAGGCCGGGGAACAGGAAGTGACCGTCACCTGTCAGTGTCTGCAACTCTCGCAGGATCGACACTGCCTGCGTAGACAGCGGAACAACGTGAGCGGCTTTCATCTTCATGCGCTCTCCGGGGATACGCCAGATAGCCCCGTCCAGATCAAACTCCGCCCATGCTGCGTGCCGTAGCTCGCCGGGCCGCACAAACACCAGCGGGGCCAACTGAAGTGCCTTCAGGGTCACGAACTGTCCGCTGAAGCCGTCAATGGCCCGTAGCAGTTCCCCGATGCGTGCGGGGTCAGTGACCGCAGCGTGGTGGTTGGGCTTGGGTGTAGCGAACAGGCCACGCAATGGGGTGGTCAGATCGCTGTGCGTCTTGCCTTCCAGCACTGCCCAGCGGAATACCTGTCCAGCAACGATCTTCGTGCGGCTGGCTGTCTCCCTCCTACCAGACTCATCGACAGCACGCAGGGCATCCCGCAGCTCCAGCGAAGTGATCGCAGTGATCGGCCTCGCACCTAGCGCAGGGAACAGGAACGTCGCTAGCATCCAGCGGTCTTTGCGGGTGGTGATCTCAGCCTTGTCGCCGCTTGCAATGCGCCGTTCAAGCCATGCACGGGCGACAGCCTCGAAGGTGTCGGCAGTCACTGTGGCCGCTGCTGCCTTCGCTTCCTTCTGTGTCCTGCGAACCTCACCGGGATCGACCCCGTTCGCCAGCAGCCTGCGGGCATCCTCTCGGCGCTGCCGGGCATCGGCAAGGGTCACGGTCGGATACACACCAAGCGCCAGCGTCTTGCGCTTGCCGTCGTACCTGTAATCCATCCGCCAGTAGCGCCCATCGTCGGGCTTAATCAACAAGTACATGCCGCCACCATCGGCCAACTTCTTTTGCGTATCGGAGGGTTTCGTTTTGCGAATGGCGGTATCGGTCAACACTGGCGGCTTCTCCCCTTGACGGTATCTCAGTCCGCCGTTGACAGCATCTTACCCAGATACCGCCAAAAATACCGCCAGATACCGTCAGCTTCCCTGCTATCCCGTGAGACGGCTTAAGACCCTTCAGGCATGAAAAAGCCCGCTTTTACGCGGGCTTGGGGTATTTCATGGGTCTAGCTGGAACTGCTTAAAACCATATCTTGGTGCCGGAAATAGGAATCGAACCTACGACCTACGCATTACGAATGCGCCGCTCTACCAACTGAGCTATTCCGGCGAACAGCCGCAAATTCTGCGGTGTGGGGCAAGATGGCGCAA
>Ga0302230_10002748_pt1 | contig 10229 bp, 14 predicted proteins | sample II_Palsa_N2_1_FD_193523 | JGI IMG/M metagenome (GOLD analysis project Ga0302230, IMG submission 193523) | Peat permafrost microbial communities from Stordalen Mire near Abisko, Sweden - II_Palsa_N2_1 | ecosystem: Environmental > Terrestrial > Soil > Palsa > Peat permafrost | place: Sweden...
CATATTTCGAACCGGTTCAGAATGAAAGTGCACAACTTTTTACCCCCTCAGTTTATTTTGTTTTTATTCATTTTTTTCAGTTTCCCTTGACATAATCAAACATTAGGCGGCGCCGACCTCCTCGGCCTCCTCTGCCAGCGCAGGGAGCGGGCTGGTGACGGGCTGCGCGACGATCGTCGTGAGCTCGCCAGTAAACTCCTGGTGGCAACAATGTATTTAATAATTACACGCTGGTGCACGTACCAGGATCCACGGGTGCACGATGGCTTGCGAGGCACTGAGACGCTCGTTGGGGTCAAACTTGAGCAGGGCACTGCACAGGTCTTTGGAGGCATCGGAGCGGCGGATCCACGCGGGGTCGCTGAAATTGAAGTCCGCCTTGGTGATGCGCGCGATTTGGTCCTGTTCGGCCCCGGGGTCCTCTTCGTCGTTGCCAAAGGGCGCGCTCAGCGACAGCCTTTACATTGAATTCAATTAGTAATTTAACCAAAGAATAATACTTGTGCGATTACAGCATAAACAGCATCACGCCGCACGCCCACAGGTCGACGCCCTCGTCGTAGGGCTTGGCCAGGAAGACCTCGGGGGCCATGTAGGCGACGCTGCCGACGTGCGAGAGGATCACGGGGCGGAACCGCTTGCGGACGTTGGAGCTCTCGCCCTCGCCCTCCTTCATGATGCGCGCCACCCCGAAATCACACAGCTTGACCGAGGTCAGGTCGTTTGGCTTGCCCAGCAGCACGTTTTCGAGCTGCCACCATAGCCTTTTAGTACTGCCGCAAGAAAGAGAGACAGAACCGAAAATACCTTGATGTCTCGGTGGACGATGCCGATGCTGTGCAGGTACGCCACGGCTTCAAAGATGCCCTTCATGACGATGGCCGTCTTGGCCTCGCCAAAGCCGCCCATGTCCAGGAGCAAGTCAAAGAGGCAGCCGCCCTCGGCCAGGTCCTGGCGCAGGTACAGGTGCTTTTCCGAGACAATGGTCTCGCGCAGACACACAATGTTTTTGTGCTGGGCCCGCTGAAGCGCCTCGATCTCCTGGTCCAGCCGGCCCTGGTTCTTCACCCGATTCTTAAAGATGACCTTGAGCGCCCAGCACGAGTGGTCTATCCGGTCCTGGATCTTGTACACGTCGGCAAAGCCGCCCACGCCGAGCTTCTCCACGACCCTGTAGCGCATCAGGATCTCGGGCGTGAAAATGCTCGTGTCAAAGGCCATGGACGACTTGCGCCTGTGGTCCATGAATGACAGCCGCTTGCTCAGCCGCTTGGCCAGCACCTCGCGCTCCTGTCCGCCCTTCTCGAGCACGTCCAAAAAGCTGCTCGAGCTGTGCACGCTCTCGAGGCTCGTGCGCGAGCTGCCCCCGTTGAGCTCGGGCGGGCCCACGATGATCTCCTCGGGCTTGCTCACGATCAGGTTGAGGAAGTTGATGCCCTTGCCCGGCAGCTGCCCGGGCGACTTGCGCTGCTGGTTGGGCGTGGTCGGTGAGGAGGACGCCAGCGCAGAAGGCGTGGTTGGCTGCGACCCGCGTTGCCCATGCTCGTTATTGGGCTGCGTCGGCTCCAACTGGTTCGTGTCAATCACGATCGCGGGCGGTGGTGGCGTCGGCGGCGAGGACAGTGCTGGTGCTGGTGCTGCTGATGCAGTTGACGAGGAGGAGGAGGAGGAGGAGGAGGTGGAGGAGGCATGAGGAGGTGAATTGACTGGCGCGGGCTCTTTGGTGGTGGGGGAGGGCGGTGCGGGGCCGGCAGGGGACGCGGACGACTCGCCCTGGTCGGCCACTGCGCCTGATGGTGTCGTCGCTGCGTCTGGCTGCTGCGGTTGTTGTAGTGGTTGTGCTTGTGCTTGTGTCGCCGTTTCTGTCGAAGCGCCAGGAGGTGGCGACAGTGACGTCGACCGCTGCTTGCTGAACCGGCTAAAGAAGCCGGGCTGTGACGGCGACCCCTCCGGCTGCGTCGGCAGGGCTGGCAGGGCTGGCTGGGCATCACCGCCGCCGTTGCTGGTCACAAACACGTTTGCGGCGTTTGTCCGCGTGGTCGCCGCGCTATGACTGTTGCTCCCCTGTGGGATAAAACCAGTGCTGTTAGTTGATCGCTGCGTTGCTAAGCGAGGGGGAGGGTGGTGGGGAAGGTACCTCGAACAGGGACAGCAGCTTGCGAACGGTCCCAGACATGTGACGAACAACTCGACTGCGTGAAAGTTCAGCCGAAAAAAAACAACAGCAGCCATTTCGCGTGTACGCGACCCAGGCGGGGGCTATTTTTGGTTGGTGCTGTGTTTTTTGTCGGCGCATGCTCCTTGCTGCTCGTGCTGCTTGTTTTCACCCAGCCGGGTCGGTGCAGATGTGGGCCCTGGCGACCGCGTGCCTTCTCGCCTCGCCTCGGCACGTGTGGCTGTGTCTGCGAGGGATCTATTTTTACCCTGCCCCTCGTTTCCCTTTTTTCCTTCTTTTCGTGCTTTTTGCGTTTGTTTATGTTTGTTGTTGCTGTTCACGGCTTCCGGGTGGGCCTGTGTTTGTGTCTGCCGTTGGTTCTTTGGGACGGCCTGCCGTTGAAAAAAAAAACAAGCACGTCACTCACTGAGACGTTTTGAAACGTTTACTTCCGCACCAGCACAAAACAGCACGAGAAGCAAAGATGTCGGTCACGATCACCGAAGCCCACATGGAGAGCTTCAAGAAGGTCACCTCCAAGAAGTACGCGGTAAGTATTTTCTCGTTGTCTTTATTTTATTTAATCTTGCTCTTTTTCCCTCGCAAAAAGGACCAAGGCAAGTTTTTCCTCAACGCCTTCTGGAAGGAGCTGTCGGGCGAGGCGGAGAACGTGTGGAAGTGGTAAGGGCGCACGCGCAAGCGCACACCCGGTTTTCTTAACGTCGGTCTCGTTGTGCTGCAGGAACCAGCTGATCACCTCGATCGACCACGAGAAGAAGGCCGCGGGCACTGAGCTCGACGAGTTCAAGGGTATTTTGAGTGAATAGGCTCATTTGTGCTCACCGTGTACTGTATGTCACAGCCCACATCTTCCTCGAGAAGGTCGGCGAGACCAAGCGTGTGGTCGAGCTGCGCGAGGACCTCAAGGCCATCGACGCCGACAAGAACCGCAAGATGGCGTTCATCGAGTACCTCATCTTCAAGTTCCAGCAGACCATCCCCGAGCTCGTCACCCGTCCCCAGGGCACCAACGAGGAGCTCGAGAAGGCCCAGGTGGCCCTCGACCAGGTCCAGCTCGAGATCAAGAAGATCGAGGACAAGAAGGCCGCCCTCACCGCCGTCGCCGAGGGTGCCCCCGGCGTCAAGGCATGTCGCATTGCAATTCCCCTGAGGTATTCTAATCATGTCCCTGCCCAACCAGGCCAACGCTGCCGCCAACGAGCTCGAGCAGCTCCTGAAGGCCGACCCCACCGACCTCAACCGGTATTAAATAAAAATTATTTAAATTGTGCTCACTTTTTTTTTTTTGTGCAGAGCCATCATCACCGCCGAGGCTGCCCTTCGCAAGGCCCAGAAGATGCCCACGGCTGCCGCTGCCGGCACCAGCTGGTGGTTGACGCGCGACCTCGAGGAGTCGAAGAAGGTACCAGCCAACAATTTGCAAAGTAACTCAAGTCTTTTTTGCCCGGGACTGCAGTACAAGCCAACAAAACTGATCAAGAAGGGCGACTTCTAAAGTACTCCCAGCAAGAAAAGTCATCATCAGTTGTACTTTTAATGATTGACAATCCAGACAAATGAGGCAAATACTGCTAAGACATGTCCTCGGTGGCCACAGCGAGGCAGTGATCGCGGTGCACGGTCGAGTACCAGAACATGGGCGCCGTGTTGTGCTTGTCGGGATGGTCGGCGGGCAGGTCGGCGTTCCAAATGCGTCCCTGTGTCCAACCCTCGTTGAGCGCAGTTGTCTTGTTGCTCTTGTCCAGCATTCGATCGGGCGACGAGTCGGGGGACGGGCCGCGCGGCCTGGTGATCGCCGTGGTCCAGTTGCGTCCTGTGCTAGCGGCCTCGTGAACGATCTGCGCCAGTGGGTCCAGCACGGTGCGCCTCATGCGGTCTGCCGCAACCCACGCGGGCTCGCACTCTCTCGGGTTCTTGCCCGTCCTGACATGGGTGCCGCACGAGCCAATGTGGAACCCGGACCGTGGCCAGAACAGGTTGAGACACTGCGAGGGGAGGACGGCTCCGGCCATCATGTGCGCGATCGTCCTGTCCCAGTTGTACTCGTTCAGGGTGCAGAACTGCTCCTGCGCCGCCGTGCTGGTCAAGAGCAGATCGGCCGTCGTGCCCGTCAGTCCCCACCCCAGGGCCTGGAACGAGGACAGGCCCACGCGGAACAGATCGGCCCGGTCGAAAGCGCCCAGGTACGGCCGGCCAGCGGCACGGGCAGACTTGTGGCGGGCCAGGCTGACGCACCACAGCAGCTCGTCCGAGTCGGTCGTGCCGTTGACCTTGTCGTTGTGCTCGCGCAACAGGCGGAACAGGGCCTGGGCCGCTGCGTACGCGTCCGTCGCCGTCATCAGGTCGTCCTCGTTGATGAACACGTCCCGTGTGGGCGAGAGGATGTTTGGCCGGAACGGATGCCGCCACACATACTGCAGCAGCCACCAGAAATGGTGCTTGAGGCGCGTGTAGCGGTGGAGGTGCGTGGCCCAGAGCGCCGAAGGGGCGAAGAAGGCGGCGTGCGGGTGGTAGATCTGCTTGATGCGCACCGATTCGAATCCGCGCACGGCTTGGTGCACGTCCTCGAAGAACCCGTCGTGGGACACGATGATGGTCATCTCAGCGTCGTTGCTGCGACCCTGTTGCCACGACCGAATCACCTCTACCAGATGGTCGGCCCGGTCGTGCACGGGGATGACGACCACGGGCGAGCCGGCCGGGGCAGCGCCAACGGGGAGACGGTCGTAGTTGATGTTGCCGCCTGGTCCGCGGTTGAAAGCATAGACACACTCTGAAACACGTTGTTGCACTGTCACGTTAATCAATTGTATGCATTCCCTTATGTCGAGCACCACCGGCAAGCCCGCTCCCTTCCCTTCTCCCGCTGCCACTGTGTGCTCCCTGCCCTCCTCCCGCTCTGGCGAGTGATTCATCAGTTCGTGATCACTTGGCGGATACGTGTCGTGTTTGTGTGCTAGGATCGTTCGGCGAACCACATCCATCTCTTCCACATGCTGAAGCTGCCGGACCAGGCTGACAGAGCCGTAGAGTAGTGCGGCAAGGATCACCAACGGGACGACTCGTACGCGCATGCAGAATTTAATGAATATGCATGCATTACCCATCGACAATTACAAGGGGCGCCCCTTTTTCTACCCCAGCCAGGTCATTGTTCTCTCGTCCTCCTATGGAGGATTAAAGTTCTGCAAAGCAATACTCGTTAACACGCGCGTTCTTTTTTTAATTCGTCTCGTGCATACCGGGTCAAGGTAGTTGTACTCGCCCATGAGCGAGTTGTAGTCCTGGTCCATAAAGTGCGCCGGCTCGGCCTGCTCGACCTTGTCAAAGCGGTGCTCGGGAATGTGGCCGCCCTTGGTAAACGTGGCGCGATCGCACTGGTTGCACAGGTCCAGCTCTGCGCAGTCCACGCACGTCCAGCGAGTCCCCACGATGGGCTCCATCCCGCACGAGTCGCACTGGAAACCGATGTGCATCCGCGAGGTGGTCGCGCGGGCCGACCGTTCTCTCGACATGTCGTCATTGTCCTCGTCCGAAATCATCTTCATCCTCTTCGTGCCGGGCCTACGACAAAAACGTAAATTCTTTTACTTTTTAACTCAGTTGCGTACGTTTCCCCGTCTGCAGATGGCATTGTGCTCGAGTACTTTTGGTGGGACGAGGATGACGAGTGCGAGTGCGTGCCCCTGCCATAGCTCTACACGTGCCGCGAGCGTAAATAAAATCATACGAAATGTCGCCAGTACCTTGTAATCGGAATTTAGTCGCCCTGGAATCGGCTTGTGATTCTTGGCCAGTTCGATGAAATATTTCTGCATGCGCGAGCAAACTTGCTGGGGCGTGCGCGTGCCCAGAGCCCTTGAGATCTTGGCGCAGCGCTGGATTATCACGTCTTCGTCGGGATAGATCAGCAGCAGCTCCTTAAAGTGCCGTTTCTCCTCTTCAGTCCACGGCAGCCCGTACGTCCCTCCTGTCGATGGCGCCCGCTGCGTTTGTGCGGGACGTGAATTTGTGGCAGAGGACGACGAGGACGCCCCCTTCTTGTGCGATATCGGTGGGGCGGCAACAGCTGGCACTGCGGGTGACAATGGCGCACTAGGTTGCGCTGTTGGCGTCCCCGGCGTGCTCTCGTCCACTTTGGTCGACATGGACGACAGCCTGGACACCTGCCTGCTCGCACGCGCCCTCGCGGCCTGTGCGCCCATCACCTCAATCATCGTCCCCATGGCCGGCCCGCCCGCCAACGACTCATCCATTGGTGCAGTAGGCGCCGGCCCCCCAAGCAGCATCGACGCAGCCATCGCCGTGCGCGACCGCAGCCTCCGGTTGCCCCTGTAGCCCGATGTGTACTGCGTCCAGTCGATCCGCGGCACGGTCGCAATAGCCTGGTGTCCAGGAGCCTTTTCGACCGTCTACAACAGTTTGTCAACAACAAGCAGCAACAAAACACGTACACCATCGAGGATGCTGCGCACGTAGGCCTCGGGATCCGCCAGCGCCGCCGCCCGCATCGCCACCAGCCGCTCAATGTCCCTTCGTGCCTTGGCCTCTTGTGCAACCAACACGCGCTCGGTCGCGGCCAACAGCTGGTAGCTGCGACGATCGATGGGGGGTTAGTGAGCATCCTGCCTGCCCATCCCTGGCCTTACTTGTCGTCGGCCTCGAGGAGGACAGACGCCCCGTCTGTTTTCGCGCCGTTCGTTGCGCCATCTGCGGCGTCCATTTTAGACGTTGTTGGCTCTAAATCAACATTTCAGTATTATTATTATTATTCAAGCGATCCCATTCTGTATGGGACGCGAAAAGAGAGGCTGCTGGGGAAGCACAACACGATTACACGAAGCCATGCAGCCTGCGAAGAAAAAAATTTTCTTCTCAAACTGGCGCCATTTTAGGGATAGTCATGGCCCTGGTACTGAGCAGTGTGAACGAGTGGTTGGCGCAGGCCCAGGCAGCGTGGCAGACGTTCGCCGAGGCGTTCAAGAACGCACTGGACGAGGGCAAGGTCGGCACCGAGGCGGCGGCGCGCAACAAGTACCTCGCCGTGGTATGCAAAAAATACAACAAGCAAATAAGAGGCCCGATCCCTTTCATGAGCTAATTAATCAACCGCCCAGGGTGCTGGCTCGCTCGTTGCCGTGGCCGGGTACCTGTACGTTCGCAAGGCCCTTCACCTGGTGAGCTTGTCTCTTTTTGTGCTGTTCCGTGTGGCCAACCCTTTTTTGATCCAGACGGCCGAGGACTACGCCAACCAACGCCGCAAGACGACCGTGCAGCTCAAGCTCAAGCCCGCACACGCCGCCGCCCTCAAGGACATCACGGCCAAGTACCACTTCAAGGACCAGTCCAAGGCGCTCCGGATGGCCATCGACTATGCCAACCAGGAGGTGGACAGCGACGCCATCTATACCGCCCAACACATCAGCGCCGTGGGCGAGGTACGTGGCAATCCATGCAAAGCCATCCAACCCATGCTCGTGCACAGCTCCCCGCAGAGGAGACCAGCGTCGTCCTCGACAAGGAGTCGCACGTCGAGTGGCTCGTCAAGATGAAGCAGAGCCAGGACCTGCAGTCGCTCGACCAGGCCCTCGCCGTCGTGCTCGACTACATCTTTGCAAACCCCTCGGAGAACTCCACCATCTTTGAGATCGACCGGACCAACATGCGCCCCATCCACGGACAGCCCAGCCTCATCATCTCCATCAAGTCGTAAAAAAAAAAAAGAGGGCATGCAAGTTTTCTTTTTTTTTTTTTTGGTTATTTACATGGGCTTGTTCTTTTTTTTACTGTACACGGAAGAGGACCGTCTTGAGATACGATGTCTGTGGCAACGACGGGTGCACCGGGTGGTCCATGCCCGCTCCACCGACACTGAGCAGCTGCGCCGATCGACCGCCCATGCGAATGCCCTTGCTGACCTCCTCGATAAAGCTGTCGACGGTGACGTTGTGGCTGCACGACCCCACAAACAGCAGTCCGTTTGGCTTGAGCACGGGCATGGCGGCACCGGCGATCTTGCCGTACATCTTGATGCCCGCGGCGAGGTTGGCCTGCGAGCGCACGTACGGCGGCGGGTCCATCACGATCACGTCAAACGCATCCCCTTCCTTGCTCAGCGTGCCCAGGGCCTCTTGCGCATCCAACTTCCTGAACGCGAGGCTGTCCTCCACGTTGTTGAGCAGGGCAGCCCTCACGGCCAAGTCCAGGCTGCTCTGCGACGTGTCCACGCAGACTACGCTCTTGGCGCCCTTGACAGCCGCGTGGATCCCAAAGCCTCCCGTGTGGCTACGTTCATTGCTACATTAAAATCATTATTGCTCTTTGACAATGCTTACCAAAAGAGGTCGAGAACACGCGCGCCCCGCGAGAGCTGCGCCATCTGCAGACGATGGGGCCGCATGTCGTAGAACCAGCCCGTCTTCTGCCCCCGGATGAGGTCCACTGGGAAGCGCACCTTGTCCTCCTCGACAAAGACCATCTGGCCATGCTGCTCCGGATGGAGCAGCCGCTTGTCGTCGCCCAGCACGATCTCCGGCTGCTTGACGACCGGCAGCCCCTCCAGCTCCCGTGCGGACGAGTCGAGGCGCAGGACAATCGTCTCCACGTCGCTCACGACCTCCTTGAGCGCCTCCACCAGCTCCTCCTTGAGCCCGTCAAACCCGAGCGAGTTGATCTGCACGCACAGCGCCCTGTCAAAGCGGTCAATGGCCAGCCCGGGCATCCCATCGCCCTCGGCGTGCACCAGCCGGCAGTACCGCGCCGCCTCCTCGCCCAAGCACTTGGTCCTGAGTGCCACGGCGGCCCTGAGCCTGTCGCGCAGCCACGTGCGCAGCACCGTCATCGGCGGCTGGTGGTCCCCGTAGCCCATGGCCTTGCCCTCCGCGGCCGTCCACAGCACACGCGCGCTAATGTTGCTCCGCCGGTTGTAGAAGGCCGCGCCCAGCACGTCGCCGCGTGGCTCCACCAGCCGCACCAGCACGCCGTCCACGGCCGTCTGCCGCGCCGCCGCCATCGTCTCGACCTCGTTCGAGAACACCCACGGCACGCCGTACCGCACCAGACGGCGCGAGTCGCGAACGATGACGGAGGGCCACGTGGCAGCGCGTGTCGCCATCTTTTACGGAAGTGACCCCTCCTGGGCCGTGCTATTTTGGGCATCACCCAACTCGTGCACGTTCTCCCGTCTCAGGCTCGGGGAGTGGGCAAAGGGGGCGCTTGAGGGGACCCCATAGTAGTAGCGGTAGCAGTACGCAGAGCACAGCGCGCAGAAAAGGCATGGCCCCAGACATTGCCCAGGTGCGTCCCCCTCCTCTCTCTGTGCTTTTTGCCGGCTCAATTGCACACCTCGACAGATCTGGGCCTGCAACGAGACGCTGCGCGCATTCAACACCAAGGCCGACACGCTTGCCGACCGAGCCGGCGAGGACATCAATGACGTCAAGAACCTGTTGCTGGAGGCGATGAGGGCACTCAAGGAGCTGAACGGGTGAGTGGAACACTGGCAACTAAAAACAACCAACTGACGGCGATGGGGTAGGATCATGGGCACCAAGCCGACCGAAATCGAACAGGCCGCCGGATTGGTCGTGGCGACGTTCAAAGTAGAACACGCCAAATCTTTGTTTCATGATGTTTTTTACATTAATTATTTGTTGCAGAAACTCACGTACGATCCTGCCGTGCGAAAGGACTTTATCCGCCAGATCCGCGAGCTGCAAAAGGTCGTCCTGCTGGCCGTTAACTCCTATCTCAGTGATGGCAGGCTCGAGGTATTTATTATGGGGAATTACAACAAAAACTAACCGGACGCCACATAGGACCCGACAGGGATCTCGCTGGAGCAAAAGCAAAAGCAAGTGGAAGAGCAGAGGATCGCCGAAGTGCGCGAGGTGAGAGCGATATTTCAGTGCTTGTTTAGTTTTTAAAATAAATTAAAAAATAATCCAGAAAGCTCGCCAGTCGGAATTGAGGGAAAACTACCTGCATGCCAAGCAAGTGGAGGACAAACGCAAGCAGGAGGACGCGTCGTTCAAAAAGGACACGATCAAGCGCA
>Ga0302230_10002749_pt1 | contig 10227 bp, 17 predicted proteins | sample II_Palsa_N2_1_FD_193523 | JGI IMG/M metagenome (GOLD analysis project Ga0302230, IMG submission 193523) | Peat permafrost microbial communities from Stordalen Mire near Abisko, Sweden - II_Palsa_N2_1 | ecosystem: Environmental > Terrestrial > Soil > Palsa > Peat permafrost | place: Sweden...
GTGGGGTGTGTGTGTGTGTGTGTGTGTGTGTGTGTGAAAACACAGGAGTCTGCGCCGCTGCCCGTGTTTCAGCACCTGTCGGAGGAGGAACTGAGCGGGATGTACAACGAGTGGATGAAGATTGCCGCCGACAACGTACGTTCAAACAGAAACAACCCGTTGTGAGATGCACAGACGCCGTTCGCTTTAGAAAATCAACGCGAGCAACACCTGGAACGTCGCGCTGATCGACTATTTCCACGACCTGTCGCTGATGAAGGAGGGCGACTCGATCAACTTTCAAAAGGCCTCGGTGACGCTCGATGGCTGCATCAAGGTCTACAGCTCGCGCATCGACTCGGTCTCGACCGAGACCAACAAGCTGCTCACGGGTCTTGCCACTGCCTCGGACGATGCAGGCACGTACTTTTCGTTTTGTTTGTCCTGAGTATGGGAAAACAGACAATGACGGTGATGGCGGTGCAGAGGACGGCGGCGACGACGACGATTCCGAAAAGGTCCAGAAGAAGAAACGCGTACGTGTATTTTTTTGTTTTTTTTGGCAACAACAAGCAGAAGAGGACCTTACTGAATTGAGCGACAACAGTCGGCACGATCGGTAGTGACTCTCGAGAGCAACCCCGAGACGCTCAAGTTTAAGACGCTCGACTGCAATCTCCATCTGACGGTTGACCCGCTGTTCAAGAAGACCTCGGCCGAGTTTGACGAAGGCGGCGCGACGGGCCTGCTGCTCAACAAGCTCAACAGTGGAGCTGATGGTAATATTGAACAATAGTAAAAGCCATTTTCTCATGCCTTCGATTTAGGTCGGCTGGTGTTTAGCTCAAATGACTCGGCTGTGACGTCCACAGAGGATGCTGACGTACCTGTCCCCGCTGCCAAACCAAAGCTCTTTATCGGCAAGCTCAAGGGTAATTTAGAAGAGTGGCGTGGAGGGACTGTGTCGTTTCATTTATTACGCGCAACAGAACAATTCCTGCCTCAGCTCAAGACGATCTGGACGCGTGAGGTCTGCGCCACGTTCAAGTCGTTTTCGTTTAGCAACAACACTGGCAGCGACACGTACGGAAGTTTGCATGACCTGGAAGAGTCAGCGAAAGCAGCAGCTGGAGCCGCCACCGCCTCGTCTGCTGGCGCATCTGAAGCGTACGACAACTACGACTATGACGGAGGCAATCCCGATGACAATGACGATCTTGGCGCCGACGACGAGGCACCCGGATTTGATGATGACGGCTATGGTGACTATGACGATGGCGACAACGACGCTGGTGAGAACGCAAATCCCAAGGGCGACCGCCATTTGCCCGTTGTTCCGATTGGCTCCAACCCCCAGATCGCCACGGCCCCCTCCGCTTCCTCGTCATCGTCCTCGGCACTTTCCACCAGTACGTCGTGTGTTTCGAGCCGGTGCGCTTTACTAACGGATTTTAAACAGCACTCGCAATGAACCAGGGATTGGGAGCGGGAGACTACGCCCACTTTGACAGCGCTCTTACAAAGAACTGGGCTGGACCCGAGCACTGGCGTTTGAGGCGGTTTGCGCAAAAATCGGCCGCTGCTGCCGCAGAGGGTGGCTCTGGAACGAGTGGAGACGGCGCGGGCACAAAGAAGAAGCGCGAAAAGAAGGTGTTCCGGATCGATTTCTTCAGCCAGGACGACGCCAACAGCAACAAAAAATCCATCTGGGGTCCCAAGGGCGGCGCGACGATCCGACTTGCGGAAGTCAAGGGGACCAAGTCGACCCATCTACTGCCCGACGATCTGCACTTTTCCTCCAAGAACCTTACACGCCTCTTTACAAAGCCTCTGTGGACTGTAAGTTTTTATCTTTTGTTGCAAGACTAATCTTTTATTTTGTTTATTTACCTTAGATCAAGCTCAAGAAGCCGACTGACGGGAAAAGGGGGAACACAGCAATTGAATCTGACGGCGCTGCAGGTGCAGATGGAGGCGCGGCGTTCTGGTCCGAGGCCGCCTTCTCCGTGCCCTTTGGTGGAGAGGACTACCACCAAGATGGTCCCAACGTTGGCGATACGACGCTCGCGAATGCGACCTTCTTTGAGGACGACGACGATGACGACTTTGGTGGTGACAACGACACGACGCAGATTGTGTCCAACACCCTTGGCGATCTGGACAGGTTTGTATTGGGGGTGCAGAGGAAATAAATTGCTAATCAAGTTTTTTATTATTTTTATTTCTTGCAGCACCGATATGGTCGCCCGGCCCAAGACGATCAAGAAGGTTCACATTAGCTTCGCAAAGACCGCCAAGCGTGTGGACGTGAAAAAGCTCAAGGACAATCTGTGGAAGCAGCTGACCACTGTATCTGCACCCGCACCCGTCGCCCCAGAGAAGCCATCGCAAGCGAGCGACGAGGTCACTGGCACGCTGCAATTTTCCGAGGTCATCCAGACGCTCCCCCAACTGTACACAATCGCGATATATATTTTTTATAAATAAATAAAAATCTTTATTCAAAAAAAAAAAAATAGGTACCCGCCAAACAAGGCCAAAGATATCTCGGTGCCATTCTGCTTTATCTGCCTTCTCCATCTGGCCAACGAGAAGAACCTGGTGATCGACGGGAGCACCAACCTCCTCGAGCTTTCGATCTCGCAGAGCACGACTGCCCTGGTTGGCCTCATCGAGGAACCTGCACCGGCTACGTACGAGAAGCCACAGCGACAAAAAAAGAAGCCGACCAAGAGGCAACAGGTCGCGGATGACGATGGCGACGACGACGATGTAGCTCAGAGCGCGCACGACGACGAGGATGACGATGATTTTGAGTAGTTTTTTCTCTTGTTCTGTTCAATTATTGCCACACCTACCCATCCCAGTCCCTATTTTCGATCGTCGTGGTTTTTTTTTTCAGTTTTTTTTTTTCATTTTATGTTATTTTCACAAAGACTATATCCGCGACGTATGGTTGACTCTTTGTTTACGCAACGAGCTCAGCAATGCCACCGACGGCCTTGATCTTCTTCTCAGCCTGCTTGCTGAAGTACTTGGCCTTGACAATGGCGGGCTTGGCGAACTTTCCACCCTTGGCGAGGACCTTGAAGTAACCCTGCAGTCATAACAAGAACAAAAGCAAAAAGCAAAAAAATGGGTTAGGTTTCCGACACGCAGCACACTCCAGCAATGTTCACATACGGCCTTGACGGCATCGATGACGGGGAGCTTGCCGTCCTTGTGCTCAGCGTTGTAGTGCTGCTCAGTGACGAGCGACCAGACCTTGTCGAGGTTGATGGTGGGCTTGTAGAACTGCTGGGTCGTCTTGTGGAAGTAGCGCATACCGACCTTACCAAAGTAACCAGGATGGTACCTAGACGTAGCGACGGCAAACGTTCCCAAACAATAGCACGGCAGCGGCAGCAGGAGCACCACGAGCGAGCGAGCAAAACCGGCGAGGGGAAAATATACGGAATTAAGGAAAGTCGCGGTCAGTTCAACGGCTCCGCAGCAAACGAAAGAAAAAACAGTACTTGTCGAAGTTGATGCGGTGGTGGTGCATACCACCAGCGTTACCACGACCACCAGGATGCTTGCGGTGCTTGCCTATGAGGAGGAAGAGGAAAACGCACGAGTTAGGAAATCCCGTAATCGCAGACCAAGACCGGCCTCCAAAGACGTACCAATACGACCATGGCCAGCGCAAACGCCACCGCGGTGCTTGCGGTTCTTCTTAAGGTGGGTCACCTACGTAGCCGCAGCAGCAAATTTAGTACACGGCCAAACGGTTGACCCAACCCAATCCGGTCCATCCCATCCAATCCATCCCATCCACCAACGCCCAACCCCTCACATCCTCCCCCACCCCACCCCATAGTCCCGTCTGCCGCATCCTCCCCACCCCAACGCCCTCCGCTGCACACCCCTCCAAGCAAGCCCCATTAGACCGGCCCTGCCAAGTACCATTCTGTCAGTTGAAAAAGAGACCGGTCCCTGTTTCTCCAGGCGCCCTGTAACTAATGTTTGAGGCGGAAAGCGCACTTTTTTGTGTTTCTAGAATGATCTCGCCATATGGCGCGGCGGCGTCTTGCTCGAGTCTAACCCTTTCCCTCCCCCCCAATTAAAACCACAGGCCCGAAAGCAGCACGAGCAAATGTCGGAGACGCCTGGTATGAATCTTTTTTTTGAAACCGCGGTTGCCGTAAATATTAAATGTTGCACTCGTTTGCTCAGGCAAGAAGATCAAGAAGGGCAAGAAGGCCGAGGAGGCCGGCAGCAGCAGCTCGTCCGCCGCCGCACCCACCACCACGGCGGAGAAGCAGCTGGCTGGCGACTGTGTGATCCAGCCCAACGCCGCCGGGACCACGCTGGATTCGTCCAAGTGGCCGCTCCTGCTCAAGGTACCAAGCACGCCTATCGTCCGAATCCCCTTTTTTGCGCCTCCGTCGCCGGGTCCTGTTGGAAACTAAACACACGTGTGCCTTGTCTCCCTGTGCAGAACTATGACAAACTCAACGTCCGCACCGGTCACTACACTCCCATCCCCAACGGCTGCTCGCCCCTCAAGCGCGACCTGAAGGAGTACATTCGGTATGAATAAATAATTGCACCAGTGCCGGGGATGGTTTTTTTTTCCTGATGTTGTGCCGCTGGCTGGCTGCAACAGATATGGTGTGATCAACCTCGACAAGCCCGCCAACCCGTCGTCGCACGAGGTCGTCGCCTGGATCCGACGAATTCTGCGTGTGGAGAAGACTGGCCACAGCGGAACCCTCGATCCCAAGGTCACTGGCTGCCTCATCGTCTGCGTTGACCGTGCCACCCGTCTCGTCAAGTCGCAGCAGAGCGCAGGTACACCACGAGCAAATACAAACATTCGTTATTCATTATTTAAAAAAAAAAAACTTTTTTTTTCTTTCCCATCCTGCAGGTAAGGAGTACGTTGCTGTCCTTCGTCTCCACGCCACTCTTGACAACGAGAAGAAGCTTGGCCAGGTACCCTATTTTTCTGCTTGCTTTGGGAAAAATTATCGTGTTTTATTCATGATTTATTAAACCACAGACCATCGAGACCCTCACTGGTGCCCTCTTCCAACGACCGCCGCTGATCTCGGCCGTCAAGCGCCAGCTGCGCATCCGAACAATCCACGAGTCGAAGCTGATTGAGTTTGACAACAACCGCCACCTCGCCGTCTTCTGGGTGAGCTGCGAGGCCGGTACCTACATCCGTACCCTGTGCGTTCACCTCGGTCTCCTCCTCGGTGTTGGCGGCCACATGCAGGAGCTCCGCCGCGTGCGATCGGGAGCCCTCTCTGAGAGCGTATGCTGCCTCTTTTTACCTTTTTATTTATTTACCTTTCGGCGACAGGACGCCATGGTCACGATGCACGACGTTCTCGACGCCCAATGGGTTTACGACAATAACCACGACGAGTCGTACCTGCGACGAGCGATCCGACCTCTCGAGACACTCCTGCTTACCTACAAGCGTGTCGTCGTCAAGGACTCGGCCGTCAACGCCATTTGCTATGGTGCCAAGCTCATGATCCCCGGTCTGCTCCGCTACGAGTCGGGCATCGAGCTCAACGAGGAGGTCGTCATCATGACCACCAAGGGTGAGGCAATCGCCCTCGGCATTGCCCAGATGACCACTGTCCAGATGGCTACCTGCGACCACGGTGTTGTTGCCAAGATCAAGGTAGCACATTTCGTGAACTGAGAAGAAGATGGCGACCCTCCAAACTAAATGACGTCTCTCCTAGCGTGTCATCATGGAGCGCGATACCTACCCCCGCCGATGGGGTCTTGGCCCCAAGGCTCTGGAGAAGAAGAAGCTCATCAGCGAGGGCAAGCTCGACAAGCACGGCAAGAAGAATGAGCAGACCCCCCAGAACTGGCTCAAGTCGTACGTTGACTATGGTGGCAACAACGCTCCCGCCGCACCCGAGGCCGCCGCTCCCGCCCCCGCCGAACCCGCTGCCGCAGAGCCCGTCAAGCGGAAAAAGAAGGCAACGGAGGAGCCCACCGAGGCAGCAGCAGCAGCAGCCGATGGGTCCGCCGCAGCCGAGCCCACACCCAAGAAGAAGAAGGCAAAGGTCGCTGCCGCTTCAGAGTGAAAAAAAAAAAAAAAGAAAAAAAAATAGCAAAATAAAAAGTTTTTTTTCTCTCGTTACCTTTTTTTTTGAATATCCCCAATTACGTAGTCAAAAATAATAAAAAAAAGGATGTCTCCGTAGACTCTTTGAAGACAACATTTTGATCAAAATAATTTGTTTTGGGTGTGCAGTGAGATATTTTATTCATTCGTCGGCCTGGCGATGACCGGACGACGCCCGACGAAGTGGGGACGAAGGGGCCAATGGGGTAGCGCTGTCGATGCTTCCTGGGTTGGATTCGTCATTGAGGTCGACGGTCACCATCGTCGGTGCATGAAGCTAAGAGGGGAAAAAAAACTGTTGGACTAAATAGGAACCACGACTTGCTTTGCCATACGATTGGAGACATGAGAGCCTCCGCGAGGAGCATTTGACGACGGCGCTCTTCGGCAAGCACGTCAAATCGCTTGCCAGACTTTTCCAGTTGCTCCTTCTGTTCGTGGCGCCGCAAAAACGTCTCGTCGTCCATGGGCTCCTCCTGTTGAACGTAGATTCTTTAAGGAAGAAATAAGACGAAAACGTACGTCCTGCAGTGATGACAACGAAGGACGACCGATTTTGGTGCGTCGTTCCGGCTGTACCGCGTTCGCACCGAGATCGCGCCAGGTGGGTGTGAAAATCTCCTTGACCTCGAGCGCCGTGATGCTGCTTCCTTGGACCATACTGACGGGGATGACGAGGTTGTCAATGTCAAAGCTGGACGGCTTGCGCTTTTTCGGCGTGGAAGTCGGCGATGAACTTGCAATGAAAATAAATTATTAATTTTGTTTTGGAAAGCGAACGTGTTTTTTTTTTTTTTTTTACTTGGCTGACAGAGGGCCCGTGGGTGACGAGAGTGTTCGTCGCAGCGCGCCCGATTTTGATGACGCCAGCGCCAAAGGAGTGGGGGAGAAAGGGGTTGACGGCGCCGATCCAAAGAAACCCAGCTTGCGAGTGGCCGATGACGCGTTCGGCAGACGGATGCTCAGTTTGCCGGCCGCAGAATGAGGACCCTTTTTCGCTGACCCTGGGGCCGAGCCTGGGGTCAACGGTCTCGGTGACGCCGATCGTGGCGAGGCTGAGAGCGACGAGGGCAACGAGTCGGCAGCAAACGAGACACCCAAGGAAGCAGACGACGACGACGGCTTCCGCGACAACCGTGTTGGGTTTGGTGCCACCGGCGCCTTCCTCAGTGACTGCATCGCAGGCAGTTTTGCTGGTGCGCCCTCGGAGCTCCCTCCCTCCGCCTTGGGCTTGACGTAGACGCGTTCTACAATACAACAGGAAAGATCAGCTTTTCATGGGCCGGTGGCAAATTCGAGGACGCACCTTCTGGAAGCGACAAAAACTCGTGGAAGAACGGCGTGGCACTCCTTATGGCGGGGGCGACCTTGATGCGCCGGCTCACCACCTTTTTCTTTCGTGCCGTCCATATCCGCGCTCGTGCGCACGTGCTGTCATTCTCGGAAGACGGGGTTACTTGGCGGTTTGCGGCCACGTTCGCCATCGTCTGGTTTGTAATAGTTTAGACCACACGGGGGCTACGGCGGTTACCTGGCGCTCATTGAGTTGCCGGGTCAGGGGCGTGTTATTGATACGCGAGTCCAAGTCGAGCAGTTGCAAACGGAGCCACTGCTGGCGCCAGAGGAACTGGTTGCGATCGTGCGCCCGCCACGACCGTTCCAACAGGTCATCCGAGATGTTTGCCAAAAGCTGTGCTGTCCTTGCCTTTGGCCCAATGGCCCTAGGTGACGGCTTTGTGCGAGGTGCAGTTGGCGCTGCTTCCGACAAGACGGCCGAGGAAGAGGACGTTGACGACGTCCCGCTGTCCACGTTCATTTTATCGTTGTCGTTGTCGTCGTCGCTGTCTGGGCCGTCGTCCTCTGGACCGCTTTCGCCCGAGGACGAGTCGGTTGCGTCGGGATCCAGTCTGCGCTTGATCCTCTGGAGCGCAGCAACAGAGGTCGCGAGCGACAACCGAACTTCGGGCGTTAGGGCCGGCAGGTCAGGCAGGTCGATCACGGCATCCACGGTCCACGGGGGCGGCATTATCCCTGGCGCACTTGCCGGTGGTGCCGCCGCCGATGCAGCGGGCAAGGGAGCCAATAGCGTTGCTAAAGAGGGCGGTGGTGCCGACGGAGTCGTAGCGGTCGCTGCTGGTGGCGCGGTAGTCACAGGAGTAGTCACAGGAGTAGTCACAGGAGTAGTCACAGGAGTAGCAGCGGGCTTCTTCGCTGCAGCAGAAGATGGCAGGAGGGCGTTCACATGGTCCGTCAGCAGAACCCTCTGCCTCTCCAACAGCCGCCTCTGCAGCATCGACAGCCCTGCGCGCATCTGCCCCAGCTGTGCGTCCAATCGCTTGAGCTGCTCCTGTGCGAGCGATAAGGGCGTGGGTGCTCGCACCGGCTGAGCAGCAGCAGCGGCCGCAACGGTGGAGGCCCTGTTGACGATCACGCCAGAGGGGGGTCGGGCGACCACGGACGACGGCATCATCCGATGCTGCACCTGCTGTTGCGGGCGCGCCGGGGCAGGCGGCAGCTGCGGCCGTTGTTGTGCAGCAGGAGAATTCATACAGAAAATACCATGATTTCCATCAGTGCAGCCCCCATACAATGGCAACCACGACTGACGTCAGCAACGTCAAGCAGACCGATGTACGAATCTGTCCTTGCTTTTTTTGAACCGAGCCCCTTAACGAGCAACGCTTGGACGTGTAGTCGCTGGATGGGCTGACGCTCATCCTCAACCGCGAGCCCAAGGGCACGCTGTTTGTGCTCGATTTCTGGGCATCGTGGTCCGAGCCGTCGCTGCTTATGAACGGCGTGGCGCTCGAGCTTGCAAAGCAGCACGCGGCCGTCGTCTTTGTCAAGGTACGTCGTTGTCGTCATCGCCATCGTCGTGGTGTTGCGATAGTGCCTTTCTTGCTAACGATGCGCGATTCTAGGTCGAGGCGGAGAACGCACCCGATGTGTCGGAAAAGTTCGACATCGAGGCCGTCCCGACGTTTGTCCTTGTCCAGGTACCATTGTTGTTGTTCTTATTATGTTTCCTATTGACTGTCTGATCGTAGAGCGGCAAGATTGTCGAGCGCATCAACGGCGCAAACGCTGCCGAGCTCACATCCAAGGTGGTCAAGTTCGCTGCCGCCGCTGCACCTCCTGCAGCGTCAGCTGCCCCTGCTCCTGCTGCGCCCAAGAAGGATGCGGCAGCAGCGTCGGCTGAGCCCTTTGTCGTACGCCACTTTCTTTTCTTTTTTGCAGTGGTATTAATGTAAGATTCTCAGCTGACGGAGGAGCACAAGGCCCGCTTCAAGACTCTCACGAGTGCCAGCGCGTGCGTCGCGTTCATCAAGGGCACGCCCACGCACCCTCGTTGCGGATTCTCGCGCCAGCTGATCGAGCTCTTTGACCGAAATAACATCCAGTGGAGCCACTTCAACATCCTGGACGACGACGACGTTCGTGCGGGTGCGTTTTGCTTTGTGATCAATTATTGTAAAGCAGTAACCCCCCTTTTCCTTGCACAGGTCTCAAGGTTTACTCGGACTGGCCCACGTTCCCCCAGGTGTACGTCAATGGCGACCTTGTCGGCGGGCTCGACATCATGAAGGAAATGGAGTCCAATGGCGATCTCGCCGGCATCTTCCCAAAGAAGACCTCGGTCGACATCAACAGCCGTCTTAAGCAGCTCATCAATCAGTCCCCCGTCGTGCTCTTCATGAAGGGCGTACCGGAGGCACCCCAGTGCGGCTTCAGCAAGCAGATTGTCGCAATCCTCAACGAGACTGGCGTCAAGTACTCGACCTTTGACATCCTCAAGGACGAGGCCGTCCGACAGGGTCTCAAGACGTTCTCCAACTGGTAGAGCTACCAAGACTAAAAAAAAAGGGGGGGGCCTCCACTAATCTTTTACTTTCTCTTCACCAGGCCAACCTTCCCGCAGCTCTACGTAAAGGGCGAGTTGATCGGCGGGCTAGACATCGTCAAGGTAGGACGCATTTCTCTTTTTTTTTGTTTTTGTCCTTCTGAAGAATTGCCCTGCAGGAACTCAAGGACTCTGGTGAACTCCAACAGACGCTCGAGGCATAAGCCTCCGTGTATTTTTTTTTTTTTTTTTTTTTTTGTGTGTCCAC
>Ga0302230_10002750_pt1 | contig 10227 bp, 9 predicted proteins | sample II_Palsa_N2_1_FD_193523 | JGI IMG/M metagenome (GOLD analysis project Ga0302230, IMG submission 193523) | Peat permafrost microbial communities from Stordalen Mire near Abisko, Sweden - II_Palsa_N2_1 | ecosystem: Environmental > Terrestrial > Soil > Palsa > Peat permafrost | place: Sweden...
CGGCATATTTACCGAACTATTACTTGATGAAGGCTATACTGTTTATGCGGTTGAACCTAATGAACCCATGCGCCATGCAGCAATAGAGCAATTATCGGCCAATAAAAAGTTTATACCCGTTGATGGTACCGCTGAGGCAACCACCCTGCCTGCAAAGAGTATCGATTTGATTGTATGTGCCCAGGCTTTCCATTGGTTTAATGATGCCAAAACCCAGGTAGAGTTTAGCCGGATACTAAAAGATAGCGGCAAAGCAGCACTAATATGGAATAACCGGCTTGCTGCGGTCGACGATTTTTCAGAAGCATATGAAGAATTGTTAAAGCGCGATGGTATTGATTACAACAAAGTAAATCACCGCAAAATTAAGGATATTGATTTTAAGGCGTTTTTTAAGGATGGTATTTATACTTTAACTAAATATCCCAATACCCAAATTTTTGACGAAGCCGGGTTGATTGGCCGTGCATTTTCCTCATCCTATGTGCCAGCCGAAGGCACAGAAGCCGCTGAGAGATTTTTGCCTTTATTAAAAGATATCTTCAATAAATACAATGTTGATGGCAAGGTAAGCTTCCAATACCAAACAGAAATTTATCTGGGCGAGGTTTAACTGATATTTACTTAAGAGACGCAAAGTAACTATATGCTACTTTACACAAATATTTAAAAAATAAATTTGGATTGAGGTGTAAAATACCATCATCAACTTTTCAATAATTTCGGATATAAAAACCTACAAGACCATGTAATTTCTGTTCTTGGTATTATGAAAGCTTCTATAAATCTTGAAAGGTTTAAAGAAAATGTTGCAATCGCTTTTCCAAATCATAGAACCCAAAGAGCTAATAGATTAAACTTAAATAGAAAAAAAGATATAAAAGTACTTTCAAAGCGTGAGGCACAAATGCAAAGAAATACAAACAAGTTTATTTAATTTTATAGAAACTAATAATAGTTCCACAAAAGAAGAATTTTCTGAATTTATAAATCCAAAGGAAGTGACCAACCCCGATTTATCCGACTTCAAGCAAAAATTAACAAAAGCTATAAATTTTGACCCGAGGAAAGACAAATAATAATATAGAATATCCATATATTTAAGCTACCTAATCAGTGGCTTTTTTTATTACCTAAATTATTACTATGAAGAAGTTGTCTTTTTTGATCGTGATACTCTCTTATTCTTTTTTTGCAAAGGCTCAGGATAACCGATGGAAATTATTATTCCAAAACGATACATCAAAAACTTATATTGATACAGAACGAACACAGAAACTGCCTTATCTTGCTGGTCACCTTAGAGTTTTAGTACTATGGGTAAGGGTGCTCCCTGCGCAGCAAGATGGACATGGACAGCAGACTGATGAGAAAATGGCATTAGATGTTGCAAATAGTCAACTGGCACTTGTGTCGTTTATTATAAGGCGTGACGGTAAAATTATAATGGAAAACCAAATTGCTTCACCGGAATGGTCGGACATATACCCCGAAAGCTACGGCGAAGTGATGTTGACATATGGTAAAAGTTATTTAAAATCTCTTGGAGAGTGATGTTTGTGTAAACTGATATAGTTACCAAAGTATTGCGTCTCTACAAAATGTTTTCAAACGCCTTATTGCACCTTTACCGCTATTGCTGGCGATCGGTCACTTTCATTCTTCAACCTGTCGAGCGCGGTAACTATATATAGATAGGTTTTGCCGCTTTGTACGGTATTATCCTGATAAGTGAGCCCGTTATCATATTGTATATGTAATATATTATCAGGCTTATTAATATCTATCTTTTCAGTTCCTTCAAAACGGTAAATAACATAGCCATATACTGGTTCCTTGTCTGCCGCAAGCAATGGAGTTTGCCAGCTTAAAATTACGCCGCGCCCTACTTGTTTTGCCACCACATTTTGCGGCACATTGGGTGGTACGGAATCAAGCCAAAGCATTACAGGAGGCAACGCGTGATATTTATAAAGATTTGTTTTGAGTGTATCAGCAAAGCCCAGGTAATCATTAGTAAGTGAATTCGAACTAAAGAACACACTGCCCTGTATCCGTGGATTATTACGCAGATCACGGATCTCATCCGGAATTTCTGAAGGATTTTTATAGGCAATAGATCCCTTCGAGTGTTCAGCAATACGGTATACGCCATGCCCAATATATAAATGCCTGTTGTAAGTATTATTGCTCCACCAGTTCATTAAGGTATCATAATTGGCAACGCGGCTGCTCCTGGGCCAGTATAACTGCGGCACCGCATAATCAATCCAGCCATTCTTCATCCATTTACGCACATCGGCATAATTCTCATAATATGATGATCCGCCATGTGTCTCCGAGCCCTCAGGATTTTGGAATTTATTTGCCCAGATACCAAAGGGGCTCACCCCAAATTTTACATGTGGTTTATGTTTGTGTATGCTGTCGCCCAGCATTTGTATTAATGTATCTACATTATGGCGGCGCCAGTCTTTTATGTCGGTATAATTAGCTCCGTATTTATTAAAGGCATCAGCATCATTTATGTTTTGCCCGTCAATAAGATAAGGGTAAAAATAATCATCCATGTGTATGCCATCTACATCATAATTATCCAGCACATTTAAAATAATATGGATAATGTATTCGCGTACCTCAGGCAGCCCGGGGTTGAACAATTTTTGCCCGCCATAGGTAAAAAACCATTCGGGTTTTAAGTTGGTGATATGATTTGGACTAAGGGCAGAATACTTATTATCATTGGTTGCACGATATGGGTTGAACCACGCATGCAGTTCCATGCCACGTTTATGTGCTTCGGTAATGGCAAATTCAAGCGGATCATAAAACGGATCAGGAGCTACACCCTGCTTACCATTCAGCCATTTTGACCATGGCTCGGTGCCTTTTGCATAAAAAGCATCGGCGGCGGGCCGCACCTGGAAAAATACGGCGTTAATCCCAGTTTCCTGGTGATCATTCAGGATATCAATTAATTGCTGCTTTTGCTCATCTGCTGTCGACTTAGGTTGGGGCCAGTCTATATTTGCAACGGTTGCGATCCATACACCTCTGAATTCGCGCTTGGGCGCTATATTCTTCATTAAAAGGGTATCAGTTTGGGCCTGGGTTTTTGTTAACACTAATAACGAAAGAACAGGAAGTAGAAAATATTTATACAAATGCATTAAACCGTTTATTTTAGAAGCCGCAAAGATATAAAACTACCTAACGGCTGTTTTATTATGATATACAATAAATGGCGGCATTTTGTGTTTTAATCATTTTGTACTTATTTAGTAGGCGAATCCGTATAATTTAAACTTAGCGAAAATAATTTTATTCTCATTTTTTTTAAATTTTTACGTATCATTAGCCAATCAAAAACTGGTAAATAGTATAAAAATAAAACTTACACCTGTTGATATTTGATGTATCGGGCATAAATTGCCAAACAAAAATACCTCTCTGTGCATTTAAAGTACAGCGTATTAATTAAAGCATGAGCCTATATACATTAAGTATATTGAAAAACTAAAAACCAATTATTATGGAAAATCAATCGGGGCAAACTCCAAAGAAGAATTCAAACGTAATTTATTTCCTTATTGCTGTTGTGGTGGCTTTGCTGGGGACTGATGTATATCTGTATATGCAAAAAAATAAATCAGATGTTATAATCGTGAACCAGAGCGATGAAAAATCAAGATTAAAAGTTGAGCTTGACAGCCTTGAAGCGCAGGTTGAACAGGTAAACAATAGCAAAACCAAGCTGTCTGCAGCTATGCAGGCCAAAAATGATTCATTGCAAACCAAGATCCATGTTTTGAGGGCCGAACTTGCAAAAGGCAAATTAACTGTTGCAGAACTATCAAAAGCACAGGAAGACGTGAAACAGCTACGGTATTTTGTAACCAAATACACTGCTGATATTGATGAGCTGCAAAAGCAAAATGCCTCATTAACAACTGAAAGAGATACCTTAAAAACAAACCTGGCAACAGTAAAACAAAAAGCAGATACGCTAACTAAGAAGAACCAGGACCTAAGTACCAAAGTGCAGATAGCTTCGGCGCTTAAAGTTGCAGAGGTAGGGGTAGCGGCCTATAAAATAAAAGGCAGTGGTAAAGAGGTTGAAGTAAGCAGGGCTAGTCCGGCTAAAAAGATCAAGATCAGCTTTACTGTAGCAAGCAATGCGGTTGCTCCCAAAGGCATGCATGATATTTTTATCCGCATTATTGACCCTACAGGCAACCTGATAACTGAAGGAGATTCAGGTTCATTTAATGCTGACGGACAGAGCCTGCAATTCACATACAAGACAGCTATCGACTTTAAAGATGATGGCAATGCTTATGTAGTTGACTGGATGAATCCTTCAGCGTTCCAAAAAGGAAGCTACACCGTGATGCTTTATGCTGATGGCTATACCATGGGGAAAAGCAGCTTTACTTTGAAATAGGTTATTAGAGATTAGAGGCTGGAGATTAGAGATTAGGTTGATGAACAGCCTCTAAAATAAAAAAGCAACTGCAAATAGCAGTTGCTTTTTTTGTGAACTTAATAATAAATACAATAAATGTCAGAATATCCTAAAGTCAAAGATCAAGATTTAGTCGGCACATATCCGGCAGCGGTCAAATCCGGAGGTGGTTATGTTTGGGATGAAGTTTTAGAATACAGAGTTTGGTGCCATCCACACGAGGGAGCACCGGATCTTTCCGAGGGGGATGATTATTACTATGTTTTTGATAACTATGAGGAAGCTCTTAAATTTTCAAAAGAAAACCCAGGATCTGAGGAACCTTTGGCTCTTATTTTACAAGAAGAATATATAGACGAACCCGAAATTAGTAAATATATCCATGTTAAAGAACAAAGAATTACAGAGTGGCCAGTTGAGTTCCTTTGCCGCCCAAGAAGACACAAAAATACCATAGCCGACTTTTTATCTCCAAATGCTCCAAGCAATAGATTAGAAATATTACGAGGGTTGGCGTAATTATTTTCTAATCCAGGCGCATATGCAAATCATTCAGAGAGTTCAAGTTTGTAGTCTAAGGATCACTGGTTAAGTCAAAAGCCTTTTGTATAACCTAATCTCTAACTCTCAAATCTCTCTTTCAAAAACTTACCGGTATAAGAATCCTTTACTTTTATCAAATCTTCGGGCAGGCCTTCAAAAACAACTTTACCACCTCTGTCGCCACCTTCGGGGCCTATATCTATTACCCAATCGGCACATTTAATAACATCCATATTATGCTCTATCACGATGATGGTATTACCATGATCGAGCAGGGCATCGAATGATTTCAACAGCTTTTTAATATCGGCAAAATGCAATCCTGTTGTAGGCTCATCAAAAATGAACAGCGTTTTGTGTGTGTTATTTCCCTTAACCAGGAACGATGCCAGCTTAATCCGCTGCGCCTCGCCACCTGAAAGTGTATTTGACGACTGACCCAAATGCACATAACCCAAACCAACATCAACCAATGGTTTTATTTTGGCTATGATCTTCGGCTCTTTTCTGAAAAATTCAAGCGCCTCATCAATGGTCATGTTCAACACATCAGCTACGTTTTTATCCTGGTAGGTAACATCCAATATATGCTGTTTAAAGCGTTTGCCGCCGCAGGTTTCGCAGGTTAAAAATATGTCGGCCATAAACTGCATCTCGATTTTCACCTCACCTTCGCCCTGGCAAACATCGCAACGCCCACCCTCAACATTAAATGAAAATGCCGACGGTTTCAATCCCGCTGCTTTTGATACCGGCTGTGCTGCAAACAGGTTACGGATCTCATCCCAGGCCTTTACATAAGTAACCGGGTTTGAGCGCGATGAACGGCCGATCGGGTTTTGATCTACCATTTCCACCTGTTCAATTTTCTGATAATCACCTTCAATGCTATCATATGATCCGGTTTGCTCGCCCGAATAATTACCCAGCGTTTTTTGCAATGCCGGAGCCAATATGCGTTTTACCAAACTTGTTTTACCTGAGCCTGATACCCCGGTAACCACTGTAAGTACTCCCAATGGAAATTTGGCATTAACCTGTTTCAGGTTATTTTCCCGTGCACCTTTTATCTCAATAAAGTCGTGCCATTTGCGGCGATGTGCCGGTATAGCTATTTCTTCCCTGCCGCTCAAATATTTACCGGTAAGGCTGTGTTCATCTTTTAAGATCTGGTCATAAGTGCCCGCGAAAACTAACTCACCGCCATGTGTACCAGCCTCTGGGCCAATATCAATAATATGGTCGGCGGCTTTCATTATCTCTTCCTCATGCTCCACTACCAATACAGTGTTACCTACATCGCGTAATGATTTCAATACACTTATCAACCGTTGAGTATCGCGCGGGTGCAAGCCAATGCTTGGCTCGTCCAAAACATAAACCGACCCTACCAGGCTGCTGCCCAATGAAGTTGCCAGGTTAATACGCTGCGACTCACCCCCAGAAAGTGTATTTGATAAACGGTTTAGCGTTAAATAACTTAGGCCTACATCATTCAGAAACAGTAGGCGGTTAGTTATCTCCATCAGCAATCGCTTGCCAATCTTAGTATCTGTTTCGTTTAATTTAAGATTGCTGAAAAAATCAAGCGCTTTATCTAAAGCCATCAAAACCACATCGGTTATCGATTTGCCATCAATTTTAACATAAGATGCATCCTGCCTTAAACGGCTGCCCTTACATTCGGGACAAGTGGTTTTCCCTCTATATCGCGATAGCAAAACCCTGTATTGAATTTTATAGGTTTGCTCTTCCATTTCCTTGAAGAAAGCATCCAGTCCACGGAAGAATTTATTGCCTGTCCATAACAACTTTTGCTCCTTTTCTGTCAACTGATTGTATTGACGATGGATCGGAAAATCAAATTTTAATGCATGCTGCACCAGTTGGTCGTTCCATTCGCGCATTTTTTCGCCGCGCCATGGGGCTATTGCGCCTTCATAAATGCTTTTGCTTTTATCAGGGATCACCAGGTCTTCATCAATACCTATCACTTTGCCATAACCCTCGCAACGCTTACAGGCACCGTAAGGATTGTTGAAACTGAAGAAATTAGGGCTTGGTTCTTCAAATTTAATACCATCCAGTTCAAAACGATCGCAGAAAAAACGCTCCGTTTCGGCATCTGCATCCGGCTGCTGATAGCGGACATAACAATCGCCCTTACCCTCGAAAAATGCAGTTTGTATGGAGTCGCCTAAACGACTTACAGTTTCGTCCTCATCATTCTTGGTGATACGGTCAATAACAATACGTACAGCATGATGGTCTGTTAATGATGATTGAGATGTACCTAAATCAACTTCTTCTTTTGGCTTTTCGCTTTCAGTTTTTTTCTTACCTTTTACTTTCGACTTTAAACTTTCAACTTCTTTTACCTCTTCTTCCAGCCATGAGCCGTCATCAACAATACTCATATCCTCAAGCAAAGTCTCAATTCTTGATAGTTTTTGCTGATACTCCACCCGCACAAATCCTTTTTGCATTAATACAGCTAGTTCTTCTTTCAAACTGCGGTTGTTGTGCGGATACAAGGGGCAAAGTATGGTTACCTGTGTTTCGTTTGGCAGCGACATGATAAAATTGATCACATCAGTAACCGAATCTTTTTTCACAATATGGCCCGATATAGGTGAAATAGTTTTGCCAATACGCGAGAACAATAGTTTCAGATAATCATAGATCTCGGTTGATGTACCTACAGTTGAGCGTGGATTTGAGGTAATTACTTTTTGCTCAATAGCAATGGCCGGGGCAATGCCTTTTATATAATCTACATCCGGCTTATTCATGCGCCCTAAAAACTGGCGCGCATATGATGAAAGGCTCTCGACATAACGGCGCTGGCCTTCAGCATACAAGGTATCAAATGCCAGCGATGATTTCCCGGAACCTGACATACCTGTAACCACTACCAGTTTGTTTTTAGGTATGGCTACATCAATGTTTTTAAGATTGTGTACCCTTGCGCCCTTTATAATAATATGATGTTGCGGATCTTTTTCTGCTTCGTTCATTCGTCAGTTCATAGTTCATAGTTCATGGCGCATCGTATTTGGCATTATTGCCATGAACTACGACCTATCAACCACGAACCGTTCCAAAATGCAAAAATCCTAAAATATTTAGCCGAATCCAAATGCGCGGGAGATTATGTTGCTTATTATGACCGCTTTATTATAAAACGTTAAAAAGTGTTAAATATTCATAATGCTATAGTATAAATGCGGTTCAATTGACCCAAACGTTCATAAATTCAATAAAATAAATTTGCTTTTTAGCGCGATTATTGCTTTATTTGATGTAACAATTTCTTAACAAAAACAACACCCTATAGATTAAACTCTACTTTAACAAAGTATTACATTTTAAATTAGTTTAAAGTAACAGTTTTCTATGGATTTTCAATTGAAAAGTGATCAGGATTTAATCCATCTATACATCACGGGTGACGAGGCAGGGCTGGTGGAATTAATACGCCGTTACCAATCAAAAATTTACACTTCCATTTATTTACTCGTTAAAGACGAATACCTTGCTGAGGATATTTTTCAGGATACTTTTATTAAAGTTATCAATACCCTTAAGGCAGGAAAGTATAACGAGGAAGGTAAGTTTTTACCTTGGGTAACACGTATTGCGCATAACCTGGTAATAGATCATTTCAGGCGTGAAAAACGCGCGCCAATGGTAAGCAATGGCGATGACTTTGATATTTTTGAGGTATTGGGTAATTATGATGAAAGCACCGAGGACCGCATGGTACGCGAGCAAACTCATAAGGATTTGAAAACACTGATCCAGCTTTTACCTTCAGAACAAAAAGAAGTACTGATCATGCGCCACTTTGGCGATTTGAGTTTTAAAGAAATTGCGGATATTACCGATGTAAGCATAAATACAGCTTTGGGCCGTATGCGCTATGCCCTTAATAACCTGCGTAAAATGATGCAAAGTAAAGAGTTAAGCCTGAAAAATTAATTATGAAATTTTCATGAAATTTTTTCATAGTTAATAAAATATTATATTAAAGCTTTCGTTTAGTTATTATTAAACATTAGAAAGCTTATATGGGCGAAATCTTTACAAATTCAATTAATGCGTTCATTAACAAAGCTCAAGTGAAAGAATCAGTTGTACATGAAAATCTTGATGCAGACGAGTTGATGTTTTATCACTCTCTGCGTGCTGATTTGGATCTTTTAAGAAAGAAACCAAAACTGCAGACGATTCATTACATTCTTGATCATTCAAAAAGCTTGCGTTAATCTGATCAGCAGAGCAAAAAGATCCAGGGCGATAGGTTATTCATAACTTTTCACCCTGGATTTCTTTTTTTTAATTATTTTCGACTGATCACGCTCAGAACCCAATGCTAAAGCAAGAACGCTACCGCCATTTTTTAGATTACTTTTCAAAAGAACAACCCAACCCTGTTACCGAACTGCATTACGGCAGTACGTTCCAATTACTTATAGCGGTTATCCTATCGGCACAATGTACCGATAAACGTATTAATCAGGTAACACCCGCTCTGTTTGAACGCTTCCCTGATCCTGAAAGTTTAGCAGCATCAACCCCCGAAGAAGTTTTTACCTATATCCGCAGTGTAAGCTATCCTAATAATAAAGCCAAACATTTGGTGGGCATGGCAAAAATGCTGGTTCATGATTTTAATAGCCAGGTACCATCCGGTATTGATGACTTACAAAAAATGCCTGGCGTGGGCCGTAAAACTGCTAATGTAATTGCCTCCGTAATATTTGCCGCCCCGGCAATAGCAGTGGATACCCACGTTTTCAGGGTGGCTAACCGTATTGGTTTAACTACCAATGCTCGTACCCCATTAGCAGTTGAAAAGCAGCTAACCGAATACCTTCCGCAAGATGTTTTGGGCGTGGCTCATCACTGGCTGATATTACATGGCCGTTATATATGTGTTGCCCGCAGCCCCAAATGTGAGATTTGCCCGCTAACCTGGTTCTGTAAATACTATGCCCGTACGCATACAGAAAGCTATCTGCAAAAAGCCGAAGCATTGAAAATTAAAAAGGTAAAGGATATGAAGAAGAAAAGATCCCTGGATTTGATAAGTAAGGAACTGGCAAAGCGAAGTGTGAAAGATTAATACTTATGTGTCATGGTTGTTATTTAAACTTAAAGGGTCAGTGATATTTTATCTATTTTAGTAAACCAACTAACCAATAAGTTTACCATCA
>Ga0302230_10002752_pt1 | contig 10222 bp, 14 predicted proteins | sample II_Palsa_N2_1_FD_193523 | JGI IMG/M metagenome (GOLD analysis project Ga0302230, IMG submission 193523) | Peat permafrost microbial communities from Stordalen Mire near Abisko, Sweden - II_Palsa_N2_1 | ecosystem: Environmental > Terrestrial > Soil > Palsa > Peat permafrost | place: Sweden...
CCCCCCCCCCCCCCCCCCCCCCCCCCCCCCCCCCCCCCCCCCCCCCCCCCCCCCCCCCCCCCCCCCCCCCCCCCCCGGAGGAAAGGACAGACTGACCTTCGTCGGTTTGAGGGGCTAGGGCACCCAAGAAGACTTTCCGACTTTGAGAATTTTATATATTATATATATATTTTGCGGAAAGAAGCAGAGGAGGCGGGGGGAGGGGAGCGTTTTTGATGTGTGTTAATAGACTTTCGACTTTGCACGCAACTAGTTCGAGTCGAATAAGACGCGCAAACTTACGTCTCTTTCTCCTTGTCGTCAGCAGCCTTGTTATCCGTCGTCGTCGTCACCGTCGTCAAAGACGAGCTCGTTGAAGCTTGCTCAGAGTGTGCCTCATGCTCGTGCTCGCGCTTGTGCTCGTGCTCATCCTGCTCGTGCTCGGACAGCTGCAGGTGTTGAGACGTTGGCGAGTCTTCCGTGGCCATATGGAGTGCACTTGTCGAAAATGGTGCTGCCAGATTGTCCCCAAAAGGCAATTCTGGCATTTGTTCTCGTTCGGCGCGATCTTCGGCCTGTCTTTGCTAGCCAACACAGCGTCGTGGTAGAGGGAGGGGAAAGAGAGTTTACGAAAGTCCCTTCAGTCTCGCGCCGCACTGGTTACCGCTCGTTTTCTTTCTTTTCTCAAATATGTTGCTTACTACCTATTGGGTGATCTTTTTCGCTTCCTCGCGGCGCCTGGTCTCAAGCAGGACGTCTGGTCGAGGGTGTGCTGTGCTCCCGTCGGTTCTACGTCGCGCTTGGTCTTTTCTCTTCTTTTCTTTTTGAGACCTTGGTTTAGACTGTAGACCTGTTGCAGGACCTGCTGGTGCAAAGCCACTCTCCTTTGAATCCTTTTGCCAGTGTGTCTCTACGCTGTGTCAACCAACCCGTCTAACCCCTCGTCCTTTGCCGAATAGGTCTTTACTTCTTTCAACAAAGAAAGGGACTCTGACTGTTTGGTCGTCAAGGCTTATTTGTTTGTCGCAAAGAAACCCTTGTCCTCCTCCTCCTTTCCTCGCCTTCCGTCGTTCGCCCCAGGGAAAAAAAAAAAAAAAAAAAAGAGCAAGCATGCCAGTCACCACCGACGCGCCCGTCACGGCCACCTCGGCCATCACCGCTGCTGCCATGGCCACGCCTGCCCACGCCGTGAGCAACTACTCTGTCGAGCAGATCGGCCATCTCTTCGTCAAGCAGTACTACGTGACTATGCACTCGGACCCTGCCAACCTGCACCGCTTCTACAAGAAGGGCTCAAACTTTACCCACGGCAACGAGTGCGAGCAGGTCAACACCCTCTCGGGTCAGACGGTGCGTTTTTCCTTCTCATTCTTATCTTTCCAAAAAAAAAAAAAGAAAAAAAAGGAGAGAGAGAAAAGAAATAGTCGGTACTTATCTTCCCATGACTCGACCATTAGGCCATCCACACCGAAATCCTCAACCTCGGCTTCACCGAGACCAAGGTTCAGATTTCCCAGGTTGATGCCCAGATTTCCGTCAATGACGGCATCATCGTCATGGTTCTCGGTGTCCTCACCAACGCCCAGCAGCCGTCCCGCCGCTTTGCCCAGACCTTTTTCCTGGCTGCCGATGGCGAGCGCAAGTACTATGTCCACAACGACATTTTCCGCTTCCTCAAGGATGGCACAGTTGAGGTATCAAAAAGAAAAAAAAATATTTTTTTTTTTGTAAAGTATATAGACTTAAACTTGATCATAAATAAAAAAAGGACACGAGCGAGGGCGAGACTGCCAACCACGTCAACGCTGCCGAGGAGTCGGCTCAGGAGACTGCTGCAGCCACTGACAAGATCGTCGAGGGAGAGCCCGAGGCGACTGAATTTGAAGCAGAGGCCGTTACGCCTGTCGCTGCTGCCGTAGTCAGCACTGCTCAGGCCCCTGAGGTCGTCGCGCCCGTCATCTCTACTCCTGCTACCACTGGATCTGTCCGTCCCACTGTCCCCCAGCAACAGCTGCACCAAGCTCCAGTCGCCTCCAACGCCGCTGCTACGTCGCACAACCTTGTGCCGAGCGGCGCCGCCGTTGCCGGTGGTGCTCGCCCCGCCCGCCCCACCGTCGCCGCATGGGGTTCGGGAAGTGTTCCTGCTGCCATTGCCGCTCCTCCCCAGGCCCATACTCATGCCCCCCAGCAAAGCCATGTCCAGCCCTCGACTCCTGCCAGCGCCGATCACGGCCATGGTCACGGCCACGGCCACGGTCACGGCCACAGCTCTGCATCTTCTGAAAAGGCATCGGCTTTGTCTTCGTCGTCGTCCGCCGCAGCTGCCTCTTCCGCTGCTTCTTCCTCGGCTGCTACACCGACTGCTCAGTCTACCACTGTAAAATATAAGCGCGACATTTGGCTTGCTAAAAAAGAGGTCACATCCCAAACAGCGCTTTGAGCACTCGGTCTATGCTGGCCGCATTGAGAACATCAAAAGTCTCTCGCAAAAGAACATCGCGGACCACTTTAGCCAGTTTGGCGTCACTGTCAAGGAGGTCTTTGTGCAGCACGACAAGGTAAACAGAAAAGGAAAAAATAATTTTTATTTTCATCGCTGAAACCTTTCTCAAAAGAAATTCTTCAATGCCGAGCTCATGTCGTCCCAGGAGGTCCAAACTCTCTTGAAGCACAACCCCTTCAAGATTGGCGATGCCGAGTTTACCCTCGAGCAGCGCAAGAGCCCCAAGGAGGTGATTTTTTTGTTTATTTTATTTTGTTTTTTTGTTTATTAAAAAAAAAAAAACCTCAATTTTTCTAGCTCGAAAAGACAAAGAAGCCCATTGGCACCTCAGCCACGCGGTACGAGCGTGACCAGAGCAAATCAGAGCAGCAGCAGAAGGGCGGCGAGCAACAAAAGGGAGGAGATCAAGTCCCCAAGAAGGATCAGCAGAAGAAGGATGAGCAGCAGCTGAAGGGTGATCAGCAGCAACAAAAGGAGAGCCGAGGAGGCAACCGAACGGGTCAACCCAAAGCGCCAAAGCTTGAGAACCCCAACACGACCTACCGCCGTCCCGCACCTGCTGCCGATGGATCGGCCCCTGTTACCACCGCAGCGGCGACCACGACTGCTCCCCAGGCCCCGAAGGCCGAGGGTTCCAAGCCGACACCAAAGCCTAAGCAGCAGCCCAAGCAGCAGCAGGATGGGGTACGATCAAAATGACCTAAAAAAAAATAATAATTTAATAAATTGCTTTTAAACAAACACAGGGAAAGACGGCCTAACATCAAACGAATTCACTGCATTAATGTGAGAAAAAAAAAAAAAACAGAATATCCCCCCCAAAATATTCTTTCCTAAAAGCTGTGGTGGTTTATCTTTTCGTTTTTCTTTTCCTTCTCTTTTTTTTTTTTTTTTTCCCTTCTTCATTGAACATCCCTCCTCACCTGGGCCTCAAGGACTAAACTTGTTCATCTGCATCCACTGTCCATCTTCATGCCCCTCTTCTCTCGTCCACTCGTCTCTCTCCAATCCGAACTAAAAATTCACTAGACGCTGTATTTTCTATTTCTATCTCTGTCCTTAACATCAAGGGTTGCGAGTTTACCGGGTTTCTACATAGAGAGGCTTGTACCTAGTACCTAGTGCCCAAAACCAAAACCAAAACCCAAATCTTAATTTTCAAGACCACACTGGACATGGCAGGGCGAATCAGTGGACGCAACAGGTCGCCGTGGCTCCTGCAACTGCGGGGCCGGAGTGTGCTGGTGGCTCTGGTGGCTCTGTTCCTGGCACTGGCCCACACTGGTTCCGCTGACGAGCACACACACGTTGTACGAACGAGCGAACGAGGACTGGGTGGTGGTGGGGGCGGGGGGCGGGATTGGGCACACGAACACGCACACACTCAAAACTTTTTTTTTTCCCAACCAGTACGACAAGGGCGAGGACGTGATCGTATGGGTCAACACGGTCGGGCCGTACAACAACCGCCAAGAGACGTACTCGTACTACAAGTTGCCGTTCTGCCGCGGTCAGGTGAGCCCAGATTGCGGGATCAACTGACGGCAAACTAATCCTGCTTCTGCGGTGTCGATAGGACGTCGTCGAGCACCACCACGAGACGCTCGGTGAGGTCCTGCAGGGAATGGAGCTGATAAACTTTGGTGTCGGTGCCAAGTTTAGAGGTAACCGGACGAGGGGGGAGGCTGAGAAAAGGTTCCACTGCTGACCTGTCTATCGCTCTCTGCGCAGTGCCTGTTAAGAACGCCACCCTGTGCTCAATCAAGGAGCTCAAGGCGGCCGATGTCGAGGTGTTCAAGAACGCGATCAAGAACAACTACTGGTACCAGCTCTTCATCGGTGCGTTTTGCAATTCCGTGCTGCTGTTTTTAGTACTAACGAGGGAAAAAAAAAAAAACACAGACGACCTGCCGGCCTGGGGTTTCATCGGCTTTGTCGGCGAGACGAGCGGCATCAAGAACACCAACGAGCCCGTGTACCTGTACACCCACCGCGACTTTGCCATCAGCTTCAACGGAGACCAGATCATCGAAGTCAATCTGACCACGACCGAGCCCGTGCGTCTGCCTCAAGTGGGCTCGCTCAAGAACATTCGCTTCTCGTGGTCTATCACGTGGTTGCCCGTGTCCACGCCGTTCAACGAGCGCTTTGAAAAGTACCTGGATCAGGACTTTTTTGAGCACAAGGTGCGTCGCGTTCCTGTTTTGCAAAGTACTTTTTTTAATTTAAGAAGCAAAACACAAAAACAGATCCACTGGTTCTCAATTTTCAACTCGTTCATGATGGTTATTTTCCTCGTCGGCCTCGTCATAGTCATCCTCATGCGCACGCTCAATAAGGACTTTGCCCGCTACGACCGCAAGGATGCGCTCGCCGACCTCGACCGCGACCTCGGCGACGAGTACGGCTGGAAGCAAGTTCACGCCGACGTCTTCCGTGCACCCAAGCACCTCGGCGCCCTCGCCGCCTTCATCGGCACTGGCTGGCAGCTCGGCGTGCTCACTTTTATTATCATCCTCTACACCATCATCGGCGATCTCTACACCGAGTATGCGAAAAATACCGATCTATTCATTCTGATAGCAAAATACTAGGCGTTCGACAATTCTCACGGCGTCTGTGTTTTGCTACGCTCTCACCTCGTTCATCGCAGGCTATTTCAGCGGCAGCTTCCACAGCAAATATGACGGTAAACCAGAAAACGCAACCAAGTTTCTGAGAAAGTATTTTTTTTTTATTTTTATTTTTTTTTTTTTGGCAGGGCAAGGATGGATTCGCATCATGTTCCTCACGACAGCACTCTGGCCTGGTGTTGCCTCTATTGTGACGCTGCTGAACAACTTTGTCGCCATGTACTACGAATCGTCGCGTGCCATCCACTTTGGCACGCTTGTCGCAATCATCAGCATTTGGTTCTTCCTCATTTTCCCGCTCACGCTCCTGGGTACGGTCGTCGGTCGCAACTGGTCAGGCAAGCCCGACTTCCCATGCCGCGTCAATCCAATCCCCCGTGCCATCCCCGAGAAGAAGTGGTACTTGGAATCGTGGGTCATCGTCATTCTCGGCGGCATCCTTCCCTTTGGATCCATCTTTATCGAGATGTACTTTGTGTTTACGTCGTTCTGGGCGTACAAGGTATGCACATTGGTGGAATCTCGTATTTTGAACTCCTTTGTTTATTAGATTTATTACGTTTACGGTTTCCTGCTCCTCGTCTTCTTTATCCTGTTGATCGTGACCGCATGCGTCACCATCGTGGCAACATACTTTTTGCTCAACTCTGAGGACCACCGATGGTGCGAATTGAGCAAGAAATTGTTAAAATAATCCGTTTTCTTATTTTATTTTTATATTTTACCCCAGGCACTGGACCAGCTTCCTCACGAGTGGCTCAACGGCCCTTTATGTTATGCTCTATGCTGTCTATTATTTCCACGCACGCACAAAGTATGCAATGAAAAAAAAAATTTTTTTTTTCAGAAAAAAAGGACATGAGCTGAACCTATTTCGCAATCAATAGGATGACCGGCTTCTTCCAGACATTCTTTTACTTTTCGTTCACCTCGGTCATCTGCTTTGGTCTGTTCCTCACCCTGGGCACAATCGGACTCGTCTCAGCAGAGATCTTCATCCGAAGAATCTACCAAAATGTGAAGATCGACTGATGCGAAAACTCTCTCCTCTTTCTCTCTACCAGGTATTGTTCTTTTTCTTTTCTTTCTTTTTATAGTTCCGACGTATACGTATAAAAAAAAAAAGAAATCGCATGTTTGATGCGAGGATCTTAGCAACAACAACAACAAAACAACAAACAACGGAACGACAGAGGGGAGAGATAAAACTTTTCTTTTTGAAATATTCTTTTACGTCTTCTAAAACTAGAGTTCCATCTTGTCCGCGTCGTCAGTCGCAGCTGCCTCATCAGCAGCTGGGGCGGTGACAGGTACAGGGGCAGGCGAAGCAAAGGAGCGGACGTTTATTCCATGCACAAACGAGGAGGATGCGACGGTCCCAGACTGCGAGTGAAGCCATGTCCGTTAGACTTTTTTTTTTTTTCTTTCTTTGAATATTTTCAGGCTTACGCTTGCATCGCCGAGCAGAAGGGCCTCGACGTCCTTTGTAAGAGCCTGTTTGTCAGCTCCACCTCGTGTCCATCCCGTGGGGCCTTCGAGCCATCTGTGGAACTTGGCCGACCTAGAAACAGCCGTGTCGAGTGAAAAGGCCTTTGTCTTGAGTTGGCGAAAGTAGTCCTCGGTGTTTTCGACATAAAACAGCTTGTAGGTGTTGACACAGATTTTGCACTCGAGGTTGCTGAGAACCTCGGCGGTCTCGAGGATATTGTCCCCCTGGACGTGGTTGCTAGATGAAGCACATTAAAAAAAAGGTTGACAAAAAAAAAAAAGTCTTTGCACAAACCGCTTCAAAAAGACCTTGGCGAGAGGCTTGAGCTCGGGGGCAGTGTACTCTCTGTTGACGTACTGGTCAACGTAGGCCGACCAGTCTTCCTCCACAGAGGACGCCTCGACACGTCCTGTGGGTGCACGCGCAAACAGACGAATCTTTAGCACCTTGTCGTCTGTCAGCTGTTGGAGGAGGGCGGCCGGCATTAGAAGAAAGTAAAAAGTAAAAAAACAACACATACGTATTCCACGAGGTAGCAGTTTTCTGTGGGGCCGATGACCTGGTCGCTGCGCTCGCGGTAACTGAGATGCTCGTTGCCGGCGGCAATCGTTGACCTGGAGCTGGTGCCGTTGCTGCTCTGCTGCTGTTCTTGTTTCGATGAGGACGAAGAGGATTTGGACGACTCTTTTTGCTTTGGCTGCTTGTGCTGCTGCTTCTGGTCTTCTTCGTCTTCCTCCTCCTCCCCCTCGTTGTCTTCCTCCTCTGCATTGTCGGCGTTCTCAAACTTGATTGTGAAGCCCTTTTCCTTGGCAAACATCTCCAGGAGGTTGACGCTCTGCTCTTCGGTCACGATCGCTTGGATCTGTTTGGCGATGGCACTGATGACCTTGTCGATCGTGAACGTGATAAACGCGTTTGTATTGTACATGTCTCGGATGGCATCTGGCCAATATTTTTAGCACACAACACTAAAAAAAAGCTCTTTTTTTTTTTTTTTTTTGGGTACCTTCAAACTGGTTCGGGTCGAGCTTGTTGTCCATAAAGTTTTCGATAAAGTCGAGGAGCTGCGCGTAGAAACCGGGCTTGCTGTTGTCCGAGGGGGGTTGCGGCTGCAGGCTCAGGTTGACGGCAATGTTGTTGGCGACCTTTGGGTGCTCTGCGTCGTGCGAGATCTGCTTCATCTTTTGCAGACGCGAGTAGGCGATCTGAAAGGAGAATGAATGAACCAAAACCAAAACCAAAACCAAAACCAAAACCAAAACCAAAACCAAAAACATACCTGCAAGAGACGGACAAAGACGTAGATAGTGTTGTTTGCGTAGAGGAACACGAGCGAGCTGGGCGCACCATTGACTTGCGGCTTGGTGTCCGACTCGCCCACGCCAACATTGAACAAGTGCGGGAAGACCTCCTTGCAAAAGCGGCCCACCTTTTCGCGGTCGGCAATGGTCATTGAAAACTTGTCGAGGTTTGCGACGACGAGACGGACGATGTCGTTGAGAATGCCGTGGTCGCTGAAGAACAATTATTGTTAAAAACTTGTCAACGAAGTGTTTTTTTCATTTTGCTCACCTGAGGACAAACTCAAACTGATGCGCGGGCTTGTTGGAGACCATGTCGCCGATGCGCTCGAGCTGCTCGTTCAGCAGACTTTCTGCCTCCTGGATGAGCTGGCGACCGGTGATGGCCTTCTTGTCGTTGAGCTTGAAGTTGTTGGCCTGGTAATCGAGCGCCTTGTAGTAGTTTTTGTTGTAGAGCTCGCGCCAGATCTTGTTCCACTCACGCTGGCTCTTGCGCCACTCTTCGTCCTTGAGCTTGAGGCGGTTGAGGACGATGGGGACAATCGCAAAGGGATGTCGTCTCAGGCTGTCGATAACCTCGGTCGTGCTGTCGCCATACACGCGCTTGATGGCTAGGTAATAGATCACCTCTGAGGTTCCTCCGAGGTTGTCGCCAAGGCGGTAGCGCTGCGCTTCGTCGGGGGTCATTTTTTGCATTCGCTCGTGCACGGCGTCAAAGTTGCGGATGGTGGCACGGTTGAGCTCGAGCATGTGGTCTAGTTCGTAGCGCTCGTCCTCGGCCTTGTAGATGGCCTCTTCGTGGATGTTTTTGCGAGAGGCCAGGAACGGCGAGTCCTCGCTCCAGCAAGGGAAGGAGACCCACGAGTCATTCAGGACCTCGTTGCAGAGCTCGTTTCGTCCAGAGCTCTGCGGGCGCTGGAAGGCTTTGGGCATTGCGCGGTAGGAAGGGCCATATCGCTTGCACAGGTTGTAATCAATCTGCGGGAAGTGGCTCGACGCGGGCTTGCGATCGGGAATGAGCAGTTCTGTTGTTGTTTTTGTTTAAAAAAAATTTTTTTTTCTTTCAATACTAAATCTTTACGGTACCAGGGGACTCTTTGTAGCCGATAAACTCTTTGAACCATTCAAACAGCTTGGGAGCTTTGGCCAGAAAATTGGACACCAAGTTGACAAGCTCTTGCCTTTTTTTTTTTTTTTTTTTTTGCAGTATTAGTTGTTTTTGCAAAGGGTGTTTTTGGCAACCTACTTTGTCACGATTTCTTGCGAAAAGAGGTTCAGGCACTTTAGAAACTCGCTGTAGACGGTCTTGTCATTGAGCGTGCGCTTGACGCTGTCAAAGAACTCGAGCTCCTCGTTCGTGCCGGGGCCAAAACCACCACCGAGAGGGAGAAGCTGGCTTGCACGACCGTAATTGAGGTCCTTGGTCTGGCCGACATTGTCGATCTGTGCTCCGGTGGGTCCCTGGGGCGAAAATACACCGCCGTGACGAACCTTGGATTTCTGGACAAGCGAAATGGGCAAAACAAACAAATAAACAAAACAAACAAAACTAGGAACCAACCTTGGGGACATTGCCCACGGGCAGTTGGCTCAGGCCGGCCTTCTCACTGGTGCGCTTGTACTGACGGCTGGAAGACGACTTGGAGCCCTTCTTGGAGCCGTGTGAGCCAAAGTGTTCAGCAGTAGCCGGGGCTGACGGCGGCGGTGCTAGGCGATCTAAGTGAAGAAAAATAAGATAAAAATTAAAACCCTTGTGCACCTCAAAAACAACAACAACAACAGAAATACTTTGAAAGGCAGCCGCGGCAGCGTTGGCAGCTTGCTGATGGGGGACAGCCTCAGGGAGGAACTGCGAAAACTCTTGCAAAAGGTCATTGTGGCTCTGGAAAAGGATGGCCACTTGGTCGTAGACCTCTTTGATGGACTTTTGCTCCTTCTGGTAGGTGTGGAGAATTTCCAAAAAGCTCTTGTACGTCTCTGGCTGTGCGTTGAACCGAGTCTACAGGAGATTTGTAAGCAAAGGGTTGCAACGTAATTTCAAACAAACTACCTTGATCTTGTTGACGTAGTTGATGGCATGGTTGAATTCCACAGGCTGCTTGCGTTGCTGCTGCTGCTGTTGGTTGGCCTGCATGGCAGCGAGCGTGTTGGGCGACGGGGGCTGCTGCTGTTGCTGGTAGGAGGGCGGGGAGACTGGCTGCTGTTGGATGAAAGCAGTCTGTTGGCGATGGTGCAAGTGTTGCAAGACTATTTATTGATTCCGGTTGGTTATATGCCACACACACAGTACAGTTTTTAAATCAAAACGTTACTCGTT
>Ga0302230_10002753_pt1 | contig 10219 bp, 10 predicted proteins | sample II_Palsa_N2_1_FD_193523 | JGI IMG/M metagenome (GOLD analysis project Ga0302230, IMG submission 193523) | Peat permafrost microbial communities from Stordalen Mire near Abisko, Sweden - II_Palsa_N2_1 | ecosystem: Environmental > Terrestrial > Soil > Palsa > Peat permafrost | place: Sweden...
GCTAGAATTTTTTATTGACGATACCAGCGAATATGTTGACCGCATGGATAAAATCTTCGAAAAGATCAGCAAGGAAGATCGCCAACCAGAGGAAGAATAGTTCCGGCTATGGATGCTACTTTCCGCTTGGCTGCCGCATTAAAAGCGCATCCGCAAAATATTAGTCGGGTTGTTGATTTTAATGCTGAGGCCGACCGCCTCTATCAGTTCGATCTCACCAAAAACAACACGGAATTAAGTTTTGAGGTGGTGAATGATGTGGCAAAATTCAGCCATTGGGTTGATCAGAAGTTGAGGGATAACAATTGTCGATACGGCATTGGCGGCTATATGGAACTGCGTACCATTTATGACAATCGTGAACAGTTTGAAACCGAAGGCGAACAACGCCAACTCCATTTAGGGGTTGATATTTGGGCAAATGCAGGCACACCGGTGTATTCGCCGCTGAATGGCCTCGTCCATAGCTTTCAGGACAATGCGCATTTCGGCGATTACGGGCCGACCATTATACTACAGCATCAAATCGGCGGTTTAATACTATATAGTCTTTATGGTCACTTAAACCGCGAATGCTTACCTAAATTAAGCATTGGCAAAACCATTAAAAGTGGAGATCACATTGCGAATTTCGGCACTGCCGAAGTTAATGGCGGATGGCCACCGCACCTGCATTTTCAGTTGATGCTGGATATGGAAAGCATGGCTGGCGATTATCCCGGTGCCTGCCGTAACTCGGATAAGGCTATCTACCTGCAAAATATTCCTGATCCTGCTTTGCTGCTGCAATTTCCGCCTGCGGTAAATGGGTAACACAATTTGCCGCTATTTAACGTTATAGAGATATGCTTAAAACGTTGGCTATATTGCTATTAACCGCAATTTCCTTATCGGGATATAGCCAGCAGCCTGCTTTTAAGGGCGGGCAGTCAGCATTGGATAGTTTCCTATCGCAAAAGATCGTTTACCCCGAATACGCTAAGCAAAATTGCATATCAGGCACAATAAAAGTCGGCTTTACTTTAGATGCAAATGGTAAGGTTCAGGATGCAAAAGTAATCCAAGGTTTAGGTATTGATTTGGATGATGAAGCGCTGCGGGTAATTAAATTGACATCGGGCAGATGGGTCATCCCGGGAAATTATCAGCCAACAAACATCATTATCCCAGTTCATTTTGAAGTTGATGGGGCGGGATGCAGGCTCAGCAACATTAACCCTGGTTTAGCCATTGCCAATTATAAAAGGCAACAAAACCTGGAAGATGCCGTAACCAGTTACTACAAAGCCAAATACTTAGGCAAGGCCGATACAACACAGGAAGCATTCATTATCAGCCTTAAAAAGCAATTGGGCTATAATGATGATTTTATTACGGATGTACTTGAACAGGCCAATGAAAAATTAAACCAAGGTGATTATGATGGCGCTTGTGTTGATTGGACATTCATCCGCAACATTGGCAGTAACAGGGCTGATGGTTTTATTGCTAAATACTGCAAATAACTTAAATACCAACAAAATCAGCAAATCCGTATTAATGGATTGGTCGCAGCACCCTTTCCCATCTCACTTTTCCTAAAAAAGTACCGGCGCTATCAATGCTCATCCAGGTTAAAATGGCCTTGCCTACAACGTGGTCTTCAGGCACAAAACCCCAATAGCGCGAATCTTCAGAATTATGGCGGTTATCGCCCATCATCCAGTAATAGTTCATTTTAAAAGTGTAGGTATTTGTTTTTTTACCGTTGATCAGGATATCGTTACCTAAAACCTCCATTTTATTTTCTTCGTAAACCGCTATAGCCCGGTGGTAAACTGGCAGGTTTTGGCTGGTTAATTTAACTGTCCAGCCTTTTTTGGGGATGATGATGGGGCCGTAGTTATCCACGTTCCAGTTTAAACGCGGGTCTTGCGGAAATACATCCGGATCATGAACGCCGTTCAGTTCATTGTATTCCTTAACCAAAGTAATATGCCGTGATAACCTCACTTTAGCTGCCGCCTGCCGGGTCATCAGCAGCTCAAAATCGTGTTCAGTTATTTGCTGTCTTTCGGTGATGTTGAGTGAAGTCATTAACTGCGGATCGATGCCCGTGCTATCGGTATGTACCAAAAACGATGGCTGACTAAACGCCGGATCGGCTTCAGGTTTGCCGTTAATATAAACTACCGCATCACGAATAGAAAGCGTATCTCCGGCAATGCCCACACATCGCTTAATGTAGTTTTCCTGCTTATCTATCGGGCGATAAAGCGGCGCATCAATTTCCATCGGGTAGTTAAACACAATCACATCGCCTCTTTTAATATGACTAAAGCCGGGCAACCGAAAATAAGGCAATTGTAAGCCATTCCAATAAGACTTAGTGCCTAAAACCGGCATCGTATTTTGCGAAAACGGAAAGGAAATGGGTGTAATTGGTAACCTTGGACCATAATTAACCTTGCTCACAAACAAAAAATCGCCCACCAAAAGTGTGCCTTCCATCGATCCGCTGGGGATAACGTAGGCCTCAACCAATAACGCGCGGATAAGCGTTGCCGCTATAATGGCAAAAATTACCGCATCCGTCCATTCGCGTAGGTGGCTTTTCTTCTTTTTGAGTTTAGTTTTCTTTTTTCGCCAGAATGTCCAGTTCATATTTTTTTAAATTCCCCTCTTAAGAAGGGTGCGCGAAGAATTGTGTAGAGGCGGGGTGTGTTCTGCGATATAACACGCCTAATCCCTTTCAAAAGGGAAAGTATCTTTAAAATGACACTATCCTATCCCAAAATTGAACATGTCCTGCACCGAATGAAACCCTTTTTTATTCTGCAACCATTCCGCGGCCAGCACGGCGCCAAGCGCGAAGCCGTTGCGGTTATGGGCAGTATGTTTAAATTCGATAGAATCTACTTCCGAATCGTAAATTACGGTGTGAGTGCCCGGTACGCTGTCGATACGCAAGGATTCAATCAGCAGTTCATTTTGCTTGATGTTCTCGTCGTTATCCGAATCATCCGACACCAAAACATTCGACCATTTTTCCTTCGCGTCGATATTTTCGATAATGCCTTCGGCAATAGTTATCGCTGTTCCGCTTGGTGAATCGAGCTTTTGGGTGTGGTGGATCTCCTCAACCTGCACATCGTAATACGGATAATTATTCATAAGCTTAGCCAGCATTTTATTAATGTGGAAGAATATGTTTACGCCTACGCTAAAGTTTGTAGCGTACAACAAAGTGCCATTATTTGCCTCGCATTGTTGCTTAACCGCTTCTAACTCATTATGCCAGCCTGTGGTACCAACCACCACCGGCACGCCAGCCTCAAAGCATTTTGTAATATTGCCTAAAACCGAACCGGGCATAGTAAACTCAATAGCAACATCGGCCTTTTGCAGGTTTTCGGTAGTAAGCTCATGCAGGTTTTCGTTATTGATTTTTAAAACTATCTCGTGTTTACGGTCGGCAGCAATCTTTTCAATAATCTTACCCATTTTACCGTAACCTATAAGCGCAATTTTCATCAGGCGTAATTTTGTTTTTTGTGGTGATGAACCTAATTAACTGGGGTAAAGGTAAGTTTTATCAGCCAAATTACAGACCCGTTTAAAATTGCGGTATCTATCCAATAATAACAGGATCAGATTTAATCTATCAGAAGATTAAACTCAATTTTAAACCGGGCAAAACCGGGCCGTTAAAACCCTGCGCAAACATGTTTTGCTGGTTAAGGATAGTGGGATCTATCCTAAAAGACAGATCGGTATCCATGGTATAGGTGTGCTTAAATTTGGCCTCAATATAGGCATCCACAATTTGTATTCCCCAACCGGCCAAAAAACCCATAATGCCCAGGTCGAGGTTGCGCTGCACCGTGTTTACATCATTACCTATCTGCCCGGATGGCGCATAGAGGTATTCTTGATATACATTATATTCATACGCGCCTGGTACCGGTGGTTTATTATGCTCATAATCCTGTGCCGCTTTTAGTAATGGCTTATATTGCCGCTTGTTATAGATGATCACATCCGCCAACAACCCTAAACCGGCATAAATATCGGCACTTTCCATAACTGGTGATTATAGATTTGCCCCAAACCCGGCATCAGTAATGAACGGATAACCGCCTTATGTGGGCTATGCAAACTATCCGGATGGTAAGCTTTATCACCAGGTTTATCTTCGGGGTAAAGCCTGGGAACTAACCGAATCCTGGTGCAAATTAATACTGTCTTTTTGGGTTTGCTTATTACTTAGTGCGGCATTTTGTGCTTTGGCACGCAAACTATACAAGGGATGATTAACAGGACGAAAAAATATTGATACATGCGTAAGGTATAGATACCATTAACGCATGTTTTAGTTCGGTATTATTTAAAAGCTTAAACTCAGTTTTAACCCGGGAACAACCGGCCCGTTAAAGCCTTGCGCAAACATGCTTTGCTGGTTTAGGATAGTTGGATCTATCCGTAAAGAAAAATCGGTATCCATCGTGTATGAGTGCTGAAATTTGGCATCGATATAGGCATCAACCATCTGTATCCCCCAAAAGGCAACAAAGCCCATGATACTTAAATCGCGGTCGCGGCGATAGCTATCATTGGCATCATAAATGGATTGATCGGGCACCTCGCTGTACAGGATATAATCTTGATAAAATTTGGTGCCTGGTGCTGGTGCCGTACCATGCTCCCGGGATTGTGCCAGGAATAAAAACTCCTTGTAATACTTCTCGTTAAATACATAAGCATCGCCCAGCAGGCCCAATGCGGTATAAATTAAAGGCACTTTCCACCAATGATGATTATAGATTTGGCCCCAGCCGGGTATAAGCATGGAGCGGATAACCGCTTTGTGCGGGCTATGCAAGCTATCCGGATGATATTTTTGCTCGTCGTGCTTTACTTTGGGCACAAAAGGCTTGGACAGCACAGAATCGCGGTGGCGATTTATAGTGTCTTTTTTGGTATCCTTATTACTTAGTACCGGGTTTTGTGCACAAGCAATAGATGCAAAGCCGAAAACCAATAAAATTACGAGCAGGAATTTATACATTTTTACCAATCCAACATTTCGAGGATGCGGCCAAGGTCATCCTCCGATAAAAATGGTATTTCAATGCTACCATTTCCTTTGCCGTTAACTTTAAGCTTAACCCTTGTGCTAAACTTCGAAGCCAGGTCATCCTCTATCTTTTGCATATGATAAGGGATAGGCTCGGGTTGTTTGCCTTCTTTTTTTACAGGCACCCGTTGCAGCTCGCGCACCAGTTCTTCAACCTTACGAACGGATAAACCTTCCTTTATAATATGCTGATGGATAAATAATTGTTTAGCAGGATCATCAATACTAATCAATGCGCGTGCATGGCCCATGCTCAGCTGACCATCGCGGATAGATGCCTGGATAGCTGGCGGCAATTTTAATAACCGCAGGTAATTAGTAACCGTAGAGCGGTTTTTGCTTACGCGATCACCCAGTTCTTCCTGTTTCAGGCTGCACTCATCAATCATCCGCTGAAAGCTTAACGCTACTTCGATAGCATTCAGGTTTTCACGCTGGATGTTTTCTATCAGCGCCATCTCCAGCATTTGCTGGTCGTTAGCGGTGCGTACGTAGGCTGGTATCTGCGTTAAGCCCGCTAATTTAGACGCTCGCAAACGGCGCTCGCCCGATATTAACTGGTAGCTATGCGCATTAACGCGCCTAACGGTAATTGGCTGTATTAGGCCCTGTAATTTGATGGAGTCGGATAACTCTTGTAAAGCAACCTCATCAAAATCTGTACGGGGCTGAAACGGGTTAACCTCTATCTCGGCTATCTTGATCTCGTTAACCGAGCCCATGCTGTTTACCTCGGGCGACGATGCTACACCAGTATTCTTTTTATCAGGATTTACACTGGGCGAATCATTTAGCAAAGCACTTAATCCTTTACCCAGGGCATTTCTTTTTTCTGTGCTCATTTATTAAGCTGTTACGGTGGTTGCCTCGGCCTGGTTTTCAACTAAACCATTCTTTTGTACAATTTCGCGGGCAAGGTTTAAATAGTTGATGGCACCTTTGCAGGTAGCATCGTGCATAATTACTGATAAACCAAAGCTTGGCGCTTCGCTTAACCGGGTGTTACGCTGTATAATGGTATCAAAAACCATATCCTCAAAATGGTTACGCACTTCTTCAACCACCTGGTTGCTCAGGCGCAGGCGTACATCGTACATGGTTAATAAAATACCTTCAATCTTCAACTCGGTATTTAAACGGGTTTGAACAATTTTGATGGTGTTTAACAATTTACCCAAGCCCTCTAACGCGAAATACTCGCACTGTACCGGGATGATTACCGAATCAGCCGCGCTTAAGGCGTTAATGGTGATTAAACCTAATGATGGCGAGCAATCAATAATGATAAAATCATATTCATCGCGGATGCTGTTAAGCACATGCTTCATTTTAAACTCGCGGTTCTCCAGGTTTATCATTTCTATCTCGGCACCTACTAAATCTATGTGAGCAGGTAGCAGGTCAAGGTGCGGGGTATCTGTTTTTTGGATAGCATCATGCGGGTCGATATCATTAATGATACACTCGTAAATGCTATTTTTGATATTACGCGGATCGAAACCGATACCCGATGTAGAGTTAGCTTGCGGATCGGCATCTACCAATAAGGTTCTATATTCTAATACGGCTAAACTTGCGGCCAGGTTTATGGATGATGTAGTTTTTCCTACGCCGCCCTTTTGGTTGGCTAAAGCAATAATTTTACACATTGGCTATTAAAATTTGTTGTTGGGTTTGTACAAAACGAAAAACAGAAACATAATTTCTACCTTCGTAAGGTTAACACGGTGCTAATATACAAAGTTAACAATTGCTTGCGTTTGTGTAATGCCGCTTAAGGGTTCTGAGGCATGTTTTTACTCACATTTTTTGCCCATTTACACACAATTTTAAGTATAAATCGTTAAAACCTGCTAAAGCAGTATTGCCCATAAAAAAATGATAACCATTATATCCTCCACCAACCGGCCCAACAGCAACACGCTTAAAGTGGCTAAATATTACCAAAAATTGCTGTTGCAAAAAGGCCAGGAAGCCAATATATTATCATTAACCGAACTGCCCGATACCTTTATAGCCACCGACCTGTACGGCAAACGCAGCGAGGCTTTCAGGCTGATACTGGACGTGATTAACCAGTCGGATAAATTCCTGTTCATCATCCCCGAATACAATGGCAGCTACCCCGGCATATTAAAGGTGTTTGTTGATGCCTGCGATTTCCCGGAGAGTTTTTATGAGAAGAAAGCGGCTTTGACAGGCATTTCATCCGGCAAATACGGCAACATCCGCGGTGTGGACCATTTTACCGGTGTGTGCCATTATTTTAACCTGCATGTGCTACCGTTGAAACTCCATATCGCCAACATTAAAACCGAACTGGATGAAAACGCCAGCTTGTTTAAAGAGGATACGGTTAAATTTGTGAATGAGCAGGTTGATAAGTTTATCGCGTTTTAAACGCAGATTTATTCTGACAAGAATGATCGGAAGCACTAATAACCAACCTTAGACTCACAGATTAAAAATTTATTTACCTTTACAAGGTATTCTTATCACAATTTATGAAGCAATTTTACCCTCTAATTTTTCTGCTGTTTCTAATTCCAGCATTTTCATCGGCCCAAAGCAATTATAAACCCGGCTACGTAGTAACTTTTAAAGGAGATACCGTGCATGGCTATATCAATTACCGCGACTGGAATAAAAACCCAAAAGAAATCACTTTTAAAACCGATGTTAATGCCAGCGATAAAAAGCAATATTCGGTTAAAAACATAACTGCTTTTGGCGTAAACGGAAACGAAACCTACAGGCGCTCTCCAATGTGGGTAACACAGGATAAGATCGATGGCGACCTTTCTGCAGGACCTGATTCAACCAAAAAGTTGGATACGGTTTTTTTAAGGGTAGTAACCGAGGGTAAAAACCTCACACTTTATGCTTATGCAGATCATATTAAAAAACGGCTTTATTTTACGGAAAAAGGGGATAAGTGGATTATTGAATTAATGTATCATACCTATCAGGACCCCGAACAACCGTCAAACATCATCAAAAAAAGCACTTACAAAATTCAACTTCAAAAATTAGTTGCTGCTTATAAACCGGGAGATCAAAAGCTGATCAATATGATTCAAGACTCGCCCTATGATGAGACTTACCTTGCTGAAATAGTTTTAGGATTGAATGGTGTTATTACTGACTCGAACCCGAGCTACAGCAAATATCACACCTTGCTTTTTGCTGGGCTTAGCGTCAATAACTTTTCAACCAGTATTACTGGTTCCACGGATCTGGGCAAGGCTAAATCATCAAGTTTTGTTTCCCCGGGGATTGATATCGGTGCAGACTTCCTGTTCAATAAAAACGTTGGCACATTGATATTAAGAACACAACTAAGTGTTACCGGCGGGAAAAGTGATTTTACCTATTCTTACCTCAGCGGCGCGGTAGAGCATTATAGCGGCGAGCTTAAGTACAGCCAGATTGTTGCTACGCTAACGCCACAATTGGTTTATAATGTGTGCAATACCGATGCCTTTAAGTTTTATATTGCGGCAGGTATAGGCATCAGCAACCATTCTTATAGTTCAAAAGAGTACAACGTTACCGAAAGTTACACCACTGGTGGAGCAAGCACAACATCGGCATACCAATTGCCGGATTTTAAAACATTGGTATTTAACACCCCTTTATCCGCAGGTATAAAAATCAACAATAAGCTTGATGTATTTGCCACCTATACCCCAAAAACATCTCTAAACAATGATGATAATGTGGAGCTGGATGAAACTGTGTTTACTGCAGGGATACACTATTTATTTTCTATTAAATAAGCAGATCATCGCACAATAAGAACCCACCCCGATATTTTCGGGGTGTTATTTTTAAGGTCGAGCACGTAGTAGTAAGTGCCTGCCGGTAGCGGCTGCCCATTGTAACGCCCGTCCCAGGGTGTGCTGTAACCTTCGCTCTTAAAAACCAGCTGGCCGTAACGGTCAAACACCTGCATTAAACTTTGGGGGTAGGTGATCAGGGCATCAATTTGCCAGTAATCATTAATACCATCGCCATTAGGCGAAAACGTGTTGGGGATAGTGATGGTTTTATAAACCTTTACAAATACGCTGCTGCTATCCATACCACAATTATTGGTGGAGTTTACATGCAGGGTATAGGTAATATCGTTAACCGGGCTGGCAAAAGGGTTTAATGTGTTGGGGTCGCTTAAACCCGTGGTTGGTGTCCAATAAAAAAGGTTGCCATATTTTTCGCTGGCGCTGAGGCGTACCGACTGCCCCTGGAAGATCACTTTATTTGCCCCGGCATCGGCAACAGCTTTTCTGAGTATGTTAATAGCTACGGTTTGCGTGCTGTAACAGCCATTGCCATTACCCACTTTAACGGTGTAAACAGTTGTATCTGAAGGAAAAGCCACCGGGTTAGCGCTGGTAGAATCTGACAAGCTTTTTCCCGGCGACCACAGATAGGTGGTGCCTCCGCTGGCGGCTAGCCGGGTACTATCGCCCGCGCAAATGGTGGTACTGCCCGATGCTACAGCCACCGGCATAGGGTTAACGGTAATTTGTGTAGTGGCCGTAGTAGAGCAATCATATTGGTTATACACCGTTACTTTGTAAGTGCCCGCATTGGCCTGGCTAATATTGTTGATGATTAATGGGTTACTGGTGGTGGTTGGCATGTTTGGCCCCGACCATTGATAACCGGTTCCGCCACCGGCGTTTAGGATTACGGTATCCCCCGCGCATTGCTGCATGGTAGCGCTTACCCATGTTATAACGGGATTTGCATATACATTTATGGTTAAAGGCTGCGAATAAACCCGGCAGCTCGCCAGTGTGCTGGTACCGTTTGCCACCCCGAACCGGTATTGATAAGTACCCGGAACTGCATTTACAAACTGTACATTTAAGGTATCAGCAGTTTGGCCCGCGGTATCAACCCAGCCGGTATTGTTATGATAGGATTGCCATTGATACAACAAGGGCGAGCTGCTGGTTGTATCAACCACAGCTTTTAACGTATAATTAGCGCTTTGCCCCTGGCACAAAATTTCTGATGCCGCCCCCATGGTTGAGCCAAAACCACTTTCAATAACCGGCCCACAGGCCCTAAAAGTGATATCGTCCAAAATAAGGT
>Ga0302230_10002755_pt1 | contig 10215 bp, 17 predicted proteins | sample II_Palsa_N2_1_FD_193523 | JGI IMG/M metagenome (GOLD analysis project Ga0302230, IMG submission 193523) | Peat permafrost microbial communities from Stordalen Mire near Abisko, Sweden - II_Palsa_N2_1 | ecosystem: Environmental > Terrestrial > Soil > Palsa > Peat permafrost | place: Sweden...
GAGCACGCCAAGCGCAAGACCGTCACTGCCATGGACGTCGTCTACGCCCTCAAGCGCCAGGGCAAGACCCTCTACGGCTTTGGCGCATAAACGCCTTCGCCCGCTCGAGCGTCTCTTTTTCTCTTTTCTCTTTCAACAGGTGTCTTTTGACACCGCACACAAACCACCATCCTTCAAGCTTTTTAACTGACGAGCAGCAGTTTCCCCCAGGGTTGAACAGAACAGAGAGTTCTGTCTCCAGTTGAGCCAAGGGTCGCGATTTTATATCGTCATGAACGTGGAACTGCAAAGAGCACTCGCGGAGCGCAACGGCGACGCAAACACGCTCGAGCACGACTTTGTGCAACAGGTGTACGACGAGATAGCACCACACTTTAGCGACACAAGGTACCGGCCGTGGCCTGTCGTGAAGGACTACCTCGATGCCTTGCCGACGGGATCGTGCGTTGCTGACGTCGTACGTTTCTGTGCCGCCACTGTATGAGTTCTTACTCTCGAGGGCACTGTGCATGTGCCGATGTGCAGGGCTGTGGGAACGGCAAGTATATGGACGTGAACAAAGGTGTGGTGACACTCGGGTCCGACTGGTACGAGGTCGCGTTCGATCTCGCATCACCATTGACGACTTGGCTGTGTATTGCAGGAGCCTCAACCTTCTCAAGATATGCCTCCAGCGGGGATTCGAGGTCCTCCAGTGCAACAACTTGTCGTTGCCGTACCGGTCCGATGTCTTTGTACGTTTTCATGCGGTTATTGTTTTTTTATGATCCATCGTGGCTGGTCACGCAGGACAACGTGATCTCGATCGCTGTCCTGCACCACCTGTCCACGCCCGAGCGCCGGCTGGCAGCGCTCAAAGTACGACTCTTCATCTTTGACTTACCAATAATTTCTTCTTTTGTTACTTTTCGTTTTTAAAATTTTTTATTATCAATCGTTGCAGGAGCTTCTGAGGATCCTCAAGGCCAAGGGTACCGCTCTGATCTTTGTGTGGGCGATGGAACAAGAGGTGCGATTGTCAGATATTTGAAGTAAAAAATTTTTAAATTCTTCGCTAGTCCAAGCAATTCGACGCGCAGGACACCTTTGTTGCCTGGAAGCTCGCATCGCACTACACGACGCCGTCCACTTCTGCTCCAGCAGCCCCTGCGGGGTCTGCCTCAACAGCGACCGCACCTGCCGGCGATCAGGGCCCCGTTTTCCAAAGGTAGCATAGCATTCCCTTTAAAAACTCAGTGAACATGTCTATTCCTCAGATACTACCACTTATTTGTCAAGGGCGAGCTCGAACAGCTGGTAAAGAAGACCAGGATGGCTGAGATTGTCAAGTCGGGATACGATCGCGACAACTGGTACGTCGTAGTGCGCAAGATCTATTGTGAGCCATGAACAGCTGTGACTCTTTCCTCATAAATGTACACAATGCATCGCCTCTTTCACATTTGTACATGCGCCCCGTAGGACCCAAAACCAAACCTTGAAAAAAAAACTTGGAACGACCAATCAAAAGTGACAGCGTCATTGTGTCACGCGTTACCCGGGTAAAATCACTTTTTTTCGGTTGGGGAAAAAAAAAAGGTAAAGGCGGACAGGCCTTTGTTTTTTTTTCTTTTTATAGAAACCCCTTGCGCGCGTGCCGCCTCCGAGCACCGTGGGTTCGCCATGACGTCCAAGCTGAGCATGCGAGCAAAGAAGCTCCAGTACAACGTCAAGGTAATTTGTTTTTCCTTTTTTTTTTTGCCAAAAAGAACAAGTGCCGACGTGGCCGAAATGCCAGAATCTGGCATGCCCTTTTTCCCCTCGTGCTCTTTTTTTTTTTTTTTTTTTTCCCCCTCCCAATTGTGCTGACCGCCGTTTTATTTTCACGATACGCAACATAGTTGCGAATCTACAACGCCGAGGATGTCGTGCTGGAGGACCAATCGGCGGTACGGTCGATGATCCACGTCCAGACGGGTGTCGAAAAGGACGAGGAGGAGGAACACCATTTGCAACGGTTCATCTCGGCCTCACAGCTCGATGGTCCCAAGACGGCCTTCTACATCCCCACGCCCGACGCGTCCAAGGAGATCACAGGATACGACGATGTCTACAAGCCAAACTATGTCCGGCCGCCCAAGAACATCCGGCTCTATAACGGTAATTTTTTTCTCTTGTGGTACGTCATGCGATTAAAACCGCACCAACAATGATAGCCATCATCGACGAGCTTGCGGCCACGGACACGTACGATCTCGACGAAGAGGACGACAAGTGGATCAGGACACACAACACCTCGAGTAAAAGTAGAGCCCTCTCTGAAGAGCAGGTTGAAAAGGTCATCACCAAGCTGGAACAACTCGCCAACGAGAAAAAGGTTTCCTTGTCTTGGGCTTTTTTTGTTTTGTACTCACCGTTATTGTGAAGGAGCCTGATCAGGCACTCCCAAATCTCTCAGACCTAGGGCCCGACGCAGCCATCACGGGCGAGTCAGCCTCAGCCATCTACGACTATTGGAGGAAAAAGAGGGAAAGGCTTAATCGCTCGCTCATCAACCTTCTCAAGGTTTGCCGCCTTTTTCAATATGTTTGTCTTGTCTTCCTGTACTCAAAATTATGCCGCCGCAGCCGGAAACAAAACAAAACGACCCAGACCCGTACGTGTGCTTCCGAAGGAGAGAGTTGCGCCAGACACGCAAATCTCGGCGCAATGACCAGCAGTCTTATGAAAAGGTAAGAACCGCTGGCTACCCTCAAGTATGCTTAAAAAAATCCATTGGCAGTTGGTCAAGCTGCGAACCGAGCTGGACCGTGCAAGAACCATTGTAGATTTGATGCGGAAGCGAGATCGACTCAAGAAGGAGCAGCTCCTCCTCGAGCTGCTCATCTTTGAGCAGAAGACACGCATCCACGCGATCGAACTCCGCCACCCTGAACTGGCCATAAAAAAGGACAAGAGGGAGCCGCAGATGCACATGCAGCCACAGCAGTTCTCGATGCGTCCCACCGAACGCATCGTCATCCGCCTGCCCACCGATATGGATTCTGCTGCAGCCACTGGCGGACGCGCAAACTATGCCGACCGCCGACCGCAGCAGACCGCAATGCCACCTCCACTCGAGCCCGAACCCATCCAGGACTGGCGCAACGGGCCACCAGACCACGTTTTCCGCGGGACCGACCTGCAACACAACACGTACAACCGCCTGCTCGACTTACCTCTGGCGCCAAACATGCCCGAAGCCTCTTATGTTGACCTCACACATGCCATCCAGTGGGGTATGTCTCTTGCTGCTGGGGCTGTCAAAAAGATTCCAATTTTTTTTTTTGGTTTTTTTTTTTTTTTTTGCAACTGTAGAACCGAAAAAGCCCGTGCCCGGACCGAAGCAGTACCGACAAGTCTTCATCGATGGCAAGTGCCTCACATCCTCTCGTCTTCGCATGGGTCGCAACGGACGATGTATGTTTTTTTTTTCTTTCAACTTTTGCTTTTCTAATCCCGGTCGTCCGTCCAGTGTGGATTGACCAGTCGTCCAAGTTTGAGAGCCACCTGCGCAGCGTGCCGCTAACGGACGCTACAAAGGACTCCAAGTTTAACGAGCAGCGGACCAACGTCAAGTCCAGTCGAAAGAGGACCCTGTTTGACCTGAGCGACGACGATGACGTCAACTACTACCACGACGAAGTGATTGGCGACGAGACCGAAGACGCAGAGATTGAAGTGCCCAAGAACTTTATGTATGGTCCTATCGCTTTCTGCCTTCCCCAAGAGATGCAGTACCTCAACGGAGGCGCTGAGACGGTCAACATCCAGAAGGGACGTCAGCTGCTGCGCCTCAGCAACGCCAGCATCGGAATGTCCAACAGTGCCAACGCGGGCATGTACCACGGCATGGGAGCAAATGGTATGACGAGATCATCGTTGCTATTTGCTGACAGTAGGTGCAGGCCCACCGAAGAAAATTCAAAAGATCGGGAACGGCATTCCTGGCTCCCCGTCGACCCCCACGTTTTCGGCGCCGACAACACCGTCTTCGTTGTCTTCTCCCGAGAAACAGCGCATTAATAAGCCTGGCATGGTCAACAAGCACACGGTACCCCGCCCCGTAGTTCGTGCCTAAATTGCTTCTTTTTTCCTTCTCGTACTCTCTTTCTTGCGAATCTATGCCTCATCATCTTTCATGCGCGTCTCCTCTCTCTCCCTCTCTCTTTCTCCTCCTGGTTTCCTATCCTTGCGACAAGCGAGCGATACGAAGAATTGTAGCACTTGCCTCCAAACACCTACGTAGTTAGTCCAAAACCAAATAAAAAGAAACTCGTGTACCATACATAGATGCTGCAACAAGACACTTTTCAATCTACAATCGAACCAAAAAAAAAAAAAAAAAAAAAGAACTAGCCGACAAATCGTCAAGGCGCTCTTGGGGCAGCCACAGGACCAGGAGCGGCGTCGTGCAAGGGATGTACAGGTCCGTGGAAATGAGCAATCAGTATACGGAAGAGGACGAGCAGGACGAGCACCGCGACCAACGCCGTGGCCAAGATCGACTCAAGATCCGTGTCGGCCTTGTAGATCCACCCAAACGATTTCTACCGACCAAAACAAATGTGTCAACACAAATACCATGTGCATGTCTTTTTTTTTCAACGGTACCTGAAGTCTCATCTTTGTGAGGACACTCATCAGTGCAAGGTTGGCGGGAACTGCTGCCTCTGCAGACGTCTCGATCGCCTTGTCGTAAAAGCGTTTGGCCAAGTGCAGGTCCTTGTCGAGACCAATGCCGTACTCGTGCATGAAACCAAGGTTGAACATGGCCTGCGCGACATGGTCCTGATCGGCGAGCTGGTAGTAGGCGGCAGCCAAGGGGTAGTCGACCGGTGTTCCATGCCCATAGTAGTGGTAGTCGCCCACCTTGATCTTCCCCTGCGGGTAGCCTTGGGCACTGGAACGGAGCCACATGGCCAGAGCGCGCTTGTGGTTTTCCTCTGGGCTGTCGAAAAACTCGTACCCTAAAAAAAGTTTCGATGTCGGTAAATATTTTCCCTCAGAATTGAACAAACCAACCTTGTTCGATCATGAACGCAACATTGGTCTGCGCAATCTCAAAGCCCTGCTCGGCGGCGAGGAGGTAGATCATGAACGCCTTGTCGAGGTTGCCCGCGTGGTATGCGTCGTTTGCGTTGTCGACTAGCGTCCCGGCCCACGCTGCTCGCTCTGCCACTATTTTAAAAAGTGTAGAGGCAAACGTGCACGACTTTCTTTTTTTTTTTGAAAATGAAGGAGAGGTTTAGATCATCTTGCACTTTTTTTTTTTTGGGCGTGACAGCTTACTTGGTGCCAAGACCGAGGTACTGCATCACGCCGAGGTAATACTGGCCCAGGATGTGGCCCGACTGGCTGGCGGCATTCAAGAGCCGCAAAGCCTCGTTGTAGTCCTTTTTGAGGCCGCCTTCGCCATTGAGGATGAGCAGCGCCAGGTTGACGAGGGCATCAGGGTACTTGGCCTCGGCCGCCTTCTTAAAGTAGGTTATTGCCGTCTTGATATCTTCTGGCACGCCTGGTTTTTTTTTTTTTTTTTTTTTTTTTCATCGTAGTTAGAATAATCAAGATGGCATGCGAGGTACCTGCTCCTTTCAGGTGCATCAGACCAAGCCCATTGTAAGCAGCAAAGTTCTCCTCCTTCACGCCGGCACGGAAGTAGCGCAAGGCGGTTGTGTTGTCCGCTGGGACGCCTTCGCCTCCAAAGTACATGTAGCCCAGGAGAGCTGCAGCCTGCCCATTTCTCAATTCGGCCGCCCTTTGGATTTTGTGCGAGTTAGTCCAGGGCCTTTTTCAACCCCCCCAAAACGAACCGTTTCAGGAAAACGAGAGCTGTTTCGAAATTTTGTTCGACACCCTGACCACCCTGCTGGTACATCTGGCCAATCAGGAACTGTGCACTGGCGTCGCCGCGATCAGCCGTGTACTGGTAGTATTGCAGCACATCCTGCTTGGACAAGACGGACGAGGAGCCAAAGTGCTCCTCGATCAGTCGAACCCTTTGGTGCGGCACGCTAGTGACCCGTTTGAAGCTTGCCGCCACTGCAACATAGGGTTACTCACGGTGACTTGTGCAATGACAACTGTACCTGTGTTTGCAAGCGCAAAGTAGTATTTGACCGAGGCGTCGCACACCTGTGATGAGCCAATGCCATACTGGTAGCGGTACGCGAGACTCATCATCGACAGCGTGTCGTTGCCCATGGCACCAAACGTGTAGTGGATCAGCGCCTTGGCCTGGTCAGGGGCTACACCCAAGCCCTGCGAGTAAATGAACCCCAGAAACCCGTGTGCTTCACTGGATCCCTTCTTGGACATCTCGGTGTAGTACTTGAGCGACGTCTTAAAGTCGTGCTTGAGCCCGTACGTGCCCAGCTGTCCACGTCGGATGTGTCAGCAAGACTGGGATCAGTTCACACGCGCATTACCAAGTAGGCCTTGCCGAGAAAGAGCGACGCCAGCTCGTGGCCCTTGCCAGCCTCGGTCTTGAGAAGATCGAGCTGGGCAGAGGTGATCGGTCCCACGCCCCAGGTTGTGCGCAGCTGCTGGACGGTCGAAGTCGCGGCCAGGTCTGAGCAGCAAAGAGATAACGTGAGGTGATGTTCCACAGCGTGGCCCATCGTCGTACCTGTCGCCGACCTCGCTGCAGGCCCCGACGATGCCTCAGAACCTGCTGGTGATCCAGGGGAAGCTGGCCCTTCCCCTGTTGTTGTCGTCGTCGTCGTCGTCGTCGTCGTCGTCGTCATCGTCGTCGTCGCAACTGACGGCGCGATGGGGTTTTCGTTGTTCACTGCCGCCGCGCAGCATCCCGCCACCGCAACGAGGGCCACCAACAGTGCGAGCGCGGCAGCTAGCCTTGCAAGTGGTCTCGGTCTCCTCCCAGTTACGTGAGCAGACATGGCAGTTTGACCGACCCCCAAACACAAAATGTGCGAAAAACTAATCTGTCATGCGCCGAGCATCTCTTTGCAGTTTTCGTAGACGACGTAGGAGAGGCTGATGGCAGGGAGGGTCTTCATAAGGTTTGGAATCAAGCCACGGAAGAGCCCTTGGACGCCTTCGTTTTTGACGGTTTGCTGGAACACGTCGACCAGAGCGCCTTTGCGCGCTCCCACGCCTTGGCTGCCTGCCACTTGGGCTGGCGCTGCGTCTGGCCGGCCTCTCGTCCGATGAGGCGAAGGTGGGCGATGGCGTGCGCGTCCAATGCGATAGTCTGGTAGACCTGGTAGTTTGCCCAGAGCGTGCGTGCGATGGCTGCGTGGTACCCGCCGCCCTTTTCGTGTCGTGGCCAGAACTCGCGTGGGACGATGGGCTCGAAAGCCTGGAAGCACTCGCGCATGAGCGGCTGCTCACGTCCCGCCTGTCCGCCGAGGTTATTGACGATGGCGGCGGCAGCGGCGATGAGCGTGTGGTTGACGTCGGCGTGTCCTTCGCTGATCTGGTCGTCCGAGAGCCATGCGAAGTAGTGAGGTGAGTACTGTGATCTTGGACTCTGCGGCGACGCAGCGCAGTATCTCTGCGTAGATGAGCGATCGGTGCGCAGATGGCTTGCCATTTTATTTCCCAATAGTCATTTTCTTTCCAGATTGTTCGCCGCAAAACGCTCGGCGGCGCACATTATCACCGCGTTTGCCGCGAGCCGCGTGCGAGACGGCCCTCCGCGGGGTGTCTTTGTTAGACGGTCGTGCGCTCCTCCTGCTCTTTGCTTGATGCTTGTCGGTTGTGCCTGTTCTCACACACTGCCCTAGGTCACTCTGTTTTCACGTTCTCCAAGAATGTCTTCCTCTGCCGCCGCTCCTGACGTCGCCATTATGGACGATGACAACATCCCCGACTGCTGCAAGACCGGCTTCCTCGAGGCTGGCACTGCGACTGGTACAGAGTCGGCGTTCTTGTCGTGATTCTTTTTTTTTGTAATTATTTGCACTTGGTTACAGGGGTCAATGGCGTCGTCGGTGGCGTCAACGTCTACATCGCCAAGCCGGCAGAACCCTCGACCAAGGCCATCGTCCTCTTCTCGGGTATAATGAGAGAAAAAAAATCTGTAAATTTATGCGTAAATTGTTTTATCAAAAGATGTTTTCGGCTGGGAGTTTATCAACTCGCGCCTCGTTGCCGATGTAACATAATGGCATGCTGATTGGGGAAGTCTAAACGGATCTTTTGTGTGCGAATTTTAGGCGTACGCCAAGGAGACGGGCTTCAACGTCTACCTTCCTGGTAAAAATAATACCAATATTAATAATTTTCTAACTTGGAAAGGATTCTAGACCTGATGGGCGGCAAGGCGCCCGGCTATGCCCCTCTCTCAGCCCTTTTCGAGAAACCCAAGTCGGCCTGGGAGTCGTATGTGTTTCTTTTTAGAATTAATAAATCTGTGTTTTCTTAAATTAAAAAAAACGTACAACAAAAATTATGCAGGTTCACCAGCCCGTTCCGCATGATCGGTGCCGCCGGCACTGCCATTGGCTTTATGGCTACTGTCGGTGAGGCCAAGGTTCGATAGGATTTCAAAGGCATCTCATATTAAGATAATATTTCAAATGAAAAAGGTGCTGCCCATCTGGGAGGCCTTCCACGCTGGTCTCGTTGATCCTAACGGCACGGAGAAGATCACAAGGGTTGCCGGCATTGGATTCTGCTGTAATATCAGCCCATCCCTGGGTTTTTTTTCCCTGGTGAAGGACTAAATAATTTTTTTTTTCAAATGAAAATGTTACAGGGGGTGGCCGCTACGTCGCACACGCCGCCATCGCCAAGCAGCTTGATGTCATCGGCATGGCTCACCCATCGCGTGTCCAGATCCCCGAAATGGTCGAGAAGTTTACCCAGCCATCGATTTGGCTGTGCGCCGAGGTACGACCTTTTTTTTTTTTTTCCCCTCAACACAACAAACAATTTTTTTTTCTTTGTCTTAGAACGACATGATGTTCGCGTACCCTGCGGTCGCCAACAAGGCGAAAGCGATCCTCGACAAGAACAATCTGGTTAACGAGGTGCGCCGAAATCATTTGCAACATTGGGCTGAACAACGGAAAAATAGTTCATCATGTACCCTGGCACCTCGCACGGCTTTGCGATCCGTGGCGACCCCGAAGACAAGGTCTTTGCCAAGGCCAAGTCGGACGCAACCCTTGCTGCGATCAAATTTTTCAAGCAGCACCTTTGAAGTCCCTCTCATGTCTCGTTTTTCCATTTTGTTCTTTTCTTGTATTTCTCAACATCCCCCCCGACTTGTTTACATGACGACGATCGTGCCGTTACGATGTACAGATGACACTACGTAGTGCTGCCAGGGCGCGTGCAAACCTAGCTTGAATTGGATGACCAGGCCTTTGCTTGGTCGCGGTTTTCTCTGTCCCCTTCGGTGGCGGCTGCATCGCGGGCTGGAAACTGATGGTGCTTGTGCAGAAGATCCGCGTTGGACTCTCTTAGTGCACTTGTGTACGGCGGGGTCAGCAGCGGGATACGGACGCCGGTGTGGTGTTGCAATGCCGTCACGAGGTTGTCCACATCGTTGTACGCGCCCTCGAACGAACGGAGCTCCTTCGGCCTGATCGGGTGCCGCTTCCTACCATTTTCCCCCCCGGGTTCAGCACCACGCAGCACAGCATCCGGTCGTTACCTGGACCTGGGGGAGAAACAAAACTCGTCCTGCAGCTCGACCATGTTGCGCAAGAGCGAGCGGTCCTCTGCCTTGTTCTGCTGCAGCACCTCCAGGATTGCCAGCGTGCCGGGCGACGTCGCATCTGCCGCGGCGCCCCTCTCGATCTCGTGACGGATCACCCTGCGCACCGAATTGTACGCCGTGTTGTTCGGCAGGCCCGTCGCGTACTTTGATTTCAGGAAGGCGCGGTACAAGCTGGCCATCGACGAGATAGTTGTGCACTGGTAAAAAAGAAACTTCTTACTAGTATAATCCTATGGCTGTTAACCTAGAGTGCACAACAGTTGAGAAAATAGGATATGTATGCAGGCAATGCATGCAGGTAAAAGTGAATGTTCATTGGAACGTTTGTAAGGAAAAAGGTCAGTGTCTCGAACAAATGTAAAAAACGTACCGAAGTTAAAGGATGGTATCCTGGTTCGCGGGGGCTCGCGAGCGCACCCTTGACGAAGTTATTGCCTGACGCATGAAGCACTGCTCCCGCTCGACGCCGCACATCTTCAGCGCGAAGATGCGCGCGATGTTCCGGC
>Ga0302230_10002756_pt1 | contig 10215 bp, 11 predicted proteins | sample II_Palsa_N2_1_FD_193523 | JGI IMG/M metagenome (GOLD analysis project Ga0302230, IMG submission 193523) | Peat permafrost microbial communities from Stordalen Mire near Abisko, Sweden - II_Palsa_N2_1 | ecosystem: Environmental > Terrestrial > Soil > Palsa > Peat permafrost | place: Sweden...
TGATCGATCACCCAACACCCCCGGCTCCGCCTTCGCATCACTGCGCGCTGGGGCCAAGATCGCGGCGATCGTGCTGGCGAGCGTGGTGCTCATGCCGGTGCAGTGGGTTCTGATGCGCTTCACCCGTGGGCGGGTGGCATTCGTGCTGCCGCGATTCTGGTTCGGCCTCCTGCGCAGGGTGCTGGGGATCCGGGTCGAGGTCGTCGGCACGCCGCGCGATGGCGGCGGCACGGTGTTTGTTGGCAACCACGTCTCGCACTTCGACATCGTGCTGCTGGGTAGCCTGCTGCGCGCGCGCTTCATTGCCAAGGACGACATGGAGCGCTGGCCCGGCATGCGCTTCGTCGGCTCCCTCGCGCAGACGCTGTTCATCAGCCGCCGTCGGCGCGATGCCGCCAGCGTGGCAGCGACTATTGCCGCGCAGATGCGCCCCGACCACGACCTGGTGCTGTTCGCCGAAGGCACCACGTCCTCCGGAGAGCGCGTCGCGCCGTTCAAGTCGAGCTTGTTCTCGCTATTCCTGGGCTCGCAGGCCAACGGAGCGGCGTGGACACCGCAGCCGTTCACCCTGGACATTCGATCCGTCGACGGGCGCTCACTGTCGATGGGTGGCGATCGCGACGGTTACGCCTTCCACAGCAACATGGCGGCCGGTGCACACGTCAACCGATTCCTGCGTCTGTCGGGCGCGGTGGTGCGGGTGGTATTCCATCCGCCCATCACGATTCCTGCCGACATCGATCGCAAGGCGCTGGCAGCGCAGGTGCATGACGTCGTGGCGTCAGGCCTCGTTTACAGCGATGCAAGGCCAGCATCCGCCGACGGTGCCCACGCGCAACCCGAGTAACACCAGGGTCTCATATGGGAGTCAAAGCAAGAGCCCGCTGCCTTGACCCCTGCTTCAAGACCGCTTGACTTAAATACTCGCAGGGTGCGCCAACGCGAAATCAATCGCCGCACACACCGCCGCCACCTGCGCGGCGTTGCATTGCTCGGCATTGGCGCGCGGGCTGTCGGGATAGACCTCGGTGGTGGTCTTGTAGGGCGCGTCGGTGATGCCTGCGCAGAGGCCAAGCTTCGCGAGCGTGTACTCGATGACGCCCGGCGCAACCATCGGCGAACCGATGATCTCGCCGTGGCTATCGGCCGGGGCAATGTGGGTGACTTTCGCCACCGCCTCGATGATGGCCTGCTGGAACTGCGGTTGCGGACGCTCGCTGTCGTCGACCAGATAGAAGCCGTCGGGGATTTCACCCGGTGCGTAATCGATGCCATCGCGGGCGGCCAGCGCCGGGCGGAACTCGGACTCATCGCTATCGGTGGTTTCATGTAGATCGATATGCACCAGCACGCGATGGCGGAAGGGCGCAATCAGACGCATGAGCGCCGCCGATTCCTGTGCCGGGCTGTCATCGCGAAACGAGCGGTTCGGATCGAGCGCATTCGCGTTCCAGCGATGAATCCGCTCGTACGCCCAGGGGCTGATGCACGGCGCGACGATCAGGTTGACGCGACCGGCATAGCCAGCCGCATGCTGCTCGACGAATTGCAGCGCCCCGTGCACGCCACTGGTTTCATAACCGTGCACACCACCGGTCACCAGCACACAGGGCAACTCGTCGCGCCAGTCGCGGCTCTTGATCGCGAACAGCGGGTAGCTGTGGGGGCGGTAGTCCAGACGGCCGTACTCCGACACATCGAAGCGCGAGCGCAACGTGTCGATGACGCTCAGCACGTCCGCCGCGTAGCTGCGCTTGATGGTCTGCTGCGAACGCCAAGCCGCCACTTCCGCTTCGCCCCAGGGGCGTCCGGGGGTGCCAATGAGATCGGGGTTTTGGGTCATCATCGGGTCGCTCACTTCGCTGTGGCTTCAGGACAAGTGAAACACTTTAGCATTGGACTGAAACATCGATGGCCGGGACGCCGTCTAAAACGGGTCCCACACGAAAGTCGCCACGCTTTGCGCTGGCAACGTGTATTGGAAACGGGTTTCGTCCTGCTCCACGACGATGCGGCGCGCCTGCGTATTGCTGTTTACCATCACCAGAACAACCGATCCGTACGAAGCATTCTGGAATGCCACGTTGTCGATTCCCTTGTTTGTAGCGGTGGATACCACGCGCACGGCGCCGGGCAAGACAAATCGACTGAAGTGAGCGATCGCATAGTATTCATCGTTACGGCTCACTGCGCCTGTGTGTGAGTCAATCGTCACCACGCCCTTGCAGGCGTCACAGCCACCGGAATGCGGACCATGCTGCTCGTCGAGAGCCAGGTTCCAGTACACGACGCCGCGCGCCCATTGCCTGAGTCCGGCGATCAGCAGATCTCGGGCAAACCACAGCAATTCACCGTTTTTGGTGAACTCCCAGTCACCACCGGAACACTCGGTGATATAGGCATCCTTCTTGGGAAACGCACGATGTACCTGGCCTTGCGCGTACGGGCTGCCTTCGTAGCAGTGCCAGGCAACGCCATCGATATAGCGCGCCACATCGGGATCGGCCAACATGCTCAAGGGTTGATCTGGCTGGTCCCAGTTGTGGTCCCAATCAAGAATGAGTGTTCTTGGCTTGCGGCTTGCCAACGCCGGGCCGAGATACTGCGCGACGATCCGGGCCCGTGCGGACACCGGTAAATCCATGCTCGGGTAGGTCAGCGGTATAAAGCCCGGCTCGTTCTGCAAGGTCAACGCGAAAATCGGGATGCCGTATTTTTTGTAGGTGTCGACATACTTGACGAGATAGTCCGAGTACGTGCTTTCGAACTGCTCCAGCAGCTCCCCGCCCATCAGGCTTTCGCTGATCTTCATCCACGCGGGCGCGCTCCATGGCGTGGCGATGATGCGCAGCTGTGGATTGACGGACAAGGCCTCCTGTACCACCGGTATCACGTCGTGCAAATTCGCGGCGACATTGAAGTGCTGCAATTGCGGATCGAATTCACCGGCAGGAAGATCGTCCAGGGTGTACTGCTGCAGCGAGAAATCCGAGGCGCCGATGGTCAGGCGCATCATGTTCAGATTGAGGTTCGGCGGAGGGCCATACATTTCGTGCAATAGCGCATCACGCTGCGTATCACTCAGCTTGTTCTGCAGCAACCACGCCGACGAATCCGTCATCGCCGCCCCGAAGCCGACGATCGATTGATATTTCCTGTCGATGTCGATGACCACATCGGCGGGTAACGACTGGTCGGTGCTCATCTCGATGTCGGGCTGCTGCACCAGACGCAGTTTGCGATCAGCCGTGCTCAGCCACAGTTCGACGCTGGGCATGGTAGGGCGCGTCGTCGGCGTAAAGTGGCGACGTATGGCGGGATGCTTGCTGCGCGGCGCATACAGGACAGCCAGTGCGAGCACGGTAATCAAAGTGATGGATGCAATGCCCATCCAGCTGGTAGATGCCTTGCGCTCATCCATGTCTGGTTATGCCCTGGCCGGGTTCCTGCATCGAGTGCACCTCAGAACCAGTAGTCAGCGACACACCGGCCGTCGCGCGGCAGGTCAGCAAACGTGTCCAATCCATCGAAATGGTCGATGGGAATGTGCGCCACGGCTTCGGGTTCGGCCAGGCGGAGGTTGACGGCGGTACGTATACGCCCCGCCTCGTCGGCCTCGCGGCCACGCCAGCAAACGACACAGCCGCAGGTAGGACAGAAGTGGAACTCGATCGAATGGCCACGGACATAGGCCTGCGTGCGCCCCGAGACGCGAATCCCCTCGTCCACGTAGTCGTAGGCCCAGAGCACGCCGTAACGGCGGCAGACCGTGCAGCTGCAGGCCGTAGCCCCATCGGGCTGGCCGTCGAACTGCCATTGCACTGCACCGCAGTGGCATGAGCCTTCAATCATCGTTGCTTCCCGCACCATGGGCCCATGATAAATGAATCTGAGCTACCCGTTTCCCTGAAACGGGATGGAGGCGGCTAGCGCTGCCTGCCAACGGCCCTCCGTCGCACCGCAAGATGCAACGATTCGGCAGCCGTCTTGAGCGAGTGTGGCTGGGCTGGTGCGTGGTGCTTACGGTGGGTTTGCGCTAGCGGCGCGCCAAATCAAAGGGAACCAAAGACACGTCGATATTGGGAATGCCTTCAGCTCCTTTGATTTTTGGAAATCAATGGGAACCGAACAGTTTCCGTTTGTGATGCGGGCGTCTGAAATGGAAGTAAATCAGGATGCTGACCACAGCGGCATAGCTACACCACACCGAGGTGAAGGCATATTGCTTAAGCCACATCACCAGCAGCACGCCGACCAGGTTCACTGCGCCCAGCGCGATGATGTATCGGTATCCGGAAAAAAAGAGCGAGCCACAGGTGGCGATCACGTAAAGGACGGCGACCGTCATGATGTTGGTAGCGGAATTCGCGTAGACCACGCTGTAATCGTGCACGAAGATCGCAGTATTGAAATTCAGCAGCGCCCAAAGCTGGTAAACGGTGAGGCCTGCGCCAAGCACAAGAAACGGCACCACCATGAGACGGCGATGTCGGCCCGGCTCGATCAACCAAACGCTCAGCGGGATCAGTAGCGGCAACACGCCTTGCGCATAAAGCATGTACACGAATCCCCACGCCTTGAGATCACCGAGTACGGTGTTGCCCATCAAGGCGAGCCACACCGCGCCTTCGGCAAACTGATGGAACGCAAACAACAACGGGAGCGAGGCAAAAAGCCATTCGCTAGGATGCCGCGTATGCCGGAGGGTGGCTATACCGACGCCGGCGATCAGTGCGCTGCTGACGAAACTGGCGGTTGCAGAGAAGCACATGGATACCGGTGTCCATCGATAGTAAGACGGCGCAGTGTTGACCATTCGGCTATCGATAGATAGCTGGATAGCGGGTTCTGATCAGCTTACCCGCCGTATGCGGATCGAACTGTCGTTCCGCGACGTGAAGTCGCACCGTTTTGGCCAAGGCAATGAACCTGGCCTCAGGTGCGAATCGACATTTAGGTTGCTCTTACCGCTATTGACCCGGACGGCGAAGAGGTGACCCCTTCTTCGGTTGCCCAGCCTGTTCACGCGTCGAAGGCCAGAAACTCTCGTGCAAGGCATAGTCCAGTTGGTCAGCCAGACGATCGAAGCAGCGGGCAAGGGCGCTGGGCGAGAGCTGGAGGTGGTCCGCTTCGTCGCTGATGCGCGCAGTGAGGTCCGCCAGCAACCGGATCTCTTCACGTGTATGGCAGAGCCGTTCGTGGGCCGCTTCGGGAAGGTAATAGCACAGCTCAGTAACCTGATTCTTTTCCATGGCTCATCACTCCTTGTGAGCTGAACAACTGTGCGCAGCGAATTCATTCGCCAGTGACAAATCCTCAAGTCTTCCCTTCTTGTTTGGTTCCCTTTCGGAAGGCGCCTTTTTTCCGATCTGATCTTAACTATGTAGAATATATACCGTGGACTGATGGTCCCGCAATCGGCAACTTGCCCGCATGGCAAGGGACTTCGATCAGGTGCGCCAACAGTTGGCGCTAAACATTCGAACGCGGAGGGCTTCTATGCAGCTCTCACAGGAGCAGCTTGCCCTTGACGCTGATGTTGATCGAACTTATGTCAGTCAAATAGAGCGCTCGATTGGCAACCCATCTTTGCTCGTGCTCTGCAAGCTCGGGCTCGTGTTGGATACGGATGTTGTCGATCTGTTGGGCGGCGAAGTACCGCCAATGCGGCGCCGCAAGTAGCCGCTTCTTCTTGAGCGCGGCGCAGTCAGGGTCGTGTTCGTTTTCTGAGGAAAGCCGCGCGCTGGGAACGACGCGCTTCCAGGATGCTGCCGAAGCGGAGCTTGAGTGTGTGTTGCCGCCATCTCAGGCGCGAGAGGCTGCGTGAATTCAAGCAACCATAGGCTTCGGTCTGCCGGAAAATGAACCTGCCCACCAGGCTTTGCTTCATTCTTTTCCATGGCTCATCACTCCTTGTGAGCTGAACAACTGTCGCAACAGAAGTATTCGAATACTTCGGATGATCATTGCCGCCATCCGTCAGGTAGCTAAGGACATCTTAGTATTTGCAACGCAACCATACTAAGTATTCCTTAGTATGCAGTCAACTGGCTAACCCCGAACCTGTCGAATCATCATCTTGATAGGTCTGCGGCTTGGTCACTTCGTCCAAACGAGCTGAAGCGACTGAAAGGACGGGCATCGTTGCTCGCCGTCTTCGTGCTGCCCGCGAGGCATCCGGCCTGTCCCAAAAGGAATTAGGCCTGAAGGCTGGCTTGGACCCCTCGGTGGCATCGCCGCGAATCAACCAATACGAAAGAAGCAAGCATGTACCGAACACAGCGGTACTTGGCCAATTAGGAACCGTGCTTCAGCAGCCGCTGGCCTATTTCTATGCTCTGGATGACGAAATGGCTGACTTGATCACAGCGTTTCATCGAGCGACACAGCGGGAACGCAAGGCAATCCTTGCTCTGCTTGCCTGACTTCCCGCCATGAGTGAGCTCGTGAGGGAACTCAGGGTCAGGTTGAGGTGACAAAAAATGACCCTGTGTCGCCTCAATGGGAGCCGAGAACCCGTTTCGTTTTTACCCTCTTATCGGTTCCCGCTATCGTTAGCCAAAGACGTGGCGCACCGTCTTCGGATCCCTCGTGTAACTGATAGCCCAAGCCAGACGAAAAATCCGCTTCTAGCGTTTGGTCCATAACGTAGGTTCGGTGCCGGTAGATCACGCGAAACACATGCACACCCGGATTGAACTTCAATTCATTCGGCGCACCTAGTAGCCAGTAGCTCGTAAGTGCCTTGTCGTCGAGGCTGATAAAAGTCAGAGTTCGATTGCCCCCGACCGATTCCGCTGACCCTGGCGCAATATCAGTGGAAAGCGTCACCAGATCGTGGCTTGAATGATCCTCAACGAACGTCTTTTCGACACAGCCTGCTGACGCAATGACGCTTAGGACAGTGCCTACGCAAAGAACAACCTGAACGGCCTTCCGACGAATAGCGCTCACCGCTCATCCACCGTCAGGCTGGCGACCAACGGATGGTGTGCAATCAACCGTGGGTAGGCAGTTCGCATATAGCTTTCAGACGCGGCCTGATTGGCGATAACACGCATCCCGTAGCGAGAAGGATTACTCCAATCGATCGCTATGACGATGTCACCCACGTAGTTAACCTGCCCAGGCTCTACTTCGAAAGGAAGTAAATTTCGGAACTCGGAGAACTTTCTCCCTACATACAACCCGCGCCAGGTGTACTTCCCTGCAGGCAAGGTCATTACGGCAAATGTTTCGCCAGGCTGAGCCTCCCAGACCAACGCCGCCACCGTGAGACTAGATTGCTTGATGGCAGACAATTCCACTGGTGGATTTCCAGCCGACGCGTTTTGCTGAATCAAAACAATTCGGGCAACCATGACTCCTGAGCCATCCTGTATGGTCGCAGCATCACGTATGCTTTGTCGTCGCACACCGCAACTGCACAACGCAAGCGCGATAACGACGGCGACAACCGAATTCCGAAAAAAAGCCATGTTTTCCCCCTGAAGCTAATCAGATCTGCGCTTTGACCAGAGATAAGGAGTCAGAGTGGACTATCCCTGATTTCTGTAAAATGAACCTAGCCCCAGCTCGCGTCGTCGAATAACGGGTTCTGACCCGCTTATCTGGCCCTTTTTACTTTCGACGAAGCCGACTAGCAATGTCATGGGCACTGTTTATTTGCTTTGACCGTGCCTCGGCGAGTCGGCGAATGTCCTCTCCGAGTTTTGCCACTTTGTCGGGATGGTACTGACTGATCTGCGTCCTGTAGGCTTGGTCAATCTCGTCCAAGCTGGCAGATTCGGTGATACCTAGAACTTGATACCACGCAGGTTCTGCCCCGTCCGCGAATGGTGAACGTGTACCGCCTGCCGTAGAGTTGTATGCGCGTCCTCTTTGATCGGTTGAACTCGAACTTTCGTCAGATCGGCTTTCGTGGTCGCAAGGTGAAGAGCGAGATTTTTTATCTTCTACTCCACCCTTTGAAAGCATGTAATTGACGACGCAATAGCCGAATATCAGTCCTACGACGGTGATGACGATTTGCGTGACGGTCAAGGCTTGTAGTCCTCGAAGCGTGCCAGATAGGCGTGCAGGGTGTCGCTGACTTCACTGCCCGGCTCCATAAGATTCAGGCTAACCTGAATCCTCTTGCGAAGAATCTCAGCCAGCATGGCGTTCTCTGCAGCGGAGAGCATCGAGGAGGCGACATTACTCAGATTGGATGGAGGCGCTTGTCGCAAGCTAATTTTCCTGACGATGTTCATCGCGAACGGTGCGCAGAGCAGCACGTCGAACATGATCCCAGCTACTGCTCGCGGCGAAAGATTCAATGCCTGTCGGTACTGATACACCTGCGTCAGCATGGCGATTATCGTCAGATAGGTCAGCACTAGCCAGCTCAGCAGAAGCACATCTTTGCCGATCCATAACGCACACGGCAAACCAAGAAAGAAGAGACCGAGCAGCATCCGCGCCCACGGCGCAATGGCCGACAACGCAAGCCTCGCACGCATCCATCGTTTTAGTTGACCGCGCGCGTCAGCCACACCATTGTCAGGCCAGCTCAGACGCATCAGCGCCCTATGGGGACAACATGGGTTCGGCAGGAACAGATATCTTCCAACAATTTCTGGTGCCTGCCCGCTGGAAACGATGTACCCGTCTCGCTTTGTCTCCAACACGATCTCGTTGTGAAAAAGTAGCAAAGCGGAGTCGTACAGGTATAACCCGGCAATCCCACCCATGAGCAGCAATTGATCTTGCAGAAACATCCTTTACTGTTTTTTCTTGAAAAGTGATTTGAACCAGGCGCTCATCGCAACCAAACCGGCTAGCACGAATTTCCAGGCTGCTAGCAAAAAGCCCCCGATCACGGTGAATAGCCCTTTTTTTGCAGCGACCGCCACAGCACCACCCGTGATAAGGGCCGCCAGGCCATAGGCGGCAACATGGTCACCGGGCTTGTACTCGCCATAGGTTTCTCCGGGCGCGAAATGGAAGCCTGGCACCTTTCTCTTGAAATCATCAATGGCGCCGCCGAGTTTTTCAGGCGTAGCGACGACCACAACGTCCATTACGCCGTGACGACCCAGTAGCCGAGTGTTGTAGTTCACTACATCCTTATGCGAGCTTTCGCTCTCGAACACGAACGACCACGCCAGCGACTTCAATTGGCTATCGTATTCTGGCTTCGAACTCCAACCAAGAAGTTTGAGCTCACTCCAGCCGCGCGAACGCCTTTCCTGATTGCTCCGCTCCGTGCCGCTACGAACGGCGGCGAGGATGTCGTCAGCATCGATTTTTTCATCGTCTTTGACGTAACCTGTGTCCTCGTACGCAAAATAAGCTATCCAGTCGCCGCTCTGAACTGCCAGCGTGTACTCGTCAGCATTGCCGGAGGGATTCTGATTTAAGATATTCAGCGCCCTGGTGCCGTTGGGATCGAGAAATGCATAGCCGGCTGGAATCTCGAGCGAAGCATGGCTGCCCAGTTGGACTATCGTCGGCCCTATCTTCCAAGGGAGCTTGGCGAATGGATTGTCCTGCGCTATGGCTGATAAGCCAAAGCACGCCACAAACAGTGCAATTAACACTATTGATAGTTGCTTCATTTGTCCCCCTGTTGATTCCGTTCATTTCTCTGCACATTACCCCTAGCAGCCGCCGATCCTCCGTTAGGTGGGCGAGAGCCACTTTCAGCTCAAAGGAAAAGGCCGCATCGCTGCTACCCTTGCTTTCGCTACGCTTATGCAACAGCACCTAGCCGCACTTGCTATACCCACAATTCAAGCACGTCTGACACCCATCCATCAGCACCAACGCCTGCGTGTTGCACTTCACGCACAGCGTGGCGCCGGGCGGGAAGCCGGAGGATTCCTCGACGGCTTTCGCGACTGAAGTCGCTCCCACAGAACCGGCGCTTACGTCAGAGTTTTTTTTTGCCCCAGCGGCTTCATACGCAGCACGCTTCTCGGCGATCAGCCGGCGCGTTGCATCGTCCATTTCCGGGTCGTGGATCAGGCCGATGTTCTTCATGTGCTGCTCGATTACCGCGCCGATCTCGGCGACGATGCTGGGCATGTAGACGCCGCCGGCTTTGAAGTAGCCGCCGCGGGGGTCGAAGACGGCTTTCAGCTCTTCGACAATGAAGGTGACGTCGCCGCCTTTGCGGAACACGGCGGACAGGATGCGGGTGAGCGCCACGATCCACTGGAAGTGGTCCATGTT
>Ga0302230_10002766_pt1 | contig 10195 bp, 17 predicted proteins | sample II_Palsa_N2_1_FD_193523 | JGI IMG/M metagenome (GOLD analysis project Ga0302230, IMG submission 193523) | Peat permafrost microbial communities from Stordalen Mire near Abisko, Sweden - II_Palsa_N2_1 | ecosystem: Environmental > Terrestrial > Soil > Palsa > Peat permafrost | place: Sweden...
CCCCCCCCCCCCCCCCGCCCCGCCCCCCCCCCCCCCCCCCCCCCCCCCCCCCCCCCCCCCCCCCCCCCCCCCCCCCCCCCCCCCCCCCCCCCAAACAGCGGCATCCAGCTACTTCGTACCCAATTCAAGCTGGGGCTGAACTCTGTTAGCTCTACAATCAAACGTCGGGCAGCACGCTCGGAAGAAATGGACCGCGGCTCCCATCAGCCTTCCAAGACCGAGATGGGATCCAAGGTGTTTTTGGTCAACGATTGCATCCAACCGCAAGTCAAGGCCCTTCGCGATGACCTAACAGACATCATTGTCGACACGGAAAAGGCAAATGACGACGGATTCCAGCTTATCAAAGCCGGAACGCTCTCTCGTCTCGTCGAGCGCCTTACCTATTTTTATCCCGGTAAAACAACAATTCCTTTCTTTCCTCTACTAACCCATCGCGCGGGGTGGGAAAAAAAAAACAGATGAGGAGTTTGAGACCGTGTTTTTGCTCACATACGAAAATTTTACAAACGCGAGTGAATTTATTCGTCTGCTCCTTCAAAGGTACCAGCCAAAAAAAAAAAAAAAAAAAAGATAGTAGTTTCCACTCATAAGGCGCCCTCTAGATTCGACTTTCACATCCCAAATCTCACGCCAAAACAGTACACTCTCTTTAACAATGAGATTCTTAAGCCCATCCGTCTTCGGTAACGTCAAATGAATAATTTTTTGTGTTGCTGAAAGACATGCAGCGTCTTTCATGTCATCCGCCTATGGCTTGATCGCTCGTTCGACGCTCTCGCGGATCGCGCAGAGGCTGCGCAGATCTGGGAGGACCTCAAGCAGTTTGCAGACACGAAGATGCGGGATCACATGCAGCCGATGGCAGAAGAGCTCGACTACCAGCTCGCCAGAAGAGTAATCGTGTACTTGCTTAAGAAAACCCTAATTACTTCTTTTTTTTTCTTTTTTTTTGCAATAGAATCCTGCAAGGAGAAGAGAGGTAAGCTATGGCTGGCAGTCGCTCCCGGTCGACGGCGACATCCCAGCAACGATCCTCCCAAAGGATGACAGATATGTCTTTGAAGAACTGGACCCGTTGGAGATTGCCCGCCACCTCACGTTGATCGAGCATGTATGTTGCCCTGTCGACCTTGTTATTTTTTTTTTAACTTTTTTTTTCAACTTAAAAAACCAAAGCGGATATTTGTCGAGATCCTTCCTCGCGAGTGGCTCCAGACGGCATGGAACAAAAAGGACGGCGATCAGCGAGCCCCCAACATCCGCCGTCTAATCAAGCGCTTCAACGATGTGACTCGCTGGGTCTTTCACGAAGTCATGCTCGGCCAGACAGCCAAGCAGCGAGGCAAGATCATCAAACATTTTATCTACACTGCAGAGGTAATTTTTTTTTTTTTCTTCTCTTGTTTATTCGCTGTGTTACTTACTACTGTCTTTCTTCCAGCGCTGCCGGTATCTCAACAACTTTAACGCGGTCAATGCCGTCATGTCTGGCTTGCAGTCCGCGCCTGTTTTCCGTCTTAAAAAATCGTGGGAGCAGGTGTCCTCAAAGGCGATGGCGATTTACAACGAGCTGGCTGAACTCATGTCCCCGGAGGACAACTTTAACAACCTTCGCATGTCGCTCTACTCTGTCTATCCACCGGCTGTGCCGTGGCTGGGACTGTACTTGCGCGACCTGACCTTTACCGAGGATGGCACCCCCACCAAGATCAAGGGAACCGAGATGATCAACTTTGACAAGTGCCGCAAGCTCGCAGCGACGCTCAAGGAGATCGAGTCGATGAAGACCAAAAGGTACGCGCTCAAAGAGGAGCCTTTGATCGTCGCTCTCCTGCTCGATACGGAGGGCTTCATTACAGAGGAGAAAGAGCAGTTTGAGCGCTCCCTACAAGTGGAACCCAAGGAGTAACCCTAGCATAGCACATGATTTCGTAGATTAATGACAGTTACACCGATGAATGGTCCCCTCGGTCCCCTCATGTGACTCCTCGCTTCCATCCAAAACTCCTTATTTTCCGCTTCTATCATGCAAAATATTTCTGTTTTGTAAATTTGTCGGTGAGAACAATCAGAAATATACATCAGTTAGTTGGAAGACGACGAGGCGGTCTTTGGCTTGCTCACAAGCACATTGTTCTCCGCCATGATCTGCATGAGCTCGTAGATGAAGCCAATAAAGTTGTGCTTTCGCCGGGCGTTCTCTTTCTGCACGCATAAAAATAAAAAAAAATTACTTCACAGACTATTCGTACGGCGTAGCGCTCCATCTTGCTCTCCTCGGCCAGGATCGTGTTTGTAAGGTCGTCTTTCTTGAGGAGCAAGAGCTCGATGTCCTGGGGACTGTATACTGTATGCTTAGCGCTGGAAACGACGTGTTTAGATACTTTGCCGCGAGCTGAGCGTCGATTTGCTCGATCTCGAGCCTGCACTGAGCACGTCGGTCGCGGATGACGGCCATGAGGTTGAAGCGGATCTCCTGTGCGCTCTGGGTCTGGTATCTTTGGATGCGCTCCTCGATGATCGGCCTGACCAGCGACAGCCACGTCTCGCGCGTGCACGGGCCGATTGCGATCGGTCCACCGGCGAGGCCGTCCAGCTCGTAGATGACGTTCTCGAAGGGCACGTAAGAGATAAAGTGGAAGGCGTCCTCGGGCTTGCCCGTTGCCATTTCGTCCACAGACACGGCCTCTGCACGGGCAAAGCTGTTGTGCACCGAACGCATCAGTTCACTGTTGGTGATGGCCTCGCCCTTGAGGTCAGAGGGGAAGTCGCGCGTAAACTCCTTGAACTGGCTCAGTTCGGGTCCGAGGTCGATGTTGCCCTCGCCCGCGTTCATGAGCACCCCCAGGATGGCTTGCGTGGCGCAGGCGTTTTGGATCAGCTATGAAAGAAAGCATGGGGCAAATGAAGCGTTTGGGGGACGGGGACCACCCATACCTGCTTGGCGTAGAAGAGCGACGCAGGTGCTCTCGTAGCCAGCGGCCGTGTGTTGCGCTCGCCAGTGTACTTGAACAGGAAGATAAGGCCGTGCACGGCTCTGTCGCGTCCAGAGAGAGAGGTTGTCAGCAAAAAAAAACTCGGCGCGCGTTCTCGAGAGTTACCCTAGTTGCGCAAACGTGTCGTCGTCCAGGCTGTAGATCTCCTCCACCTGGACGTCGCGCACGCCAATGTCGCGGACGAGGGCGGTGAACACGCCTGGGTCGCTCTCGATAGTCGTCCAGTGCGCCGCGCCTGCTCCGTATCCTTCCGACGACATTTTTCGGATAAAAATAATTTATTTAAATTTTTTTTTTTTTCATCCCACTGACAGAACAACAAACTTGTGCGCAATGAAATAAAGAGAGGATACGAAGCACCCGGGTTAGAAAATGCCAGACTTCTTCTTCTTCTGGGTCTTTGCCGAGGCGTCCTTCTGGGCCTCGTCGATCTGGCGCAGCTTCTCCTCAACCTCTTTCTTCTGCTTCTCGAGCTTTTCCTTTTCGGCGGCATGCTCCTGTCGGATCTGAGTGTGCCGTACCATATCAGACGAAAAAACAACCCCATATTTCTGCCCCTTACCTTTTCTTCGCTCTGCGCGAGCTTGAGCTCCTTCTGCTTCACTTTTTCGGTAAAGATGTTCTTCATGTCGGCCTCCATCTTCTTGAGACGCTGTTCAGCAGCCTTCTTCTCCTCTTCAAACTTGGCCAGAGGGCTGTTGTCCGATGCGCTGGATAAACGGAAGGAGCGTAAGGACGTTGTGATGAAGACTAATTCGTACCCATGGTCGCCCGCTCCGCCATTGCTGGCGCCGCCTGCAGAGAGCTTCTGAGTCCGGTATGCCTCGTACAGCTGCTCGTTGGTGGTGGTGATGAGGTCCTCCAAGTGAGAGCTGCACAATAAGGAAAGGTCAAACAGAAAGGAAGCGTTATTTCGCCCGGTTTACCGGATCAAGAGCTGGCGAAGTTTGACAAAGTCGCTGTGCTCCTCGCTCTCGACTTTTGAATTGAACAAAAAGAAAGAAAAAAAAAATTAGATAGTGCCAACCACACACTTGCCTACCGTAGATGGTGCCCCAGGGATACTGGCGGCCGCGGACCTTCTTGCCCTCGACATCAAACTCCTTGTCGCTTCCCATGACAGTGAACGGGACTTTGGCCTGGATCATTGCATACGAATGAGGAAGCCATAAATAAGTAAGACAAAAGCCACGTACGGCAAGCTCCTTGGCCAGCTCAACCGTCTCCTTGTCATCCTCCTCATCTGTTTTCACAGAGAACGTCTTGATGCCGTGGTAGGCCAGGTCGTCCAGAATCTACACGGGAAGAGGGAAAAATTTTGATTTGTATTCCCCCGCCCTCTCTTGAGCGGGACATGCTTACGCGCTTTTTGAAGAGGACAGTCTCATCCTTGGTGAGGGTGTCGGCCTTGGCAATGACGGGGATCAGGTTGACCTTTTCGTGGATTTGCTTCATGGTCTCAATGTCAAGTGCCTTGAGGCTGCAGTAACAAAGGTCAATATTTCCCTACGACAATGACGTACGCATGGCCGGTGGGCGCAATAAAGTAAAGGCACGCGTGGATGCGGTTGTCGACCGTGTTCTTTCGGTTGACCTTGCGCTCCTGCTCGAGGAAGGCATCAAAACGCTCGTCGATGGCGGCGACGACGGGCTTCCAGCTGGAGGCATTGTTGATGAAATCGCCGTAGCCAGGGGCGTCGAGGACGTTGACCTTGAGCTTGACGCCCTTCTCCTCGACGGTGGCCGAGTGAACCTGGATCGTCACCTCGGTTGCGGTCTCTTCCGAGGGCTCCTTGGGGACGCGCGGCTCAAAGATGGGCGAGCCAAAGAGAGTGTTGACAAAGGTCGACTTGCCCAGGCCAGACTCGCCTGTGAGGGAAGACGAGTGAGCGTGGGTGCCAAGCAAAAGTAAGTGGTACCAAGAACAAGGAAGGTGAACTGGAAGCCCTTCTTGACCGAGCGGCGGTGGACCTGGTTCGGCAGGTTGCAGAAGCCCACAAAGCCAGCGGACGCGGTTTTCTAAACAGGCATAAAAATAACAGCTTGAGCAAACGGCCTGTGTGGACAAAGGGGGATAGACAAACCTCGGCTGTTTTGGTTGTTGTTGCACGAACGGGATTAGAAGATAAGTTTGGTCCGTTGAAGGGAAGGAGGCCACGAAATGAAAAGAAAATTTAGTTTGTCCGCGTTAGCAAAGAGTCCTTACAGGGCATATTTGCTTTGTCCTTTGCACACGAGGAGGGCCTGCTCAGTTGGAAAAAAAAAAAAAAAAAGAGTCGTTATTATTTTTGGGACGGTTGGAAGGATTGAAGGGCGCACTACACTGAAAGGGGAGGGAAATAAAATACAGGCACGAGCAAAAAAATACACAACCCCTCTATCCCCGGCACAGGTGTAGATCAGCACACTCGGCGAAGGCACAAGGCGTCGCTTGCTCAGATCACACGACTGGACTCGGTTTTTGTTTTTGTTTTTTCGACCAGGAGACAACACTCGAAAAATGGCGTCCACGTGGTTTGGACCTGCCGAGACATCGACGTCGTCCCTGCTGTTGACGTGCGAGCACGCGTCGCAAGAGGTGCCTGCGCCGTGGAGCGGCTGGCCGGAGGCGGACACGTGGCTTGTGGGCATGCACTGGGCGATTGATCTGGGAGCGGAGAAGCTCGCACGCGAGCTGAGTGCGGCGATGGCGTGTGATGGCACGGCGGCGTGCTTTTCGCGCCTGCTGTGCGATTGCAACCGCCCACTTGATTCAGAGGTAACGATCAACATGCGAGGGGATCAGTGAGTCTCATGTAGTGCATTGAACTGGCCTACAGACTCTCTTCCGTAAAGTAGCCGACGCCAAGCCGATTCTTTTGAACGAGGTGCGCACGTGTCTTTTGCGAGCAGGAATCCTTACCGTCTCTGCCTGTTTTCTTTCCACAAAACAGGCTGTCAGCGCCGAGGAGAGGGAAAAGCGACTAAACCTACTGTACCACCCCTACCACGCCTCGATTGAAGAGTACCTGGAGAAGCGCGAGGGCAAGATCAAGCTGATCTTTTCGATTCACTCGTTCACCGACTCATACGAGGGCCAGAAGCGCGAGATGGAAGTTGGCGTGCTTTTCAAGGATCATGACCAACTGGCTCTAAAGGTAGGCAAAAAAAACGTCTCTAAAGTTTACTGAATTTTTTATTTATTATTATTATTTTTTTTGCTTTGGCAGATGAACCAAGCACTTGTTGATGCTGGATACAAGGCGAGGCCGAACGAGCCGTGGTCGGGCAAGCAAGGGTTCATGTATTCGGCTGACATGCATGCCAAGGCGCACAACGCGGAGGCGCTGATGATCGAAGCCCGTCAAGATTTGCTGGTGCAAGACGCATGGCGCGCCCAACTCGTTCAGCATCTTGCCAAGATTCTCAAGGGTGCAGGATACTGAGCAATATAGATTTTATCGTTATTCTTGAGGATTTACAAATGCATGCCATTTTACATTGCTTTAAAAAAAAAATACGTTCAACTGGATGATTGGTGCAAAGTGCAAAGCATAATTAGTCGACGATCAGGACGCGATCATGTTTTGATCGCCCAGAGTAACAAGTGCGTAGCTGGCGGCACACACACACACACAAAAAAAACATCAATACATGTTGACAAATAATTAAAACGTACAAGGCAGAAACGAGCAGACCTGTCCCAAAAATATCACCGATGGCCGACAAGAGGGGGATCACATAGTCATCTGGCTCGAGTTCATACTGCCAAAACAGCTTGACCATGTAGTGTGCAAGGAAGAGGACAACAAAAACCTACATGTACAGACAATTTAGAAATGTTTATTTCAGCAAGCCGGCTTACCTGGATCCCGCCCACGGCCATCATTGCGAGTAGAAAGAGCGGTGTGACGTGCACTTTGCCAATGCCCAGCGAGTAGACGCATACAACAAATAGCAGGAGCAGTGGCAATGCCAGCGCACCAAGTGCGACCATGCTGCGTCTGTGATTTTCAGGAACGCCAGCCTGACAAGACAAGCATTTTTAACTTTATAAAATAAACTTTTAAGAAGGTCAACACACAACATACATGCAAAAAGGTCGACCGTCTGCTTGCATAGATGGATCCGATATTACCGCCGACGCTTGTCACGACCGGCAGCATGACTGCCAGGCCTGAAAATTTATGCAGCGATGACTCGAGAAGGATACCCGTTCCGCTTGATATGAGCATCGCAGCAAACAAAGGCAGCCATCCCTCGATCAAGACAGACTGCACGTGTTCGTTCGAGTAGGAGAAATGGATCCACATGGGCAGTAAGAACAACTGCAAGATTGCAAGGATCGGCACCACGTAAGTGCCCGTCAGCGAGAGATACAGAGCGCCTCCGAGCAGGGCCAGGATGACGAGGGTGCACAAATCCCCCATGGACGCTGCAATGGGGGTGGACACGTTGTCTGGATTGATGCGAAAGAGGTGGCAAACGATCACGATCACGCACATCACCGACCCGAGCGTGAGACTGCATATTTGATAATTATTTTTTTTTTTTTTTGGTTTTTTTTTTGGTTTTAGTTGGAGTTGTATTGAAAATCACAGGCTTGCATGCTGTACCTAGCTAGCGCGGCCGTCGATACACTTGCCGTGGTGATAAACAGGCCCGTGGAAAAGTCATTCCATATGCTATGCTCGATGCTTCCGAGGATCATCGACTGGACGGCGGCGACCGTGCCGACGACGAGCGCCTGCACCTGCAACAGAGCGAGGTTTCCCGAGACGACCTTCCATCTTGAGCGATGCGAGCTCAGGAGACCCAGATTGGCCGCGGTGGACAGGCGCGAGGCCAGGTTCATCTCGAGATTGCCCTTGAGATTGAACAGGATGGGCACGAGGATGAAAAACGCTGGCGTCTCCCGAAACACGGTCCAGCTCTGCACAACACTAAACAGCCACCCGGTCACGGCCGATCCCATGGCTGCAAACAGCAGCGACGGCAGTGCCTACGAGAGATGAACACGTGTACTGCTGTTGATCTTCACATACCTGCGACACGAGCACGAGCGGCCCCTCGTCCACGACGACCTCACCATCGTCATCATCCGTCACACCCCCTGCCGCAGCTCGTGATCTCCTGTCCAGCCTGCGCCCGTCCAGCAGGTCGTCCAGGTCGTTGTCCCGCCGCCGCGCATTCGGTGCGTGCTCATTGCGCCCATTATACAAGCGAGCCAGCTCTACCGCATCGTTGAACAGGTCCACCATGTCCTCCTCCTCCTTCTCCTCCTCGTTGGCATCGTACACCTTGACCACGGTCGAGTGCACCGGCGGAGTGGCCGCGATGGTCACGGCGGCGGCATGCGAGGCCGGCGGCATGATTTCACAAGTTGCCTCCCCAGAGATGGCCACCAAGAGGTTGATCGCCCTCATCCCCGCCGACGGCATTGGCAAGGAGGTCGTGCCGGTAACAGGATAGAACGATAGTCTCTTTTGCAGAGCGTGCCCTGACCCCACCCCCGACCTCCACCAACACCTTTCTCAGGCCTGCCACAAGGTCCTCGAGGCTGTCAAGGCCCCTTTTGAGTACGTCCACCTCGACGCAGGCTTTGAGCTGTTCCAGAAGACGGGCACGGCGCTGCCGCCCAAGACGATCGAGACTCTGCGCACGTGCCAGGGCTCGATCTTTGGTGCTGTGAGGTAAGGACCCAACAGTGCCTGCGGATCCTCAAAGAAAAAAAAAAAAATAAAAAAATAACACAGCTCGCCATCCAACCGTGTCGAGGGATACTCGTCGCCCATCGTCAAGATGCGCAAGGAGCTTGACCTGTACGCCAACGTGCGTCCCGTGGCCGCGTCTGCGTCGACCGCTGCCCATGGTCAGCCCATCGACATGGTCATCTTCCGCGAGAACACCGAGTGCTTGTACGTCAAGGAAGAGACGACGGGCACCTACCCCGATGGCACCAAGTGGGCCACGGCCACACGCCGCATCACCGAGAAGGCGTCCAAGCGCATTGCCAAGGCTGGTATTGGCTAAGCTTTCACCTTGAGTTGCTCATCTCCATGTCCGTTTTTCAGCTTTTGAGACGGCCAAGAAGCGCGCAGAGACCTTTAAGCGCCCGTCCCTCGTGACAATCGTGCACAAGTCAAACGTGCTCAGTGTCACCGATGGCCTCTTCCGCGAGACAGTGCTGGCCGTGTCCAAGGATCCTGCGTACGCAGGCATCAAGGTCGAGGAGCAGCTCGTGGATTCGATGGTGTACAAGCTCTTCCGCGACCCTAGCCACTTTGACGTCGTGGTCGCGCCAAACATGTACGGCGACATCATCAGCGACGGCGCCGCTGCCCTTGTCGGCAGCCTCGGCGTCGTGCCGAGCACCAACGTCGGCGACAGCCACGTCATGGCCGAGCCCGTCCATGGCAGCGCGCCCGATATCATGGGCAAGGGCATCTCCAACCCGATTGCTTGCATCCGCTCTGGAGCAATGCTGCTCGAGTACTTCAACTACCATGCACAAGCCAAGCTCATCAACGACGCCGTCCAGAAGACGCTCGACGCAAACTACACGACGCCCGACCTTGGTGGCAAGCAGACCACCGCCTCGGTCACCCAGCATATCATTGACCTCATCAATTCTCAAAGCAAATTGTAATAATTTTTTTTTTTTTGCTCAGTACCCCCGAGTGCACAATTGATGAGAATTTACATCTCTATTCATGCACATTCAGCCGCATGTTTTCTTCTCTTCTTTTCATATTGTCGGACAAAGCATACTAATTCGAGTTGTTGTCTGTGAGGTGTGTCCGCCATCGCAGTGCTAGGGTTCCTTTTCCCTTTCTTCGTCGAGTTAATGTCGATTGTGAGCGATGAATGCAAAGTGAATTTTGTTCTCAGCGAAATTCTACAATTTATTATATTCTTTCTTTCTCTGCCTTGTTTTTATATTTCGTTCCTTCTTTCTTTTCAACCACTGTATTCTCTCCTCTCTTGTGCTTTTCACAACATTCTGAATACGCACTCTCTTTCCGACCATCTCTGTCCAATCACTCCTTTCATAAATAAAACCTTGTTTTGTAAATCGAACCTGAATTGTGAAATTCTCATCAATTTTTTTTTCATACACTCTTGCAGACAAATTGCACCTGCAATAGATTATAAAAGAAATCGATTTAGAATCCGAGGAAGTCACAAAATGGGTGGGGGTGGGGGGAAGGAAAAAG
>Ga0302230_10002768_pt1 | contig 10193 bp, 12 predicted proteins | sample II_Palsa_N2_1_FD_193523 | JGI IMG/M metagenome (GOLD analysis project Ga0302230, IMG submission 193523) | Peat permafrost microbial communities from Stordalen Mire near Abisko, Sweden - II_Palsa_N2_1 | ecosystem: Environmental > Terrestrial > Soil > Palsa > Peat permafrost | place: Sweden...
AAACAGCAGTGAGTCGAGCTTGGGCAAAAATACATTACAAGCTCTGTAAGGCCCAAGTCCTTGTGCTCCTCCTTGACGGAAAAGCTATGCAGGAGGAACTTGTCCTTGGACTTGGCATCTAGCGGGATCTCCTCTCCCTTTGGGGGCTGCAGCAAGACTGTACGCACGCGATGTGTAAGCAAAGGGCAAGCAGAGGTGGGGGTTGGGGGGGGTGGGGGTGGGGGGGATGGGGGTGATCAGCACAACGTCGCCATCAAGGTGACCAAAAATAAAAAAGTACACTACCTTGGATTTCCTTGGTCTCGTGGGGCTCCAGGATACCTGCGTTTGGTCGCACGCAGTACAGCTTGGGCGAGGTCGTCTTGACCTTGAAGGCCACCTTGAGTCCACTAGGATTGGTAACGTTGAGGATCTCCTTCACGGTCGTGTTGAACGGCCCTGTATGATATCGATTAAACACTCGTAAACGAGAAAGGAACATGTCAAGCATACGCATGAAGGACAGCGTCATCGGCGGGTTCAAGACCAGCCCGCCGTTGCTCATTCACTCGCGCAGATAGCTTGCAAAAACAGTGACCCTGGGTCACACACACCAGTAACCCTGGGTCACACACACCAGTTTGCCCTGGGCATGGAACATCGAGTGAGGTCCCACCGCCACGCGCTCAAGAGCAAGCGGCACAGGGCGAGCCTGGCGGTGCGGGCGCTGGCCGATGGGCCGTTCTCGTACGCGCGCGTGTCACTGTAACAAACTGCAGCCCAGCCCCCCCTATCGGTTGTTAAGCCATTGTGACCATGTAGCCATTTCAGTGGCAGGATAGAGGGACTCGATGCCGTGCTGCTCAAGCAGGCCATCGCCGCGGCCAACACGACCCTCTTTGGCCTGTTTGGTGCCGCGATCGACGTCGACGTGCTCGCGTTCTCGTCCTCGTCGTCGTCGTCGTCGTCGTCGTGTTCCGCCGTGATCCGCGTGCCGGCAGCGTCCTTTGAGCGAGTGACGGCGGCCATGGCGCTCTACGGGTCACACAATAACAACACGTGCAGGTTCGAGGTTGGCCAGAGGAGCCCATCGCTCATCGGCCTCGGGTCAGACAGTCGGTTATTGTAAAAAAAAATAATAAAAAAAAAATGTATTTTTATTGAAAAAAAGCCAACTCGAAAAAGCCAAAAAAAAAAAAAACTTCTAATTTTTTATCGCTGTGTCCAAGGCGCAGGCTGGTACGACGCTGCTGCTGCTGCTGCTGCTGCTGCTGCTGGAGGCGGTGGCGGTACTGGCGGCGGCGGTGGTGGATGAACAGGCGCAGCAGGAGCGAAATCCTGTCGCGCCCAAGGGGCCAGACTGTACTGCTGTTGATTAGCCGAGGTCCACGGGGCCGGGGCAAACTGGGATGGCGGTGGCGGTGCCCAGGTCGGTGGCGCTGACGGTACCGATGGCGGTGCTGCTGCTGCTGCTGCTGGTGGTGGTGGTGGTGGCGGCGGCGGCGCCTGCTGCAGCGGAGTGGCATAGTACGTCGGTGGTGTTTGCGAGTACTGGGGCTGCGGGGTCCGCTGGGCCGGGGATCCACGGCCGTACTCTGGCGTCGCATCGGCCCGGCTGTGGTGGTGCTTGCTGGGCCCCTCGTTGTGACGCACGATGACAAGGACCAGCGTGAGGTCCTGCGAGCCAGCCAGGGAGCGATCGGCGAGGTGCTGCTCGTCCACCAGCTGGGTAAAGTGGGTGAACCGCGATCGGGAGATGTACACGGGCAGCGGCCCGTTCTTGCGCACCGTCACGAGGTAAAAGTCCTTGACGGACGGGTGCACCTTGCCGTACGCCGGCTTCATGACCCCGAAGCGCTGGTGCTGGTCATAGTACTGGGCCACCTTGAGGAACGCGGGCTCGTCGCTGGCCGAGGGAGGCGTCAACCGCAGCACGCGGATCTCGCGTGCGGTCGAGGTAGAGGCCTTGATCTTGCCCAGGTAGTCGTTGGCCTTGGCCACGTCGATGCGCCCCTGCGGCACAATGTGCACCTCGCCCGTCGTGGTCACGCCAAAGATGCCGGGCCAGCCCATGTCGGGCGTGGCGAGCCCGTCGATGCAGTGCGCGTTGAAGCGGACCTCGGGCAGCTGCTCCAGCGCGATCGAGCCAGGGAAGACAACGGGGGGCAGCAGCGAATGGCTGGCGCTGTTGTTGTTGGAGGAGGAGGGCGACGAGCGGCCCTTGTCAAGCACCCCCCTGGCGGCACCGCTTGGACGGCGCGACTTGGACGTGGCCTCGAATTCCTCAAACGATTTGGGTGCATCGTCGACATCTAGGAGAATACGTATTAGTGACAAAAGAATAAGCGACGCAAAAAAACGTACCACCGATGATGTGCGTAAAGGACGTGATCGGCCGCGACACTGCCGTCAGCGTGGGTGTGGGCGCAACCGTCGTTGTTGTTGTCGTCGTCGTCGCAGACGGGAGAGCTGGATCAGGAACAGCAAAAGGGGACACACTAGAGGCAGAAGCAGAAGAGGCAGAGGAAACAGAAGGACCAAAACTAGAGGAGCCACTAGCAATAGAGCCGCCGTCGCCACTGCTGCCGTTCGCGGTGCCGTGCTTGGCGGTTGGTTCTGGCTCGATGTCGGCCACAGAGACAAACTCCTTGGGGACGGTCGTGGGCACGATCACGGGCGCCGTTGCGGGCTGGATGATCTCCTCGCCCTTCTTGGTCGACATGACGATGGGCCCGTCCTTGTTCATCATGCGCGACATCTGCGACTCGCGAGCGATGCGGCGGATCTCCTCGGCGCGCCAGTTGGCCAGCTCGTCGTTGGCCAGCTCATCGGGGGTCAGCTTGACCAGCGTGCTCGGCACGAGTTCCCCAAGGATCACTCGCTCTCGCAGCTTGACGTTTTTAGCATCGCGCAGGTTGAACAGCAGCGATCGATATTTGGCTACCACACAGAAAAAAAAAAATATTAAATAATTATTCAGTTGGTATTATTATTTTTTCTTACCTTTGTACTCTTGCCCGACCTTGCGAACGCCCTGGGACGACTCTGCGTACTCGGCAAACATGGCCAGCTCGATCGCGTCCGCCAGCTGCAACGGCGACGTCTCGACAGTGTCGCTCCCGGGCGGCCAGTGGATCTCCAGCGCCTCCTTCAACGCCTGCACGATAAACTTACGCGTCTCCTCACGGGCCTCTGGGTTGCCGGCCGCCTTTGCCTTTGCCTTTGCCGCCGCCGCTGCGACGGCTGATGCTGCTGCTGATGCCGATGTCGACGGCTTGGCCCGCTTCTTGTGGGCATCGCCGCTCTGACTGGGCCGCTTCTTGGCCGCAGAGGGCTGTTGCGCGGGGGTTGGCACGGGGCCGGCACCAGACATGAGCTGCTGCAGCATGAACTCGGCCTGCATCTTGGCCCACTGTCCGTCATCGACGCCCAGGGGTCGCAGGGGCTCGGCTGGGGGCTTGGGGCCCTGTGGCTCGTCGTCCTCGTCCATGTCTGCAGGCTGTGACACAGACAGACATGTTTAGCTCGTTTATAGTTAGCTGGGAGCCAGTTTACGTTGACGTCTTTCAGCTTGAGCTGCTTGCTAATCTCATTGGACCGCTTGCGCACCATCGCCCGCCGCGCCTGCTCGCGTCGATCGCGGATGGTCTTGGGCCTGAGGTTGAACATGTTTGCTTGTCCCGATGCTGCACACTAAATCAGAGAAAACAAAAACAAGAACAACCAAGTTACCAATGTCCAGCTGACACTCCTTGCAGATATACTCGGGCATCCGTTTCGCTGCTGCCATCGAGATGCCGATGCAGCTGAGGTGGTACCACTCCTGGCAGCGATCGCACTGCACCATGTAGGGATCGTTGGGATCCTCTGGCATCCTGCACAGACAGTACAGCCGGTCCGCCTCCTCCTCGCCGCCGCCGCCGCCACTACCACCGTCACCACCGTAACCGTCGTCGTCGTCGTCGTCCTCCTCCTCCTCCTCCGCTTGGTCGTCTTCGTCCTTGGCCGTTGAGGGATTGGCACCGGCTGCTTCGTCACCCAGCACCATCCCCACGAACGCAAGGTCCTCCTCCTTGTACTGCGGCTCCTTCTTGCGCTTCTTGTGCGCCTGCTGCTCGCCCAGCAACGCCAACGGCACGGACGAGGCAGACGAGGGGTCCATTAAGGCAACAACGGCACCTTTTCCTTTGTCTTTTTGCCGTGGAACGCGTGCGGCGTGCACTCTACTAAAATGGTGTCTCATTTTTTGCCGGGTCGTTGTTTGTTTGTTTGTTGTCCCCAGTCCAACTACGTACACCGCTGTGCTGTGTTCTCCCTCCCTCCCTCCCTCCCTCCCTCCCTCTCTTCTCCGCCGCGGATCCCCTCTGGAATACAAAATCCTCCCCCCTTTAATAGAAACCCACTTACGTCGCCAGAGCGATGACGCGCTTCGGCCGCCTCTTCCACACCAGCACGACCACTGCATCCGCGGCGGCGGCCTCCGTGCCCACACTGCTCCCCTCCGCCGGCCACCGTCTCGCCCGGCCCTCCACGGGCCCCGCCGCCGTTGCCGCCGCCATCACCAGCGGCTCCCATGTGTTTATCCACGGCACGTCCGCGTTCCCCCAGCACCTGGTGGACTGCATGGTGGGCCTGGTGGACGACCAGCAGCAGCGCGGGGCCGCCACGCTGCGCAACGTGGAGCTGTGCCACATCCACGTCGAGGGCAACACGTCCTACTCGCTGCCCCAGTACGCCCACGCCTTCCACACGACCAACTTCTTCGTGGGCGCCAACCAGCGCGCCGCCGTGGCCCAGGGGACCAGCGATGCCGTGCCCATCTTCCTCTCCGAGATCGCGCAGCTGTTCCGCCCGCAGCAGCACAACGTACCGCCGCGGTTCCCCGTGGACGTCGCCCTGGTCTCGGTCTCGCCCCCGGACAAGCACGGCTACTGCTCCCTGGGCACCTCGGTGGACATCGCCGTCGAGGCCGTGCAGCACGCACAGGTCGTCATCGCACAGGTCAACGCGCACATGCCACGGACGCACGGCAGCGGGCTCATCCACACGAGCAACATGGACTACCTCGTCCGCCACGACGCCCCGCTCCCCGTCACCAACAGCGGCGCCCCGCACGGCGTCGACACGGTCGTCCAGCGCATCGGCGCCAACGTGGCCTCGCTCATCGAGGACGGCTCGACGCTGCAAATGGGCATCGGAAACATCCCCGATGCCGTCCTGGCCTCGCTCACCGGCCACAAGAACCTGGGCATCCACACGGAGATGTTTGCCAACGGGGTCGTGGACCTGGTGCGCCGCGGCGTCGTCACCAACAGCCTCAAAAAGGTCGCGCCGGGCCACATCGTCGCGTCGTTCCTGTGCGGCAACAAGGAGCTGTACGACTTTGTGGACGACAACCCGCTCATCCGCATGGCGCCGGCGTCCTTTGTGAACGACCCGGCCATCATCAAGCAGAACCCGCGCGTGGTCGCGATCAACTCGGCCGTGGAGATCGACCTGACGGGGCAGGTGTGCGCAGACTCGGCGGGCACGCGCGTCATCTCTGGCGTTGGTGGCCAAATGGTACCGGAATAAAAATAGAAATAGAAATTAAAATAAATAAAACAATTTAATACAACTGGAAAAAGGATTTCATGAGGGGAGCCGCACTCTCGGACGGCGGCAAGCCCATCATCGCCCTGCCGTCTCGTACGGCCGGCAAGGGCCAGCCCAAGATCGTGCCCATGCTGCAGCCCGGCGCAGGCGTCGTGACCACCAGGGCCCATGTGCACTGGGTCGTGACCGAGTACGGCAAGGTCAACCTGTTTGGGCTCAGCCTGCGCGACCGTGCACGCGCCCTCATCAGCATCGCGCATCCAGACGACCAGGCAGCCCTCCACGAGGCGGCGAGCAAACGATTCGCGAACTTCTCTTGACAGAAAAAATTATGCAGAAACAACAATGTGTTTACTACTGACGGCCAGGGGCTTTGACGGGCCGGCCGTCGTCCCCACCGAAAGAACACGCCAACTAAACTAACTAAACTAGTCGACAAGAATAGGGGACACACTGTCCGACATGATTCCAAGGGTGTCGGTCCCGTGTCCGTCTATTTTTGTCGGCCAGCTTGTTTGCCTTCCCGCCCACAAGACAATGTTGCAGGCCGTCCAGCAGCGCGTGCAGTACGACGTGGACCCCGCCGGCTACCAAAAGTACCAGGAGCAGTTTGGCTCGACGCTGCCGTCGAGCGTGCGCAAGACGTCGACCAAGGACAGCGTGGGCACGACCCTCTCGCACTTTGGCCATCGCGTTGCCGACCTCTTCCACCACCACGACAAGGCGGCCGAGGCAGCCGCCGCCGCACAGGCCGCCGCCGCACAGCAGCAGGCCGAGCAGGCCCAGCTCGCCCAGCAGCAGGCCGAGCAGGCCCAGCTCGCCCAGCAGCAGGCCCAGCAGCAGGCCCAGTGGCAGCCCGGCCAGTACCGCGCCCCTGGTCCCCAGACCACGATCCTCCCGTTCCTGCCGCTGTACACGCTGCCGCCGCCGCCGCCGCAGCTGGCCCAGCTGGCCGCCAACCCCGCCGACCCCGTGTTCCAGGCGATGCGCACCGAGTACATGATTGGCTGCGTCATGGCCCAGGTCGACACGCGCATCATCTTTGACGACTCGGGGTCGATGCACGAGGGCGGGCACGACTACTCGGTGCGCCGGCTCGACGAGGCCAAGGAGGCCGTGGCAGACATCATCAACGTCTCGTTCAAGTACTCGACCAACCCGATCCGGCTCTACACGCTCAACGAGGGCTCCGAGCGCACGTTTGTCCCCGGGCAGGACCCGTGGGCGCTGCTCAAGCCGCTCTCTGCCAGCGGCGGCACGCCGCTGGGCGCCAGTCTGCACTCGGTCGTGGAGCCGTACATCCGCGGCCTGCCCAACCTGCCCCGCAACTCGGTCCAGCCGCCGCTCCAGCTCGCCCGCAAGCCCCTCAACGTCATTGTCGTCACGGACGGCGAGGCCAACGACGAGCACCTGATCAAGAGCACGATCAAGCACGCGGTCCACGAGCTGGAGGTCAAGGGCTACCACCCGTCCCACCAGGTGGGCGTCCACATCCTCCAGGTGGGCGACGACCACGGCGCCCGCCGCTTCCTCGAGAAGCTCGACGACCACTTCAAGGACGACGAGGACATTGTCAAGCTCACCCCCCATGACCCCAATGACCGCAAGCCGCTCATCCAGGTCGTGTACGAGCTGCTCCTCGGCGGGCTCAACGAGGTCAACATTTTGCCCCAGTGAGGGAAAAAAGAGGTAAACAAAATGGCGTTGTTATTTTTGAACAAGTATTCAAACGGGTCAACTAAGAGGCGATACAGTGTTTTCTGCAAGGCAAAAGATCCCCGATCAACAGAAGAATAATGAACTGAAGACCTGAGGTTAGAAATTTTGTACCAGGCGCTTTAATTTCTTTCCAGAAAAACACATGACATCATCCCTGTTGAGCGTGCTGCCGCGCGAGGTGCTGCTGTTCAACCTGCTGCCGATGGTGGGCGCCGACGATGCGCGCGACCTGATGCACTTCATGGCCACGTGCCACTCGGCCTGGGGTTTCTCGCGGGACCCGCTGCTTTGGTAGCCGGCAAAAACAAAACAACTGGGACACTGAGCTGTGCGTGCTCATTTAGGAAGCAAATGTACCGGCTGTGGATGTCGGACGGCTACGAGCAAGAGCTGGGCGGGCCACCGGACGTGTTCATGACGACCGAGACGGTCATGGATGACCGATCGCTTTGGCACGAGCGCGCCCGTTTTGGTAACCAATGATGCGTGTCGGTGCCTGTGTTGTAAGTATTGCTTGTTCCAGCGTACGAGTCGCGGTTCGTCAGGCTCAACGAGGTGTCGCGGTACAACGACGACTACTACTGCGAGATCCGTGGCGTCGTGTTCACGAGGGCGTCGCTGTCGGTGCTGTTCCACGTGCACGGCGACAACTCGCTCGGGCCGCTGCAGGAGCCCCACCATTCGAGGCTGTTTAGAACCGGGCCGCCCACAGTGAGCGAGGCAGGGGCGGCGGATGGCAACCAAGCACACGACAGGGCGGTAGAGGAAGAGGAAGAGGACGAACCACTCGACTGGAACACGATGGTCGTTGACGGCGTCACACCGCCGCCTGGCGACGGTTTCGACGAGGACGACGACGAAGCGGCGGAACAAGGCGATGGCGACGTCGCCCCTGGGACAGCCACCGCCTTTGCCGTCAACAGCGAGCTTCAAGCTGTGACCACAACAGCGAACAATCAACCCGCACAGCTTGAGGCCCTCTTCTTCCCCCGCAACCCCGTGGTCGTGTCCAACGACGTCGTCCTGCCCACGTCGACCGTCCTCGAGATCAACCAGCACCACGCGCAGATCCGCGGGTCCATCCTCTACCGCTCGTCCTGCCTCGCCCGCAACGCCTCCTTCCGCTTCAGCTACGGCCACTCGGGCTACGCGCACGTGCACCTGTTTGCCCTCACGCCACAGTTTATCCAGCGCCACCGGCTCGGCCACATCGTCCGCTCCATCGCGTCGTCGCGTCGGCTCTCGCACCTCCTCGACCACGCCGATGTCGTGCACGCGCAACGACAGATCGTCCTGCGACGGCTGAGGCAGCAATCCAATTCGGTTTAATTAGGGTGAATAATTATTAGAGCAGTATTTTCGAAGGGCGTATATCTCACAAGGTTCGCGACAAGAATGTCCCTTACATTTTGAACCAGGACAAATCTTCCACGTAACAACAACAACAACAACAAACGAGATTACGAGTATTGGTAGACAGCTTAAAGAACAAGCAATCGCACAGAGCAGTCTCGCCTTAGCAGATCTATTGGCAGTGGATTAAAAGAAATAAACAGCAAAAACGCCCAATTACCTGGAACCTGCCGGCCATCATGTTCTTGGCGCAGTTGCGGGGCCACTCGAGTCCCTTGTGGAGAATGGACAGGATCTCTGCCAGAGTGACACGTTAGCAACAGCACCCACGAACGGACAGACGTACCGCCGCAGTCGCAGCACGACTCAAAGACCGAGAAGAAGACGTACAGGCCCGAGCAGAAGAAGCCGACGGGCAGGGCGATGCACACCAGGATGATGAACATCACGATACCTGCACAAGAAGACACATGTCAGGAGACAGGGAAAGGTGGCGACAGCGTACCAATAATAAGGCACTAAGGGGTGCACGCGACGGGTTGAAACGTGGGGATCGAGGACGCGTTGTTTTTTCGTTTGTTGCGTGCAGGTAGTTTTCAAAGAGGACCAGTTAGTGTCTCTGTCCAAGCACCCGCTGTTTCCACAGGCGTACCTCAGGACCGGCCATGGCTGTGTGTGTGTGTGTGTGAAGAGGGGAGAGAAGGAAAGTGGAGGGCTGTTTTTTTTCACACCGTGTCCACGTGGATCGCGAGCTATTTTTAACCTCGGGCCTTTTTTTTTTTTTTTGACCAACGACCCAAAGCGGATTTGTTATAAAACAAGACTCAACTGTTCGACCGTGAAATGGTACAATCAAAGGGTTTACGGCTCGCTCCCCTGCAAATCCTGCAGATCATTAATAATTTTCATTGCGTCGAGCTGCACGTCGTGTTGCTCCGGTGGCTGCGGTTGTGGCTGTGTGGCCCGAGGGAGATCGTGGACGAAGAAGACAGCGATGACGAGCTCGAGGGCAAACAGGGCGACGATGAGCCAAAAGGCGTTGCGGTAGCCGGCCACGAGGTCGTCCTTGGTGGCCGTGAGGATGTTGGTGTTGGCGGTACTGGAGGAAACGGCGGTCGAGATGGCCAGGACGACGGCCGTTCCGATCTGCGTCGACACGTTGAGCAGAGCAGACGCGAGCCCTTGCCATTCGGGCGGCGCACTCGACATGCCCTCGACCATGACGCAGTAGATGATCAGGCCGTACGAGATGGACAAGAGAAGCAGGGCTGCAAACGGCTTGCCCCAGTACGACATGTCGGCTGGTGCAAAATGAAAACTAAGCGCCAATTACGTTTCAACTAAAAGAAAATACCTGTGAAAAAGCAGCTGATGATCATCGCGGCCAGGTTGAGGACGGCAGAAAGGATCAGGATAGACTTGAGCCCCACCTTGGGCAGGATCCACACGGCCAGCGGCATGACAAAGATGATCGACAAGCCGAGCGGGCTAAACTGGACGCCCGTGTACACAGGACTGATCTCGAGAACTGCACGCAAAAAAAATTT
>Ga0302230_10002772_pt1 | contig 10189 bp, 5 predicted proteins | sample II_Palsa_N2_1_FD_193523 | JGI IMG/M metagenome (GOLD analysis project Ga0302230, IMG submission 193523) | Peat permafrost microbial communities from Stordalen Mire near Abisko, Sweden - II_Palsa_N2_1 | ecosystem: Environmental > Terrestrial > Soil > Palsa > Peat permafrost | place: Sweden...
GCATGAAAGCAGGCATGCGGCCTGACTAAGGCGAAGGGCCTGCATGACGGTAACGTCATGCAGGCGATTGGCCGCCGCGAAGATGGCGTTATGCCAGTAGGGCGGCGGAGATTGATATCCAATGATGCCAAGCAAGACGATAACGACAAGAAAAATTGGGTGTTTACAGCTCAAGTGGCGTTACCGACCGACACCATGCTCATAGAGGATAAGCAATTACGCCTGACTCCTGGGATGACGGTCATCACCGAAATGAAAACCGGTCGGCGAACGATTGTCAGCTACCCATTCAGTCCGCTGATCCAGCATGCAAGGGAGAGTTTGCATGAGCGCTAAGGCTTGTAGCGATAAGCACGCATGATGAATTGATCTACGCCAAAGAGGCCAGATAAATGAAGTCGCACCGCAAATACCCAAAGTTGATCATCGCTACGATCGCCCTTGCGGCTATGGGGGAGCCGATAGCCCGAGCGCAAAATGCTCCTCTCGTCGCCCCAACGTCGGCGAGCACCACTGCTGCAGCCCCGAGTAATTCTCTAGCGTTGAGCGGTCAGCGCCATTGGCAGAGCTTTCTCAAGCTCGCCGTTAGGCCAAATGCTATCGTGACCGTCGAAGACCTTGAAAGCGCCTTTGGGCAAAAGGCATCGCATCAAGGTGATTATTACAGAATTCAAGATTTCGTGACGTTGGAACCCAATAACGACCGGTTTGCTCGAACAGCTTATCCGAATCGAGCATCCAACTTTATTTCTTTCGATTTTCTCCCTGGGCTTAATGAAACGTGCATTAGTCGGGGTCAAGTAATAAATGATCTTCAAGTAGCTGGATGGGGGCTGCACGCCCATTCTCCAGGATCCATTCGAGGGGACATCAAAGAAGTAATGCCGCTTGATATGCCATATGGTTCGTATACCTTTTTGAAAGGAGATCAAGGAGTTCTCCGACTTGGTTATTCGGAGAAAACAAATTGTGCAATGAAGGTGACAATCGAATCGGACAAACTCGAATTCGACCGAATCATCCACGCTAATGCAACGGAGGGCGCCCAATGACAAATCCAACCCTTAATCCGAATGTGGTGACGCAACTCACGAATCAGCTCAACTCCGGCGGGGTAAATCAGAACGCCTATGATACGTTGATTGCCGATATCAATAGTTCACCAGAACTGATTAATCAGCTAAACAATGATGCAAGCCTCGTTAGCCAATTCTCCTGGAGCGCCCAGGTTGGATCGGGCGCCTCCTATAATCCGGGGGGCGGGGGCACTCTCAGTATCAATATCAGTCAGCTTTTAAGCGCTGATTCTTCTACCGAAGTGTTTGCGATTGGGCATGAGCTGGGGCACGCCGAGTTCGATGCGAATAACGCTGGGCAAAATCCAACTAACATAACCGAAAGCCAAGCGGACTTGAATTTTCAGAACGCTATAAGCGCGGCGATAACTTCCGGCGGGAATTTCACCTCTGCTATTAACGCGATACAGGCGAACTTTAATAGTAACGAATCCTACGCACAAATACAGGGGTTTAATGACGCGCTTAGTGGATATTATGCGCAAAACCCGACAGGATCGGTTAGTGAGGCGTATGCCTATCTTTCCCAAAACGCCAATTTTTATGCGGGTTTCTTCTTGCAGAATGGAGCGCTCCTACCTGGATTAACCGCGCAGGCGAACGGCGACGGAAGCCTGCCAGAGACGTTGGCCAACATGGGTGCGGAAGGCAACTACTACTACCTCGACTCACCGAGCACTCTCAGCATATTTCAGGACAAGAACTACGCCAACAGTTATGGAACAAGCGAGCTAGACGGCATTGTTAATAGTTATCTTCTTAATTCAGGTAATTACAGCGTTAACGGATCGCAAATCGCCATCACGCCGACGATACAGATTAATTTTCAAGATATTTCAACTTCCAATGATGGTACTGGTAATAGTTCGTTCAACCAGAGCTTTGATCCTAATCTGCTTGCTCAAGATTTGGGATCTTCGCTGCATTTGCCCAGTGGCGCGACATCGGTTTCATTCACGGTGCAGGATACGTCAACAGGCACCAGCTATGTCTATACGGTGAATAACGGGGTGTCGTCCGTGGCAACGACAGCGCCAGGATCGACTCCACTCGTATATATCGGCGAGTCTTCTAATACAAATCCCGCTGGCACAATGTATCAGGCGACCGCCTCCAATGCGGTAGTGACTGTTGCAGCATATTATGGCGGCGAGATTGATGGTAGTAATGACACTGACATTCTGGGGAATGGTTCTACGATCGTAACTTTGGCAGGTGGGGCCGATAACACCATTACCTGCGGCAACAGCTCGGCCACCATCAATGGAGTCAGTGCAGATAGTTGCTCGATTTCTCAGGCGGGAAATTCCCAGCTCACCGTGGACGGCTCCGGCCTTACGGGAAGTCTTCAGGGCAACGTCGTACTTACGGAGTCAGGAGATACCTTCGACGCTGGTTCGAATGCTGTTATCACCATGGCGTCGGGCGATACCATCAATGTGGCCACCGGTACGTCTGGGGTACAGCTGGGGTGCGGCTCTGCCACAGAAACGGTCAGTGGCGGAACGTCTGGAAGCGACTCGGTTCAATGTACGATTGCAGACGGAACTGGCGCTTTCACCAATAACGGTAACGATCTCACGATCGCCGATGCCGGCGGTAATTTGAGTGTATTTGGAAATAGTAATCTGGTTGATACCGGCACCGGTGCACAGGTGGACGTCGATGGCAGCAACGACCTGGTGAACGCCGGATCGGGCTCAAAGACGACGCTCACCGGCACGGGCGAGACGGTCGACCTGATCGACAATAGCGACAGCAGCGTGAACTTCGGCGACTGGGCGAGCGGCACGGTGAACGGTGCGGATGAGACGGTGGGGCTGGGCTATCGCGCGTCAGCGACCTTAAACCTCAATGCCAATGCCAGTAACGCGTCCGACGGGTCGGACGAAACTCTTAACACATGGGACAACGTGATCACCGTCAACGGGAACGGAGCCGATCTCACCATCACCGGGGGAGATTCCACAGTGACGGCCGGCGACGGCATCACGGCCCTGATCAACGGCGGTAGCACCATTTTCGACGGTGGCAGCGACAACACGGTGACGTTCGACGCCAGCGGCGGGACCGCGAACCTGACGGCCGATGGCGACAGCTTGGTGAGCTTCGCCGGTGGGCTGAGCGGTGCGGTCACGGGTGCCGGAAACGACGTCGACGTTCTGGGCAGTGGCGACAGCATCAGTGCCACGGGTGAGACGTTCAACTTCTCAGGTGGTGGCGATAGCACCACGATCAGCGGCAGCAACAACTTGGTGAATACCGACGCGGACTCGCAGACGACGCTCAATGGCACGGGCGAGACGGTCGACCTGATCGACAATAGCGACAGCAGCGTGAACTTCGGCGACTGGGCGAGCGGCACGGTGAACGGTGCGGATGAGACGGTAGGGTTTGGCTATAGGGCGTCGGCGACCTTAAACCTCAATGCCAATACGAGTAACGCGTCGGAAGGGTCGGACGAAACCCTTAACACCTGGGACAACGCGATCACCGTCAACGGGAACGGGGCCGATCTCACTATCACCGGGGAAAGTGCGGTAGTGACGGCGGACAACGACATCACGGCCCTGATTAGCGGCAGTAGCATCACTTACGACGGTGGCAGCGACAACACGGTGACGTTCAACGGCAGCGGTGGGACTGCCAACTTGACGTCGGATGGCGACAGCTTGGTGAGCTTCGCCGGCGGGCTGAGCGGTGCGGTCACGGGTGCCGGAAACGACGTCGACGTTCTGGGTAGTGGCGACAGCATCAGTGCCACGGGTGAGACGTTCAACTTCTCAGGTAGTGGCGATAGCACCACGATTAGCGGCAGCAACAACTTGGTGAACGCCGACGCGGACTCGCAGACGACGCTCAATGGCACGGGCGAGACGGTCGACCTGGTCGACAATAGCGGCAGTAGTGTGAACGTGGGTTACGGCTCAAGCAGCACGGTGAACGGTGCAGGTGAGACGGTCGACGTGGGTGAGTACAGCTCCGTGAGCGTGAATCTTGATGCCAATGACAGCGACGGAGCGGCTGGTTCGACTGACACGATCAACTTCAGTTACGGCGATTCGGCGACCGTGACCGGTAACGGTGAGAACCTCATGGTCGCCGGTGAAGTGGTAAGTCTGACCGCCGGCAATGACGTCAGTGCGACGCTTAACGGCTATGACTTGAATTACACCGGCGGCACTGACGACACGGTGACGTTCATCAACGGCAACGGCACTGGCAGCGCCAGCTTGACGGCGGATGGCGGGAGCACGGTGAACTTCGACAATGGCGCCAGTGGTTCGGTCAGTGGCGTGGGCAACCTGGTCAATGTGCTGGATACAGGTAGTGACATCAACGCCTCCGGCGAGATGTTCAACATCAGCGAGAACGATGCCACCACGATCAGCGGCAGCAACAACTTGGTGAACGCCGACGCGGACTCGCAGACGACGCTGAATGGCACGGGCGAGACGGTCGACCTGGTCGACAATAGCGGCAGCAGTGTGAACGTGGGTTACGGCTCAAGCAGCACGGTGAACGGTGCAGGTGAGACGGTCGACGTGGGTGAGTACAGCTCCGTGAGCGTGAATCTTGATGCCAATGACAGCGACGGAGCGGCTGGTTCGACTGACACGATCAACTTCAGTTACGGCGATTCGGCGACCGTGACCGGTAACGGTGAGAACCTCATGGTCGCCGGTGAAGTGGTAAGTCTGACCGCCGGCAATGACGTCAGTGCGACGCTTAACGGCTATGACTTGAATTACACCGGCGGCACTGACGACACGGTGACGTTCATCAACGGCAACGGCACTGGCAGCGCCAGCTTGACGGCGGATGGCGGGAGTACGGTGAACTTCGACAATGGCGCCAGTGGTTCGGTCAGTGGCGTGGGCAACCTGGTCAATGTGCTGGATACAGGTAGTGACATCAACGCCTCCGGCGAAATGTTTAACATCAGCGAGAACGATGCCACCACGATTGATGGCAGCAACAATCTGGTCGATGCCGCCACCGGTGCGCAGATCGACACCTCTGGCAGCGGCAACACCTTCGACCTGGTCGACAACAGCGGCAGTAGCGTAAATGTGGGCGGCTATTCAAGCGCGACGATCAACGGCGCTGGCAACGTGGTGGATGTGGGCTATGGCTCCTCGGTGGACATAAACCTGGATGCCAGCGGCAGCGATGCAGCTGCCGGTTCAATCGATGCGATCGACTTCTATTACTACGGTTCAGCCAACGTGAACGGCGATGGCGAGACGCTTAATGTCAGCGGGGCATCGGACAGTCTCACTGCCGGCAACGATGTCAACGTCACGCTTAACGGCGGTGGCATGAATTACACCGGCGGCACCGATAACATAGTGACGTACGCTGGCGGTAGCGGAAAGGCGACGCTGGCTGCGGACGGTGACAGCACGGTGAACTTCGACAACGGTGCCAGTGGTTCGGTCATTGGGGAGGGCAACGAGGTCAATGTACTGGGTTCGGGCAGTGACATTAACGCCTCCGGCGAGATGTTCAACATCAGCGATAACGACGCCAGCACCACGATTGATGGCAGCAACAATCTGGTCGATGCCGCCGCCGGTGCGCAGATCGACACCTCTGGCAGCAGCAACACCTTCGACTTGGTCGACAACAGCGGCAGCAGCGTAAGTGTGGGCGGCTATTCCAGTGCGACAATCAATGGTGCCGGCAACACGGTGGATGTGGGCTACGGCTCCTCGGCGGATATAAACCTGGATGCCAGCGGCAGCGATGCAGCTGCCGGTTCAATCAATGCGATCGACTTCTATTACTACGGTTCAGCCGACGTGACCGGCGATGGCGAGACGCTTAATGTCAGCGGGGTATCGGACAGTCTCACTGCGGGGAGCGACGTCAGCGTCACACTTAACGGCACCGACTTGAAGTACACCGGGGGCACCGACAACGCGGTGATCTTCGCGGGCAACGGAGAGACCGCGAACCTGACGGCCGACGGCGACAGCACGGTGACCTTCGCGGCGAACAACTTGAGCGGTACGGTGACGGGTGCCGGCAACAATATCGATGTGTTGGGCACGGATACCACCACCGACATTAACGCAGTGGGTGAGACGTTCAACTTCAGCGGTGGTGGCGACATCACCACGATCGATGGCAGCAGTAACTTGGTGAACGCCGGAAGCGGTTCGCAGACGACCTTGGACGGTACGGGCGAGACGGTGGATTTGGCCAACAACAGCGGCAGCAGCGTGAGCTTCGGCAACTGGTCGGGCGGTACGGTGAATGGTGTGGGTGAGACAGTGGGTCTGGGTTACGGTGCGTCGGTGACATTGGGAGCAAGCGATACCGGCGTCACCGTGGACGGTTCTGACGCCTCGATTTCGGCTAGCGATGACTCGGCGATGACGGTCGATGGCACCGATGACGTGATCACTGCCAGCAACACCAGGGTCGACATATCGGGCGATGATGCGCTGACGATCGACGGCTCCAATGACGTCATTGTGGGTGGTTCGGGCGACGACTTCACCGTCAACGGCGCGAGCGACGTCATCACTGCCACTGACAGTACAGTTACCTACGATGGATCAAACGCGAATGATGGGATTTTCGGAACCGGCGATTCTTGGAGTGACCCGAGTGAGGACACTAGTGGCGATGGGGGCGTTGTCACGGGGGGTGGTTATTACGGTTACGGCCTGACGAGGTGGAAAGGGACGAGTCCGACGGCGAAGCAAATTGCGGCGGCGGAGCAATCCGATAGCGTGTACGAAGGAGCCTCATGGTCCGACAAGACCATCACCTGGAGTCTAGCCAGCGCGTCAGGTAGCTTCAGCGGCGCGATTACGAATGCCCAAGAGCAGGCATCCGTGGACCAGGCCTTCCAGACCTGGGCCAAAGCATCGGGCTTGCAATTCCAGGAGGTCGCCCCGGGCGCGCAGGCGGATATCGAAGTGGGCTTCAGCGATCTCAATCCTGCCAGCACGAACGCAATCGGATTGACTAACTACGACAGTCAGAACGGCACGCTCGATGCGGGCGTAAAAGTGGAGTTGGAAGATCCCAGCCAGGCCGCATTGACGACGAATGCGGCCGGTCAGCTGGTCTATGCGTCGACCGATGCCACCTTTGAGCAGGTTGCCTTACACGAGATCGGGCATGCACTGGGTCTGGCGGATAACGATATCGCCGGATCGATCATGAATGCGGTGCTGGGTGCGAACAACCAGATGTTGGGCGGGACGGATGTCGCCAACGTCCAGGCCCTATATGGTGTCCCATCGACGCCCAGCAACTCGGCGACGCAGAGCGTTACGCAAGTGCATCAGCTAGTACAGGCGATGAGCCAATTTGATGCGGCAGAAATGGGCATCGATCACTCCGACTCGGAGTCGAGCATGGCCATGTATCAGGAGCGCTCACTTGCAGCTATGCATGAAAGCAGGCATGCGGCCTGACTAAGGCGAAGGGCCTGCATGACGGTAACGTCATGCAGGCGATTGGCCGCCGCGAAGATGGCGTTATGCCAGTAGGGCGGCGGAGATTGATTTGGATCACGTCTGTTCGTTGATGGCTATGTAGGTGCTTCAAAAATGCCGGGAAGTGCGCATGACTGGAAAAACATGGAGATTTGATCGGAATGTTATCGAACAGCAATAACGTACACTTTATTTCGGGGCTGCCTCGGTCTGGCTCAACCTTGATGTCTGCAATCCTCCGCCAGAATCCTCGATTCAGTGCTGGAATCAGTAGTCCGGCAGCACTGCTCTTTAGCGCTGTTCTGCCAACGATGAGCGGGGCCGGCGAATACGCGCCGTTTTTCGTTGATGATCGTCGGCATCGTGTATTGGGTAGCCTTTTCAGGGCCTACCATCATGATGCCATGGAGCAAGATCAGCTGGTCTTCGACACTAATCGCACGTGGACAGCGAAGTTGTCGCTGTTGCACCAATTGTTTCCTTCTTCGAAAGTGATTTGTTGCGTCCGAGAAGTCCCGTGGGTCATCGACAGCGTAGAAAAATTGGTCCGACGCAACCCAATGCATGTTTCGGGCATGTTTCAAAATAAGAATGCTCTGAACGTGTATGGACGAGTGAGAGACTTAATGGATTCAGAGCGAGGACTTGTTGGCCTAGCTTGGGGGTCATTGAGGGAGGCATGGTTTGGTGAGCACGCCAATAAGCTCATAGTTGTTCGTTACGAATCGTTGGTTCGCGATCCATCGGAGGTCATCCGTTGCCTGTACGAGCGCATCGGCGAGCAACCGTTCGATCATGATTTCGACAATGTCGAATATCACGAGGAAGAATACGATCGACGATTGGGGATGCCCGATCTTCATACGGTAAGACGGAAAATTGAGCTGGAAAAGCGAGCGACGATTCTCCCGCCGGATTTATTTACGAAGTACGCAGACACCAACTTTTGGGAAAACGAGAAGCTCAATACCAAGCGCGTCGTTGTGCTATGACTTAAACGAGGTTCGTAAGAGCGTTGCGTGATGCAGGTTCGGCAGTTCGCATCCGCAACGCGATACACGATGTCTTTGGCGGCCGTGATCATGTTTACAGATGGGTCATCTTGGTGAAGGTTGGCGATTGGTTATGCTTTTCCGATATTTTATAAGAAATATTTTGTGAATCATCGTCTTCGTCGTATTTCCACATTCAAGTGGGTGATCGCGGGCTCGGTGCTCTGTCTCCTCGCCATGTCGGTGAGGAGCACCGAGCCCAGCGACCCGCCGCCCCTAGCGTCCGATGATCCCCATCTTCCCCTGGCGCCGTACCACGAAGCCGTCCTTATGCTGAGCGGTGACCCTGCGCGATCGGTGACGCTTCAAGTGACCTTGCTTACCCCTTATGGACAGGGCCCGTTTCCGCTGGCGGTCATGAACCATGGCGCAACCAGTGCGTCTGCTCACAATCGGGGCGAGCGCTATCGCCTCTCTTTGTCAGCTTTCTATTTTTTGTCTCGGGGCTACGCGGTCGCCTTACCGATGATGCGTGGTTTTGCCGATTCTGGTGGAACCATTGTCGAAGCCGGCTGTGATCTGGCGCGGGATGCCGAGCTTAATGGTCGGGACATCCGGGCGGTCGTCGAAGCGATAGCCGAGCAGCCGGATATTGACCGTACACGGATCATCGTCGCGGGGCAGAGCTTCGGCGCGTGGAACACACTGGGCCTTGGCGCGGCGCCGCCGGTTGGTGTCCGTGGTCTGGTCAGCTTCAATGCCACGATGCGGACAACCGCCTGCCGGGATCAGGACCACAGCTTAGTCGTCTCCGCTGGCAAACTTGGCGCAAGCGCAAAAATCCCGTCGCTTTGGTTTTACGGAGACAACGACACTCTGATGCCCGTCGCCGTTTGGCGGGATGTCTTCGACGCATACGTTCGCTCCGGCGGCCACGCTGAATTGATCGACGTTGGGCCATTCAGAGATGACTCCCATCAACTATTAAGCCATAACGAAGGCATTCCCTTGTGGGTGCCGAAGGTAGATGCATTCCTGGCACGCATTGGGCTGCCATCCAAGCCGTTGTATCCAGATTTTCTGCCACATATCGCACCACCAGCAACGCGTTGGGCAGAGCTGTCGGATGTGACGGCCATTCCCTTCATCAACTTTAGGGGGCTGGCTGCATACCAGGCATTCCTTGGTGCGCACGGGGCTCGCGCGTTCGCCATTGCAAGCAACGGTGCATTCGGTGTTGCCGGGGGAGGCTATGATCCCATCGGGCGTGCATTGCGGGGCTGTTCGAAACGTGCTGCCGACTGCAGGCTGTACGCCGTGAATGACGACATCGTATGGACTGCGTCTCCGCCAGCAGATCAAAGACAAAACCCTTGAATCGGTGTTTGTCACGAGGCCTAGAGCTGTCGAGACCCGAGTCAAGATCATAGCTCGTAGAGCTGGGTCAGTTCGCGAGCAGTGGTAATGCGGAGGGAGACGCGTTGGCCAGTGCAGTCTGAGTCACGTAAGCGATTTGTTGCGTTTCGGACCGCATCGATGCCAAAACGCAACGGAACCGTCGCTTGCCGTAGCGATTTATGCTGCTAGTTTGGCTGTATGACTTGAGTTCGGCCGGCAATGCGAGGTATCAGGTAGAAAGAACCGTTTTAAATTTCGCCATTCG
>Ga0302230_10002774_pt1 | contig 10187 bp, 7 predicted proteins | sample II_Palsa_N2_1_FD_193523 | JGI IMG/M metagenome (GOLD analysis project Ga0302230, IMG submission 193523) | Peat permafrost microbial communities from Stordalen Mire near Abisko, Sweden - II_Palsa_N2_1 | ecosystem: Environmental > Terrestrial > Soil > Palsa > Peat permafrost | place: Sweden...
TCGGCTATCAGCTCGTCGCAACCGTCGGCTACAGCGGTAGCGTAGGGCACCACACCATCCTTCAGTCCAACGCCTACGTCACCGCCGTCGCGCAGGCCATACCACTCAACCCTCTCGCTAATGAGGTGGACTTCTATAACAACAACGGCGCCTCCAACTACAACGCTCTCCTCGTCGACCTCAAGCACCCCATGTCCCATCACTTTCAGGTCGACGCGCAGTTCCAGTGGGCCAAGAGCTTGGATAACGCCTCGACCCCCTACTATGAGGATCCCTATCCCTTCAACCCCAACCTATCCTGGGGACCCTCTGATTACAACGTAGGCAAGGCCTTCAAGATCTATGGCGTCTGGCAGCCGGTCATCTTCACCGGAGGCCACGCCTGGCTCGAGAAGGTCGTGGGTGGCTGGTCCATCAGCGGCATCTTCAACCTCCACACCGGCTTCCCCTGGAACCCTCAGCTCAGCACCGGTTCAAATCTTTACTACGCCGGCAGCGGATACACCACCCTTCGCCCTGCAGCTTATCTAGGCGGCGCAGGAAACAGCACAAGCAATGATGCCTTCAAGTCAGGCCCCGGTGTAGGCAACGGCATCAACGAGAACTTCCCGCTTGCCTCCACGGATTCAGGCACGGCTTACTACACCGTGCCCGCCTTCAACTTCGGCGGTATTCCACAACTTCAAGGCGTAGGCAGAAATCCGCTTGTGGGCCCAGGTTATAAATCCCTCGATGGAACCCTGACCAAAGCCTTCGGCCTTCCAAAACTGCCCGTGCTTGGCGAAGACGCGAAGATCGAAATCCGCGCCGACGCCTTCAACTTCCTCAACAACCTCAACTTCGCCCCCAGCAGCGTCGTAAACAACATCCAGGCAAACAACTTCGGCCAGGCCACCTCGGCCCTCGGTGGCCGCGTCATCAACCTCCAGGCCCGCTTCAGCTTCTAACTTCTGCGTACCTCTCAATCGAAGACGGGATGCTTCTCCGGAAGCATCCCGTCTCACACGCTTCACCAACGTGGCACTCGAAAAATAACTCGCATTTACGAAACCGAAGACATGACCCTTCCACGCCTCAGAAAAGTGGCTGCACCGATAATGGTGCAGTTTCAGGTATAGATTTTTTTATTGGCTTAAAACAGAAAAACCCGCTTCATTCCTGCATCTGCACCACAACGAACGGTGTCAATTCACCACGTTTCACCACCAGAAAACCACATTGTTACCATCAAATCACCACAAGCAAAAACACGTCAGAGGTCTTCGATGATTCAAGCACGCACATTTGTCCTGGCCGCACTCAGCCTCAGCCTCTTCAGCACGACAGCACTTCAGGCCCAGACGCCAGAACAAGTCCACATCGACGCGCACGCCGAAACCACACCCTTCCCTCACTTCTGGGAACAAACCTTCGGATCAGGCCGCGCCATCCTCTCCCTTCGCCAGAGTTATCGCGACGATCTCCACACCGTCAAGAACGTAACCGACTTCAAATCAGTGCGTTTCCACGGCATCTTTCTCGACGAAGTCGGCCTCTACGACCCCGACGCAACAACCCAAAACCCCGGCCTCCCTCCCGAAAAAGTCCAGGGCGCCGCCATCTACAACTTCTCCTATATCGACCAGATCTACGACGGCCTCCTCGCCAACAACATCCGCCCTTTCGTCGAGCTAAGCTTCATGCCACGCAAGATGGCAGCAGATCCGAACCAGACACAATCGTTCTTCTACAAGCCCGTCGTGTCTCCACCAAAAGACTACGCACTCTGGGACGCGATGATCGCAGCTTTCGCTCAGCATTTGATTGACCGCTACGGCATTGACGAAGTTGCAACCTGGAACTTCGAAGTATGGAACGAGCCAAACCTCGACTTCTGGGGTGGCCGTCCCAACATGCCCACCTACTACGAACTCTACGACCACACCGCACTCGCCCTCAAAAAAGTAAGTCAACGAATTCGAGTCGGTGGCCCCTCGACAGCTCAAGCAGGGTACGTTGCAGAGTTCCTTCAACACTGCAAAGACCACAACATACCAGTCGACTTTGCTTCAACCCACGTCTACGCAAACGACACTGCCAAAGATGTCTTTCACACAGACGAGCAAATTCCCCGCGACGTCATGGTCTATCGCTCAGTAAAGAAGGTCCATGACGAGATCACCGCCTCACCCTACCCGAAGATGCCGCTCATCTTCAGCGAGTACGGTGCCAGCTACTCCAATGAGCCCGACGTGACAGACACAACCTTCATGGGCCCCTGGCTGGCCAACAACATCCGCCAATGCGACGGCCTCACTGAGTCGATGAGCTACTGGTCTTTCTCCGACGTCTTCGAAGAGCAGGGCGTCGTTCGCACTCCGTTCTACGGCGGCTTTGGCCTCGTCGCGGCCGATGGCATCCCTAAACCTTCACTCAACGCCTTCGCAATGTTGCATCGTCTCGGAGATCGCAGAATCAAGCTCGAAAATGACGATGCACTCGCCACAAAATCAAGCGATGGCGCAATCAAAGTAGCGCTATGGAACTATGCTCCTCCCTTCGGCACCGGTGCGGCGTACACTCCTCCACCCGCGACCAAAGGTGTAGACAAGAGCTTCCAAGTAACCTTCACCGGTGTTTCGTCAAAAGCAACCGTCGAAGTCTTACGAGTCGACGACGATCACGGAAATGCTGTGAAAGCGTTTGACGCCATGGGGCGTCCGCATGGAAGCCTCACCCAAGACCAGATCACAAAACTAAAGGCAGCCGGAGCAATGGCACCAGCTGAAAAAGCCAAGCTCTCCGATGGTCATCTGCAAATCACTGTGCCTGCACACGGCCTTGCTCTTCTCATAGTTAAATAAACGGCCCGAGGTCTCCGATGGCTAGCATCAAAAGCAGACACCTAACGCTTTCTCTAATCTTGTTCTGTTTCACTTTTTCACGTGTCGCTCAATCTCAACCAGCCGCGGATGAAGTCGTTAACATCGACGCCCACGCCAGCACAACACCGTTCCCTCACTTCTGGGAGCAGATGTTCGGCTCCGGGCGTGCCATCCTTACTCTCCGCGAAGAGTATCGCGAAGATCTCCGCGCAGTAAAGAAGGTGGCCGACTTCCACTACGTTCGCTTCCACGCGATCCTGCACGACGAGGTTGGTGTCTACAACGAGGACGAACACGGCAACCCTGTCTATAACTTCGCCTACGTCGACTCTATATACGACGGCCTGCTCAAAAATGGCGTCCGCCCGTTTGTCGAGATCAGCTTCATGCCTAAGAAGCTTGCCTTCAACCCAGACGCACTCCATCCCTTCTGGTACAAACAAAACGTCTCGCCGCCAAAAAGTATGGAGCGCTGGGACGACCTCATCCAGCACTTCGCCCAACACCTCGTCGAACGTTACGGCATCGATGAGGTCTCTCAGTGGTACTTCGAAGTCTGGAACGAACCCAACATCGACTTCTGGAACGGCATCCCGCGCCAGGAGTCATACTTCGAACTCTACGATCACACCGCTCGCACTCTTAAATCCGTCAGTCCTCGTCTACGAGTAGGTGGCCCTGCCACCGCAGCTGCTCAATGGGTACCCGAGTTCCTCCAACACATCGCGGACAATCACGTTCCTGTCGACTTCGTCTCAACCCATGGCTACGCCGACGACACAGTTCACAACATGTTCGGCACCAACGAAGACATCCCCATGGACGACCGTGTAGGCCGAGCCGTAGCGAAGATTCGTGGAGAGATCAATCACTCCGCCACTCCTCACCTGCCACTTTTCTGGACCGAGTGGAATGTTCCCGGCATGATGGAGGCACGCGACACCATCTACGTCGGCCCCGCGCTGGCTAACACCGTACGCGAGTGCGACGGCAACGTAGATATGCTCTCCTTCTGGACCTTCTCCGATGTCTTCGAAGAAGGCGGCCCCACCAGCACACCCTTCCGCGGAGACTTCGGCCTGCGTGCCTTCGACGGAATCAACAAGCCAAGCTACTACGCCTACGGTCTATTGCATCAACTTGGCGACCAACGCATTGCCACCCCTTCGAACAATGTCATCGTCACGCGAACGGCAAATGGAAACCTCGCAATCGCAGCCTGGAATCTGGTAGACCCTGACAAACACGGCCCATCTCGCGAACTAACCCTGCACTTATCTGGTGTCGCACAAAACGCAAAGATAGCCATCCAACGAGTCGACGAAACCCACGGAAATGTCTTGCCGCAATGGGCCGCTATGGGCAAACCCAAAAACCCAACTCCCGCACAAGCTGAACAACTAAACCGGGAAACCGAGCAGCCTGCTCCGCAGCAGACAATCCTTCGCAACGGAACCCTTCATCTGACTCTAAGTCAGAACGCACTGCTCCTAATTCAAATCGAAAACTCACAACCTTGATCCCCGAGAAGAACACACCAAGGCCTAATTCCCACGAAGCCAATTCTGAGGTTCCCCTTCATTGGCAAAAAGATTATTTTCCAATCAGGAAGTTGTTAGGCAAATTCTTGCATCATAAGGCAGAATAGCGAGACGGTAGTCTCAGTCTTGAAGAACGGCCGCGCCTCCGCCCACGCGACTGAAAGAGATCGGGGTAAAATCAGCGTAGACCGAGAGGGTTATTGAAATTTATCCCCATCACGAGCCGACCCGCTGAAAGAAAATATTCTTGCGCGTCTCAAACCTGCGTTCTGATGGGGCAGATCCTGATATTTCTTACAGCGCTTCTCGTAGCCGTCATGCCTGTAACGGAGTATCTCTGGACCTTTGACAAGTTTCTCCGAGGTGGCCAGGATTGCGAGTTCGGCTTATTGGCTCTCGCCGCAATCTTCTGCCTTGTGCTCGTTCTCTCCCATCATCAGCGCAGAGAGATTATTGCCTTTGTTCTTTCGCTTCAGCGCGTGCTGTCTTCTCTCTTCCAGACAGCCGATCTATACAGCAACTCTGAATCGTTCCTGGTCGCGCCCATACAACACCACCTCCGCCGAAGTACTTCCCTTCTCTCCATTAATCTTCCGCTCCAAATCTGATAGACCCTCCGCGCTCGTAATCACCACTCTTTCGAGTCACTTGCGGCCTCTATCAAACTGATCTGCTTCCATCTTGCCGATCATGGAGAATCAATGAAGAAATCAGAAGTCTTTCATGCGTGGGCTAAAATTCTCGCTGGCCGCGCTCCCTCCCTGTCTATCGAAATCACCAAAGAATGCCCCTTGCGCTGCCCCGGTTGCTACGCATTCGATCCTGCTCACCTCGGCGGAAGAACCCAGCTTCGCGAGCTCTCCGACTTCAAAGGCGATGAACTCGTCCGGCGAATACTAGCTCTCCTCGACAAAGAGAAGCCCCTGCACGTGTCCCTCGTCGGCGGCGACCCCCTGGTCCGCTACCGCGAACTCGAGCTCCTCCTCCCGCAGATTGAAGCTCGAGGCATCCACACCCAGATCGTCACCAGCGCCTTCCGAGTCATTCCCGTTGAATGGAGACGGTTCAAGAAACTCAACGTAGTCGTCTCCATCGACGGCCTTCAACCCGAGCACGACGAGCGCCGCAAGCCCGCCACCTACGAGCGCATCCTGAAGAACATACAAGGCGCCAAGATAACCATCCACTGCACTATCACCTCCCAGATCGCCGACCGCCCCGGATATCTTGACCAGTTCCTCCAGTTCTGGAGCAGCCAGCCTGCAGTGGCGAAAGTCTGGTTCAGCCTCTTCACCCCGCAACGTGGCGCTACCGATCCCGAAATCCTCACATCAGACCAGCGAGCGGTCGTTATAAGCGAGCTATACGAGCTCCGAAAGAAATATCCGGCCTTGGACATGCCGGATATTGTCATCAAGGAAATCTCCTCTCCACCAAAGAGCCCCGAAGAGTGTATCTTCGCTCAAACAACGATGACCGTCTCTGCGGACCTTTCAACCAAGATCACCCCCTGCCAGTTCGGAGGAACCCCGGACTGCGAACAGTGTGGCTGCATCGCCTCCATGGGACTGGCAGCAGTCGGTCACCATCGCGTCGCCGGTCCACTCAACGCTGGTCACCTCTTCATAGCCTCCGCCAAAATCGGCAAAGCCTGGAGAAGCCTGCAAAGCCCCTCGGCGTCAAAACCGATCATCCAAATAAAACCGTCTCCATTCGAAATCCTGTGAGGAAACATGCACTTTGAAAACCGGAATGGGATTACACTTCATGGCAACGAAAGAGGAACGATGATCGAAGAATGTATCGGCCGACCCGAAGTTGAATTGCGGCGCGAACTCGTCCAGTTCGGCAGATGGCTCTCTCGGCTCGGCTTTATGCCGGGAACCTCGGGAAACCTCTCCGTCAGGCTCGATCAGGAGCGCCTGCTGGTCACTCCTACCGGCATGAGCAAATACCTCATGCGTCCGGCTGACATGGTCATCGTCGACCTCGACGGACGCCAGCTTGCGGGCTCAAGAAAGGTCACCAGCGAACTCAGCATGCACCTCGCTGTCTATCAGATGCGAGCAGACATTGAGGCCGTCGTTCACTCCCATCCCCCTATCGCCACTGCCTTTGCCTGCGCAGGCCGCGCCCTCGACGAGATGCTTTGCCAGGAAGCTGTCATGACCCTCGGCTCTGTCCCACTGGCCCAGTATGCCACCACAGGCACCCACGAGGTCGCAGCCAGCCTAAGACCCTTTATCCCACATCACACGGCGATCCTCATGGCCAATCATGGCGCGGTATCGTACGGCCCAACGCTCCTCGATGCATTCCTCAAAATGGAGACCGTCGAGCACCTCGCGCACATCCGCCTCGTCGCCCATCAGCTAGGCTCTTCGCAGATCCTTAGTGAAGATCAACTGGACGATCTCCTCCGCGCAAAACAAAAGTACATTCGCAACGCAACCTAAAGAAAAGTCTTTCTGATAACGTTGCAACCCTCCAGGCCTGCCTTCTCGGATGACCCGGCTTCACGAACGCCCGAAGTCAATAAACGCATGCTGTGGATCGGTGTGCAGAAGTTTTACGTCCACCATATCCCCCACGTCCAGCCCCTGTGCGCCTTGCACTACCTTACCTTCTACCGGAGGGTCGAACACTCGCACGTAGGTTCCCTTATCGCTCGCCCCCGTGATCACCCCGTGGAAACTCTTACCCACGCTTCCGGCTAGACCTACAGCCGCAACTCGCTTCAGCATCGCCCGTTCCACCTTGCGCGCCGCTGCCTCTCTCTCATTGCAGTGCTTTGCAATCGCTTTCAGCTCATCATCGGTGTACGGAGCGGCCTCTCCAGCCAGCATCGCCCGAACCACCCGCTGGGTCACCAGATCCACAAACCGCCGATTCGGCGCGGTCGAATGGGCATAATCCTGCGCCGCCAGCCCGAAGTGCCCCTGTTGCTCCATCTCGTCGCCCTTGGCGAGCACATACTCCCCAGGTCCCATCAGTTTGATAATCGCCAGCGATAGATCCGGATAATGCACCGCATCTGCCTGCCGTTGCGCCTGCAAAAACGTATTCAACGCCCCCGAATCAGGTTGAGCAGGCAAGACTGTCCCATGCCGCCCCACAAGCTCCACAATCCTTGCCCATCTCTCCGGCGATCGCACCACCCGGCGAATCGATGATCGCTTCGCCGCCCGCAGCGTCCACGCCATCATCTCATTCGTAGCAATCATCAACTCCTCAATCAGATCGCTCGCTCGGTTATGGAACACCGTGCCAATCGACTGTACTTTCCCATCGACCACCACCGGATCAGCCTCCACACGGTTGAACTCCAACGCCCCCATCTTCACCCGTTGAGCCCGCAGCGCAACTGCTGCCTCATCCTGCAACCGCAACTGCTCCTGCAGCGGAGCCGAAGCGCTCACCTTCGCATCCGGCCCCGTCTTCCCTTCAAGCCACGGCCCCACGTGGCTATAAGCAAGTTGTGCCTCGTTCCGCACTTGCGCTCTGTAGATGCCCGAGTCCTGCACCTTACCCTCAGCATCAACCAGAAACTCAACAACGACAGCAGCCCGGTCCTCGCCCTCATTCAACGAGGTCAGATCCGTCGAAAGCTCCGTCGGCAACATCGAAAAATTCCGTACCGCTGTATACACCGTCTGCGTCTGTTCTGCCGCGTGGCGATCAAGCGGAGTATCTTTCAGCACCGACGCCGCCACATCCGCGACCCCGACCCTCACCCGCACGCTCCCGTTCACACGCTCTGCCACCTCAATCTGGTCCAGATCGCGCGAAGTATCGTTATCGATCGAAGACCAGAGCAGAGCACGCAGATCGCGCACATCCGCATCGGCATTCACTCCCTCAGACGCGCGAATCGCCGCCACCTGCGCATCGCTGCCGCCAGGAAACTCTGTAGAAAAGCCTTCGCGAACCATCTCAGCTGAGGCAGAAGCAACCAGGTCAAAAGTATGAGCAGACATGCAAGGGAAGCCTACCACGCGAAGCTCAACTCTTCGTAGCCGACTGCTCCAAAGACAGCGCTAACCGCCCCGCCCATCGCGACACCTGCTCTGCATAAGCTCCGGTAACCTCATCGCGGCTATCCTCCAACACCGCCAGCTGTACGGCAAAGTTCCCCACAGTCGAGCTCTCAGCCGAACCGCGAAACACCTCCAGTCCAGTAGCCTCCTGCGTCAGCCGATTGAGAAAATCGTTCTGGCTCCCTCCGCCGACGACAAATAATCGCCTCAAATTCTTGCCACTATGAAACGCCACCCGCTCCAACACCTTCGCATATCGGTCAGCCAAGCTGTGAAAGATTAGACTCGCAAATACCGGAGCATTCTCCGGCCCTTCATCCAAAGCAGTAAACCCCATTCGCACCCGTTGCGCATTGATCCTCTTCGGCATCTCTCCCGCTAACAGCAACTCAGAAGCGTCCACATCCAGCAGACCCTCCGGCATGGCCACCTTCTCCGCTGCTTCTACCAGCTCCGCCACCGTCCACTCCCTACCCTCCGTCATCCACTGATGCATACATTGCCGAATCAACCACATTCCATTCACGTTCTTGTGAAAGCAGATTCGCCCCCCAACCGCACCCAGGTTCGTAAAGTTCTCAGCAGCAGCGGCCTCGTGATTTCTCGGTTGCTCCAGCACGGTCCCAACCAGCGACCACGTTCCCGAACTGAGATAAGCCCAATCATCCCCCGCCGCAGGAATTCCCGCGATCGCAGAGGCCGTATCGTGGCAAGCCGGCGCAATCAACGCCGTGTCGTGAAACCCCGGCAGTTCCGCCAGCTTCCCTCGCAGCCTACCAACCTCCGTGCCCGGCGGCACGAGCTTCGACGCACGCGACAACTCAAGGCCCGCAGCAAGGAACACCTCCTCACACCACCTCCGCCCCTTCAGATCCACCATCCCGGTGTGAGTCGCATTCGTATACTCAGCCACCTCCGCACCACCCCAACGCGAAAGCACATACTCCGGCAGGTTCATCCAGCGCGACCCCTCGGGCACGTGCTGTATCCGGTCCGCATATAACTGGTACAAAGTGTTGATGCGAAGCAGCTGCACTCCAGTCAACTCGCGCAGCTTATCAGGGGCAATCTTTCCGTGAAGCAGTCTCTCCGCGTCGATCGTCCTCTCATCGCGATAACAAAACGGATCAGCAAGAGCCCTCCCGTTTGAATCTACCCGCACATAATCTACCGCCCAGCCATCCACCGCAATCGAGCGCACACCCTCTGTCGCAATCTCCGCACATAAACGAAGCCCATGCTCCAAACCAGTCTCAATCGCGCTTAAATCCCAACACAGTCCAACCTCCGTCTCTCGCGGAGCGTTAGCAAAGCGGTGCACCAGCGTTATCACGGGCCTCCCCGCTACCCAGCGAAGAAGCGAAACTCTGCAGCTTTCTGCCCCTAGGTCTACCGCCACCGAAGCCCGCGTATCCTGCGGAACCAGCGGCACATCTGGCGTCCGTCTCATCGCGTGCCCCTCTTATCGCAAATAGGCTTCAGTCAAACCACCATCTACTGGAATCAGATGACCCGTCGTGCATCGAGCCAACGGTCCCGCGAGGAACATAATCGCCTGCGCACAATCCTTCGGATCAATCGGCTGATGCGTCAGCGTCCGAGTCGCGTAGAACTGCGCCAACTCGTTCCGCAGCTCATCATCTGTGTACGAGTCTTCAAACGGCAACTTGTACTTCTTCAGCGAAGCAATCACTCGATCACGCGGAAACATCGTCGACCCCTTCACCACCGTAGCCGGACTAATC
>Ga0302230_10002777_pt1 | contig 10184 bp, 7 predicted proteins | sample II_Palsa_N2_1_FD_193523 | JGI IMG/M metagenome (GOLD analysis project Ga0302230, IMG submission 193523) | Peat permafrost microbial communities from Stordalen Mire near Abisko, Sweden - II_Palsa_N2_1 | ecosystem: Environmental > Terrestrial > Soil > Palsa > Peat permafrost | place: Sweden...
CTGGAAATGGGCAGTCCATGTGACGCGTCCGTTGTACACATGCTTCACGAGGTATTCCTGATGAACCTGTGCGCGGCGCGCCAGCATTGTGGTAAAGAACGAGGTTCCGCAGGAGCCGCCGATGTTCCGCGCCAGATTCACAAGGCCAGAAACATCGTTGTTCTTTCCTGGGCCGACACCGATATAGGCGAGCGTGTTGATGGGAACGAACAGGAAGGCCAGTCCGATGGACTGATAGAAGCGGAGGGCCGCTGCATGTCCAAAGCTCATCTGAAGATCAAGGCCGGTCATGTGAAAGAGCGCGATTGAAATGCAGGCAAATCCGAACATGATCAGGAACCGGCCATCGACCTTGGAGATCAGAATGCCTACGATCGGCATGCAGATAATCGTCGCTACACCTCCGGCCGACATTGCCATGCCGGAAAGCTCGGCTGTATAGCCCATCAGCGACTGCAACAGTTGGGGCAAGAGAACTGTGGTCGCGTACAAGGTAAAACCGAGGACGAACATCATGAGGAAGCCAACCGCGAAGTTTCTTCCTCCAAAAAGGCGCAGGTCCAGGATCGGTCTGGCATCCTTGCGCGCCAACCATAACTCCCATGCGATTGTTGAGATCAATCCCACCACGGTCACGATCATGAATCCCACAATGAAGTGCGAGGAGAACCAGTCTTTTTCCTGCCCCTTATCAAGAACCACCTCCAGCGAGCCGAAGGTCATCGCGATGAGGAGGAAACCAGTGATATCGAGCCGGAAGCCTCCCTTCCTGGCTTCTTCCATCTCCCTCTTGATTGTCGGAGTGTCCTCAACAAGCCTGTTTGTCAGAAAGAGAGAGAGGATCGCGATCGGGATATTGATGAAGAAGATCCATCGCCAGTCATAGTTGTCGGTGATCCACCCGCCCAGCGTGGGGCCGATGATCGGAGCGGTAATGACCGCCACTCCATAGACGGCAAAGGCTTGTCCCCGCTTCTCCGGAGGAAAGGTGTCGGCGAGGATCGACTGCTCCGAGGGTTGCAGTCCGCCGCCACCCAATCCTTGAACGACTCGGAAGAAAAGAAGAAGCGGCAAAGAGGGAGCGAGTCCGCACATCAGCGAACTAAGCCCAAAGATCGCCACGCAGGTCATATAGAAGCGCTTGCGCCCAAAGATGCTTCCCAGGTAGGCACCGACCGGAAGGACGATCGCGTTCGCCACCAGATAGGAGGTAATGACCCAGGTTGATTCGTCCTGCGATGCTCCGAGTGATCCTGCGATATGTGGGAGAGCGACGTTCGCGATCGAGGTGTCGAGCACCTCCATAATGGTCGCCAGAGTGACCGTGATCGCGATGATCCACGGATTGTGTTTCGGCTTATAGGCTAGTTCAGGCATCCCGAGCGACCTTCTTGTGACCTTGGACGGCGTATCGATACTATACCGTATAGTATCGACACTTAAGATGTCAGTGTTTGTGGGATCGATTCACAAACTGAGAACTAAAATTGAATCTCGAGACCATGCCCACACTCAAGACCAGAAACGCAGCACGTGAGAAGGACCAAAGTCATTCGCGAATTGGCGACGACCGTATCGCCGAACTCCTTGATGTAGCCGGGGAGGAGTTCATAGCGCATGGATTCGAGGGTGCCAGCATTACGGAGATTGCGAAGCGTGCCAATTCTTCGAAACCAACCTTCTACTCCCGTTTTCCGACCAAAGAGAAGCTCTTCATTGCGGTCCTCGAACGCCGCATGAACCGGATCTTCAGCGAGGTGTCGACGGCGCTCCCGATGGACCCTCCTATCGAGCAGACGCTGAATGAATATGGCTGCCGGCTCCTAAACCTCGCCCTGTCGCAGGATCAGATTGCGCTCTTTCGTGTTGTGAGCATGGAGTCCCCGCGATTTCCGGCGCTTGGCGAGCGCTTTTACGAGTTGGGTCCCAAGCGGGGCCACGCGTTTCTTTCCGGATATCTGGAGGAGCAGGCCAGGCGCGGACGGGTCATGAAAGAAGATCCCGCTCTGATGGCCGAACATTTCACCAGCCTGCTTACGGGTGGCCCGGTGCGGTGGCTGGTGCTTGGCTTGCAGCGTAATCCGATCGCCAAAGACGCTCAGAGGCACATCGGCGCCGCCGTCAAAGTATTCCTTCGAGCTTATGGGCTGAACAATCTCAACGCAGAGAATAGGTGTGTGACGATACCCTCGGCCGAGACCCGTTCCCCCCAGCAATCGCCTTGAGCAGCCGCGCATGACGATCGAAGACCGTTACGTCTGCCTTTCCTTTACCGGCGATGATTCGGCAACTTCGAACGCCTCGGTATTCGCGTCCTGGACAATCAAAACCAACCGTTGCCGGAATACATCACTGAGTAACGGCGGAACACTATAAATAGTGCCAGACGGGAACCGCAGTGGGACCAACGAACCTGCGAACATTTGCCGAAGACAGGCGAACGACCAACCAAGAGGACCTTATGGCTAAGCCGGAGAACGATAAACAAACTGCAAAGATCTCAGCAGCATCCGTCTCTACGTCTTTTCTCAACCATCTGACGCATACCGTCGGTCGTCCCCTTGAATTCTCCACTCCTCAGGAACAGTATCGTGCGCTGGCTCACACGGTCCGCGATCTTGTCATGGAAAACTGGATCACGACAGTGCAGGGCTATAAGAAGCCGGATCTGCGCGTTGTAGCGTATATGTCAGCTGAGTATTTGCTCGGTCCGCATCTGTTGAACGATCTTCAAGCGCTGGGGATCACGAAAGACTGTGACGAGGCGATGCACAGCCTCGGCCTGGACCTTTCCGCCTTGGCGGCGCAGGAACCGGAACCTGGCCTTGGGAATGGTGGACTTGGCCGGCTGGCGGCTTGCTTTATGGATTCCCTCTCGACCCTGAACGTCACCGCGATCGGTTATGGGCTCCGCTACGAGTTCGGCATGTTCCACCAGGACATCCGGGATGGCTGGCAGGCGGAACGAGCTGACACATGGCTGCAATATGGAAACCCCTGGGAGATCTCTGCTTCGGACGCCTCATTCGATGTAAAGTTCGGAGGGAGAACTGACACCTGGACGGATGATCAGAGCGTGCTGCGCTGGCGCTGGATGCCGGCTCAGGTTGTGAAGGGCATTCCATACGACACTCCAATTCCGGGATATCAAACCAGGACCGTGAATCGTCTTCGTCTCTGGAAGGCGGAGGCGGTCGATTCCTTCGATTTCGCGACCTTCAATTCGGGCGATTACATGGGTGCGGTACGGGAGAAGATGATCTCGGAGACGATCTCAAAAGTCTTGTACCCAAGTGACGACAGACCGGAAGGAAAGCGCCTGCGATTGCAACAGCAGTATTTCTTCGTTTCATGCTCACTCCAGGACATGATCCGGCTCCACTTTCTCCAAAAGCGCAAGCTCGAGGATTTCCATCTGAAGTGGGCAGTGCAATTGAACGATACGCATCCGTCGATCGGTATCGCGGAGTTGATGCGACTCCTGGTGGACGAACACGAGTTCGGTTGGGACGTAGCCTGGGATATCACCAGACAGACCTTCAGCTACACGAACCACACTTTGCTTCCGGAGGCTCTGGAACGATGGCCGCTGCCACTCTTCCAGGAACTGCTGCCACGGCATCTGGAGATCATCTTCGAGATCAACCGGCGATTTCTTGACGAGATGCGCGAGAGGTTCCCGAACGATGATGAGAAGATGCAACGCATGTCTCTCATCGGAGAAGAGGGAGAGCGTTCCGTCCGCATGGCCAATCTGGCTGTCGTCGGGAGCAAAGCTGTGAATGGAGTGGCAGAGTTGCACACGGAGCTACTGGAGCGGGAAACGTTGCATGACTTCTATGAGGCTTTCCCAAAGCGCTTCAGCAACAAGACGAATGGGGTTACGCCGCGACGTTGGCTTATGCTCAGCAATCCTTCGCTGTGCGGTTTGATCAACGATGCGATCGGTACAAAGTGGCACACCGATCTCAATGAACTGGTTGCTCTCGAACCGCTCGCGCACGATGCTGGTTTCCTGGCAAAATGGCGCGCGACACAGGAAGCGACCAAGGCGCAGCTTGCGGACTACATACGCTCCACCACCGATATTGTGGTCGATCCAGCCTCGATGTTCGACGCCCAGGTGAAACGCATCCACGAGTACAAGCGACAGCATCTGAACGCTCTGCATATCCTCAGTCTCTATTGCCAGCTCAAAGCCAATCCGAATCTGACAATGACACCGCGAACCTTCCTCTTCGGTGGGAAGGCTGCGCCGTCCTATACGATGGCGAAGCTGATCATCAAGCTGATCAACAGCATCGCGGATGTGGTCAATCACGACTCCGATGTTCAAGGCCGCCTGAAGGTAATCTTTCTCCCGGACTATAACGTTTCTCTGGGCCAGCGTGTGTATCCCGCGGCCGATCTGGCCGAGCAGATCTCAACTGCCGGAAAAGAGGCCTCCGGGACTGGGTGCATGAAGTTCCAGATGAATGGCGCTGTGACTATAGGTACACTCGATGGAGCGAACATCGAGATTCGCAAGGAGGTCGGAGAAGAAAACTTCCTGATGTTTGGACTAACCACGCCTGAGGTTGAAGCTCTTCAGCGCAACGGATATCGACCGCTGGATTTCTACGACCGTATCCAATCACTTAGAGAAGTGATCGACGGGCTTCAGGATGGCCGTTTCAGCAAAGGCGACAAGTCGCTCTTCTCCCCGCTCGTGTCGGAGCTGCTTGGTCGAGATAACTACATGCTGTTAGCCGACTTTGAATCTTATTCAGAGATTCAGAAGAGTGCTTCGACTGCTTATAGCGATGCGCCGCGGTGGGGGCGCATGTCCATCCTGAATACCGCGAGATCCGGAAAGTTTTCGTCGGATCGATCGATTCGTGAGTATTGCCGCGATATCTGGGACGTGCCTGTCACGCCGTCAGCGAAGCCGTAAGAGGCCGATTCGCTCACCGAGGCGCAATGTTTCGATCTTCGAATGGTCGTTGGCAGAATCATGAGTCCGATTGCATTCATCGTGCGCTGAGTGCAAAGAACGCATTAGTCTGGACAATCGAGACCTATCGCGGCGTGCCTTCCTGAAATTGTGCGGCGAGTGCCATCCGGTCAACAGAACCCTTTGCCGTATGTGGGATCTCGCTGACGATGTGTATCCGTTCAGGAACCTCGAAACCACTGAGCTTGGACCGACAGTAGTCCTCCAATTCGCTTTCAGACGTCTCGCTTCCGATCCGCAACACCACCGCTGCGTGAACACACTCTCCATAGATCGGATGAGGCTCTGCGAACGTTACCGCTTCGAGCACTGCCGGATTGGATAAGAGCACCACATCAATGTCACTCGGCGCGATCTTCTCGCCGCCCCTGTTGATGAGCTCCTTGATCCTTCCTTTCAGATCGAGATAGCCGCGCGCGTCCAGGCTGCCAAGATCTCCACTACGGAACCATCCATCAACAAAACTCGCGGAGTTTGCCTGAGGGTTGTCAATGTATCCGGAGATAACGGTCGCACCACGCACTAAGACCTCACCCACCCTCCCAGCAGGAAGACCATTTCCATCATCCCCTATGATCCGGAGTTCGGTTCCGGTACCTTTGCCCTCGTGACCGGTTCAACTTATGACTGCTATCTTTGCGGATGCTCCGGGGAGTAAAGCTGCCTTCAACGGAACCGGCGATATCTGAGTGAGCGCCTCGGTACACACGCGCGATTCACCGATGCCGTAGCTCCGTGGTCTCGCAAGAAGCCGATAGATCTCGGTTTTTTTGGCTTTTTGTGCGCCCGCCTTTCAAGAACCAAATTAGCTAATCGCATTAAGGTTCAACATTCACATGCTCACCTAAACGACTGTTTATAAGACGTTTAGATAAGCATGACCTCGAGAAATCCTCCTCGATGTGCGACGAGGAGGCTTCAAGAAATGATCCTGAGGTCTTGCTACATGCTAATGGGATTCGCGAATTCTCCCGCGTCTAAAGAGTTCATTGACGGTTCTAACAAAGTGGGCTGCGCTAGGCGGCGTTGGGACTCTACCACCGAGGATCACTTTATAAGGAATATCTTTGCCGTAAAAGGAGTTGGTGTCTGCCGTGTTCTGATGGACAACGTCTCCGTTTAAATCGATCCCCGCAAATAGCCCTTTGCTGCGCGAGTAGGTGAGGAACTCAGCGTTAGCGAGCTCAGTAGTTGCGGCCTGGGAGTTACGACCGACCGGTCCTGCGGATACGGCAGCATCGGCGCCCAGCTTAACTTTGTCTTTGAGCAAATCGTCGAGGCTGTGATGAGAAACTCCCACGAGGACGAGATCCGTGGACTGCCCACCGATCTGAAAGCCGAAACTTGCACCTTCGAGTTGGATAAAAACAGGTGCACTCCATCCACGTGCTGTACGACAGGTTGCAACACCCTGCCCATATTCGGCACCTACAACAAAAGCACCTTTCTTAAAACTCGGCACAACGGCGATACATTGCGCTTTGGCGGCGATGTCGAGAGGAATCCCTTTGTCGGGCGTGTCCATTAATGCATGAAGAACTTCATGAGCCGAGTTGATGCGGTGATTGAGCTTGCCCATGCTGTCTTCCTGAGCAGAAGCCGCGACCGACACGGAAAAGAGGAGAGCTGCGACGACCAGATATCTATTCATCAGTGGATTCATCCTTTGGAGTGGTTCACATCCTTTGATGTCGAATCTAGCCAAGATGTCAGTCGGCAAGCCAAAAACTAATAAACGGGTCCGAAACTCAGCTTTCGATCGAAACGTTCTTTACGGAATTTCGGAGGAAACGTATGGGTATGGAGAAATGTGCAAATTTCTCTCACATGGCTCAAAAGGTTGCTAATCCTCACGATTGCGGGGTTCTGCTTCTTTGGTGCCGGCTGCCATGGCTCCTCGCATAACTTTCAGACAGGTGGAACAAAAACGCTTTCGACTCGGTGATCGGCCGCTTCTTCGCGTAGCCCAGGTATGCCCGGCGCATTCATCGTAAAGGCCACAGCGTCGAAGTACTTATGTCGGATGCGTTATACGGACGCCTACCTCCTGTGTGCGGAGTGCCACAAAAAAGGACACGACTCCGTAGAGGCTGACGGCAGCAAGAATGAGGGCAACGGCGGCGAATAGTCCCACAAGAAAAAGCAGAAAAACGGCGATCCGCAAGCCAGCCGCCCATGTCGTCCGCGAAGGTGGAGAATTTGACGGGGACGTCCGGAGCGAGATCGTGAAAGATACCACATGCAGCGGAAACAATGCCGCGTGCCGATTCGGTGCTCCGAATGACGATGGCAGGCGTTGAATTGCCATTCATTCCGCGCTGGCGATAGTCAACGTAAATGATCGGACTCGGTGGGAAGTCCAGACCACGCGCTCGGACATCGCCGGCGATGCCAACGATAGTGAGCGGCTTCAAGTTGCTATCCATATTCCCGAATTCGCGAAACTTTTCGCTCAATCCGCCGACCGAGAAGCATTTTCTTTAACGTACTCGACGATCTGGGCGTGCGTGCCGAACCACGCGCCGAGCTCTTTTGCGCGGTCTATGACTTCCTTCAATATCCAAATACGCGATCGTACGCCGATGATGTGCGGGTGCATCGTCAACTGGAAAATGCCATGCTCCTGGCAGGCAAGCTCTAATTCAGCGAGGAAAATATCAGCGACATTTCGCGGCGGTGTGTAAGGCCGAAGCCCTGTAAATCGATCCATCCCGAAATAAACCGCGTCATCGCGTACCCATTGCACCGGCAGCTCGACAACACCCGTGGGCTTTCCGTCGAGCAACAACTCGTAGCAATCGTCGTCCGCCATCAAGGAGCTGTCGTAGAGAAGACCCATCTCCGCGGCGATGCGCAGGGTATCGTCGGAAAAATCCCATGAAGCCGTCCGGACGCCGCGAGGCCGCGATCCGGTGATCTTTTCCAGGACATCGGCAGATCGCATCATCAAATCGCGCTCGGCATCGGGCGGCAGTTTTGTATTCAATTCATGAATCCAGCCATGCAGCGCTACCTCGTGTCCGTTGAGGACGGCAAGTGCCTGCTGCTCCGGGTGGAGAAGCGCGGACACGGCCGGAACAAAGAATGAAGCCGGGACGTTGGCCTTCTCCAGAATTTCTGTGATCCGGACGATACCCCGACGAGCGCCATACTCACCGATGCTGAGCTTGCTAATCGACTTGCCGCCGTTTCTGAGCTCATTGGTCTCATGGTCGCTATCAAACGAGAGGGCAACGGCAAACGGAGCGTCGCCAGGCCACACCCTGGGGACGAGCGCAGGGCCAGCGCTAACGCGCCTCGCAAGCTTACGCCAAACAGTTTCGGGCCATTCCCAGGGGTTCTGGGAGCCGCTATCTGTTACGACCATGTCAGCAGATTCCTCATTTTGGCAAGGTTATGGGGCGTTTGAACAAGGTTTTCCGCGCGGCAAAAAGCGACGACACACCGATCGCAGCACATACGGTTGGATAATAGCCCGGTCCTGTGGCTGAACCTGTGGCTTTCACGAGCCATGTACATATAAAAGGCGCAAACCCACCAAAGATCATGACACCACTGCTATAGCCCACTGATAGAGCGGTATAGCGCACATTCGTCGGAAAAAGTTCAGAAAGCATGGATGGCGCGGAGCCATTCATCATGCCGTAAAACGCGCCGGCTACCAGGCTAACCAACGCTACCGATGTGAACGTTCTGGCAGACGCGATGTACATGAAAAACGGTACACTCAAAACCAAATATCCAACAGCCGCAGCTAGAAAGATCGGTGCCGGTCCGATCTTGTCGGACAAAATTCCGCTGATTGGGACGAGAAACAAATTAGCCAACACAGCCACGACAACGGCCTCCAATGCTACGGTCGCGGATAAATGAAGGGACTGTGCCGCATATGTTGCCATGAAGGTGATAAAGACATAGCTTGCCACAGTCCAGATGGTCGTTATCCCGAAACAGGTAACTAGGCCGCGGCGATATTTTGTGAAAACCACCCTCAACGGAGAGGCTGCTAAACCGCTAGCGGCTTCAGTTCGTTTGAATGCTGGTGTTTCCGCGACCCGCGACCTGAGATAGTAACCCAAGGGGGCCATCACAAAACCCAGCAGAAAGGGTAATCGCCAACCCCAACTATCCAAGGCGCCTTTAGGCATCCAGCGATTCAATGCGAGTGCGCTGCAGATTGCCAATAACTGCGCGGCTGCTGTGCTGGTCTGCTGCAAACTTCCAAAAAAGCCGCGCCGGCCGGCTGGCGCATATTCCACCATAAAAGTCGTTGCACCGCCCCACTCGCCTCCGGTAGAGAAGCCTTGCAACAACCGCAATAAAACAAGCAGGATTGGCGACCAGATACCCGCGCGAGCATACGTAGGAACAAGGCCGGTCAGTCCAGTGGCCAGCGCCATTAGGGTGATGGTCAGAGAAAGCGCGATCTTGCGTCCTCGCCGGTCACCGTAGCTTCCTAAAACGAGCGCGCCGATTGGCCGCGTAAGAAAACCGGTGCCGTATGTCGCGAAACTGGCCAAAAGTGAAGTGATGGGATCATGCGATGGAAAGACGGCTTTTCCGATCTGGATGGCGAAGAAACCAAAAACGACAAAATCGTACAACTCAAACAGATTGCCGGCGAAACAGGCGATGATTGCCCGCCGCCGCACTATTTTCAGTTGTTTCTCATCTCTCGCTTCGCTGTCCATAAGCCTCACATCTGGAACTGAAAACCATCCACTACAAATGCCTGGCCGGTGATGAAGCAAGGATCCGATGTAGCGAGGAATGTGACCAATTGGGCCACATCGTCTGTACATCCGATTCGCTTGAGAGCGATGCCATTCTCCGCGATCTCGGCTCCTCGAGCATTGATCACCTCATTCTTGGGGACCTCGGTCGCGATTAAACCTGGACAGATAGCGTTGACGTGAATCTGTGGACCAAGTTCCTTTGCGAGCGCCCGAACCATCCCGAGTATTCCTGCCTTTGCCGCAGCATATGCGAAACGGCTGACGGCAGCAGTAACGCCCCCGGAATAGGCGTTGAGCGATGACATGCAGACAATGCGTCCTTCGCCCGCAGCACGCATAAGCGACGCTGTCGGCTGAATGTAGTTAAAGCAGCTCTTCAGATTGATGGCGATTGTGCGATCGAACTCTTCTTCGGTGATATCGAGTATGCCTTTTGGCATCGGCTTTCCTGCATT
>Ga0302230_10002779_pt1 | contig 10179 bp, 9 predicted proteins | sample II_Palsa_N2_1_FD_193523 | JGI IMG/M metagenome (GOLD analysis project Ga0302230, IMG submission 193523) | Peat permafrost microbial communities from Stordalen Mire near Abisko, Sweden - II_Palsa_N2_1 | ecosystem: Environmental > Terrestrial > Soil > Palsa > Peat permafrost | place: Sweden...
GATGGGCGCGGTGATCAAGCACGCCTCGGACTGGAACCTGGCGCGCGAGGCGGTGTTGAGTTCCGGGCTGGCGCCGACCACGCCGGGCATCACTACCGCGCGTGCCTGCGGTACTTCGCTGGACAACACGATCAATGTCGCCAACAAGATTGCGGCAGGTCAGATCGAGGCCGGTGTCGCCGGCGGCTCGGATACCACCAGCGATGTACCGATCGTCTACGGCACGCGCCTGCGCAAGCGCCTGCTGGCAATGAACCGGGCGAAGACGCCGCTGGACAAGTTGAAGGTGGCGCTGCACGGGTTTTCCTTCAGCGAGCTGAAGCCCTCCTTCCCCGGTGTAGCCGAGCCACGCACCGGCAAGTCGATGGGCGACCACTGCGAGCAGATGGCGAAGGAATGGCGGATCACCCGCGAGGCGCAGGATCAGCTGGCGGTGGATAGCCATCACAAGCTGGCCGCCGCGTACGCCGACGGTTTCTTCGACGATCTGATCGTGCCGTTCCGTGGCCTCAAGCGTGACGGTTTCCTGCGGCCGGATTCGACGATGGAAAAGCTGGCTTCGTTGAAGCCGGCGTTCGACAAGACCTCTGGCCACGGCACGCTCACGGCGGGCAATTCCACCGGCCTGTCCGATGGCGCGGCCGCCGTGCTGCTGGCCAGCGACGAGTGGGCCGCACAGCGTGGCCTGAAGATCCAGGCCTACCTGCGCGATGCCGAAGTGGCCGCGGTGGATTTCGTCCACGGCGAAGGCCTGCTGATGGCGCCGACCGTCGCGGTGCCGCGCATGCTGGCGCGGCAGGGACTGACCCTGCAGGACTTCGACTACTACGAGATCCACGAGGCGTTCGCGGCGCAGGTGCTGTGCACGTTGCGCGCGTTGGAAAGCGCCGACTACTGCAAGAACCGGCTCGGCCTGGATGCGCCACTGGGAGCGATCGATCCGGCCAAGCTCAACGTGCACGGTTCCAGCCTGGCAGTGGGCCATCCGTTTGCCGCCACAGGTGCGCGGATTGTCGCCACGCTGGCCCGGATGCTGGAGCTGAAGGGTTCCGGCCGCGGCCTGATCTCGATCTGTACCGCCGGCGGCATGGGCGTGACCGCGATCCTCGAGCGGCCGTGACCGCGAACATCAAAGCACCGTACAGCGTCATCCTGCTGTCTGGCACGTCATGCTGCGCCTGCGAACGACCAGCAGCCTGAGCCTGCTGGCATTGGTGATCGGTATCGCCGGCACCAGCTGGATCAGTGCGCAGACTGCCGAGTGGCGTGGTGCGGCACGCCGCATCACCGCTGCTCATCATGTGGTGACGCACGTACGGCATGCCCCGCTCGCAACATCGCGTTGGCATGCCCCACGCGGCGTGGTGCAAACACATCGCACAAGCACGAACGGAACCATCCGCGTGATCGTGGCGGCTACGCATGCCGAGCCAGTGGAACTGTTGCCGCTGACGACGCCGGTCGATGCCTCGATGTCGTGGGACGAGTTGCGCGGGCATCTGGATGGTCGCGTGCTAGTGCACGTCGCCGTCGACGGCAGTGGTCGCGTCAACGCGGCCAAGCTGGTTGAATCCAGTGGCGACCAGGTCCTCGACGAGCATGCATTGCGCAGCGTGCGCAACTGGCACTTTGCCGTGCCGAGCGATCACCCCGATGGTTTGAGTGGCGAGTTGCCGATGCATTTTTCCAGCCGTGGCGAGCGCATCGCCAGCGCGCCGTAGCGCTCACAGCACGCCGGTCACTCCCGAGCCGAACGCGGTGATGAATCGGGTGATGATCAGCTTTGGTGACACGGCCACGTCCGGGAAATCACCGACCGGCTGATAGCAGCTGTAGAAACCGGGATTACTGGCGAGCAGCGGCTGGCAGCCGGGCTTGAGTTCGTAGTCGGTGGCGTAGCGGAATGGCCAGATGTCGAACAACGGCAGGCTTTCGGAGACGTCGCCGATTGCCTGGTTGATATCGGTCAGCACCGGTATCACCGCTTGCCGCGGCGCCATCACCCAGGCGTTTTCCGGCTGCGTGTCGCGCATGATGCTCTGGCGCACCTGGGCGGCGAAACGCGTGTCGTAGACGATCACCCCGGCTTCGGTGTTGTAGTGATCCGAACGTGGATCGAAGTTGTGCGAACCGACCATCGCAATGTCGTCGTCGATCACGATCGACTTGGCGTGCAGGCCGAAGCGGCGTCCTTCGCTGAGCAGCGGAACCGGTCGCTTGCTGCTGCCGTGGCTGCCGAGCAGATGCAGGCGCATGCGCACACGTTCGGCGCTGGCAGGGCTGGCGGTTTCCGGCGACGGCACCGCTGTGTCTGTGCCCAGGTTGGCCAGTTCATAGTCCTCGGCGGCCCCTGGCGCATGCGGCTTCAATTCGTGGATCTCGAAACCGAACTTCGTCAGATAGCGCTTGCGGTGCTTGTACGACAGTGCATACACCGCAAAGGCATCGGTGGAAGCGAGTGAATTGGTGGAGACGATCACTCTCGGTGCGTCGGGACGCTGGTGCAGCCGCTTGAAGATGCGCTGTGCTTGCTTGCTCATCACCAGATACGGTGTCTGCAACAGCACCTCGCGCTTGGCATCGCTGACCATGCGCATCACGTGACGGGTGAATTCGCGCGCGTGCAGCTTGTTCGGCTTGTCGGTCTTCGCCGGCAGGTCGCTGAAATATTCCACCGAGCCCGTCTGCAGTGATGGCTTGACCAGCCATGCCTGCAGCCACGCAGGATCTTCGGCGGCCTGCTCGACCTGGGCCACCCGCAACGGATGGCGATAATGCGGCGCAGGCCATGCGGGCGCCGCGCTGTCGGCGAGCATGCGGCGGTTCACATCGCGCAGATGGGTCAGTGGCACCGCTCGCTTGTGTTGCCAGAACAGCGCGAAGCTGGCGGCCATCTGGGTGGCGGCCGGGCCGCCGACCATCACATCGCGATCGATATAGTCGAAATTGTCGTCCCAGTTGAAATAGCGGTCCTCGTAATTGCGTCCGCCGGTGATGCCGATGCTGTCATCCACCAGCAGCAGCTTGTTATGCATGCGCTGGTTGAAATGGATGAAGCAGCAGAGCAGGCCGGCGGCGAATTCCACCGGCTGGGTCTGGGCTTTGTGGAAGGTCGGGTTGTACAGCCGCACCTGCAGGTTGGCGCTGGCCCGCGCCAGGCGATCGAGCAGGTCCGGGTCGTTGAAGGAGTTCAGCTGATCGGCGAGGATGCGCACCTGCACGCCGCGCCGTGCCGCCTGCACCAGTTCGTTGAGGATCAGCTGGCCGGTATCATCTTTATCCCAGATATAAGTCTGCACATCGATCGAACGCCGCGCGGCGCGGATCAGGTTGATGCGCGCGGCCAGCGCAGGTTCGCTGTCATCGAGCAAGGTCACCACATGCACCGGCTGCTGCGGGGTGGACACCGCGAGCGCCTTGGTCGCTGCATCCAGCAATGGCGACGGCATGGCGCAGCGATCGGCACTGGCACAAGTCAGGTTGCGATCGGTGGTGGCCGCGACCAGTGCATCGGCGCGGCGGATTTGCGCCCGCGACAGCGTGCAGCCCTGCAGCAGGAGAGCTGCAGCGAGCAGGCTGAACAGAGCGATCCGATGGGTCTGGTACGGGCGTGGCATCCGCGCATGATACGGGGATGGGCTCAGTCCGTTGTGGGGTCGAAGCTGATCCACAGGCCCAGTTGCACCTGGTCGGAAAGGGCGGCGGAATGACTGTTCATGCCGAACGCGCTGCGCGACACGATGCCATGCGCCTCGATCACGCAATCCGTCATGGAGATCGTGCTGCAGACGGCGGGCATCAGCTCGAAACGCACCGGCTGGGTCACCCCGCGCAGGCTGAGCCGGCCGTCCAGCACGCCGCCGGTGGTCAATCTGGTCAGCGCGATCGGATCGGATACGAAGTGGACCGTTGGATATTGCGCGACATCGAAGAATTCCCGTGCCAGCACCCAGCGGCGGAAGCGGGCGGAATCCATCACGAGGCTGTCCACGGAGATGCGCGCGTCGACCGTCGCCAGGCCGCGCGGATCAACCTGCAGCTGACCGGCGATCTGGGTGAAGCGTCCGTTGATCGTATGCACCCACAGCAGGCGCACGGCGAAATCCGCGTGCGAACGGTAGGCGGCGATGTGGTATTCGGTGGGTTGTGCCGCCGGCGCGGTGAGCGCCAGGCCGGCCAGCAAACATGCGGTGAACAGCGACCTCACGGCGACCAGAACGCATCCAGCCGGGCATTGCCCGGTTCCAGCGCGCCATCCAGATGCAGCACGGCGAGCGCGCCGGGTGGCATGCCGCGGAACTCGTCGGAGCGGCCCTCGACCAGCAGAGCGACCAGTCGCTCGATGCCGGGATTGTGGCCGACCAGCATCAGCGTGCCGGTCTCGGCATGCTGGTCAAGCAGGGCCAGCAGTTCGCCGGGGGAAGCATCGTAGATTTCCGCGGCGGCCTGCGGCGGCGGCGCGCCCGTCATCGCGGCCAGCGCCAGTCGGGCGGTTTCGTCGGTGCGCCGTGTCGGCGAGCAGAGTACGCGGTCGGGCCGGACGCCATGCGCGGCCAGCCAGCGCCCTGCCGCCTGCGCCTCCTGTTCGCCACGCGGGCTCAACGGGCGTTGCTGGTCATCGCCGGCGGTTTCTATCGGCACGGCTTCGGCGTGTCGCAGCAGGATCAGTTCGTGCATGTGAAGACTCCAGTGGGGGTGGACGCGCGAAGGTGGCTTCACGACAGGTGCGGTTGCTTCAATGCTGGCGCTTGATCCAGCGCAGCAGGGCCTTCCAGTCCTGCTGGTGGTTGCGTACCTGTTCGGACTGGTAGTCGAAGATGCCCTTGCCCAGTGCGCTGAGCAGCACATCGGCCTGGCTGTCGCGCAGCTGCGCGACGATCGGGAATGGAGATTGCTCGGCGAGCTGGGCGATCGCGTCCTGGCTGGCGTGGGTCCACGGCTTGAGCCGGTTGGCAACCAGTCCGACCGGCAGCTTGCCTCGGCGGATCCGGTTGATCGACTGCAGCTCCTCGATGAAGTGGAGCGTGGCATGCAGATCGAACGATGAGGGCAGCACTGGCACCAGCAGCACGTGGGCCTGTTCCAGGTACGGTTCCAGCTCACGCTCGCCGGAGCCGGCCGGTGTGTCGATCAGCAGTTGCTGGGTATCCGGCGGCAGTTTCTGCAGGGATTTGCGGCCGCCCTCGAATCCCAGTACGCCGGGGACGTTGTCCGGCCGCAAGGTAGCCCAGCGGTAGCTGGAACCCTGCCGGTCGGCGTCGATTATGGCGGTGTGCTGCCCTGCCTGTGCCCAGTGCGAGGCCAGCTGGGTTACCAGCGTGCTCTTGCCGCATCCGCCCTTGCTGCTTGCCACCAGCGTCGTAAGCATCGACTCACCCTTGTCGCGGAAGGTGGCCCAAGCCTACACGGCTGCGGATGCTGCGCAAAGCGGCGTTGCGGCAGCGCTATTGCGGTTTCGCATCGGCCGGCGGATCGGCCGGGATGCTCTCGTCGCGCAGGGCCGCCAGCACCAGGCTCATCTCGGTGCCGCCATTGCGGGCCAGCGCCAGCAGGTGTTGCGCCAGTGCCTTGTCGTCCGCTACGCGGGCCAGCAGCCGGTCGAAGCTTTGCACTTGCCAGACCAGGCTGGCACGAGCGCGTTTGGCATCCTCCTGCTGTGCCGGATCGTCCGCCAGCACTTCACGCAGGTGCAGGCCGAGCGAGCGCGACAACGGGCTGGAGCCCCATTCGAGAGTCTTGCCCAGCTTCAGGCAGTCGTCCTTGATCGAGGCGTCACTGCCGGCGTTTTCGCACAACTTGGCGGTGATTTGCAGGCCCGGTTGCGGCTGGGCGCTGGCGAGGCCATAGACCAGCATGGCCTGCATGCCGACCGCACCGGCCGCATGGGCCGGATCGAAAGTGTCGGCCGGCGGCGGCAGCACGCCGATCGAACTGGCCAGCGCCTTCAAACTGGTGCCGGTGTAATCGTCGTACAGCTTGGCGGCGGCGGCCTTGGCCAGATCCTGGCGCGCGGCATCCGATTTCATGTTGCGCGTGTCTTCACCGAGCTTGAGCAGCCATACCGCGGCGTTGTCCGGCGCCTGCGTCTGCAGCTGCTCCAGCGCGGCGGGATTGGGGCAGGCGTCGGCCTTGGCATCGCAATCGGTCAGGCGCAGCCAGCTGACTGCGGCGTCCGCATCCTCGGCCTGCGCCGCGCGCCCGATCAGGGCATGGAAACTGTTGGTAGGCGACTGGTTGACCAGCGGCCGCGCCAGCAAGGCAGCGGCAAGCAGCGGCAGCGCATCGACGCGCGGCGCCAGCACGCTGACCAGATCGCGCTGGAACGCCAGCTGCGCCTTGTTGCGGACCTTGGCCGCGCTGTCCGGCGCGGGGCTAGGGGTTTTGCCGGCAAAGGCCGGCGCAGCAACGAGCGACAAGGCGCAAGTCAGGGTGAGATAACGCAGTCCGCGCATGGGGCTACCGTCCGCAATCTAAAGCGTTCAGCATAGCGCCCGCAGATTAAGCGCGCCTGATCCAATGTCAGGCAGCGGCCGGCAGGCGCGGCAAGGCTTGCTAGGATGGGCGTTTATGGCGCAAGCCTGCGCCCCAAGATCACAGTTCGGGAGACGCGTAGTGGATCATTTTTCGACATTTGCCAATGGCGCACCCTGGTTTGTCGGCTGGGGCACGCTGGCGCTGATCAACGCCGCGCTGGCACAGGGCAAGAACCGCAGCGGCTTGCTGTGGTTCCTGCTCTCCGTGGTGTTCGGTCCGTTTGCCACCTTGCTGCTGGTGCTGTTGCCGAAGGTGCGCGGCAAGATGTTCTAGGCTTGCCGGTGCAGTTCGCGGCCTCTGAAGCCGCGATTACTCGCCGAGCGCCTCGCGCATGAATTCCGGCTGCGCCAGCGCACCCTTGTGGATGTCGGCGTTGTAGTAGCGGGTAGGGAAATTCTTGCTGATCGCGCCGCGCTCGCGGAAGCCGGACAGGTCGCCGCCCTTGCGTGCCATCGTGCAGCTCCACCAGCCGGTGGGGTAGCACGGCTGCGGGAACGGCAGCGTGCGCACGGCGGCGAAACCGGTGGTGCGCATCGCCGAGCGCATCGACTTGATCAGGTCCAGGTGCGCCAGCGGTGATTCGCTCTGCTGTACCAGCAGGCCGCCATGGCGTAGCGCTTTGTGGCAGCTGGCGTAGAACGCAGCGTTGAACAGACCCTCGGCCGGACCGACCGGGTCGGTCGAATCGACGATGATCAGATCCAGCGACTCGGGTTCCGCTTCAGCCATGTACTTGATGCCGTCGATGAACAGCAGTTCGGCGCGCGGATCATGATTCGAGTCGCACAGCTCGGGGAAATATTCCTCGGCCAGCCGCGTGACGCGCTCGTCGATCTCCACCTGCACCGCCGATTCCACTTCCTCATGCTTGAGCACCTCGCGCAGCGTGCCGCAATCGCCGCCGCCGATGATCACCACACGCTTGGCGCGCGCATGGGTGAACAGCGCCGGATGGGTCATCATCTCGTGATAGAAAAAGTTGTCGCGGGTGGTCAGCATCACGCAGCCGTCGATCACCATCAGGTTGCCCCAGTCGGTGGTCTTGTAGATCTCGATGGTCTGGAACGGCGTCTTCTCCGCATGCAGCAGTTGCTCGGTGCGGAAACCGATGGAGGAGCCGGAAGCCTGATGGGCTTCGGTGAACCAGCTGATCTGCTGCGACATGGCGGGGGTGTTCCTGGCGAACCGGATGGAAGGATAAAGACCGCCAATTGTAGCGATAACGGCGGTGAACGTCCCGGCACGAGGACGGGGCGGCATGCGCCAATTGTCACAGCGGACCATTACAATGGCGACCTGGCATCGCCGGCGCAGCGCGTCTGGTGGCCGACAAGCCCGATCGACCCCGCGGCGTGCGAGGCTTCCGGTCGCTCGGGCTTCGTGCTCTCTCGTCGAGCAACACCGTCAAGGCTCGCCGCTGCGACGACATCATCCGTTGGTAAAAGGAGCTTCGCTGATGTCGAACCATTGGAATACTGACTCTGCCCGCCACACCTACGCCGTGCCGCATTGGGGCGATGGCTATGTGGACGTGAACGCGGCCGGCGAGATCGTGATGCGCCCGCGCGGCGCCAGCGGCCCGGCGTTGTCGCTGCCCGGCATTGTCGAGCGGGCCCGCGCCGAAGGTCTGCGGCTGCCGCTGCTGGTGCGTTTTCCGGACATTCTGGCCGACCGCCTCGCACGGCTGCAGGGTGCGTTCGCCAAGGCCATCGGCGAGTGGAACTACGCGGGCGGCTATACCGCGATCTACCCGATCAAGGTCAATCAACAACGCGGCGTGGCCGGCGAACTGGTCGCCGCGGGCACCCAGGGTTTTGGCCTGGAAGCGGGTTCCAAGCCGGAACTGATGGCGGTGCTGGCGATGGCACGGCCCGGCTCGATCGTGATCTGCAATGGCTACAAGGATCGTGAATACATCCGCCTCGCACTGATCGGGCTGAAGCTCGGCCTGCGCGTGCACATCGTGATCGAGAAGCTGTCCGAGCTGGATCATGTATTCACTGAGGCGAAGGCGCTTGGCATCGAACCGCTGCTCGGCGTGCGCGTGCGGCTCGCCTCGATCGGCGCCGGCAAGTGGCAGAACACCGGCGGCGACAAGGGCAAGTTCGGCCTGTCACCGCACCAGGTGCTGACCCTGATCGAGCGGCTCGATGCGGCCGGCCTCAAGCACACGCTGAAGCTGCAGCATTTCCACATGGGTTCGCAGATCTCCAACGTGCGCGACATCGCCAACGGCATGCGCGAGGCCACCCGCTATTTCGTCGAACTGAAACGGATGGGCGTGCCGCTGGAGATCGTCGACGTCGGCGGCGGCCTTGGCGTGGACTACGAAGGAACCCGTTCGCGCAGCCACAACTCGATCAACTATTCGATCGAGCAGTACGCCGCCACCATCGTGCAGTCGCTGGCCGAGGCGGTCGAAGCCGAGGGTCTGCCGGCGCCGCATATCCTCACCGAAGCCGGTCGCGCGATGACCGCGCATCACGCGGTGATGGTGGTCAACGTGACCGAGGTGGAGGAAGTGCCGGCCGGCGCGATTCCCCCACCGTGCGCAGACGAGCCGGCCGTATTGCGCCGGTTGCGCGAGACGCATGAGGAACTGGATCGGCGCCCCGCGCTGGAGTTGTTCCACGAAGCGCAGCACCACCTGCAGGAAGGCCAGACGCTCTACGCGCTGGGCCAGCTCGCGCTGGCCGATCGCGCGCGATTGGACGAGATGTATTACGCGATCGCCAATGCCGTGCGTGCGCGCCTGCTGCCGGCTGAGCGCTCGCACCGACCGGCGCTGGACGATCTGGACGAGAAGCTGGTCGACAAGTATTTCGTCAACTTCTCGGTGTTCGAGTCGGTGCCGGACATCTGGGCGATCAAGCAGATCTTCCCGATCACGCCGATCGCGCGGCTGGACGAGGAGCCGACCCGCCGCGGCGTGATCGTCGACCTCACCTGCGATTCGGATGGCCGTATCGACCACTACGTTGACGCCGATGGCGTCGACGTGAGCCTGCCGCTGCATGCGTTGAAGGAAGGCGAGAGCTACCGGCTCGGCATCTTCATGGTCGGCGCCTATCAGGAGACTCTGGGCGACATCCACAACCTGTTTGGCGACACCGACGCAGTGAACGTCCGCGTCGATGGCGATGGTTATGTGTTCGCGCACAAACGCCGTGGCGACACCACGGATCTCATGCTCGACTACGTTGGCTACGACCTCGAAGTGCTGCGCCAGAGTTATCGCGAGCGCATTGCCAGTGCGGGGCTGAGCGGGGCCGAGGCCGAACGGCTGTATGACACGCTCGACGGCGGGCTGACCGCCTACACCTATCTGGCGGAAGAAACACACTGATCCGCAAGCCGATCTTCCCTTCCTGACCCGGTCGGGGTTCAATGGTGCGCTGCAAAAAATCCCCCCACATCGATCAAGGAGCAACTCATGGCAAGTCTTGATGGCAAGGTGGCATTGATCACTGGCGCGGCCAGTGGTATCGGCAAGGCGATCGCCGAGCTGTATGCAAAAAGCGGCGCGGCGGTGGGCATTGCCGACATCAACCAGCAGGCCGCCGATGCGGCGGCGGCCGAGATCATTGCGGCCGGTGGCAAGGCGATCGGCGTGGCGATGGACGTTACCGACGAGGCCGCGGTCAA
>Ga0302230_10002782_pt1 | contig 10176 bp, 18 predicted proteins | sample II_Palsa_N2_1_FD_193523 | JGI IMG/M metagenome (GOLD analysis project Ga0302230, IMG submission 193523) | Peat permafrost microbial communities from Stordalen Mire near Abisko, Sweden - II_Palsa_N2_1 | ecosystem: Environmental > Terrestrial > Soil > Palsa > Peat permafrost | place: Sweden...
ACACGGGCGGGACACTCGGCCTGGGTGGCGCGCTCGGCGACGGTGGCGGGTAGTGATAGTGCGGCGAAGGCGGTGGTGGATTGGAGACGTGGATGTGCTGTATGACAACGACCGGGCCCGGGGCCGGAGCAGGGGCCGAACTGGCACTGGCACTGGCGCTGGCTGAGGCAGAGACAATGACAGGGCCTGGCGGTGGGGGTGGTGGGGGTGGCGATGATGGCGCCGATGCGAGTGGGAGGCCAGAGCTCGCTGCAGACGTTGCGGCCTTGCTCTTGAGCCACCTCCAAAGGAAGAAACACAGAATGGGCAGCAGGACCCATCCAACGATCAACAGGATCACACCGACCCAGCTGTTTGGATCGTTGACGCCAAGTTGGATGAGGATGCAGATGGTTGCCCAAGTTGCCTTTTTTGTAAGATAAATAAATAAAAAAGTAAATAGTGAAGACAGCGCGTCAGTACCATGGAGAACGATAGCAGTCGGATCATGTTGACGACGACATGGAGATGGGGCGCCACAAAGGATAGGATGACAAAGAGCAGGTTGATAAACATCATTGCGAGCAATACACCCAACGTGTACGTCTTGAACAGCGCCCCGACGACGACCTGATCCCATTCAATTAAAAAAGAGAGGTCATGTCAAAGAACTGCTAGATACCTGCACCATCTTGAACTGCATAATCGCAAACACGACCCAGATCGAGGCGACATTCCGCCCCGCCAGCATGAGCGACATCATCACGGTGATGACTGGGTAGAAGACGGCAACGACAAGGCAGGCAAACACGACGTACAGGATGTGCAGGCCCTTTTTTTCCCTCCCCTCGTCAGATTCCAGACTAAAATATTTTTGTTTTGGTCCCTACCTGCCAACACTCCATGTCTGGCATCGCATCCAAGAAGGGCGCCTCCCCGATCGGGTAGGTGCACGTGAGTGCCTGGACCATGCGGTACATTGCCGGCTGGAAGATGGGGATCATGACCATCAGCACAAAGGCCGTGATGCCCATGATGTCGTCGCCACTTCCGTCACAGCAGCACATCAGGCCCAAGCAAATCGAGAGGATGACGATGGCGATGCAGGCGTAGATCCAAAACCAAGCCTCCCAGGGGATGTCGTAGTAGAGCTGTATGTTGTTATACGTAACCTTAGTTTTGAGCCCTTGCTTCGTCCGCTGGGTGTTACCATAAACACGTTGAAAAAGTCTAGCAGCGGCTGCCCAGGCCAGTCGACGACCTCGATGAACGAAAACCAGTTCACCTGGCCAAACTCGATAAGGAGCCAAAACATCCAGAAGAACGACGACACGGGGCTCTGCCTGAAGAACCTGCTATCGCGTTTGAGCGATGCCTTGCCTCCGCACGACCGCAGCACCACGGCCATAAAGATTGGTGTCACGACAGTCCATCTGTGCTTGTGGCACGTTCAGCATTTTCCCAGCCAGAGTGTTCGCGTACAGCACGATGAACGGCACGCCGATCGCCACAAACACGTGTTCAACCTCGCTCTCGTCAAAGGCGCCGTGTGTGTCGTTGCCGCTGCCTGACATGTGTTTACATAAATATGCCAGATTCTGGCATTTCTCCACACTCTCCTCCATGCTGCTCGACCTCCCCGTCGAAGTCCTGCAGTGCATCTACGTGCTCGCGGCCGTGCGCGATCCCGAGAGCGCCGCGGCACTACAGGCGACGTGCTTTCGGATGTACGCGCTGACGTCGACCGCACCGGTCCTGCGCGACATTGCGCGCCACAAGAGCCTGGACGACCTCGGTCACTGCTGGCGCAAGCTGCTGCGGCTGCGTCGGCTCGCCTTCCACGCGCCCAAGCTGCTCACGCTCGTCGAGTTCCATCGGCTCCATCCGGTACGCTTTGGGGTCTTTTCGTTGTTTATTGAGGGCGCAAGCGGCGTGGGCAGACGAAACTGTCGCATGCACACGACTGGGACTCGCAGATCGGAGGGGCCTCCCATTCGCTCCTCGAGCCGATCATCGCACTGCAGTTTGACGAGACGCACCAAACCGTACGTTTCCCGCCGGGTAGCGATGCAATTGACGTTACCACAAACCCAACTGGACCCAGCCGCCGAGGATCGAGAGGAGGACGTGGTCGCGTCGCAAAAAGCTCTCTTCCGAGGCGATCAAGCAGCACTTTGTCCAGGCGAGGCTGGCGCTGCTGCAGGCGACCCTAGCTAACGGCGCCAACCCGGACGAGTTTGACGGGTGGCCGCTGCGGTTCGCGGCAGAGCTTGGCGATGTCGACGTGATGCGTGTGCTGTTGAACGCGGGCGCGACCGTGACCGAGGCGGCTCTGGTCCAAGCGGCCGCGAAGGGGTACATGGAGGCGGTGTCGCTGCTGATCGGGCGCGGCGCCAACATCCACGCGGGGCAGGGCGAGGTGCTGCGTGCCGCCGTCACGCACGGCTACACAGATATTGTGCGCCTGCTCTGCCAGCGCGGGGCTGCTGCCCCAGAGAACCGCGTCGCCATGGAGTGCGTCCACCTCAGTGTGCAGCACGCCCACATCGACATTCTCATGCTCCTGCTGGACCACGGCGTCAGTCCACCCAGACCGCGGTGGCGCTCGACCGAGCCACTGCCCGTCGCGATTGCCGCCCGGTCGCTAGGCTGTGATCCGATCCTGCACCTCGCGGCCGCGACAACGCTCCAGTTTGCGGCCGACAACGGCGACGTCGTGATCGCAAAGCTGATCCTCGATCGCGGGCTGGCGCGCTCCACGGACAACGTGGCCCTCAGTCGCGCGGCCTACCATGGGCACACCGACCTCGTCAAGTTTCTGCTCGACAATGGCTGGAACGCCCACGCACTCCAGAGCCACGCGATGCGAGTGGCCGTCTGGCGGGGCCACCTGGAGATTGTGCAGGCGCTGCTCGCGCGAGGTGCCAAGGCGACATCGTTTGGCAACGAGGCCATCATCCTCAGCCACGAGTACGGCCACGACGACATCACGTCTCTTCTCTTGACCTGCGGTGCTAGCGTCGACGTGCTCAACCAGTGCAAGCAGGGCGCACAACGACCGCTCCCGCCCACGTTGCTGCAACAGTCGGGTGGCGTCTACGTGGAAGAGGGCATTTTTGTCGACGGAACTCCGGGCGATCGTCCTCGCGTCCAGCCAAAGAACCGCTCCATCAAGGCCATGCTGCGCGAGTTTAATCCGAGCCGGCCCCGTGCTCCTCGACCGCCGCCGCCGCCGCCGCCTCCAACGCATCCTTTGACGACAACGCATCCTTTGACGACAACGCCCAGTGCTCTAGTCTATCCACGTCATTATCCAGGTGAGGCAAGGCCGGCTCCTCGCCCAAAGCTCATGATCTTTGCGCCCGGCTCTGCAACAGGGCTCCTTCCCATCGCCAACCGGTCTGAGCCGCGGCAGCGCCACCTCTTGCTCGTCATCCTCTGCCTTCTCTCTCACGCCCGTCCCATTTCTTGTTGAAGCAGTTGAACTCTGAATTACGTACTGTGGTTTTACAGGTTTGCTCAGCTGTGGCAGCAAAAACGAAAAGCGTGTTTCAAAAATTTCGTGACGTCACCGATGGCTTCATCAAGCTCGTCAGCAACGAATGGCGTGCACTGGCAGGCACCCTACCCCATTTACGGCATGTCTGCGACCACGGCCAGTGGCTACCCGCACGGGACCGTACGCCTGGCCGTGGGCAGCTTTCTGGAGACGTACAGCAACAAGGTATGGAGGCGCGGAAAGTCACAACCGAGATTGAACGAGGGAAAAAAACATAAACAAATCAGGTCCAGGTTGTGCGCCTGACCAACGGCGGCAGCGGCGAGGCCGTGAAGGAGGCCGAGCTTGACCACCCGTTCCCCCCGACCAAGATCCAGTGGGCGCCGGCCAACAGCAAGGTAATTTTCTGTTATCATTGCGCTTTGTTGACGCTCTCTCGTTTTCCCAAAGTCCGCAGGGACCATTGCGACAACGGGCGACCACTTGCGGCTGTGGGAGGGCTCGACGGGGAAGCAGCGTGCCGTGCTCACAAACGTACGTCCTTTGCTATTGGGGATAACCCTGCTAAACTGCTTCTCCAGGCCACACAAAACACCCAAACGGCTGCTCCACTGACCTCGCTCGACTGGAATCCCATCAACCACAACCTGATCGGGACGTCGAGCATCGACACGACATGCACGATTTGGTATGATGCTGGGCCGCCCCCCTTGGTTTGTTTTATTGATTAAAGAGAATTCTGCATGCAGGGACATTGAGAAGGCACAACCTGTGACGCAACTGATCGCGCATGACCGCGAGGTGTTTGACATTTCGTTCTCGCACAGCCCTGACCTATTTGCCTCGGTGGGTGCTGACGGGTCCTTGCGCATGTTTGACTTGAGGTATATGCGATGTTGTTTTTTTTTTCCCGTCAACCAACCGCATGGGCACAGAAATCTGGAGCATTCCACCATTCTCCTCGAAACGACAGACAACGTACCTCTTCTACGGGTAGCCTGGAATCGCCTTGGTACCCGCCGTACTTTTTGTTTGCAGTAAGCATAACCATGACTTGCCCACACACAGACACAAACTACATTGCGACGTTTGGCATGGACTTGCGAAAGATTGTCATTGTCGATGTGCGTGATCCAACCGAGGCCGTGGTCGAGATACCGCGCGCCCATGCTCAACCGGTGAACGCGATAGCATGGGATCCTACGTCGACAACACGGCTCTGCTCGGTCGGCGACGACGGAATTGCAAATGTATGGGATCTGTCGCAGCTCCTACGCGACGCCAACTCTCCGCCGGTCACGTCGTTGCGCCTGGAAGCGCCAATAAACCAGATTGCTTGGTGTCCTGGCTTTTCCAACACTGTACGTGTTTTGAAGATAATTTGTTGGTAATCAAAAACTTTCACATTAGGTGGCCCTCGCATACGACGACCAGATTCGCTTGGCCAAACTACGATGAAAAAAACAATATATAGGCCGGCATGATCTGAATTACTATGAAATCTCCTTTGGCTCCCCACTCGCCCACCCCTCTGAAAATATATATGTATACACCTTGCTCTGTGAGTGCGCAGTACCCCTCTTATTTTTTTTTTCTTTCTCTCTCTTTTCCCTTTGCCCCTCTCCGTCCTTCCTTGATGTATTTCATAAAATGTACAATCAACCGTGTCGCTATACTCCTTTTTCACTCGTCCTTCTTGTCGGCCTTCTTAGCTGCCACCAGTCGACGGGCGTCATCGATCAGTTGTCGCTCCGACCTGTACAGGACGAGCAGCGTCGTCAACGCCAGGAGGCCTCCGAGGGCGACGTAGGCGGCTGTTTGCATACGCACTGGCGCGCCAAACGGATCCACAAAGACGTCTGGATGCAATGCCGTTGTGGACACGATCTTGAGGACAATAAACGAGGCCACAAATGCAGCGGCCGCGGGCCATCGAGGCAGCAGATCACCGAGGCGGACTGAACCGGAGGAGCCGAAAAAGTGCCCAATAAAGTAGACCGAGTAGGCGATTCGGAGGGCCATGTTGACGCAGTTGGCAAAGACCAGGCCCGTTGTTCCAAAGTACTATGTAGGATTGTTTTGGTCGGATGATATATCTGGTCTTGCTTACATGAACACAGACAAATCCCGTTACGGCAAAGACGGCAGAGAAGCCCACGAGTAGATAGTTGATATCGCCCACTTGCTGCTTGGTCGCAATCGCATAGACAAACGCTATTTTAAAATAAATAAAAATTTTTTTTGGTCAGTGGAATGTTTACACAACACAAGCAACACCTTCGGTCACTCCGTTGAGCGCCAAGATCAGAACGTAGGCGCAGTACCACGCGAGCACGGTCGGCGCATCTGTGTTTGCCCATCGAGAACCCAGCAATGTGTACAAGAGCAGATGTGTGTAGTTGGACCCGAAGCACGCAAAGACGAGGCCGACCAGTGTGACGACCTTGCATACGGTCACCAACAGCTATTTCATCAAATAAGCAAAAATTTGTTTTTCAAGACAGTTCAGGTTACCGAGCGAGCCGCCTTGACATCGGACACGGCCAACTTTGAAAACAGCGATCGGGATGTCTCCTCGATCGGCTGGAACAGGACGCGCACGGCCAGGGATCCTGATGAGAGAGATAAAATACCACGTATTTCGCAGGAAAAAATTACCGATGTTGGTTACGGCGCCGTAGACCCCTTGGTCAAAGTGGGAACTCTGCAGAGACAGGACCAGACGATCACCTTCCGTGAGGATGTGCTTCAGGAACGACTGCTTTGTGAACGAGTAGGCGAGCGAGAGGGTCGGCGTGTCCAGTGCGCTGTCGCCGCTGATGTGAGGCGTGAGATCGAGCGGGGACGACACAATAGGCATTGGCCATAGCCAGAAATGACCGTAGTAGCAAACGAGGCACGCCACAGCGTATGCGAGCTGGGCATATGCAAACCCGAGCAGCTCTTGCCGGGCCCACACAACCGACACGACAGCGACGGCAGATCGGGCCACGAGAGCAACCGCCTCGGACGTGACACGGACGCCAAAGTTCATCTGGTTCTGGGCCACCGTGTACGCGGGTTCACACGCCGCCTCGATCACGACAGAGACGCTGTAGATCAGCAGCGCCATAAAGTACTCGCCACTGTGGCCCTCGTCGTCCTGCTGCTGATGCTGGTACGCCAGCGTCAGGACCGCCAGCAGCAAGGCAAAGAGCGCGGTCAGCGGTGCCGCCAGCCACGCCGTGTTGACGATCAGTGCCAGGCCCTTCTTGTCGCCTTGCGTAAGCGATTTGTGCCGCAACAGAGCCAGTCGCAGTCCCTTAATACATCGCAAGTGGCTGTAAGAGGCAGCCTCCACTCCGTCCGTACCTCACGCCCGAAAAACAGCGCAGTGTCCTTGAACAGCTCCAGGCCGACGACGACGACGCCAAACACCTCGGGCCTGGTGTACCTCAGGAGCACCTAGAGCACGTTCAAGCGCACGGCTGGGAAGCAATCAAGGCATACCTGGTTCATCGCAAACGACAGGAGCCGCTGGCCAGCCACCAGGCCCACGAGAAGCCCCGTGCCCCTCACCGCCTTCGCAATGTCCATTCCGAGTCAGCAGCCACTGACTGAATTTTTTTTTGAATTTCGTTCTTTTTTTTTTTTCAGTTACATTTTACATTCAAGAGGCTCTTGTTTTTTTCTATTGCGCAAAGACATCGTCCAGGGGGTTGGCAGGGAGCACGTGTGTTTGCTTGCGCTCGTCGCGGTCGGCCTCTGCCTTCTCGCGGCGCGCATAGTTGGTGGACTTGAGACGCTTGATCTGGCGGCGGGTATCGTTGGGCGAAACGTACTTTTCGTTCTCGTACAGGGTCGGGCCGCCAAAGCTCCCGGCAAAGATGCGGACCACCTAAACAAACACCCTTAGATAAAAGAAGCGGGAAAAGAAATAAAACAAGCATACGGTGAGGACAAAGCGAGGGCCAATCTCGACGAGAGCGGGCTCCTTGACGCCCGCATCGTTGGTTGTCTCCGTGATCTGGTAGCATCGGAACCACACCTTGTCATCGGCAACCGAAAAGCTGAAGAGGTGGTCATAGAAGGGCTTACTCTTTGGGTGGAACTGTGGGGTACCCAGAATCTGCAGATTTTTTATTTTATTTTTTGTTTTTTTTAAAAAAAAGAAGAAAAAAGAAAACACAATAAAAGACCAAACCAACGCACCTGGACAAACATTTCCTTGACAAGCTGCCAGTGGGGCTGCGAGTCAAATGTCTTGTCAAACGAGAGAAGAGGGCGCGATGCGCGCAAGCAATTGCCGGTCATGTTGAGCTCGGCCATTGTGTGGACTATGAGTTGTCCCCAATTAGAGGGGAGTATATATAGCATTGCCACCACCATACTGTTTTGGACGTAGGTCTTCATGCTTGGTCCAGAGGGCGTCTTGGCAAACCACATGTACAGATCCTGTCGCTTGCGTGCCTCGAAGAAGATGGCGTTGGTTGCGTTGTCCATCTCCGCAATCTCGTTGATCAGGTTGAGGCGGCTCTTGGTGTCGAGCTTGCTCTCTGTAATAACCATGAGCTAACAGCAGTGGCCGTCGACATTACCCTTTTTGCAGTGCGGCAGGAGCTTGTGCAAATCTTTAAACAGATGGCGCGATCGTGCTGTGATGCCACGCGAGCTGAGCAAAAGCGTCTTTTGTTTCCTGCGCAGAAGGACCGCCGGAGACAGGGCCTCTGTGCTCTTCTTTGTAACGGCGGTGGTCGTCGTGGACGCCGACGCGGCACTATTATTTGCAATTGAGCACCACTTTGTTATCCACAGACCCACCTCACAGTCTTGGTGGACTTGCCAGCCTTGACGGCGGCGGCCTTGCTAGCAGCCTTGGCCAACATGCCCAGACGCCCAGAGCCGTACTTGCTGTGGTCCTCCAAGTCGTCTTCGTCTTCGTCTTCGTCTTCGTGGCCGTCGTCCTCCTCAACTTCCTTCTTGGCCGCCTTGGGCTTGGCGGCGGCAGGCTTGGCGGCGGCAGGCTTGGCGGCGGCAGGCTTGGCGGCGGCAGGCTTGGGTGCCTTTCCGGCCTGCGACGGTGCAGCAGCAGGCGTTTGCTTCGGCGCCACGTGGTTCTTCGGCGCCATCTTTTCTAAAAGTGACCACGGGGACAATGACCACCACAGCGACAAAGTATTAAGAGAGGGAGAACGACGTCTTTGAAGCTGAACTCGCTCGTATCTAGGAAGCACACGCGGTTCGACGACGATGGCGATGACGTGACGGAGGAGGAGACGGTGGTGCTCGAGTCGACCGATGCATTGGAGGGCAAAAAAAAGAAAACAAAGACGACAGAGGAAAAGACCTACGCCGCGATTCCACCACCACCGCCGCCTGCGCCCACCGGGAAGAAATATCAGCCGCCTGCGGCTGCTCCTGCCCCTGTTGCCTCTGACAAGGATAACAAGAAAAAGCTTATCTGGGGCCACAAGAAGGAGGTTGTCGAGACAACACAGAAGCAGTCGAGCAATTCGTGGGAGGAGACGTCTTTCGATGGCGATGACCAGCGCAAAAACAAGTTTTTGAAGCTTATGGGTGCCAAGGCGCCTGCTGCGCCCGCATCCAAGAACAATAAGAGCAACAAGGATGACAAGATCGCAAAAGACCTCGAGAAGGAATTCGAGGCAGGCCGCAATCGACAGTACTTCCAGGGTCGCACAGGCCTCGGCTCCTAGAAACGAAGTAAAATAGTGTAAACACGGCGGATTTTATTTTTTTTTTTTTTTGTATTGATACGAATTTTATTTTTCTATGTGGGCTGACGACCGCAAAAAAGAAGAGGGAAAAAAGAGAAGCAAACTACCGTCACAATGACTTGACTTTGACTGGGGTCGCTGGCGCAGAGCCGCTGCTGCTGCTGGTCTGCTGTGCTGGTTGATCCTTGTGGTAAAGGAACACAAAGGAAAAGAGGACAACACCAATGATCATGATGAATGCTGATGAGTAGTAGGGGTACGCGGCCGGGATGAATCGCTCATATTCGTTGTGGCGGAACGGACGGACCGAGATCTGGGTAAGAAAGAGGTCACAAACTAAAATAGCCATCATCATCATCGTTACAATGTCGGCAGTCTCGAGGTGCGAAAGCCCACGACGGTAGTACTTGACGGCGAGGGTGAACATGCCGTACACATCGGGCAACTTGAACGAGGCGGTAAAGTTACCCTGGTTGTCGTGCTCAAAGTTGACGCGGAGGTAAGGGTCGAGCATTACTGCTTCCATTCTAAGTTTTTTTCATGTTGTTAAATTGTTTTTTGTTTGGTCTTCATACTGGACATCGTCGGCCTTGAAAGCAACCCACGAGTTGCCAGAGCGTTGCTCAATGTCGACCTGGTAGATCATGTCGTCGTTGATGCGGTACCAGCTGAGGGACTTGCCCTCGCTATTGGCACGGGAATGCTTGGGGTTGCTGATGCGGATCACGCCCGTTTGCTGGAAGGTCCACTTGGCGACCGCAGCGGAGAAGGCCTCGTTGCCAGACTTTTGGCCATTAACAAGAGTGTCAAAGAACCTGCGAGGGGGGGGAAAAAACAAACGGCAAAAAAGTTAGGCACAAAACCCTGAGTGACAACTGAGCAGTACGTGTTGGAAAACAGCTCGGCCGATCCGGTGAAAACGGCGCGGGCGTTGTTGTGTGCTTGGACAGCGACTGCGATGCCAACGAGCTTGCCCAAAGC
>Ga0302230_10002792_pt1 | contig 10150 bp, 11 predicted proteins | sample II_Palsa_N2_1_FD_193523 | JGI IMG/M metagenome (GOLD analysis project Ga0302230, IMG submission 193523) | Peat permafrost microbial communities from Stordalen Mire near Abisko, Sweden - II_Palsa_N2_1 | ecosystem: Environmental > Terrestrial > Soil > Palsa > Peat permafrost | place: Sweden...
GCCTCGAGGAGGAGTGGCAACCGAACAGAGAGCCGGTCCCGGCCCTTTCTCCTCGTTTTTCGCCCTCAGTTTCGCCTTCGTCTGCAGGTGGACCCACGCGAGGATCGAGAGGTGGTCGACCTAATGCCAGACCTGTTGCAGGGCCACAGGCTGTTGAAGCTCGTGAAACTCGTGTATCTCCAGCAGCAGCACGCGTTGGCGTGGCGGCAGCGCCTCCTGCTGCAAGTACGGTCACCAGAAAGCATAATACTAGGCAGCCACGACGTCAGCAGCCTGACTTGTCGCCCCAGCCCCAGCCTCAGCCCGACCCACGGCAGGCACAGCCCGTACTGCCCTTAGAAGTGTGCAGTTCTCTTACGACAGATCTGCCTCTGCGTGCGCCCGTAACTGCGATCACTGCCAATACGCCCACACCGACGACTCTATTTGCTGCTGCTTACTCTTCACTGGGCTCTCCAGGACCACATCCGAATAATGCTCTTCCGATGGGGCCTGTGGGTGACGTTGGTGGATCTTCTCGTTGCAACGGAAGCTGCTGCTTCCAGGGACGAAATTCTGCGACAAATTGAAATCGGCGGTGCGGGATGTTACTTCTTGGGAGTTGCATTCCCCTGTGTTTTCTTCCCTTCCCTCTGTCGCTCATATTCTTAATGCCCGAGCCCCTTTTGCAGTCTATCATGAAATTGCAGTGGAGGTTCAAATGTTACGGCGAGCGCTTGTTGCTGTGTGCGATGTTGTATTTCTCGCCTATCTAGGAGCCTTCTGCGAGGAGCGGTGGACATTTCTGGACGATCAGCAAAAAATCCAACGGCCTGAAACGGTACTCGTACCGGTGGCTCTTCGTTACCGAGCCAGGCGGAGATTGACGAGGGGTTGCGTCGCATTGGAGGCTGGGCTCTGTGGTCGGCATTAAATAGAATGGTATGCGTGAGCACTCGCGCGCAATCTTTCGCGAGTACAACATTATCTGAGTTCTTTTCAAAGGAGGAGAGTGAGAGTGTTTCTACTGCCCTTTTTACGACCGTAAATGACTTGCACGTTGGGTCATTTAATCTACTTTTGAACAAGGGAAAGCTACATTTTTTAAACGATTCTGGTCTAGTCTACGCCCGGGCATTGAATACGGCAATCCGATCAGTTCCTTTGATCTCGGAGAACGTCGCCAGCAAGGAAGACGTGGTCATAATTGCGCATAACGAGATTATACAATGCAGTGGCAACCGTGACCTTTGTGCAAACCTTCAAAAGGATGTGAGTGCCAGTGGCTTGGACTCAACGGTGGCATCGAAGGTCATCTTGGAGTGGGGACTGAAGATGCTACACTGTCGCGTAGGCGAAGCCATCAAAAACAAAACCAGAGAAATCAGTGCAAACGTCAAGACTTCTTTAATTACATCTATGAAGATAGAAAACCGGAAGTGACTAAAAGCTTTTCATAGGTCCTATGGAAGGGTGTGGTATTAAAAAAATTTTTTCTCCGAAAATATTATTGTAAAGGTAAATTAAAAAGAAAGGAACTTAAGGAAGGATGAAAAAAGTAATTAGAGTCGGTCAGAATCACAAAGAATAGCAAAAAGGCCATGATTACACGTCATCACTAACACACCCTGACAGGGCTTTTCCGCGATTTTTGAGTTTTTTGATTTCTGCATGCTCCATGCCATTGAAACATAATACTACTTCAACGGTACAGCCATACAAAGCTAATTCGAATCTACATGGTGGAAAAGACCGCAGTCGAAAATTCGTTAATCTGACCGAGCAATCGCGCGCCAAAGTCAGGGTGTTACTTAGGAAGACCATTTTTTGCCAGGCCGTACCCCCAAATGGGAAAAATGACATTGTATAAGAAAAAGTCCACCAAATGTAGGGCAACCAAAACCGCACTAAGTTTTCTTATGCACACGAGTGGTCTCTACAAGACGGCCTGCTTGTTACTGTTGCAACGCGTGTCTTCGTTTCTACAAATGTGTTGTGCCACACCTCGTCCGGAGCCACACTTACCCGTGTCACACCCATAGTCTTTCATTAACCCGTGTTGGCCTGCCATCACGTAAAATGGCCGCATTTTGTTTCAGTGTTTTGATGGCGTCCTCGTGCTCGCATTCTTGCTCGCCGTCAATAACAAACAATCGGGCCCACTTTGGCTCGGTTTTTCTATTCTATTTTTCATCCAACACAATCTCAACTAGCTTTTTATCGATCAACTTGGACTCGGCGCGGTGGGTCTTCCTTATCGTGTCCGCGACGCGTCCGAGGGCGGCACACAGGGCAGGGAAGCGGCTGTCCTCTGCAAAGCCGCCGTCGAGCAGCCCGACAAACTTGACGCACCGCCGGACGAGCACAGCGACGATGGGCTTGGTCTCGATCGCCCCAATGTAGTCGGCCAGGGGGATGATCAGGTACGGGTCCTCGCTCGAGATGAGCAGAGCGCGCATGCTGGCCAGGACCTCGATGGCGAGGTCCGGGGCTGGTTTGACTGGCGCTGGCGCAGGGGCAGGCGCAGGGGCCTTTTGCTGATTGCTGCTACCAGGGGCCGTCTTTTGAGGAGCCGCCTTTTGACCGGCCGGTTTGGAGGCTGGCTTCTTTTTCCCATTTGTCGTCGCGGCTGGTGGCGAGGCAGCGACGGCCGCAGCGGCGAGATCCTCCTCCAGGAAAGCACGGTAACTTGGCAGATAGTTCTTCTCCTCGAGGCTGGTGAGCGACTCTACCACAAACGTATCGATCTTGACGGCGTCCTCGTAGTACGCCGTGGTCTCCTTTGCGACGAGGCGGATGAGGTCGACGGCGTTTGCCAGCTTGGCGGGGGCCTCGGGCGAGGAGAAGTGGGCGAGGGCCAGCGTAGCGGCCCTGAAGCAAAAGTCGATCGCCTTGGCCACATCGTGGCGGTTCAGCGCGTGGCGGCCGAGGGCAAACAGGACGGTGCTCATGGACAGATCGACCAGGCTCGTCTTGACAGGTATCTTTTGGTACCACTCGAGGGCGCTGATGAGGTACTCGATCGACTTGGTCATCTCGCCGATGCGTGCCGCGTGGATGCCCAGCATTTCTAGCCCGTTGAGGAGCCCGCCGCCGCCGCTCCCGTCCACGTCCATGCCCGTATCGATAAGGCCGCCCAGTATCTTGACTGCCTCCTCTATGATGCCCATGCCCACGTCCAGCTGGTGGTGGTCCAGCATGCACCAGCCCGCTTCGATGAGGCAATCGGCCACGGTCGTGGACAGGAAGTGGTCGTACGGGCTCGTGGTCACCTTGCGGGCCTCGGCGACTGCGTTCTTGCACAGCGCCAGCAGCTTCTTGTCGTCGGCAAAGGGGCAGCGGTAGCGCGATCGCAGCTTGGACGTAAGGGTACGCACCAGATGGGGGCGGAACGTCCTGGGGCTGGCCGTGACGAGCTCGCGAAAGAGCTGGATGGCCGTGTCGTCCGCGGCGCGCCGCTCCTTGTGCATGGCGGCGAAGTTGTAGGCTAGGATGAGGGTATTGTGGGCGTGGGCGAGGGGCCCCTTAGCGTGCGGGTGCGTGGCACCGTTGCTGGCCTGCGCCTCGAGGATGGCCACGGCGTCCTGGGCAAAGCGGACCAGCTCGGGCGTCTGGATCATGACGTAGCGACCGAGGGACTCGACGCACTGAGTGACCGTGATGATAAACTCGTACTGGTTGATGAGGTCGTCGGGCAGGGTACAGTCGGCCAGGAAGTACTCCTCGTGCCGCTTCGTGCAGGGCTCGTTCTCGTACAGGCCGACCATGTGCGTCACCTGGACGTTGAACACGCGCACGCAGCCCACAAAGTCGCGCTTGAGCGCCTTGAGCCCGTTGGCCAGCATGCGCTTGCCGATGGTGATCATGCCCTCCTCGTCGCCCTGGTCCGTGCACACAAAGGCCATGCACACAAAGGCGTCGTACAGGCACGCCAGGCTCGTCTTGCACCAGCCCATGGACTTGACGAGCTTGCTGGCCTGATCCATGGCCTGCTCCTGCAGCAGGACCATGCCGCCCCTGTTCTCGGGGGCCACCAAATCGCGACCGGCGACCTAAGGAGGACAACTACTCAGTCGTAGGTAAGGCTCCGGGTGTGTTTACCCTTTGCATCTGAATATTGCAGTACCCCCGAATGACCCTGACGTGCCTCGCCACGTCCAGCAGCGTGCGGTCCTTGCCCTTGACCTTTTGCCACATGTCGACGGCGCGGCCCCACAGCACTAGCGCCTTGTCGTACTGGTACCTCCGCGTGTACGCCCGTGCCACGGCGCCCATTGCAAAGGCGTCGGTTCGACTGTCGGCCCCACCAGACGCACGTGTCCTGCCTATTTGCCGTTCCAGCCACCGCACGACGTCGTCCTCGGGCGAGGCGACGTCCAGCAGCCCCGCGGCCACGGCGAAGCAGTCGGGGTCCATCCCGTCCTCGTCACCCAATCCACCATAATCGGCAATCATCCTTTTGGGTTGTTAGTAACAACACGACAACTCAAAAAGGAAGCGGGCGTGTTACTTGAGTACGCCGGCGGGGCGCTGCTGTTGCTGCTGCTCTAGCTGCTGCGCGGCTACAGTTGACGTAGCGGCGCGCTTCGTGGCACGTGGAGGGGTCGTCATCTTTTTTGTAATTGTCTTCCCACTCGCGGCGACATAAAGGTTACAAAATACAAGACCACGGCTGTTCACGATGGCTGCTCATGATGGCTGTTCACGATGGCTGCTCACGATGACCATTCATGATGATGGCCGTTTATGATGATGGCCGTTTATGATGATGGCTGTTCACGATGGCTGTCTGGCTCCCCACGAGCTCAAAAGCTCGATCGTCTCGATGTTGCTCCGCTGGATGGCCTGGGCAATCGGCGTGCTTCTATCTGGAAATAACGCCGCTGGATGAAGAATAATCGAACAAATAATGCTTACCGCGGTCCTCGGCATCGATATTGGCACCACGCTCGAGGAGGATGCGCACGTTGGCCGTCAAGCCGTACTGGGCCGCAAGGTGCAAGGGCGTACACAAGCTATCCTTGGCCCTGCAGTTGATGTCAAACATGCCGAGATCGATGACGCGCCCAAGGCAGCTCGGCCTATGCGCCGTGGCCGCCACGTGCAGAAGATTCATGTCGTCCCGAGTGGACATGATCGTCTCTGCGGTGTTTGCGCCTCGCTCGAGCAGCAGATTAAAACAAGCGAGATGGCCCTCTTTGGCCGCGATAAAAATGGCCGGCCACGCTTAAGAAGGGGGAAAAGAGTGGTCAGAAAATACACAAGCACAGAAGAATTACACGCTCCCGTGGTCTCAACGGATGCTCCGTGATCCAGCAGCAAACGGATGAATTCCACAAGGCCCTTGCGGGCGGCAGCCTCGACCAGCGACCCCTCCAGTCGGCTGACTCCAGCCTGGGCTCCTTGATCGCACAGGTACTTGAGGCAGTCGTACTGTTCGTGCTTGATACACGGGAACAGAGGCGACAGTCCATCTGGCCGAAAAGTAAAATTAAAAATACATAAAAAAGGTGGGGGCGTACGATTATTCAGAGTGGCGCCGTGCTCTGTCAATAGCCTGACACATTCGAGTGACTTGGCCATTGAGGCACAGTAGATGGGCGTATAATCCCTGTCATCGACCCGGTCGACGTCGGCGCCCTCGCGAAGGAGCAGGCGTGCGATCTCTGTATGACCAGCCGATGCGGCGGAAAAAAGGGGAGAAAAGCCGAGATGGGCAACGTGGTCGGCGTCGGCGCCGGCTTGGACGAGCAGCTTGGCGCACTCGAGATGGCCCGCTTCTGCTGCTGCAAAGAGCGCAGTCCGGCCGTCTGTTACGATGGATAAATAAATAATCGTGCCAATTTAAAAAAAATCTAGTTACGTTTGTCGACGGCGTTGACTCTTGCGAGCACGTTTGCGCGATCGTCGCTGCCGTGCTTGAGTAATACTGCCATGCAGTCAGTGTAGCCTTTGGCGGCCGTCGCGAGCAGCGGGTTCGTGCACTTTTCTAATAAAGAATTCAAAATAATAAATAAATAAATAAACGAGGTCGTACTATTTGCGACGACCCCGTCCGGGTTGGCGCCCGCCGCAAGCAGAAGCTCCATCATCTCGACATTCCCGCCGTAAATCGCGACGACGAGTGGACTGAAGCCGTTTTTATCGAATGCGTTCACGTTTGCGCCCCTTGCCAACAGCAGTTTGACCACGTCCATGCGGTTCGCCTTGACGCTGTGGTGCAGGACGGTGCACCCGTTCGCGTCCACCGCATCCACACGCGAGCCCCCGTCGATTAGCATGGCCGCACACTCGACGTGCCCCTCGCACGCAGCCATCAAGAGCACCGTCCGTCCCATCTCGGCGCCCATGTCTAGCAGCAGTCGTGCGGCCTCTGTCTTGCCGTGCTTGGCTGCGCCGTCCAGAGCCGTGAACCCTCGTGCGTCCGTTGCGCGGACATCTGCATGCCCCTGCTCGACCAGCACGCGGACACAGTCCAAATGGCCCTTGCAGGCGGCGATGTAGAGCGGTCGCTTGCCCTCGTCGCTCGCCCCTAACTCCACATTGGCCCCAGCCGCAAGCAGGACGCGCACGCACTCGGCGTGGCCCCCGCGCGCCGCCACAAACAGCGCCGTGGCTCGCCGCGGGGCCCTCCAGTTGACGTCACCAACGCCCTTCAGCAGCAACTGGACCCATTCCACGTGGCCGCCTTTGGCCGCATGGTACAGGGCGGCCTCCGTGTCCCGTCCCTTGTGGTCCTCGGCGGCGTGTTGGGCCAGCAGCTGCTGCACCACGCGCGCCAGCTCTGACGTCATGCTCGATGCCATATTTACAAAAGTGCAATGCCCCTGGAACCGCCGACGGACTAGAGGCGTGCTGCCGCCACCTCTACAAACTCTCTGTCTACCTCCTCCTCCTTGATGCAACGCACCACGTCGCCCTTTTCGAACCCCGTGTATTCCTGATAAACTATGATTAGATGTAACAAAAACTAAAAGATGAGGTACCAAGAGACCCAGGCCGCACTCGAGCCCTTTTGCGACGAGCTCGACGTCCTTCTTGAGAATGCGCATCGACTCGACCGTGCCCGTGTGGATCACCTCGTCCTTGCGCACGACCTGGAACTTGTGGTTCTTCTTGAGCTCGCCCATTCCCACGCGCATGCCGGCCACGACCATTTTGTCGTTGCTAATACCAAGTCGCTTTGCTTAAAGAGACACCCACGAGTGAAAAGAGACAATACTTGATCTTGAAGACCTGAAGGACCTCGGCCTCGCCCACGACCGTGATCTTTGTCTCCTTGCCAAGCAGCGCGCCGAGGCGTTTGCGGACATCGTCCAGCAGCGAGTAGATGATGCTGTGTTGGGCAAACTGGACGCTGTGCACCTTGCAGGCGGTCTTGGCGTCCTTGCTCATGCCCACGTTGAAGCCAAAGATTGTTGCTGCACAAAAATAATTGGTCATCCTATGCAGTTTTCGTTACTACCATTGGAGGAGGCCGCGAGGAGGACGTCCGACTCAGAGATCTCGCCGACGGCGCTGTGGAGAATACGCACTTGGATGTCCACGCCCTTGATCTTCAGGAGAGCAGCCGAAATCTAAAATAATAAGAAGAAGAAATAAAAAAAATGAAGAAAAGAGGATTTTCTTTTACGGCTTCGATCGTGCCACTGACGTCGCCTTTGAGCACGACGGGGAGCTCGTTGGCCATGGCGTTGCCGTCCTTGCTGTACAAACGGAACAGCTCCTGTAAACGAGCACGGTCTTCTGCCGTGCTCGTAAACTTCTTGACCTTGGCCTCGATCTCAAAGATCTCCAGCCGAAGAGCCACGGCATTTGCGCTCCTCTCCTTGAGCTATTGAGCAGTACTGTGTAAGATGAATGGCGTACGGAGGACAAAAAAAACGGTACGAAAGAATTGGTGGCGTTCTTCTTGGCCTCGTGGATCGCCAACTCTCGCACGGCAATCGCGTCCTTGATCATTTCCTCCGTAGGGGCTTGGATCACGACGTCGCCCGCATTGGGCACCTCGCGCCAGCCGTCGACGATGACGGGCATGGAGGGCAGGGCCTCCTTGATGACCTCGCGGCGCTCGTTGAGGATCGTGCGCACGCGGGTGTAGGTCGTGCCGGCAATGATAAAGTCACCTGGGCGCAGAGTCCCCCTCTGAACTAGGATGGTCGCGACGTTTCTGCGAGAAAACAAAGGACTGCTTTATAACTTATGAGCGACAAAACTTTACCCTCGGCCCTTCTCCGTCTTGGACTCGACCACGATTCCCTCGGCCATTCCGGTGGGATCGCCCTTGAGGTCCATGATCTCTGCCTGGGCCAGGATGGCCTCCTCCAGCGTGTCCAGATTCATCCGTTTCAGGGCCGAGACCTCGATGACCTGCACGTCACCGCCGTGTTCCTCCGAGGTCAGGCCGTAGCGCATCAGGTCGTCCAGGATGCGTGGCTAACAAGTTATCAACAACTATTTTTGTTTCACAATTGGACGTACGGGGTTGGTGAGCTCCTTGTCGCACTTGTTGACCGCGACGATGATCGGGGCCCTGGCGGCAAGGGCGTGGTTGATGGCCTCGATCGTCTGGGGCATGATGCCGTCGTCCTTGGCCACGACGAGAACGACAATGTCGGTGAGGTTGGCACCACGGGCGCGCATGTTGGAGAACGCGACGTGGCCGGGGGTGTCGAGGAAGGTGATGCGGTTGCCGCTGGGCAGGTCCACGAGGAAGGCACCGATGTGTTGCGTGATGCCGCCTGCTTCGCCCGCCGCAACGGACGTCTATCAATACTCCGTGTCAATAAAGAAAGAAAGAAAAATAATTGTTAAAAGAGAACTGACCGAACGGAGCGAGTCGAGGAGGGTTGTCTTGCCGTGATCGACGTGGCCCATGACGGTGACCACAGGGGGCCGGCTGCGCAGGTTGGGATCGCCCGCGACGGGAGGCGGACGGCGCACGAGATCCTTGGACAAGTTCTTGTAGACGACCTCGCAGTTGAACTGGGACATGAGCAACTCAATGTCCTCCTTTTCGAGCGGGGTCGTTCTGCCGGCCTTTAGGCCAATCTTCTTCGCCATTTCAGCGAGATCGCCTAAACGGAAAACATTTATTTTTTCAATTATTTAATTATTTTCTTTACCAGAGGAAATATTTGATTGGTGCGAAATATCCGACATCGTGATTTCCTCCTGGGCGACCGTGAACGTCCACGTCGTATCCTCCCACCATTTTTTGGCCATGGCCTTGGGCTCGACCGCTTGGATTATTCTGTTGCTTCCGCCATGGCTGTTGTCTCGATGGCCTTGGCCTTGGCCTTGGCCTTGTTGTTGGTGGCCCCATTGGCGATCTTGTCTGTATTGACCTTGGTTCTGGTGCTGGTGCTGTCCGTGGTTGTGCTGTCCGTGGTTGTGCTGGCCTTGGTTGTGCTGGCCTTGGTTGTGCTGGCCTTGTGCTCGCTGGCCTTGGTTGTGCTGGCCTTGGGCTCGCTGGCCTTGGTTTTGATGGCCTTGGTTTTGATGGCCTTGGTTCTGTCGGCGTTGGGTATCGCCGTTTTGACTCTGGTTTCCCTGCTGCTTCTGACCTTGCTGCTGGCCGGCCCCTTCCTGTTGACCTTCCCGTTGGGGTTTGCTCTTCTCTATTCTGACCTGCTGCTGCCCGGCCTGTTGCTGCTGCTGCTGAGCTCGCGGCGGTTGTTGAGCTTGCTGGAGAGGTTGCTCACGATCTTGGCCGTTCTGCTGGTTGTTCCTTCGCTGTTGCCGGTCTTGTTGCTGTCCCCCTTGCTGGTCTTGTTGCTGCCCTCGCTGCTGCCTTTGCTGCTGACCTTGCTGCCCTTGCCGCCCTTGCTGGTCATTTTGCTGCCGTTCACCTTGCTGTCTCCGTTGCTGTCGCTCGCCCTGTCGCTCGCCCGGTCGCTCGCCCGGTCGCTCGCCCTGTTGCTCGCCCTGGTGCCGCCCTGGCTGTCCTTGGTCATTTTGCGCCGCCTGCAAGCGCATCCGCTCCTCCTTTCGCTTCAGACCTGCACGAGACGCCTCGCGCTGCCTCTCCTTGTACTCCTCGGGGCTCAGCGTGCCACCTGGCGTGCCACCTGGCGTGCCTCCTGGCGTGCCACGAGGCGAGGGCGGGGATTGGGATTGCACAGACGCCGCTGCTGCCTCGCTGCTGAACCACCTGGGGCCCGTCAGCAGC
>Ga0302230_10002796_pt1 | contig 10137 bp, 14 predicted proteins | sample II_Palsa_N2_1_FD_193523 | JGI IMG/M metagenome (GOLD analysis project Ga0302230, IMG submission 193523) | Peat permafrost microbial communities from Stordalen Mire near Abisko, Sweden - II_Palsa_N2_1 | ecosystem: Environmental > Terrestrial > Soil > Palsa > Peat permafrost | place: Sweden...
GGCACATTTAACAAACAGTCTTTTTTTTTTTTTTGATTTTTTCGTCCCCTCCCCCCTCCCCCCAGGTCCCCTCGCATCAGTCATCGTTGAAGAGCCACGACTTGTTGGCCTTGCGCTTCTTGTCCTTGCGGTCGGCCTTCATCTTGTCCATCTCCTCGCGGGTGAGCTTCATCTGCGGCTTGGGCTTTGGGGGTCCCTTTTGCGCCTCCCACTTGTTCAGGTCAAAGTACTCGTTCAGTTGGCGGCTCGTGCGCACGGCCTCGTTCGCGTCCACGCCCATGTTGGCCTGCATGCGGTTGCTCCGCTTGTTGAACGTTGCCCGCACAAAGTACTCGGCAAACTGCTCGTTGGGCTGCTGCACCGTGCGGATCGTCACCTCGTCGCGCAGCTTGGGCACCTGTGTGTGGAGGAGGGGCTGGTCCATGTTGACGACAGAGGTGCCGGGCGCACCGTCGACGCCGGGCACAAAGATAACCTCTTGCTCGGCTTGCTTGCCCTCGCCGTCACCGTCTGTGTTGTCCTCCTGCGGGTGCAGGTAGCTGCCATAGTACCCGCTGTTGGCGTCATAGTCGACGGCGCCGGGCAGGACGGGGACCGTGGCCGACGCGGACGACGACGACGAGGCCGACGCGCTCGAGCTCGCCGCCGAACTCATGGCCCAGTACACAGCCGAGGACGCGGCGCTCGCGGCCGCCGTCGAGGCCTCGGCCGCCTTCTCGGGGTTGTTGTCGGGGTTGTAGGTCTGGTAGTACTGCACATAGTACTGCTGGTACCACTGGTTCATGAGCGCAGAGTACGTGTCGGGCAACGCGGTTGTCGCCACTGCCGCCGCTGCTGCCGCTGTCGTTGCGGACGCTGCTGCGGTCCCTTCTACTGGTGCTGCTGTTGCGTCTGCTGCTGCTGCTGCTGCTGCTGCTGCAGCCCCTGTGCCCTCTGTCTTGCGCTTCTTGGTGGTCTTTTTCTTCTTGCTGCTGTCGCCTCCTTCAACGGCTGGCTCGTCGCCTGCACCTGCTGGGGCCGCCGCCACCGCCGCCGCTGCCGCCGCCGCTGCCGCCGCCGCTGCCGCCGCCGCCTGCGCCTCCTTCTCGGCCTCCTCCTTTGCCTCTGCCGCCTTTGCCGCAATGTCGGCCGGAAGCTCGGGCAGATTGCCCTGCTTGAGCGAGTCGGGCTTTGTCCATGTCACCAGCCCCGTGTTGCCGTCCCAAAAGTAAAAGGCGAACTTGACCGGGTCCCAGCACGCCTTGAGTTGCTCGTCCACGTCCACGGCAAACGCGTTGGTCCAGTCGTACTCGACCGGCCCCTGCGCGCCCTCGTCCTCGTCGTCGTGCAGCTGCGGCTGCTGCTCAACGTCCGCGTCGTCGTAGCCACTGACTAGGGACGACATCCGCCTATTTTCGAAAAAGGGAAAGATGCTCCGGTTGACGGCTGCGTTCGCCTCGCGAGTGCTGCGTGCGGAGGCGGCCTCCTCTGCCGGCTTGGTTGCCGCCGCTGGCAAGCAGGTCACAGTGCCCTCGGCACCCATGGGAGTGTCGGTCGACGTTATTGTCCCCAAGGAGTCGGAGGTGCGTGTGCAAAAAACTAGGGCGAGTAAAATCATTGAGAGTGGTGGGGTAACAGACGTCCCTGTTCAAGACCCCCCTCGGACATATCAGCGGTCAACCCCCCAATCAGGCCGAGCGCCACGTGCACATTTATCAGCCCACGAAGAACGCCATGCAGTCGGGCACATACCAGACGCGCTACTGGTAAAATACATGTGCGTGTGTGCTGCGCCATGGCTCATTATTTCAATGCAGGAAGATCGCCTTTGACACCGAGGGACGCTGGGAGAACCCGACCATGGGCTGGGCCTCCTCGTACGTCGCTCTGCCCTGTTTTTTTTTTTTTTGTCTAACACGTTCTCGCTGTAGCGCTGACCCGCTCCAGGCCATCGACCTCACTCTCCGCTTCAAGTCAAAAGAAGCCGCTGTTGCCTTTGCCACCAACAACGGTAACGCGTTGTAAACGGCAAAGCACTCACGCGCCTGCATACACAATAGGTTGGAACTACACCGTCACTGAGCCCCAGCGCCGCAACGTCGCCATCAAGAGGATGTACGCCGACAACTTTAAGCACATCCCCGGCACCATCCGCTTCATCAAGACCAAGTAAGGCGCTGCACTTCACGTCTTTGTTTTGTTTCCTTACGGTAGTTAGTGATGCATCCACGATTTGGGAGGATATGAAAAAAAAAAAAAAAAAGAATAACCTTCTACAAGAAACGAGTTGGCGCGTTCACTCCTTGATTTGGATCTCGTGTGTGTACTTGAAAGAGCGACCACCCTTGCCCGACTGGTAGCTCTTGAGGAACTCGTCGAGGGAGGGCTCCTCAAAGCCGCCGACAAAGGGACGGAACACGTTTCGGCTAGGAGAGATGGCGAGGACGGAGGGGAACTAAGAAGTTGGGGAGGGGGCAAATTAGAAACAGGTCGGATTTTTTGGGGGGGATTTACCATATCCGAAACACCAAACGATTCGCGAAGCGCTTGCTGCTTAATGGCGTCGACCCACAAAAAGTTGATGGCCTGCTTGGAATCGTACGCCTTCTTCTTGAGGTTGCTGAGGACCTATGTTGAGGAAAAGAAAAGGAAAAAAATCAGGTCAAAACAAAGCTTTGCAATGACTACCTTGAGGTTTTCATTGTGGGCAGTGACGGTCTCTTCAAACTCGGGATCGACGTAGGCAAAGGTAATCACACAGGTGCCGCTCTTGCTGGTGCAGTGCTTTTCAAAATCGGCCTGGGTCTTGACCTGGGGAACGACGGGATCGACTGGGGCGATGATTAAAAAAAAAAAAAGAGTCAAAAAATGTTTTTCTTCTTGAAACACGTACAAGGCTCTGCCTTCTTGGCACTGCCAGAGGAACCCGACGATGATGACTTCTTGGGTGGTGCAGGAAGGGCGTAGGTATCGAGGTAGGCGATCAGGTCGTCGCTCTTGAGGGCCTGGACATAAATAATCGTTAAATACCTTACCATTTATTTTAAGTACGAGCATACGCCAGTGTAGACGATGGGCTCACTGCCCTCCTCTTTGGGGATGACGACGATGGTGGGGAACTTGTCGACGTTGTACTTTGAGACGATGGCGGCATCGGTCGCCTGGACCTCACCCAACAGCAGACGATCCTTGAACTCTGCCGAGAGAGCCTTGAAGAGTGGCGTGGTCGAGGTCTTGGACGTGAAGAGGATGACGTGCGCAAGCTTGCCGGCCTGGTTTATTACGTTAGCCATCCAAACTAGAAAGCGAGTTCAACCTCGGCGAGGAAGGCCTCGAGGGTCAAGGATTGCTTGCTCTCCTTGGTAGAGATCTTCTTCACAAACGAGGTCAGCTGAGAGGTGGCAAACTCGACGATGGCACGGGCCGTGCGCTCGCCCTGGTAGTCTGTTTGCTTTGAATGAGTGCTTGATCAGCGTGAGTGTCGGTACCGGTGGGCTTCTTCTCCTTCTTGTTGGGGGCCGGCTGGCTGGGGAAGACCTTGATGGTGGGGAAACCCTGGATACCGTACTGTCCGCAGAGCGGCTTGTTCTGTTCCGCGTCGCAGTCGACCGCACCGAGCTTGACAAGTCCCTTGAGGTTTGTTGCGGCCTTCTCGTAATCAGGCTTGAGACGCTGGCAGTGTCCACACCACGGGGCTGTGTATTTTTTGTTGTCAGTGAGCGTGCTCTGTCTCGTTGCATTTTTCATACCGTAGAACTCAACGATCCAGAGGTGCGCACTGTCAAGGACCTCGTCCTTGAAGTTGTCTGGTGTCTGAGTAGGATTGAGGCCAGCGTCAGCCACGCAAAAAAAAAAAAAATATTAAGAAACACCAAAGGAAAACGTACCAGGGTGACAACAGCGCTGTTCTTCTCGTAGAAGGCAGCGGCGGGGCTCGCGAGGACGACAGCAAGCGCAAGGGCAAGGGCAGCTGCACACGCGGCTTTCATCTCAGGCTGTGCTTTTTTCGGTTGGGTCACGAAACTTGCTGTCGCTTTTTGATTGGTGCAACGTGTGAGCGGGACACCAAAAACCAAAACAAGACAGTGGCGATGGGCCACACTGTTTCCTCCCGCTTGGCCCGGTGCAAACGATGCTGTTTGTCTCGCTGAGGTACTTGGCAGCCGCTGTCGCCGATGCGATCAAGCGACACGGAGACGGCCGCAAGCAAAATCAAGAGGAACAGCAGCGGCGGCGATGGCATCGAGCCATTGTGGTCTTGTGGCATTTGTGGGCGATGGTGACTGTCGTGGCCTCGCTCGCGACCCTGATCGTTGGTGTGCCCTCATCCTCTTTCTCGCTGTCATTCCTCTAACAATATTTTTTTTGTTGGCAGCCTTGGTCAACTTGCAAGAGCTCTCAGAGTCCGTCCTACCAGTGCTCATGACCGAGTACCCGATGTGGTGCGACAACCATGCTCTGTGCATTGACCCGTTCTACAACATGGTCTGGCAGATGGGCATGGGCAGTGTCACCAGCGCGTACGTTCGCACCCTCTTTTTTGCATTCATCTTTTCAGTGTGCAATAATATTTCGCTGCAGCCTGCTCAGCGTGATCATCATCGCACGCATGCTGCGGTGCCCGTGCTTTGGAAGCACCTATGCGATGCAGTTTTCTTCCATCTCACCCAGATCGTCGTTCAGTCACGCGTACTCGTCCCTCCTCCTCGAGAATCATCAGCACGATGAGGAGAAACTGACCACAAAAATGCCCGACCCAACTCCGCTGCCGACAAAGAGAAGATGGAAGGAGCCGATCCTGGACTGCTACCTCCTGCTCCACCAGGCATCGCTGGTCCTCGGCCAGGCAGGGATCCTCGGGCTGTACTCGTGTGGTCTTAACCTCATCGCCTGTGCTTTTCGGCTTGTTTTGATTGTTTTTTTTGCAAATTAGCGTGATTGTTGTAGCCCGGTCAGTTTGCCTCCACTTTGATGTCCGACACATGGACAAACTTCCCGGAAAAAAACAAACAAAAAAAAAAAACTCACACTTTCATTCAAAATGAATCGGTGCGGTTACATCCTCCTCGTCGCCCTGCTCGGCGCGATGTCTGTGCACGCGCAGTACGAGGCAGCGCTGCGCGAACTCGGAGAAGACGCGACGATGCATTCAGACGACGGGGGCACGTCATGGTTCGCGTCGTTGCAGCGAACATTCATCCCAAAGGTAAACACTGGACCGGGATCTGGACGTGTTCCTAAGATCGCCGCGTCGTTAGGCTGTGCCATCCGATGTCAAGTTCATCAAGTGTGCGTTCTGCAAGGAAATGGTCAAGGAGGTAGTCGCGAGGGCGGCAGAGGTGCGCCAAAAGACCAAGCCCCTGCGAGCCGACGAGGACGACTATGGCGCTGCCCTCGAGGACATCTGCGAACTTGGAAGTACGTGCATTTGCCCACTGTTTTCGCTACTTACCGGGCTTTGCTTCCGTGCAGTCATAGGCAAAGCGTCGTGGCTGCGAAAACTGGACATTGTGGACGAGGAGGACGGCACGCTTGGATTGAAGCGCTACGACGTCGAGGGAACATGCCGCAACAACTGCCACACGTGTGCGCTCACCTGCAAGAGGCACTTTAACGAGTACGATATCGAGCTCGCATCGCTCTTGTACGAGGGTGCCTCAGCCGCCAAGATCGAGAAGGCACTGTGCCACAGACTAACTGGCGGTACGTACATTTTTTTCTTTTCTTTTTTCATAAAGAGGCAACCCCCCCAAAAAATTATTGCAGCCTGCAAGGAACCGATCCCAAAGCCACCACCATCGCGCACCAAGGACGAAGCCTTCAAGCCTGTGGAGGAGTACGAAATCCAGATGGAGCAGGTACGTTTTTTTTTTTTTTTGGGCTATTGCTATTACTTATTTTATTTTTTTCCCGAAACAGCACATGAAGTATCTCGATTTCGCAGGCAAGAACGAGCGGCAGCGCACCGTGCCACCAACGACCAATACCGGGCCCACCGAAAAAAAAGGTCCGCAAATGACCCCGCAGACAGAGAACCCGCTCGTCAACGCGCTCATCCAGGACAAGGTGGAACGTTTCCAAAATCAGCCCAATGGCGAGCCGCACGAGCAAGCTCACGACGAGCTCTAGCCGGGCCCTCACAATTAAAGGCAAATAAAAATAAACATGTTGTTTTTGGAGAGGTGCGAGAGGCCTGTGTGCAGCTGCCGCAAGTGCCATCGATTTTTGTATTTTTATTTCTGAATCACGAAAATTAGTCGCGAAATTTAGAAAAAAAAAAACCGTTACACTCTGGGCGTGTGATATGGCAGAGGTGTGGCGTCGGTCTGTGCGGGAAACGGCCGAGTGCGCCCGTCGTCTCGTTGACGAGAGAAAGGTACAGCGCACCAGGGAACGCGCACTGCGTCAAAGTAAACACTGCTCCACACGAAAACAGGTGGACGAGGCAACGGCAAAACTGGGGGAGCTGCACGCCCTGTTGTGCAACAACAGCAACAAGGAGAACAAGACGACTGTGGGCAAGACGACGGCGCTGCTGGTCCCGCTGGGCGTGTCCAACAGCCAGAACGCACGCTTCGTGGCCGAGGTCGTGCTCAACATGTACCTGTGCACGATCAAGCTGTGGAACGCCAACACGGCCGAGGTGGACGCTGCTGCCCAGGTGACCTTCCGTTACAAACCGACACACGAAGCCAATGCTAACACGCACACACTAGAACATTGCCGCACTGTTTGCCACGGAGGCGCTCAAGGGATCGGTCGTGCACTGGCTCACACTGCTGCACAGTGTGGACGCGACCAAGGCTGTGTCCCAGGCGGAGCTCTTTGCAGGCTACATTGGGCGCACGCTCTTCAACAGCACACGTACGCCCTCCCCAATATCGAGAAAGACGGACTGCTAAACGTACTGGCACCCTTTCGTAGGAGTGCAGCAGGGCGCAATGCCGTCGGCCTTGGGGCCGCCCCTAGAATCGCTGGTGCGGTTCCTCCTTCATCTGGCAAAGGAGGGCAAGGACCAGGAGGGGCTGTTGCGAACCGTGGCACTGTGCCGGCAGCAGCAGCTCGCACTGGCGCTGGATGCAGTGGGCGATGCAACGGTCTCTGCGCTGCAGCAAGCGCAAGCCAGTCTGGTGGCGTGGCGGCAGGCCCGTGGAGGCGACAAGGCGCTGGCAACGTCAATGTTGCTCGTGTTTACAGCAGTCAGGTCCATGTTGAGGAAGGTCGGCAACCTCGGCGCACGGCTGGCCGCACTCGGCGCATCACTAAGAGCGGCCCTGATCGAGTATGCTGTGGCAATGTACACTGTCGTCGACGAGGATCCTGCCAGCACAACGGCCGAGTCCACCTCAAGTACGCCATGCCCCGCAATGAAAACTGACTCAAACACACACACACACACACACAAAACAGTGCTCGTTGACGCTCAGTTTGAGTGCTTTAGCATTGTCGTCAAACTGCAAACGTTTGCCTCCTCCTCACCACCCTCAAGCAGCGTCTCTGTCGTGGTAGTGTTGATTATGGTCGTCCTAGTATGCAATGCCGACTCTTTTTAATTAGGCCAAACTCGCCAACTTTCTGGGCGGACCGAAACCTGTCACAAAGGAAATTGTTCAACTAGCTGGAAGGTATGTTTTCAAAGGGGCTGTTGTTTTTAATTGAAATTTACTTTCTAGCGCAATGACCAACCTGTGCATCCAGCTGTTGAGAGGGGCACAGTTTTCGGACGCTCTTGAGATTGTGGATCTGGCGATGAAGCTCCCACTGGACAATCCGGCAACAAGTCTTACGTTGAGCATGGTTTGGCTCGATTGTCGTGAAAAGACAGACCAAATAAACGTACGCCCAACACTTTTTAGTTGAGAAGAAATAAAACTCTTTTTTCCTTGTCCAGATTCAGGTCCTGCAAAAGTTTGCCTCAGTGTTGAGCGGTGCGCCCCACCAGCTTTCTGCTCAGGTCGCCCAGGCTTTCCGCAAACTGGGTGTTCATGTGTGCAAACTGGCCGGAACCTCTGATCCCACCCCGTTGGCCGCAAAACTCTTTGTCAGCACAGCAGAAACCAGCTCTTTGCTCCGGTTCGATGCCATTGCAAAGAAACTCTCTAAATTTTGGATTTCAGGTTGTTGGCTGAGATCGCAAACCTGCAGCCCAAACATTCAAAGGAGGTCATTGCAAGCGCTGTCAAGATGTACTCGGCCGTTGTTGACCCGACAGTGGCTCTGCCGTTTGTTTCTGCACTGGTCGTGGCACGATCGAGGACCATGACCGTTTTGGCATCGCGTCTGCTGAACCACGGAGACAACGATCAGGCAATCGTCAACGCCTGGGCCCACGTCGAAGCCGCTAAAATCGACGCCGTCCTGGAAAGGGCCGTTATTGACGACGTCACCCTGTGCATCGCAGCTTACGCAGACCTGCTCGGATGTGCCCAGAAGCACATGCTCCAGGCGCAATTTCTCCAGTGCGCCCTCCGCCTCCTTCAAAAGCTGAACGCCAGTCCAGGTAGTGGTATATTTATGTATTCACTTGTTGATACTGCGCAACTGTTGTACTTAGACGACGTTGGCATCCTTCGATCCAAGCTGGATGCGGACGCGCCTGTGCTTAACGTTGCCCCTGATGCCTCTGTCCTTGCAAAGCACTATGTCACCGACAAGGCCGTCCACATTTTGAAGCTGCGCACGCAGATCAATGCCGAGTTTTCCAACGGCCACTACCACGCCGCGCTGACCCTGATCCAGGAAAGCCTGGGGCTTGTGAACGGGATGTTTTCGTCGCCAGACGTCCGATCCCTGTCCAACTCGAGTGGATGGCACATTTTCCAGGTATTTGAAAATGCCACCAAGTAGTATGTTCGTAATTTGCGAGTATCCAACAGCTCGCCGTGGACACACTCAAGCTGGCAGCAGAGATCTACTATGTCTTTGGCGACGCCTACACGAGCGGATCGTACCTACAGCTTGGACTGGAAGTGGCACAGCGCGTCGATGCCCCCGCAATGCTTTTTGACTTTGCGGTTCGTTTGCGGCACATCCACAAGATCACGGGCAGCGCCGAGATCAAGGCCGTGACGGAGGCGTTGGCCAACTGGCGCGAGTCCTCCTCGTCCTCGGACGTTCGAAGTGTCGCCCAGCTGGCGCTGATCGAGGGCGACAACGCGCTCAGCATGGCTGCAACTCTGGTGGGACCCCCCGCTAACGAGCAGTTTGAAAAGGCACTCGAGGCATTTTCCTTTGGCCTGAGCACCCTCACTTTGTCGAGCAACGAGGGAGGCGGTCTCTTTTTTCAGCTCTCTACCAAGCAAGGTATATAAACTCGAGAGCTCTTTTTTTTAAATAAAAAAAATTTAATTGTATATTCCAATCACTAGCACTGGCTCAAACCTACCTTGGAAATGGCGACGCGCTGAGCAAGTTTGCGTCACCGGCGGCACAGCAACAGCTGCAGACCAATCCGGAGGGGCATTTGGCTGTGCTAGAGGCCCGGATGCTTCGATTGGACGCGGGCGGCCTCAGTGCGAGTGCGCGGGAGAAAGAGGTCGTGGAGATCGCATCGACTGTGTGGTCTGTCTGGTCGACCTCGCAGGCTGCACTCTCGTTCAAGGCGGTGCGCAAGATCGGCTGGATGTTTACGATCCTTTTGGGCTTGCTGCAAGACGGACCGAATGCTGGGGCCAAGCGCAGGAGTGAGAAGACCAAGCTCGCCACCGCCAAGCTACTGGCCGCATCCCAGGGTAAACAGATCATTTAAATCGTGCACTAACGATCTCGATTAGGTCTTTCCTTTGGCGTGACCCTCCGTCGGCAGATGAGCACGCTAATGCAGTCACGAGACGATGGCGACGAGGTCGATAACAGACTCACGTCCCTGTACGAGCACGATCTTCCTGCGGCCGTTGCCTTGCCGTGGAAGTCAAGTTCGCGGACGGTGAACGAAGATGACTGTGGCGCTCTCCTTCTATCCGAGCAAGTCTCTGAGCTTCTCCCTGTTGGATGGCGCGCCGTCGTCGTCCGTCTCGCACCGTCGCAGCATGAGATGATGTTTACCATCCTGAAAAAAGGGGTTGCCCCACAGATGCATCAAAAGAGCACCGACTCGATTGTCTCGTTCCTCGACACGTTCAAAACTATCCTGGTATTTTTTTTTTTATTTTTTTTAAT
>Ga0302230_10002798_pt1 | contig 10131 bp, 16 predicted proteins | sample II_Palsa_N2_1_FD_193523 | JGI IMG/M metagenome (GOLD analysis project Ga0302230, IMG submission 193523) | Peat permafrost microbial communities from Stordalen Mire near Abisko, Sweden - II_Palsa_N2_1 | ecosystem: Environmental > Terrestrial > Soil > Palsa > Peat permafrost | place: Sweden...
GATTCCTTCTTATTATTCAACGGCCGTCCTGATGCAGTTGTAAATGGCGTGCAGCCAAGCAATCCCGCGACAAGTTTGTCGGTGTCAGCAACGAGGACAACCGCAGCCAGAGTAAGAGTGATTAAAACATTTGTACGCGTACTAAACCTCCTATCAGGCTCGTACGGCGGCCGCGGCGGCTTTGACGACGAGTTTGACAACCCCAATGACTTTGGCAGCAGCAAGCCCCCCACTCGGTACGATTGCACAATTGCGTTCTTCACTCCAATTTCTTTTTTTTTTTTGTCAGCACGACGTCGGCCTCGTCCAAGCAGTCTGCCGAGTCCGGATTCCCTTCGCTGGGCCAGCCGCCCACCAAGAGCAAGACCTCCGGTGGCCATGGCAGCAGCAACATCAACAACAGCGACTTTGGCGACTTCCCCGCCCCCACGCCCAAGTTCCAGGTTGTCATGTCCAGTGGCTCGACCGCGACCACCTCCAGCAAGCCTGCTCCTGTCCCCGTGTCGTCTGGAGGCTTTGACGATTTCACTTCGTTCTCTGCCACCCCTGCTGCGCCCGCCAACAACGGCTTTGATAACTTTGACCCGTTCGGTTCCACTGCCGCTCCTGCTGCCCCCGCATCCAGCGGCTTTGCGTCATTTGCCCCTGCCAACACCGGCTTCAACGCGTTCCCTGCCGCGACTCCCACTTCGGCCGCTAGCTTCAACGCCTTTGGGTACGGCGCTGTACTGTCATCCAATACTTGCTGACTTTTTTTTCTACATGTCCAGTGGCTTTGCCCCCGCTCCCAAGCCTGCTGCCAACAACGCCTCGTTTGATCCCTTTGGTGACATCCCCGCGAACGAAGCCGGCCCCGTCCTCTTGCCCGACTCGGCCAACGGCAGCGCCAAGCAGACGGCCGCTGTGAACGACAAGCTCAACAGCTGGGCCGGCGCTGGCCTCGTCGATCTCGATAACCTCAAGAAGCCTGCCGGTGCTGCCCAAAAGGTTGTCGAGCACAAGCCCATGAAGCCCGGCATGCCCCTCAACTCTGCCTCCACGATCCCCCCACTGGGTGCCACCGCCCCAGGTTTTGGCGCTCCTCAGGGCTTCGGCGCTCCTCAGGGCTTTGGCGCTCCTCAGGGCTTTGGCGCTCCTCAGGGCTACGGCGCCCCTCAAGGCTACGGCGCCCCTCAAGGCTTTGGCGCACCACAGGGCTTCGGGGCCCCCCAACAACAAAACTTTGGCGCACCGCAGGGCTTTGCCCCTCAGCCAGGCTTCAACACCGGCTTCACTGGTCTCAACAGCCAACCCATCACCGGTGGACAGTCGCTCAGTGGCGGCAAGGCCACCATCATCAGCAGCACATCAGCAAAACGTATGTTTTCGCATCCGAGAAAAGTTGATTTAAGAAAGTGTCATCGTTTTTTTCATTCAGAATCAGGCGGAGGCTTCCCTGCGTCAAGCAAGTCGGCTGCCAACAGCAACCCTAACGGATGGAGCTTTTAGACAGGCACCGAGTATTTTTTTTTTCTTCTTCTTTATTTTCCGTCTCCTTTATTTTTTTTTTATTTTTGTCTAAATGCCAAAATTTTCTTCCACACTTGGCAGGTAGAGGGTCTTTTCGATTTTATAACTAGAGTCCTATATGCAAATAATACACTTATTTCTCAAATTGACGATTGGGCAGGGGCCGCCGCATTTTGGGGGGCGTTGCGTCGTCCTTGGTATCCCTTGTATCCTTGCGGCCGCCGACCGTTTCCACTGGCATGGTAACTGTTTCGCTTGAAGGGGCGGTGACTGCCGAAACTCTGGCGATCTTGTTGATCACCGTGGACAATCTTGAGCTGAGGTGTGAAATGCCCATACGAGCGAGAGTTGGATCGCACGTGCCAGTGTGCATGCAAAGCGTCCTCCATCATCGCCGCCAGTTTCTTTTGGTACGCCATGACCTGATCGGCTTGAGAAAAGCCATTGAGACGGAGTCTATCGTTATGACATAAATAGAATACTTGCTACGTGAAATAAAAATGTACCCCAGCCATGTGTACACCTCCGCCACGTTGTGCTTGCTTTGAACGACCTCAAGATCAATATCGCTGAGGATGGGCTGTAGGTTCTCCTCGAGCAATGGGAAAGTAACCTCCTGCTTCTTGTGGAAGCACTCGGCAAACTGAATCAACTTCATTTGAGAGGAGCAGTCCAACGGGATCACTTACGTGGACAAAATTCTTGCGAGCAAACTCGTTGTTGACCTGGACCGGGGCCGTACAAAACTGGTAGCGCTGCTCCAGAGTCAGATCCTTGAACTGGTGCAGCTCGTCCGCCAAAGTTTTGAAATCCTCATAGTTGCACATAAAGTAGTTGCCATCGAGCTGGGCGAGCGAGGCCATAAAGTCCTACATTGACAAGAGTACTGAGAACATGGAACTGTTCGAGTGCTGGCTATTACCATGATGGCAGAGAGCTTCATCCCCGGGTAGACGCGCGCAAAGATCTCCATGTGCTTCAAATGCGGCATGAGACCTGCCTTCTCGGTTGGCTTCACCGCGGCGTCCATGGCCGCATGAAGCAGGGGCATATCGGCGGGATCGAAGCACGTCACTTCACCGATTTCGAAGCGGGTCCCTGAACGACCAGCGCGACCAGCGATCTTTTTGTCGTCGTCGTTGTTGAAATGTGAAAACGAAATTTTTTTTAAAAAAAAAATGTACCTGCTTGATTTCAGACGCGCTGAGATGGCGCTTCTGCTTGCCGTCAAACTTTTTGAGAGTGGTAAAGATGATTCGCTTGATGTTCCTGTCCAACACACACGGGCACACAGGATTACATTTATTATACCGCAAGATAGGATAGAGTCTAGTTACAAGTTGAGACCCATTCCGATTGCATCTGAGGCCACGAGGATGTTGCTGCCGCTGGTCGGATCGTTGAACATGCGCGCCTGCTGCGCACGGACTTCGGGGGGCAGGCGGCCATAGACGATGCTGGACTTCTTCTTGGTGGCCGCCTCGACCATGGCCTTGTAGCGGAAGAGGTCTTTGCGAGTGAACGCAACAATGCAGTCACCTAACACAGCTGTTAATTTAAATAAGATTGTGTCCTGAGACCATACCTTCACTGATCTTGTGGAGACTCAGGTTGAGTGGCCTGGAGACCGTGAGTGGTGTGCGACGAATGTAGGTTCGGTCTTCAAAGTCGTCTCCTGTGACTTCACACAAGCGCTTCACCAGATCGCGCGCAGAGGGATCTCCGCACACGTGGATTTCTCCAGCGCAGAGACCCAGCAGAGCATACGACCACGCCCAACCTCGATCCGAGTCTCCGATGAGCTGAGGTTGAAAAAACCATTATTTTATTCACAAGAAAATAAATAAATAAATAAATAAAATTATTACCTGGACCTCGTCGATGACGGCAACCTCGTAGCGGACATTCTGGTCGAGAGAGCTCAGAGACATTTCGATCGTGCACGCAAGGTGCGACGCGCCTGGGACCTCGCGAACCTCCTGTCCCGTGAGCAGGTTGCAAGGTGTGCCTTGTGCAGTCAACTTTTCCGAGATCTCCAATGCCAGCAGACGGAGCGGGGAACAGTAGATTCCAGTGCCAGCACGGGACAGAGACCGGAGGGCCTCGAACGTCTTGCCGCTGTTGGTTGGGCCCATGTGGTAGATGATTTTTCGCTTGCAACAAGGGGTTTAATTTTTTACGTTCTTGCGACCCACCGTTGCCGTACCTTCATCACACGAGCAACCGGGAACCACGTGTGAGGCAGACGGAAGTCGGTGTGCTCCTTGAGCAAGTTGTGGTTGAAGATCTGCTCTCGGTAGGCCTCGCTGACGTACTTTTCGTACAGTTCCTGCAGCGGTGCACTCACACTCTGGTCCTGCTTGAACAACTCGATCGCGTGCAAAAACGGCCCGGGGTTCTGGCGCGCGTGCTTGACAAACGTCTTGTGCGTCTCTTGGAAGATCGTGCTGGGCACGCCGACCTCGTCGGCAAGGGCAATGCACTCTGGATTGTTGCGAAACTGGTTCAGCATTTCCTTGAGCAAACCTTATTTTTTATATAATAGGCATGTTTTAAAGTACAGTCAGGATGGAGGAAGAATAAGTGTACCACTTTGTTCGGCCGTGAGCGCAACGACGGCCTTTGATGCGTCGGCCAATGGTGCTTCGATCTGGACGTCTCGGATCTAGAAATTGAATGGCATTATAATACTAATAGACATATATTTTTTTTAACAAGCATTCGCACCCTGTCAAACTCCTTGAAGAGCTCAAAGTACTCGTCGTGAACGTCCGCGCCGGCAAATGCTTTGCGGCAAATGTCGTTATATTTCGTATCTACCTCTGGGTTGAGGGCGGCCGCGGCCACCTTGATGTTGTGGAGGGTCTTAAAGCTGGTAATATTGTTGTCTGCACACCACTGCTTTGCCTTTGGGTTGTAGATGAGTCGAGTATTGAGGTGGATCGGCATGTCTTTTTGGTACTTTAGTGGAAAAATAAATTTTATAATATTTTCAATACGAGTGGCGATAAAGTCCTCCTGTCTCCGGGAACGGACGTAATCTGCTAGTCCCTTGGCGGGGGTGAGCGTCGGGTTGTCGTGGACAAACTGTCTCAACATTGTCTCCAGAAACGCGGATCGGTCTGTAGTTTTTTTTCACAAGATCAACCATACAGACAGAGAAACCGACGACACGTACCCGTCTCGTGCGTGTAGTAGAACGCCTTTGCATACACCTCGAACGGGAAGAACAGCGAGTTGCTCTGGAACGCGGAGAGGGCAATCGTGATATCGCCCGCGTCATTGGTCATCTTCAACTGCTTCTGCAAGAAATCGCGCGCCTTGGGCGATCGCGCGTATTCACGCACTCGCAGCGCATACATCGGCCACGCTGTGTACGAAACACGTCAGGATACCGTGCAAGGCAGTGCAGAAGAAGAAAAGAAGAAAAAAAAGAGTACCGCGTTGGTAGACGTCCTCCTGTTTTAACGAGTTAATGGACAAGCGGGGTCCTCCAAGTAAAAAACGTACGTCGTGCTTGATGTTGAGCATGGACTGTGCTGCGCGCACCCTCTCCTCGTCCACCGCCACTTCCTCCTTCTCTTGCTCTACTTGAAGCGGCGGCGCTGTGCTCGTCGACATGCCACGCAAACCCGGCAAGACACGTGGGTCAAACGGCACGAGACGCTGCCTCACGGCCGCCGTGGCCACACCGCTGCCACGAAGACGAAGGGCCGAACCTGCCGTGCCCAGGCTGCCAGGACCACCGCTGAGGCCGCTGCCCATTGCCGCCGCCGCACGCGCACCGGCCCGTCGCAGGAAGGCGGCCATGTGGATGGGTGGCAAGAAACTCGTCATCATTATTTTATTGTTTTATCGTGAGCGCAGTTGGACGTGGGTTTGGTTTGCGATTGTGCGCGTGGTACCGATTACTCACCCTGCCCGTTGCGATGAGTTGGCCCTTGTACAGGCTGGCCAAAACAATGCGCAAAAAGAAAAATAAATAAGAACCAAAAAGGAAATTTTAGCCAAATTGGTCGGAAAGTCGGAATTTACATTGTCAAGCAAAAGCAACCTCTCCCCCCCTCCAAATGCTGGCACCAGGTAGCACTACGTCAGCGGCACCAGAGGTACCAGCAACAGAACTGCCTGGGCCAAAGCCGGCGCCCCGTCACGGTCCGGCGGCTCGACGTTTTAGTCTTGCCCAACTTCGACCAAACAACAACAATGGCGTGGCAACAGCCGGCGTTACAGATGCGTCGACTCTGAGTCCTCCTATTCCTACGACCCGGCGTGTCACTGCGGCACCACTCGCCATGGCCATTCCCAGCCGCCCTGCTCTGCCGCCAGCAAGTCTCCCCAGTGCGTCTGGTATGCCATCGTCGTCGCCACAACAATTGGCGGCGCCCGAAACTGAAAAAGGTGAACATTTCTTTATTGGGAAAAGGCCGCTCGTATCTTTCATAGGTCCTAATTATACTCCTTTTTTTTGTCACCCTTTTGTAGAACAACTCGCCTCGGGAACAAGGTTTCAGCCAGACCTCTTTGGGAAAATTCCCTCGCAGGACAACAGGCAGCAGCCTGCACTTCTTCAACTTGCCGTTGCCAACAACCGCAAAACCGCCCTTGACCAGGGAGGCCGATTGATGACGCCACCTCCATCGTACTCCACGTCATTTTCGTCCGCGTCCCCTGGTCCGTTACTGCCGCCTGAGCTCCTGGCGACGGCATCGCGCCCCCCGGCGTTCGAGTCTGCTCCGCCATCATCATCGCCATCGCGTCCCCCATCGCCCAGCAAGCCACATTATGCGCTCCAAAAGAAACAACCTCTCGACCTTACAACGCGTCTCTCGCGCATTCCATTCACGCTCCTCGTCTTTTTCCTCTTGTTTTTCATCTTCCAGCTCAACCAGCTTGCTCAAACGGTATTTATTTATTTATTTATTTATTTGATGTTGATATTTTTTTGAAGGTGACCAACGATGCTGCTGTTCTCAAGTCGATGATTAACGAGACCTGCCAATCAATCGAGGTCGGTGCCAGCACGATCGCCTCCATTCCGTATCGTTTTTTAAGAAAAATTTTATTTTATTTCCATTTTTTATTTTTGGCAGAACGTACACCGTCGAGGGTGCCAACTCTGCCATTGCCTCTGTCGTCAACAATGCGATCGACGACGGCTTCACGGCTGCGATAGAGGGCAGTCAGCTGCTGATCGACCTGTTGACGTACCTGCTCGAGTTCCGTCTGCGTCGGTGGCTCTGCTTTGCGGACGAGGGCGTGGCCGTGTTCACCGAGCTGGCCAACATTGTCGCCAGCGAGACTCAGCAATCGATCAATCAGGAGCTCGCCAGCTACCAGTCCCAGCTAGCCCAGCTCGAGAACCAGCTCGACAGCGAGCTCAGCCTGGCCTCTCAGCAGCTCAACACGGCCATCGACGCGCTCGACTTTTTCGGCGACACGATCCCACACATCCCCACCGCGCCCGCCTTTCCCTCTGTGCCAGTCATGAACGTGCCCACGCCCCAGGTCCTTGTGGTCGAGTCGCCGTCGACCTTGTATGTTTTCATCCACCATTGTGATCACTGACTGTACCGGGAACGCAGTGTGGCCTCGTTGCTGTACCAGTACGTCATCTCCGGGCTGCTCGACACGTACCTCTTCCAGAGCCTGATCGAGGCCAACGCGACCAGGTCCGAGCACTACCTGGGCCCGAGCACGCTGCCCGTGCCCGCGCTGATTGACCTCACCTTTTGCAACTCGGTCGACTACTCGCCCATCGACCAGGCGGCCGACGGTCTCGTCACGGGCGTGTATATTGCCATCGCCATGTCGGCGGTGGTGATCGCCGTCGCGGTCGTGAGGGACCTCGTGGGAGAGGTCCGCGAGCACCACTGGGAGGGGGAGGCCGCAAAGGCCAACAACAACAACGTCGACCTGTTTGCATCCCAGACGGTGGCCCGTCTGCGCAGGGCCTTGCGGTACTTTCGCCTGTACGTCTCTCACCCGCCTGCGCTCTACTGCATCGCCCTGTGCATCGTCGGCATCGTCACGTTCAATCTGCTCATTTTCGGTGCGCGCAGGGCCCAGAGCGACTACGAGAGCGTGGCGACGCAGGCGTCGTACGCTTGGGCCGCCACCGTGGCCTCGCAGTACAACGCGCAGGTTAACGCCACCGTGGACACGTACGTGCGGGACGTCAACAATGTCGTCAGCAACCTGCAGGACTCGATCAACGGCGAGCTGGCGCAGGCCATGCAGTTTGTGCAGAGCGTGGACACCGCTGCCAGCTTTGTCGCCAGCGACATCCAGCAGCTGGTTGCGATCGTGACCGATAACGTGGACCCGCTCATCATCACCACGGTCGAGGACCTGATCTCGTGCCTGCTCGGCCTCGACAATCTGCCGCTGGATCGCATCGCCAACCTGACTCTGCCCCTCCTGTCGATCACCTTTCCGCGCGCCTCCACCGATCTCCTCCAGGTGAACGCGAGCCTGATCGCGAGCCACGTCCAGATGCTGGCCCTGTCGGTTGATCCGCTCTTTGCAAGCTTTGAGAGCCAGTGCCAGTCGACCCTCCAGTTCTACTATTTGCTGCTCTGCGTTTGTCTGCTCTTCCTCCTCGTGGGCTTGGGCGCGTCCATCGCCGTCTTCACAGGGCACGTCGAGTTCCAGCCCGAGGCCGTCGATTCGGTCCCAGTTCCTTCCTTGCCAGAGTCGCCCACGCGGTCGGCTGCCCCGCCTTCGCAGGCTCTGGCCCGTAAGCGATCGGCCCGCGTCGGCCCCTCGCATCACCACCACCACCACCACCTTTTCCGCTCCTCAAAGACCGTAGCCGAGTGGATGGCCGAGCCGGCTCGTCCCCTGCCTGTGCCCCCGTCGCCATCAGCGGCGAGCTTTAACGGTGACGGCATGCCCATGAAATCGCCCCGATCCCTCGGTGCAGGCGGCTCCTCGTTCGCTTCCACGGCTGAACTGCGCAGGCGCACGTCGACCGTCATCCCAATCCCTCCCGAGCTGCTGTCGTCGGTTCCGTCGTCGCTGAATGACCCGGATGCCGCCTCCTCCTCCTCCTCATCGGCCTCGTCGACGCTAGAACACAGCCTTTATCTGCAACAGCAGCAGCATCTGCCCCTCCAGCACAAGCGCAACAAATCTCTGTCGATCAAACTGACATGATACAGGCAACAGCTTCTGCACTTGTATTACTGTGTGCCTTACACGTTCATGGTGCATCTTACGGGCGCTCACTCACTTGCTCTCGAGGGCCTCGCGGATGTGCTTGTTCACGAGATCGCTGTTCTCGTGAAGGATCCAGTGCGAGTAGTCGGGCTCGTAGATCAGCTTGAGGTTTTGAAAGTACGACTTGAAGCTCTCGGGAACGTGCATGCTCAGGGCCGTGTCCTTCTCGCCCTTTAAACACACCGCCAATTTAGTTTTTATTATTATTTATAAAAATTACCCAGATCAGCACAGTCGGGACCTTGACAATCGCATCGGCCTTGGTCTTTGGCGGCTTGCCGTAGGTCATCGAGTAGCGGTAGTAGTTGAGCATGCCCGTGGCCGCACCGGGCTTGAGCAGGGCGTACTTGTAGTACTCGAGCTGCTCGGCGTTCATGCTTCCACCGATGATGAGCTTGAGAACATTGCCATCGCTGTTCCACAGGAATGTCTCGGCGATGATGGGCAGCTGGAAGAGGAAGACATACCACGACTGTTGACATTGACACGCAATAGTTAATGATCTTGTCAGAATGCACAGGGCACACCTTGCGCAGCTGCTCAAACTTTGTTGCCAAAACATCGGCAAAGGCAGGAGTGTAGGTCGTGTTGAGGAGGATGAGCTTCTCAATGTACTCGGGGTGCTTGCAGGCAAAGGACGACGCAACGATGCCTCCCCAGTCGTGCGCGACGACAAACGCCTTCTTGCTGCTGCCGCTAAACTTGAGGATGACCTGGCGCACATCCTCATTGAGCGTCTCGGTGGCGTAGCTCTTGACGTCCTGCGGCTTGTCCGAGTCGTTGTAGCCGCGCATGTCGAACGCGACGACGTGGTACTGCGCGTTGAACGCGGGGATCTGGGCGTTCCACATGTACCAGAACTCGGGGAAGCCGTGGATGAACAGGAGCAGCGGGTTGGACGGACTGCCACTCTCGACGTAGTGCAGCTTGACGCCGCCCTGCGACTCAAACGTGCCGTGCGTGCCCCACTTGGGATCGTCCAGCTTTGCCCTGACTATTCACACATGCGTTGTTGTCGTTGTTGTTGTTTGTGAGAATTATCAGATACGGTGAGAGCGATCCTTCTGCTTGAGAAAGGCGATCGGGTTGAGTACAAAGCGCAGGGCCAGCAGCGGCGCGGCCACCGAACCGATCGCAATTGCAAGCACAAGGCGCAGCAGCGGCAGCAACTTTTGGATCAGCTTCTTTGCGTTTGGCATTCGTCTTTTTTTTTTTTATAAAATGAACCTCCCACATTGAAAAAAAAACACACAATCCAAGGGTCCGCATGGATCCGGCCAAAGTCGTGTCAACAGTCAGCTACAAGTACCTCGACAATAAGCCTTTCCGAGCTATACATACAATGTATCCACAAGCTATCCGCGATTTGGTACTTTTTTTTTTTATTTAGCCTTCGCGCCA
>Ga0302230_10002799_pt1 | contig 10129 bp, 5 predicted proteins | sample II_Palsa_N2_1_FD_193523 | JGI IMG/M metagenome (GOLD analysis project Ga0302230, IMG submission 193523) | Peat permafrost microbial communities from Stordalen Mire near Abisko, Sweden - II_Palsa_N2_1 | ecosystem: Environmental > Terrestrial > Soil > Palsa > Peat permafrost | place: Sweden...
GACGCTGCGACCGATGCGCTATCCGGCGTTCTACGAGATGTATCGCAATGCGATCAAGAACACCTGGACGGTCGAGGAAGTAGATTTCTCGATGGACACCTCCGATCTGCGCACGAAAATGTCGCCAGCCGATCGCCATCTGATCCAGCGGCTGGTGGCTTTTTTCGCCACCGGCGACACCATCGTCTCGAACAACCTGGTGCTGAATCTCTACCAGCACATCAATGCGCCCGAAGCGCGCATGTACCTGTCGCGCCAGCTGTACGAAGAATCACTGCATGTGCAGTTCTACCTCACCCTGCTCGACACCTATATCCCCGATCCGGCCGAACGCAACGCCGCGTTCGCGGCGATCGAAACGATTCCCTCGATCCGCCAGAAAGGCGAGTTCTGCTTCAAGTGGATCGATTCGATCCAGCACCTGCAACGGCTGGAAACGCGCGAACACCGCCGGCAGTTTCTGCTCAACCTGATCTGCTTTGCTGCCTGCATCGAAGGCCTGTTCTTCTACGCCGCCTTTGCCTACGTCTACTACCTGCGCTCACGCGGTCTGCTGCACGGTCTGGCGGCGGGCACCAACTGGGTGTTCCGCGACGAGAGCGGCCACATGGCATTCGCCTTCGACGTGGTGCGCACGGTGCGCGACGAGGAACCGGAGTTGTTCGACGACGCGATGCGTGCACAAGTCGAGGAGATGATGGAGGACGCCATCGCCTGCGAAACACAGTTCGCCGAGGACGTGCTGTCCGGCGGTGTGGTCGGCCTCTCGGCCAAAGAGATGCGCCAGTACCTCGAATACTGCGCCGACCAACGCTTCGCCCAGCTCGACATGCCGAAAAAATACGGCGCCAAGAACCCGTTCGACTTCATGGACCTGCAGGACGTGCAGGAAGTCACCAACTTCTTCGAACGCCGCGTCTCCGCCTATCAGGTCGGCGTGCAGGGCGAGGTATCGTTCGACATGGCGTTCTGATCCAGAGCGGCAGTGATCCCGATGGATCGAGGCAACACCATCCATCGGCCTATTGACTACACGTGTCGCCATGGCGTAGCTTGACTACACCTGTAGTCAATCGGTGCCGCAACCATGTCAAAGCCATCCATCGGCGATCAGGAGCTTTCGCTCCTGCATTACCTCGCCGAAAGCAAGAATTCCTCTGTTGGCGAAGTCGCCACAGGATATGGCGAGCCCCGCGGACTGGCGCGCTCTACGGTGCTGACCATGATGGAGCGGCTGCGCAGCAAGGGTTACCTGCGCCGCAAGCAGGTGCAGGGCATGTTCCGCTACAGCGCCTCGACCGGACCGGCCGAAGCGATGCGCACGGCCGTGGGCAGTTTCGTGGAGAAGACACTGAGCGGTTCGGTATCACCGTTCGTGGCCTGGATGTCCGAACGCGGCGAGGTCAGCGATGACGAGCTCGCCGAACTGAAGGCTCTGGTGAATCAGCTGCAATCCCGGCGCAAGGAGTCGTGACATGGGTACTTTCCATGCATTCGCCGATACCTTGTTCAGCCGTCTTGTCTGGACCTCCGCGCAAGCAGTCCTGCTGGTCGGTGCCGTGTGGCTGGTGGGGAAGCTCATTCCAAAACTGCCGTCCACGACACGCAGCATGCTGTGGTGGTTATTGGGCGTGCAGCTGATCCTCGGGCTTGCCATCGCGGCGCCAGTGAAGTTGCCCTTGCTGCCGGCGGCACCGCGCACGACGGTCGCTGATATTTCGTCCAGTCAGCCTGTTCCCGTGGTCGCACCCGAGGCGTCCTCAACGCCCTTCGCGACCTTCATGCAACATCAGGGGTCGGTGAATACCACTGTGTCGACGCCGGAAGTATCGACTCCTGCGAACTGGCGTCTCGCGTTGATTTGCCTGTGGCTTGCCGGCGTGCTGTTACAACTTTTGCTGATGGCTCGTGACTGGCGAAAAGCCCATGCCATGCTGCGCGACTCCATGCCATTGCGCGATCCCGTGCTGCACGCGCTGTGTGCTGAGCAGGCGCGTGCGTTGGGCTTGCGACATCCACCGGCCTTGCGCACGTCGCACGCGATCGTCTCGCCGCAGGTCACGGGCCTCTGGCGACCGATCGTGCTGCTGCCCGCCGATTACAACCTCACACCGGAGGAATCCGCTCTCGCGCTCGCCCATGAATTGATGCATCTGCATCGCGGTGATTTGTGGATGTGCTGGATACCGGCGATCGCGCAGCGGCTGTTTTTCTTCCATCCGCTGGTGATGTGGGCCGTCCGTGAGTACGCGCTCAGCCGCGAAGCAGCCTGCGATGCACAGGTAGTGCAGCAAACAGGTACGGAGCCACAGGCCTATGGCCAGCTATTGCTTCGCCTTGGTGTGGCGCACCCGATGTACTCCGGCCTGGCTGGGGCCTCCCCATCGTTCCAGAATCTGAAGAGGCGACTGATCATGTTGCAGCAAAACGAAAACCTGTCGCGCCACCGCGTGCGCGGCTGGCTACTGATCGCAGTGATCGCGCTGGCCGGCGTGATCCCGTATCGAGTCACGGCGAATACGGCAGACCATGCCGCTGGTGCATCGATCGCTGCCGATGATTCGGTGATGCTGCAAACGCCACCTGTACCGCCGACACCACCCGTTCCTCCAGCCCCAATAGCACCGCTGCCTCCTCTGCCACCGCCACCACCGCGAAATACGGATGGATTTACTGCACGTCACATCGACATCGATACGACAGCCAATGCAGCGTATGGCTTCGCGCTGATGGATGGAGATTCGATCACCATCAACGGTTCGGAGAGCGACATCGATACGTTGAAAAGGCTGCGCAAGGGTAACGAACCAATCCTTTGGTTTCGTCGTGGCGGCACGTCGTATGTGGTCCGCGACAGTGCCTACATCCAGCGCGCCAGAGCCGTCTACGCCCCGGTCAGCGAGCTTGGCAAGCAGCAAGGTGCGCTGGGCGGCGAACAGGGACGTCTGGGCGGTCAGCAGGGAGGTCTCGGTGCGCGGCAGGGCGCGCTGGGTTTACGACAAGCGCAGCTAGCCGGCAAGCAGGCGCAATTGGCAAGTGAGCAGGCGGCACTCGCTGGTCAGCCGGCCAGTGAGCAACGGGTAGCCGCACTCCAGGCGAAAGAAGATGCGCTGCAAGCCAGCGAGGACGAACTCGGCCGCCAGCAGGATCAACTCGGCAAGCAACAGGATGCCCTGGGCAAACAGCAGGATGCGCTCGGTGCGAAACAGGATGTATTAGGTAAGCAACAGGAACAGGCCGCCGCGAAAGCCAACCAGCAGATCGGCACATTGATTGATGAGGCGATCAGCAAGGGCATCGCGCAGAGCATCAGCTCGCGTTGACGTGACAGGGCCCGCCGGCTGGCGACGCCGGATCGGGCACTGTCCCAAGATGCACGAAGCGACGGCAGGACTCGATGCCTATCGATCATGCCGTCGTCATGTATGCGGGTTGCGGTTGCTATGACTACCGCTTGCTGACTATCCGACCCTGAAAAAATCGGGAGTATCCGTCATTGCCACGGGTCTGGCCGGGCGTGACATAGAGCCGGCTGGCTATTAACGACGCGTGTGTTTTTGCGAAACCGCGAAATCGCGGCGTGAACATGTCATCAAAATTACGTAATATATTGCGATAGTTCAATACTTGTCGCTCTCGCGGCAGGGATTTTCGATCATAAGGGAAAGTCTTCCAAGGCCAGCTTGCCCAGGGATCAAGCCTGGGCAGGCACCTGCGCGAGCGACATTTCCCATCGCCCACGTAACCGAAAGGATTTTCGATGACCTTCGCTATTCGCAGAAACATGCTGTCGATCGCCATTTCGGCCTTGCTGGCCACGGCGCCTGTCGCAGCGCAGAACATCACCACCTCGGGCGTCAGTGGACGCGTGCTGGACGCCAAGGGCCAGCCCGTCGCCGGTGCCACGGTCGACATCGTTCACCAGCCCTCGGGCACCACCAAGCAAGTGACCACCGACGCCGATGGCCGCTACACCGCACAGGGTTTGCGCGTGGGCGGTCCATTCGAAATCACCGCCAGCAAGGCTGGCATGGCAACGGCGGAACAGAACAATATCTATCTTCAGCTGGGCCAGCCTTCGTCGATCAATCTGGGCATGAGCTCGGGCGCGGAGACAGCCAGTAACCTGGCGGCCGTCACCGTCAACGCATCGGCGTTGGCGCAGACGTTCTCGTCCGACAACAAGGGCCTTTCGACGAATATCTCCCAACGCCAGTTGCAGGCCACACCGCAGGGCAATCGTTCGATCGACGATGTGGCGCGCCTGGATCCGCGCATTACCGTCACGGATCAGGGTACCGGCGCGATCTCCGCCGCAGGCCAGAACAATCGCTACAACAATATCGCCGTGGACGGCGTGACCCAAGGCGACCCGTTCGGCCTCAATGCCAACGGTCTGCCTTACCAGAAGTCGCCGATCTCGCCGGAAACGATCGCCGAGTACAACATCTCCACTGCCAACTTCGATGTGATCTCCGACACTGTCGGCGCGGATGTCAACGCGGTGACCAAGACTGGCACCAACCAGTTTCACGGCTCGGTCTATGACGCCTATCGCAATGGCAACAAACTGGTCGGCAAGGCCGGCTGGTTGCCCAGCAATAATTCCAACTACGGCTACAACGGCTACGACAAGGACTCGACCTACGGCTTCACCCTCGGTGGCCCGATCGTCAAGGACAAGCTGTTCTTCTTCGTCTCGGCCGAGCACGAAAAAACCACTGGCATCGGCGCGGACTCCGCCAACGGTCTGGACGAATCGCTGGGCAACGGTGCGTCGACCAGCAACAAGGTATCGCCAGGCGACCTGCAGAAAGTGATCGACGCAGCCAAGCAACTCGGCCTCACGCCAGGTAGTTTTGGCGGCAGCACCGGACTGGCATACGACGACAAGCGCTACCTCGGAAAGATCGACTGGAACATCAGCAACAATCACCGCGCCAGCTTCACCTATCAGAAGACCGACGAGCAGCTGCCAGCCGTCGGCGGCAACAGCGCCAACAGCGTAGGTCTGACCAGCTACACCTACACCAAGGCGATCAGCACTGAAAACTACGTCGCCCATGTGTTCGACGACTGGACCGACAACTTCTCCACCGAGGTCAAGGTCGGCTACCAGAAGTTTGTGCAGGACACGACCGCACCGTTCCAACAGCCCGCGGTCAACGTCAACCTGTCGGCAGATGGCAAGGGCCCATCGGTGAACTTGGGCGAGGAGCAGTTCCGCCACTACAACCACATCGATACCAAGAAGCTCACCGTTTTCCTGGCCGGCACCTATTACGCCGGCGATCACACTATCAAGGGTGGTATCGACGCTTCACGTACCAAGATCAACAACCTGTTCGGCCAGACCGAGTTCGGCCAGTACAACTTTTGGGGCATCGACAACTTCCTGGCCGGCAACTACAACAAGTACGTGCTCTATCATCCGGCGCCGGGCTATACGCTGGATGACATCGCCGGCAAGTGGACCTACAGCCAGTACAGCCCGTTCCTGCAGGACACCTGGCAAGTCACCCCGCAGCTGTCGCTGCAGTATGGCGTTCGTGTGGATATTCCCAACTCCAGCGGCCGACCGGAATACAACGCGTCGTTCGAAAAGGCCTTTGGCTATCCGAACAACTACACCGTCGGTTCGAGCAATCGTGTGGTCGAGCCGCGCCTGTCGTTCAACTATTCGTTTGAGAGCGATTACAAAACCCAGCTGCGCGGCGGCGTCGGCCTGTTCCAGACTGCGCCACCGACAGTCTGGATGACCAACCCGTTCCAGAACAACGGCGTGACCCTGCGTTCGTACACCACATTCAATCCTGCCCTCGCACCGTTCAGCCCGGATCCGTTCAACCAGAACATCCCCGCCGGTGGCGGTGCCGGCTCGATCGACACCGTCGCGAAGAACTTCAGTTTGCCGACAGTGTGGAAGATGAGCCTGGCGATGGATCGCGAGCTGCCGTGGTGGGGGCTGGTCGCATCGGCTGAATACGAACACATCAAGGTGCGTGACGGCATTCTGTATCAGGTCGTGAACTTCGGCGCACCCACCGGCGTGCTGCCGGACGGTCGTCAGCAGTTCTGGAAAAAACCGGGTGAGGCGCCAAACACGACAGACGCACTGGCCAACCAGAATCGCGCTTTCAGCACCGCATCCACCCTGCTCACCAATACCCACAAGGGCAAGTCCGACAGCCTCACGCTATCACTGAGCAAGCCGTTCTCGGATAGTGTTTTCGGCAACATCGGTATCACCTTCAATCACGCCACCGATGCTGACCCGGGTGCCGACACGATTGCCTATAGCGGCTATCAGCGTGTGGCCCGCCTGAACCCGAATGACAACGTAAGCGCCACCTCCAATTACAACGTCGCCAAGAGCCTGAAAGCCTCGCTGACCTGGCAGCACAATTTCTTCGGCGACTATCGCACTCAGGTGTCGATGTTTTATAGCGGCCGTACCGGCAATCCCTACACCTGGATCTTTGCCAATGACACCAACGGCGATGGCATCGCCGGGTGGGATCCGGTCTATATCCCGAATGCCAACGACCCCAAGGTGGCCTATACCGCCGGCACCAGCGCCAAGGCGATCCAGCAGTTCCAGGATTTTGTCGCCAACGACAAATACCTCAAGGATCACCGCGGCCAGGTGGCCAACCGCAACGGTGCACATTCGCCGTGGGTCAGCGAGCTGGATATGAGCTTCTCGCAGGAAGTGCCGGGCCTCTTCCCCGGCAACAAGGGAGAGATCCGTTTGGACGTCTATAACTTCCTCAACCTGATCGACAAGAACTGGGGCCTGGTGAAATACACCGGCCTTTACCCTACCCGCACTCTCGCCAGCTACGGCGGCGTCAATGCGGCTGGCCAGTACGTGTATACCCTGCCTGTCGACAAGAGCGGCAACTATCAGCCACAACAGCTCAGCTATTACGACGGCGGCTTCTACGATCCAAGTCGCGTGGTATCACGCTGGTCGGCGATGGTGACATTGCGTTACACGTTCTGATCGATCCATCCGCTTGATCGTTGAATAAAAACGGCGCCTGCAGGCGCCGTTTTTTTATGGATGGTTCGGGCTATCGGGCAAACCTGATTTTTGACGAATATCTGGTGTCGGGATTCGCGGTGCTCATCACCAACCTACCGTTGCACGATTGAAGCCGTTTCATAGATTGGTGATGAGCGAAGCGAATCCCGATATCACCCGATTACATCCATGGCCACGGCTTCAAGGCGTATTCCTTCGGCGGCGTGTCACCAGCCAGGTAACGCACGAAATAATCCCAACGCCGACGGGTCGCGTAGGGCGTGGCGGCACCGTAACCGTGATGCACGTTCGGGATCAGCAACAAGTCGAAGTCCTTGTTCGCCTTGATCAGCGCATCGGTCACCAGCAGGCTTTCGTAAGGTGGCACATTGTCGTCCAGCGTGCCATGCACCAGCATCAGATGACCCTTGAGGTTGGCGGCGTGGTTCTCGTTGGCCTGGTCGTCGTAATTGCCCTTGCCGTCCTTGCCGACGATCAACTCGCCCTGGTACTTCTCAGCCCAGTCGTCCTCGTAGTTGCGGTTGTCGTGGTTGCCGCTTTCGGACCAGGCGACCTTGAAGAAATCCGGGTAGCGGAACATGGCGTCGGTGGATGCATTGCCGCCGCCGGAATGACCCCAGATGCCCACGCGATCCAGGTCGATCCAGGGATAGCGCTTGCCCAGATCCTTGAGGCCGGCGACCTGATCGGGCAGCGTGTTGTCGCCCATGTTGGCGAACCAGGTATCGTGGAAGGACTTGGAACGCCACGGCGTACCCATACCGTCGATCGCCACCACGATGAAGCCCAGCTCCGCCAGCGACTGGTTGTCGCCGTGACTGGCAAGGAAGCTGCGCCCACGTACCGAACCGGTTTGCGGACCCGGGTAGATGTAGTCGATCACCGGATACTTCTTCGACGGATCGAAGTGGGATGGCTTGAACATCATGCCGTACAGATCCGTCTTGCCATCACGCGCCTTGACGATGATCGGCACCGGCGGCACCCAGCCGGCGGCTTTCAGTCGCGAGATATCCGCCTTGGCGATGCTGGCGACGGTATGGCCGTCCTCCGCGCTGCGCAGTACTGTCACCGCCGGCTCGGTCGGTGTGGACCAGGCGTCCACGAACAGCTTGTTATCAGACGACAGGTCGACCTTGTGGTCGGCCGCTTCCGGCGTCAGCAGGATTGGCTGGCCGCCGTCGAGGCTGACTTTCCATAACTGTTCGTAATACGGATCGACGCCCTGCGTGCGGCCCACACCGCGGAACCAGAGGGTGCGCGTGGCCGGGTCGACCTTGAGCATTTCGGTGACATTGCCTTCGCCCGTGGTGATGGCGTGCTTGAGTTTGCCGGTGTCCAGGTCGTACAGGTACAGTTGGCCCCAGTCGCTGCGCTCTGAGAACCACACTGCTTCGTGCGTGGCTGGCAAGTACGCCCAGTTGGCCTTGCCCATGCCGCTTTCGTAGTAAGTCTTGGCGGTTTCCTCGAACACCGTGCGTACTTTGCCGGTGGCCACATCGGCGATGCGGAACCATTCGTGCTGGTGGTAGCGCGAGGTGGAAACGAAGGCCAGGGTCTTGCCGTCTGGCGCCCACTTCACGTCGTCCCAGCCACCGTCCGGGCCGCAGCTGACATCGTCGCAAAGAGTGGAACGATGTTGGTCCGGCGGCATTTGCAGGCGCACAACCTTCCTCCTGGACACGTCGATGATAACCCGCTCGATCATGGTGACGTTCTCGTCGCCGACCAGCGGGTACTTCCACGACAGCAGCTTCGGATGACCGACATTGGTGGTCACCAGATACATGTCGCCGGTTTTGCGCTGGTCCTGCTGGAACGTGGCGATCTGTTTCGAATCGGGTGACCACTCGAGGATCGCGTTGTCGGTGTGCTTCCAGCCAGCGTTGTCAGTGGCGTAGCCGAAGTTTTCCACACCGTCGGTGGTGAGCTGTGCTTCCTTGCCGCTGGCGGTGTCGCGCAGCCACAGGTTCCAGTGGCGGATAAACGCCTCGCTCTTCTTGTCCGGCGACAGCACGCCCGGTTCGCTACCCGTATTCCTGCCTGACGCCACGTCGCCCTTGCCGGCCACACATTCGCCGGCATTTTTCAAATCACAAAAATAGTGCGTGTCCTGGACAGCGATATCAAGGCGGCCATCCGGCGCAACGCCGTATCCGCTGACCGGAAGCTTGCTGGCGTCGACCGGCTTGCCGGTGACCTTGCTCAGTGCCGCGGCCAGCTTCACCTGATCGAACAGCGGCGCGACCTTACCGCTGACCGTGTCCATCTGCACGAAGTGATCGCCGGTGCTGTCGTGGTCGCGATACCAGAAGTGGCTATCGTCCAACCAGCTGACCTTCTGCACTGCGTGATCGACCAGCGGCGCCGTGTTGTAGCTCATGAAGCGCTCAGCCTGGGCGTAGTCTGCGGCGGTTAGCGTTCGGTTCTCTGCAGTGACCCCAGCCGATACAAACACCATCATTACTGCGCCAGCTCGGCACGACCTGCGGACTATCGACAGCATGCAACCTCCACGGAAAATTTTGCGGCATGACAGCGGTTGATCGGCCGCCCACGGTTTAATCGGCCGATGCTAGCGCGATACCGCAGCGACTTCCCCTGCCAAAGGTCCATGCCGCGGTCCAGTGATTGCTTTTACGACCCACTACAATCACCGCATGCGGCTCACGATGCGCCGTCCGCACCCCATCCAGACTTGAGATGTCATGACTACTGTTCCGAACGAAGCCCGTCTGATGGAAATGGTTTTCCCTGACCACACCAACCACCTTGGCACGCTGTTCGGCGGGCAGGCGCTGGCGTGGATGGACAAGGCCGCGTTTATCGTCGCCTCCCGCTATGCGCGGCGCACGGTGGTGACGGCGCGTTCGGAGGAAGTGAACTTTCGCGTGCCGGTGCGCAGCGGCCAGCTGGTCGAGCTGATTTCCAAGGTGGTCAAGGTCGGCCGCAGCTCGATGACGGTGGAAGTGGAGATGACCGCCGAGGACCCGCTCAGTGGCGACCGCCGGGTCTGTACCACTGGCCGGTTCGTGATGATTGCGCTGGATTCCAACGGCTCGCCGACGGCCATCCCACCGC
>Ga0302230_10002805_pt1 | contig 10114 bp, 16 predicted proteins | sample II_Palsa_N2_1_FD_193523 | JGI IMG/M metagenome (GOLD analysis project Ga0302230, IMG submission 193523) | Peat permafrost microbial communities from Stordalen Mire near Abisko, Sweden - II_Palsa_N2_1 | ecosystem: Environmental > Terrestrial > Soil > Palsa > Peat permafrost | place: Sweden...
ACGACGGTCACCTGTTTGAACTGTTGAAAAAAAAAAAAAGAACAAAAGCGTACCACGATGGAGATGCCTGCACGCCCACCGGGGAGGTACTGCAACAACTTGAACACGAGGCCGACGTAGATGACAATGGAAATGATGAAAAAGACAAACGACATCACGCTGTCCCTGTTGTTTCGCGTTGTTTCAGTTGGATGTCCGCCAATGCTCATACCAGTATTCGTTGAAGATGCGGCTGCGCGCCTGGCGCAGACGGACGGCGAGCGTGATGTACACGATCATGATGCACATAAAGTGGCCCACGGCCGTGTACTGCAGCGCGTTGCTGAGGTAGCACATTGTCCAGCCGTTCTGCGGGAAGGTGTAGGGCCCGTCGGCGCTGATGATGGAGCCCACGATGCAGTACACGATGCAGGGCGACCAGATGGCCACCGGCAGCAGCCACGCGCGCCAGCCCACGGCCGCTTGACGTTGCAGCAGGATCATGTCCAGGCGCCACAGACGCGAAACCAGCGCGGTCAGGAGGGTCGAGATCGCCAAATAAAACATCCAGATATTCCAAAACGTGCATGCGAGGAAGGCGCCGGTCTGCGGGATGAGACGGATGTTTGTCAGGACCGACAGCCTGCCGTGACATGGCGAGATTTAATAGATGACGAGAAAATGAGTGGAAGGTAAAAAGAAGAAAAGGAACCCACGTGAAAACCGACCCTTCACCACTTGGAAAGACATGTCGGAGAGAGACCGTACCAGAAGAATATGCTCGACACGACGATGACATTGACAAAGGGGATGCCGACAATCTGAGCTCGTTGGCCCAGAAGAACAGAGAGAGGAGACGAAACACCGTGTTCCAGAAATAAATACAAGGATGATATTTTCTTTCAGTTCCAAATAAAACGGCAAGTCGTTCGTACCTTGACAAAGGGCACGTTTCTGTACAGGTTGAGGACCACAGCCGCGGCGACGGTCAGCGTGTACACAATGACGCCAAACGCAATAGCAAACCTTCCATGTATCGTGAGAAAAAATAAATTCAAGGCATGAAAAAACAACTTTTTTCTGCGTCCCTCCGTAACTCCCACATGGCCCGCCCGCCCCCCACACACCTCCACCCCCCTCAGGTCACGTACTTTTCGGCCCCACTCCACTGCGCAGCGGACTCGAGCAGCGTCGCGCCCTCGGGCAGAGTTAGGTTGCCGGCGGTGTAGAGCGGGGGCCAGTCCATTCCAACAAAAAACAACAATAATTTTTATAAACGCGGGAGCTGAGAAATATTTTCTGACGACACGTTCTGAGATGTACACATACAATCTGACATATGAATATGCACGTTTCGTTAGACTTGGTCGATCGGCGGCTCGTCAGACGGGACCCTTGGCTCGTCGACTTCGTCGTTTTCGTAATGCGGGGCCGTCGTCGACGTGAGCTGGACAATGGTCTCGTCCACCATGGTGCCGCTTGAGAAGGCTGACTTGGATGGAAACGATGCGGCGCTGCCAACTTGCCTCAACGACAGCTGGCTCGTCATTTCTCCCGCGCCGCCGCCGTTGCTGGATTGGTTCTGCGAGCTGAAGCTAAAGATGGAGGAGATCAGGCCACCGACCGTGCGACGGACGGCACCGCCTGATTGGGTCGAGTGGACCACGTAGCTGTCCACGACGATGCGCTTGTTGTTGATGACTGGGAAAAAAACGCACCACGGTTCAGTAAAATAAATAAAAAACAGTGTCATGCGCGTACGAAGCTGGAACTCGGCGATGGCAGCCTCGCGCCGGAAGAGGACGTTGTACAGGGGACGGTACCCGAAGACCCAGAGGGCCGCGTTGCACAGGATGGCAATCTAAGTCGCAGTGTGAGACGACGATGGATCCACTCTGTGAATCTTACCAAGATGACAAGGAAGGCACGCCCCCAGTGCAAGTACGACTTTCGTGTGGCCATGATGACGCCGTAGACGATGATGCCGACGATGAAGATGCCAAACATGACCAGGGATTGACTAAAGCGTCAAGGACCATTAGACGCGGCAATGGGACCCAATCGTACTGATATTCGTTAAAGATGCGTTGACGGCTCTTGCGAAGGCGGTATGCCACGATGAGGTACAGGACCATGATGGAGAGCAGGTAAACCAGCTAACACAATCCGGGGTTTCAGTTGAAAGGACAAGGCGGGAACATACGACAGGAAAGAAGATGGCATTGAGCATGAGACACATGACCATGGGCCTGCCATTCACGTCGGGAAAGTAGTAGGGCCCATCGCCGCTGACGGCAGAGCACGCGATCGAGAGCGCAAGGTAGCCCAGGTAGAGCGACAGCGGCGGCAGGTAGAACCGAGGGCCCTTGGCCGGTTTGCGCTGCACGAGGATCAGGTCCAGGCGCCAGAGACGCATCAGCAGCAGGATCACGATGGTCGTGATCGAGCCCACAAACAGCCACTGGTTCCAGAGCGAGCACACGAGGAATGCGCCTGTTTGAGGCGCCAATCGGACCGCGGTCAAGTTGGAGAGCCTGTGTTGTGACAAAAAAAACAAAAAACAAAAAAAAAAACATGAGCCAACCAAAAAGAAAGTGGGAGTCCTACACGCACCAAAAGAGAATTGCGCTGACGAGCAGGGCGTTCGAGTACTGCAGCCCCAGGATCTGGTTGCCGTGCACAAGATATCGCTTAATAAGACCCCTCGGATACGTTGCCAAGAAATTACGTAAGTACCTTGATAAAGTTGACATTGCGGTGATAGTTGAGCACGGCAAAGGCGAGGATGGTGGGCACAAAGCTGACGGCCCCAAAGATGACTGCGCCTCTGTTTATTTTTATTTTTTTTTTTTTTTTGGCGGTGTAGGTCCGTCGAAGCGAGCGTGAGAAAAAAAGAGCAGGTTGGTGTTAGCACAGAAAAAAAGCGTCCTGAAAAAAAAAGCACAGTACAGTTCGTCGCTTTGCCACTCGGTTGTCGACACGGGCACGAACGAGTCGTCGGGGAAGGTGACGTCGTACTCGTAGTACGGGAAGCCGCTGGTGTTGTTCGTGGCCATGCCCGAAGATAACCTTTTTGAAACAGACATGCCAACAAAAGAAACACAAAACATCAGTAAAGGGAAGGAGGCGGGGGAGGCAAGCAGTAGCAAGGCAAAGGCGAGTGCCAGGTGGTGGCGGTCCCACTAGGCAAGCGAAATACTGGGGGGGAAAATAAGGGGTCGCAAAAAACAAAAAGTTGTACAGTCGGAGGAAAAACAGAGCGGAACTTTTGTGACAATCACGCAAATCCTTTGGACGCCAATCTATTAATTTTAGGTTTTGGCACTAAACATGTTGGGATAGAAGAGCAGGCCCTCGGGCGCGTCGTCGCGGCAGATCAGCCCGCGCGACTCGGTGATGAGCAGCTGCTCACGAGCGAGCACGACCGAGATGGCGTCCTTCTGGGCCAGCTCGAGGGCAGAGAGCTTGCCCTTGTTGGCCACGGCCGAGGCGATGCGGTCGGCCAGGGCGTCGTCGCGGAAGGAGGACAGCTGCACCAGCTGCACGCCGCTGGGCAGCACACGGAAGACAACGGGCAGGCCCAGCGTGGAGAAGAGCTCGCACGCCTTGAGGAGGTCCTCGGGCGAGACCAGGGCCGTGCCGCGCGCGCGGTTGAAGAAGCAGAACACGTCGGGGAGGGCCATCATCCCCGTGGAACGCTGCTGCAGAAGGCTCTTGAGGAACTCGGCGAGCTGCTTGGACAGATCCTCGTGGTACTTGCTCCCAGCCGTTTGTCTTTGCCATTAATTAAATAAAATTTTGTTAATTCTGTTTTTATTCAAGTACTTTGTCACGGGGTTTGAGATGCCCATGCTCATCAGGTACGACCGCAGCTCGGAGCGCTCCTCCTCGTTGCCCTCGCGCTCAAGCTTGCGCGTGAGCTTGTCGGCGATCGTGACGAGGTCGCCCGCCTTGGACATGAGCGCACTGAGGTCCTTGAACGAGGCCTCCATCGTCTCGGTCGTCTCCTGCTGGCTCTTCTCAAAGTTGTACTTGATTGCGGCTTGTAACAAGGAGTTCTAAACGCGATAAATGGGACAACGAAGCACGTACCTATGCCAGCTCGCATCCCTCCAGACCCGGCGGCCGACAACGGTGAGGCCGCGAACGACGACGACGACGACGACACGGACACGGACGACGACGCAGACGCTTTGAGCCATGCCCGTGCATCGATCGCATCCTTGAGGGCATCGTGAAACGGCTGCATCCCGCCCCCTCTAAACGACAGCTTGAACGCCCACCGTTGACTAGTTTGTTGTTGTTGTATTGGCTGCTGCTGGTGTTGTTGCACTGCTGCGACGGGCCCACCCAGCTTGCTCAGATCCCTGCCGAGCAGCTCATTGGCGGCCTCGTCCGCGTTGCCGTTGTGCGCCACCAGCGTCTGTGCGAGCACACTGATGTGCACCGACGGGAACATGGCCTGGAGCATCGCCGCCTCCGGTGTCAGCAGCTGTTGTGGCGGCTGCTGAGGCTGTTGAGGTCGCTCAGGGGCCCGTCCCACCACCAGCAGCTTGGGCGATTTCTGCCAGTAGCCCGGGATGGCCTCGAGCGAGCCCACCAGCTCGAGCGGCATCTCCAGGCCGTACCTGCCGTCGGCACACACCCACACAAGCTTGGTCACGGTCACGTGCGCAACACCGTTCTCGTGCTGCGGCTTGGCCACGGTCTCGTTCTCGTAGATGGCCACCTGCGCCTGCGACGCGAGCGAGGCTGTCGCGGCCGCGGCCGCCGCCGCCGTCGACGCATCAATCCATTTCAACAGGGCAGACATAGCCGGGCGCCCAAAAAATGTGGCCGACAGCATCCATTTTCCGTATGTGCGGTCCCCATCGAACTCAAAGGAAACGGGGAAAAATCGACAAAAAGGCGCACAAAAGAGGGTGCAACGGATGGAATGCCAACGGCCCTCTCTCTCTCTCTCGCACCCACTCTCTTATTAAGGACTTTTGTACTTTCTTTTCTCTTTTTTCGTATTGCGTTTTTTTCGGCGTCATTCGCGTCAAAGGTTTCACCGATGCGGCCGTATTTTCCCCATTCGGCTGTCACAAGGACAACAACAACAAGCAGCACCAGCAACCAAACAAACCACGAGGATGACCAGCGAGAACCACACCTTTGACGTCGAGGTGCGTTTATTAATTTATTTTATTTGCCCGGGGCAATTTAGTTTACTTTTTTCCCAAACAGACCATCGTCCTGCATGGAGGCCAGACCGCCGACCCCACGACCAAGGCGCGCGCCGTGCCGATCTACCAGACCACGAGCTACGTGTTTGACAGCACGCAGCACGCGGCCGACCTGTTTGGCCTGCAGGCGCTGGGCAACATCTACACGCGCATCATGAACCCGACCACGGACGTGCTGGAGAAGCGCATCGCCCAGCTGGAGGGCGGCGTGGGCGCCCTCGCCACGGCCAGCGGCCAGGCCGCGATCACGCTCGCGCTGCTGACGTTCCTCGAGGCGGGCGACGAGATCGTGGCCTCGTCGACGCTGTACGGCGGCACGTTCCACCTCTTTGCCGAGACCCTGCCCAAGTTTGGCATCAAGACCGTCTTTGTCGACCCCTCGCACCCCGACAACTTTCGCAAGGCCATCGGCGACAAGACCAAGGCGATCTACGCCGAGACCATCGGCAACCCCAAGCTCAACGTGTTTGACGTCGAGGCCGTCGCCGCCGTCGCAAAGGAGGCCAAGATCCCGCTCGTGCTCGACGCGACGTTCACCACACCGTACATCAGCCAGTCGTTCAAGTGGGGCGCAAACATCGTACGTCCTTTGTTGGCTACTCGTTTAAACCTCGTCGTCATTACAGGTCATCCACTCGGCCACCAAGTGGATTGGCGGCCACGGCACGTCGATCGGCGGCCTGATCGTCGACGGCGGCAACTTTGACTGGGCCGGCAGCGGCAAGTTCCCCGGCTTCACCACGCCCGATGCCTCGTACGGCGGCCTGGTCTACTCCAAGGCCTTTGGCCCCGCCGCGTTCATCCTCAAGGCGCGCGTGCAGATCCTGCGCGACATCGGCGCCTCGCTCTCGCCCTTCAACAGCTACCTGCTCCTGCTGGGCCTCGAGACCCTCCATCTGCGTGTGCGCGAGCACAGCGCCAACGCGTTCAAGGTGGCCGAGTTCCTCGAGAAGCACGCCGGCGTCGCCTGGGTCACCTACCCGGGCCTCAAGAGCCACCCCACGCACGCCCTCGCCGTCAAGTACTTCCGCGAGAACACCTTTGGCGGCATGGTCATCTTTGGCATCAAGGGCGGCAAGCCGGCCGGCATCAAGTTCATCAACAGCCTCAAGCTGTGGTCCCATCTGGCCAACGTCGGCGACGCCAAGTCCCTCGTCATCCACCCGGCATCGACCACCCACCAGCAGCTCAGCCCGGAGGACCTCGTCAAGGCGGGCGTCACAGACGACCTCGTCCGTCTTTCGGTCGGCATCGAGTCTGTCAAGGACCTCATCGCCGATCTCGACCAGGCCTTGCAGCAGGCTGCCTAGAAGGGAAGACTAAATGGTTGCTTCGATAACGACAAAAAATATTTTTGAAACCACTCTTTTTAAAAAATGAAAAAAAAAATCGTGCTAACGAGCGACAGCACGAGGAGCGACGCGGACGAGAGGATCGCACTGGCCCCACTCGCCACATAGACGTCGACGCACTGGTAGTAGGACGAGGTGTTGGTCGTGTACACCGCCTGGATCGTGCCGATGCTGCCCACCGATGCGGCGGTCGAGGGCAGCGCAAACGTGAGCGGGTACACGTGCGTGTAGTTGATGCCGTCCACGATCGTCACGGCAAGCGGCTCGCCCATGTCCTGCACGGGCGTGAGCGTCGAGCCGACCTGGCTGGGGTTGCTCGCAAAGAACAGCGTCAGCATGCCCGTGGCAGACAGGATGCGGTAGTGGATCGTGGCAGCGCTCAGCGTCGCGTTGATCCCGGGCTGCGCTGACTCCTGGGTGAAGCCGCCACAGGGGCTCTGGCTGCTCGTGGTCGTCGAGTAGCCGCGACCCTCGATCTAAAAAGACGGCACCGTGAAAAAGAGAGACGAAATAAAGCATACAACTTGGACGCCGACGTCGGCCGAGCAGCCCACGGCAAGACCCAGGACCACGACGCAGACAGCAGCGAGAGCAGCAAAGCCCTTCATTTCGTCCGCTTTCTTTTCTTTTCTAACGGCAACACGTGATCAAAAAGTGTAGAAGTGTCGACCGATGTCGACATCGTCAATTTTCACCTTCATGTCGCCTCAACGCAATCTGCTGCTGTCGCTGGTGCTGGCCGCCATCGCCGCCGCCTCGCTCGTCCAGGCGCACTTCCAGCTGGTCTCGCCCACGATCGGCCGCGGGTTCATCGACGGCGACGACCCCTGCACCGAGTGCATTGCGCCCTGCGGCTCGTTCAACACGCCGGCCAACCGGATCTCGTTCCCGGCCAGCAACGGCGTCGTGTCGATGCAGATGCTCGATGGCAGCGGCACCGTCACGTTCTACTACGCCACCGACTCCAACAACGTCAACGGCACCGAGGTCGTCATCCCCAACGTCTCGTACAACTTTGAGGGCTCGTCTGGCGAGCCCACCGTGCACATCACCATCCCGTCCCTCCCCTCGACCGCCGTCCTGGGCCAGGAAGGCACCATCCAGGTCGTGTACACGTCGGACGAGGTCTTTTACCAGTGCCTCGACATCACCGTCTCGTCGGCCGCGACGGCATCGGTCTCGCTCATGGCTCTCCTGCTGACGGTGGCCACCTTGGCCTTCGTCTCTCTCTAGGATCTCTCTCTAGGATCTCTAGATCGCTGTGACAGGCGCCGGATGAGTCTCACTTTAGAAAAAGAAAAAGAAAATAATAATCAGGGTTCTGCCTCCCCGATGCCGATGCCGTATTATGCCGATGCAACCCGGGTTGAGGGTGGACGTGGGTCCACTGTTGCAGCACCCCGTTCGGGTGTCGAGTCGACTGAACACGTCAAAATGACGTGTCTTTGATAGGTGTCGACATCGTTCATGCCCGTGAACCCACGCCACCAAACCGGCACCGGCAGCGCCGGCGGCGGCAGCGGCAGCACCGCGCTGGTCGTGGCGCACATGGTCTTCGCGCTCGCGGCCGTCCTGGTGTGCTTCCCCGTGGCCGTCTGGTTCGCCGCCACAGCACGCCGCGGTGTGCGCCGCGCACGCCGTCAACACCTCGTGTGGCAGCTCGGCAGCGTCGCCGTGCTGCTCGTGTCGGTGCTGCTCATTGTCGTCAACACGCAGGTCGCGTACGGCAGCGACGCGCACTTTGAATCCCCGCACGCCAAGCTGGGGCTCGCGCTGGTCGTGCTGTTGCTCGTGCAACTGGCCGTGGGGGCGGTCAGGGCCAACGTCAAGTTTGCGGGGCTGGCCAAGCAGGCCATGCACGTGAGCCACCGGGTGGCGGGCTACCTGCTCATGCTCCTGCTCGTCGTGCAGGTCGTGCTGGGCTTTGGGGAGATGTCGGGCCACTGGGCAAGCGTGCATGTGACGCAGGACGTAATGGGGCTCACGATGGCCTATACCAACACGGTCGTGCTGCTGGAGGACTGGGTGCTCAACAGCGTGCCCATCTACGTGGGCACGTTGGCCTTTTGCGTCTATGTCGGCTTTTGGTTTGAGACGCTCAAGGTAATCGAATAAGTAAAGAGAGAGAAATATTCAATGGGTTTATTTCAGCACGGACTTGCATGGATCCAAGCACGGCTCAAGAGCGGGTCGACAGACGGGACAGCATTGATCCAAAAGGCCGCCGCCAACGAAGAAGAAGAGGACGAGGACGAGGAGGGCGGAAACGGCGTCCATCTGGAGCAATTACCGCACCAGCATGACCAAGCGCGGTCGTCCTCGGCAGTGAGCAGGGCACGGTGGACCGTTGTCGTCCTCACAGGGCTGATCGTGGCTGTTCGCGCGTTTGTGGGCTTTATCGCCATGCTCATCGTCATGACATTCAATATCGGCCTTATCGCCGCGATCGTGGCTGGGGGCCTGCTATCCTCGGTCCTCTTCCCGCTTTCGTCGTCGACCGCAGCTCAGGACCAGACTTGTTCATGAAAAATTTTGTCGAGTTCAAACAAGGGGAAAAAAAAGACACAAATTTTTTTTTGGGGGGGGGTTATTGGTTGGAAAAAAAAAAAAAGAGCAAGAGATTTTAGAGACGGAAGATGGGGTTGTCGTGCGGATCCGGGGTGAGGTCCTTGAGGATCTGTCCGTGGCAGCCGTCGTTCTCGCACAGGTCGGCGATGACGCCCGTCTTGAAGAACGTGTCGGCCATCTGCTGGTTGATGGGCTGGCGGCGGGGCTGCGAGTGCGTGTCGTACTCCTTGAGCGGGGGCAGGTTGACAAACGGAGGGGCGCACGGGCGGTCGGGGAAGTCCCAGCCGACGAGGACGCTGCCCTCGGTCTCGGGGCCGTCGGTCACCTCAAAGCCGTAGATGGGGTCGGTCTCGTTGGCGCAGGCGTTGTTGCCGGTGAAGAGCTTGGCGCCAAACGAGCGGGCAATCATGTAGGCGCCGAGGAAGTGCACCTGCGCATCGCCGAGGGCGTAGTCGGCGTAGATGCGCTTGGGCTGCGGGCCGAGCTGGTAGGGGCCGCTGAGGGTGCCCATGTAGCCTCCGGGCTCAGCCCAGTCCCAGACGAGGCCGATGAGGCTCAGGAGCATGAGGCGGTCAAAGGGGTTGGCGTAGCGGCCCTTGAGGATGCTGTAGTAGGGGTCAAAGTCGACCGATCGCGGGAGCAGGAGCGGGTAGGGACCGCCAGGGACGCCCAGCTGGCCACGCTCAATGTCGGTGCTGGTGGCGACGATGACAACGCCGTAGATGCCGCCCTGCGAGATGCCCCAGTAGAACTTGCGGGTGGTGTCGATGACCGAGCGGCCGTTGTAGATCACCGCTGGGTCGGCGGCAAAGTCACCGGCGATCATGCGCACGGCAAAGTGGTGGTTGAGGATGCCTACGTTTTTTTTTTTTTATTTAATTTAATTTAATTTTATTTATTCAGTCCACGCGTTCACAAACCTTGGACAGAGCGATCGGGGATCGAGATGACCTCGGAAAGGTCGCTCAGCAGGGCCTGGCCAATGTG
>Ga0302230_10002808_pt1 | contig 10110 bp, 13 predicted proteins | sample II_Palsa_N2_1_FD_193523 | JGI IMG/M metagenome (GOLD analysis project Ga0302230, IMG submission 193523) | Peat permafrost microbial communities from Stordalen Mire near Abisko, Sweden - II_Palsa_N2_1 | ecosystem: Environmental > Terrestrial > Soil > Palsa > Peat permafrost | place: Sweden...
TCTCTCTACTAGAAGGCACGAAGAGGGTGCCGGGCGTTCCCTGGGGCATTCCTCAATTCTTTTTTTACCTGTTTTTTTTTGTCTCGTGACGTTTTTTCGCTTATCTTTTTGCATTGTTTACGCCTCAGAAAAAGCACCACACGCACGCAGCCATGTCGGATCCCACCTCTGTGACGTTCAACGAGACGCTCTACCGCGGCCAGGCCGCATACTTCAAGCCCAACGGCAACTTTTTCACCCCGCAGCTCGACATTGCCAAGGCGTTTGCCAAGGAGGAGGACGGCGGCGGCGAGACGTTCAAGTGCACGCCCAAGCAGCCGCTCAAGCTGCTGGTGCTGCACGCCGACGAGACCAACACGGCCTTTAGCGGCAACAAGGACGTGGCGGGCGCGTGGGGCGACTACACCAAGGCGTGGGTGCAGGCCGGAGCGGCCCCACCGGGCGCGGCGCCCATCCTGGCCACCACGCAGGACATCAGCCCGCGTCTGTTCCAGACCATCAGCCGCTTCTACGGACCCAAGAGTGCCGGCGCCGTCAAGTACGACGGCTGGATCGTCCACGCAAATGCAGGCTTTTTCAAGAGCCCCAAGGACGACGAGGTGCATCCGTTCCGTCCAGAGGTCGCCCTGTTTGACTTTGCCTCGGCGATCAAGTGGGAAAAGGCCTGATGAACAACGAACCCGATGACGAACGTGAATGAAGCCCGGGAGAAAAAAAAATTACTCAGTTTTTATTTTTATTTTTATTTTCATGTGACTCGAAACTTCAGTTCTTCATGACGCCGCCGTTCTCTGCTCGCTTCTCTCCTCTCTTTTTATTATCTCTGCTTGACCCTGTTGTACTTTTATTGCTTGTAATGCCGCCCCATCCGTCTCTTTCGTTATCGCCTAATAAAAAATCAGTTTGAAACCCAACAAGTTTGTTATTAAATATTAAATATTTCGTAAGGCATTCGTGCGGCATTCATTACTTATTTACTGATTTTTATTGTGCGTAGTAGGGTGTATTGTACTTATTTCGGGTTTTTTTTTTCAGCGTCGGAAAACTGGAAAGGTCTTTTTGGCCGCGGCGGGGTCGTTGGACTTGTTGATTGCGGCAATGGTGGCAGCGACGGACGGGGCAGACGAGCCGCTCGGCTCGGACGAAGCAGATGCGGCAGAGATCGCGTCGATCTTGGCCTCGAGACCGTCGATCTTGGCCAAAAGGGACGCCTCGAGCGATTGCAGGTGGTTATCGAGGGCAGTCATGCGACGCTCCAGCAGCGAGGTGAAGAGCTGCTCGATCTGGCCAAGGGCCTCGGGCGACAGTGATCCAGAAGGCGCCGCGGCACCGCCAGCCGAGCTTGAGAGCGATGACGTGCTGATGGACGAAGTGGCGGCGGGAGAAGAGGAGGGATCGACCCAGGCGAGTGCACCAATGGGACGGACCTTGACGGGCACTGCCTCCTTTGTCTTTTCGGCAAAGCCAGCTGGGACAGCGGGGCTCGTTGCGTAATAAGCAGTGTCTATCGTCGAGATAATTAGTTATTTATTTTACATATCTTTTGGAGATACCAACGACGGTGGACGTCTCGCCATAGAGCGGGATTGCGTAGTGGTACACGACGGACACCGTGGGCGACGCAAGGACGGCGAGGACGGCAGCCGATCGGTTGCACGTGGGGTCCACGAGAATGCCCATCTCGGTGGAAAAGTCGTTTCGCTCGGTGATGAAGGCCTTGAGGCGGACATAGGTCTGCTTGGTGACGTAGGGCAAGTTGAGTCCCTGGAGGATCTTTGTGGCGGGGGTGATGGCGCCCGTTTCCTCGGCAAAGAGCGGCTCGCCATCGTCCTTCTTGGTCACCTGGAAGGCAAACTCGCGCAGCTCCTTGTCCTCGTAGGTGTAGGACGTGTTGAAGCCGTAGATCTTGACCGAGACCGTGGGCTCGCTCACGATCGTGACCGAGACAGACTCGTAGTTGTACGCGGCCGAGTTGTCCACGTACATCTGGTGCACGTTTGCCTCGGTGCTGGGCCGGAACAGCGCAGTCGGGTTGATCCACTCGATGGGGAGCGTCGTAGTCTTGCCGTCGCCCGCTTCGGCCTTCAAACGGATAATGATCGGTCCCTTTCGCGCAATCTAGTAATAACGAAAGGACAGCGTAACATGAATGAAACAAAAATAGCAATGCTTCTTTTTTTACAGTTGCGTGGTTGTAGGTCGCGCTGGCACCAGGGGCGTCCGTGAACTCTGCGTTGAGCCGGATGCTGAGCGTGACAGCCCCGCTGGCCTCCACCTTGAGCGGGAGTTTGTTGCCCGCCTTGTCCGCGGCGCCACCGGCACCAGCGGCAGCAGCAGCAGTGACGTCGACATAGTCAAACGCGTGCCACTCGACCTCCGAGGCCGGTGCGTTGTTGTTGACGGGTGCGTGCGCATACTCGGCCGTGAGCTCGACCAGGGTCATCGGCGTGGCAGAATCGTTGTTGATAAAGCTGACCTCGAGCGAGAAGATGTCGTTGCTGGGCTTGCGCCACTCGTTGACGACAATCTTGCCAAACTTGAGGCGGCCGTTGAGATCGCCAAACGATTTAAAGTCCTGATTACGGCATAATTGATTCATTCATAATCTGCTTTTTTTTAGTTTTGACATATTTAGTAATTACGGTCTGGGGCTTGCGGACTTCCAGTTCAGGGATGAACGCGCCCTTGACCCACGGCACGGACGGGATCGCGTACGGCTTGGATGGCGCCTTCTCCGTCACCTTGGCGACAGAGACGATCTGCACGTCCTTCTTGACAATGTCGGGCTCGATGTCAAACAGGACCTTGACGACGCTGGGCGTGGGGCAGGTCGGGCTGGTCAGCGTCGCCGTGATGCCAGAGAGCTTGTCGGCGACAATGTCCCACACAAAGGACGACTTGCCGTTGCTGTTTTCGAGGCTCTGTCCCTCCAGTTCGACCAGTTTGTGGGGCTACGGTAGCAGGAAACACATTCGTAAATGCACTCCATATATGTGTACGATAGCCCTTACGTTGAAGTGGCCGTGCTCGGCAACGTCCTTTTCGGCGCTGCGCAGGGCTCGGGCGATCGCAAGGGACTCAATGTCGTTGATGGCCTTGGGATCAAACACGGCAAAGTAGCGGCGGTCCTGGTTGCCGCTCATGCTGATGTACAGATGGCCCTTGCTGTTGCCCTTGAGCAGCGTGCCCATCTCAAAGTACAGGCTGGTGCCCGTCTCGAGGTTCTCGGCCTCGATCGACGTCCAGACGTCGCGAGTGTCGGAGTAGTTGAGGATCGAGCCGGACCACTCGAACCACGACTCGTACAAGTAGTCCTGCAATACTAATTATTAGCCCAACTGAGAGGAGTAGAGGGCGCACGTAGTGGTGGGCAGGACGGTGGCGCATTCGGGTGCATCCAGGGACGCGGTACTTGGCGATGGCATCGCTGCAAAAATAAATAAAATAAAATAAAAATAAAAATAAAATGAATAAATAAATGTACCGAGCACCAGGGACCTCTTGCATGACCGGGGGACGAGCAGGCTGTCCAGGCTTGAAGGGCTGTGGGGTCGGAAGGGCATACAGACGGGGCGGCTCGTACCGCTGGTTGCAGCACGCGTAACTGCGATCGCTGTGCCACTTTGCGTGGAAGCTGCAGTGTCCCTCGCCGTTGCCCGACTCGTAGTACTCGTCCTTGCACTGCACGCACGTGAACATGCGCTCGGGGCCCAGCTCGGCGACGTTGGCCCAGGAGGCACGGAAGCGCGGCCACGTTTCGAGCGAGAGACGGTGCTGGAGGACCTGCAGCTTGTCCTTGATCTACGTAATATTTTATTTATTTTTTTAAAAAAAGGGATTTAATGGGTGCCTCTTCGGGGTTGAGGAAGATGCCTTGAAGCTTGAAGAACGGCATGAGTGTCGCCTTGATGGATCCGCTGGGATTGGTGGCCGTGGCGTGCTCGGGGAACTTGAACCCAAAGCCGTTGAACTTTTTGTAGACGCCGCCGGCGTTGGATCCGACAAAGATTGGGAGGATGTCGATCTTCTCCTCGTTGTACAGGCGCAGCGCGGTCTCAAACTCGAGCATGCAGTTGTCCTTGACGCCGGGCCGCGAATCGACGAGGTATTGCAGGCTTGCCTGGTAAAACAAATTTAACTTTCTGTTATTTTTAAATGGGTGTAATAGGATACCTCGGAAAAGAGAGGGACAAAGAGGCACGATCCGTACAGGCCCTGGAGGAAGCCCTCTTCCCAGTTCTCGCCAAACTTGAGGTCTTGCTTGTCGAGGAAGCACTTGATGCTAACGGGGAGAAAAAAAAAGAAAACAATACATTACAACGTGTTTTCGTTGATCGTTTGGGTACCGCAGGTTGTTCTCGCGCTCGATCTCCAGCTGCTGCAGCTTGTCGCACAGCTTTTCCGAGAGCGAGGCATCGGTCACGACGCGATAGCTGTTTGGAGGAAGTCAGTCGTCTGGATGGCAGGCACTGGATGGCAGGATACCTCAGAAAGATGTGGAACGACTTGACGCTGGGGTCGTTTTTGGCCATCGTTGCCGGGCAGAGACGCGTTCAATCTAACCATGCGGGAAAAGGAAAACATCAAACACAACCAAAGACACGTTTTGGAAGGCAAGCTGGAAGGCAAGCAGGAAGACACGGCAACGCAATCCGCAACGCAATCCCGCCATCGCAACCTCTCCTCCTCCATTCTGCCTGCCACAGTGGCACTCGCGTCGACCGAGCCTGCGTGCGCGCACAAACAACGTGAGATCTCCAGCGCGTGCTATAAATATCATATTTTTGGAATTATTTGATTGGTGCAACGTGCTCGTGCTCTGATTGGTCCACACTCGCGCACTAAAATGACCAAGACGGAGACGCTCGTCAAGCAGCTGGCGCAGGAGCGAGCGGCCCTGCAGGCCGAGCTGGACTCGTACCAGGACGACATGGATGCGATCCAGCTCGACATCCTGCAGCTGGACGCGCTCGAGGCCAAGCTGCTGCAGGAGCGGCAGAGGCTGCAGATGGAGCGGCTGCAGCACCGCCACGCGACGTACGACGTGCTCAAGGACGAGGTCGATGCCGAGAGGGCCGCGGCGGGGCTGCCGAGGCTGCCCACACTGGAGGAGGAGGCGCAACTGGCCCAGCTCAAGCATCTGCAAAGTCGCCTGCAAGACTGGAATAACCCACTCAATGCGACCGTCGATGTCGAGATGGGGGCTGGCGCAATCGTCGTCGGAGGAGGACGAAGTGGGGGCCAAAGTGACAGCGACAGCGGCAGTAGCAGTGGGCACAACAGAAATTAAATTTCAACCCTGATAATAATCGTTGTTTTTCACATTGTTCCATTGCGACAACTGAAAGAGTCAAACGACTGAGCACAGAAAAAAAAAAGAGAACGAAACAGAAGGAAAACTGACCGTCAAGTACTGCAGTTCTCTCCTCGGTTTTCCTCTTTCTTTAGAGCTGGCCAGCATCGGCAACGACGACCTTCTGCTTGGTGGCGCCCGACTGCGAGCCCACGGCCTCGATCTTCTTGACGACGTCCATGCCGTCGATGACCGAGCCAAAGACGACGTGCTTGCCGTCGAGCCAGGCGGTCTTGACAGTGCAGAGGAAGAACTAGGTTTCATTGGCATTTTTTTAGTTTTTTTAATTTTTCATTCTCAGTTGGTTACCTGGCTGCCGTTGGTGTTGGGACCGGCGTTGGCCATCGAGAGGATGCCGGGGCCAGTGTGCTTGAGGATGAAGTTCTCGTCGGCAAACTTGTTGCCGTAGATGGACTTGCCACCGGTGCCGTTGTGGTTGGTGAAGTCACCGCCCTGGCACATGAAGTCGGTGATGACACGGTGGAACGAGCTGCCCTTGTAGCCAAAGCCCTTCTCGCCGGTGCAGAGGGCACGGAAGTTCTCGGCGGTCTTGGGGACGACGTCAGCACGGAGCTCCATGATGATGCGGCCAGCCTTAGCGCCGCCTGAACGCGATTAATTTGAGCACACACAGACAGCACAATGCGTTGGAAAAAAAGAAAACGTACCAATGGTAATGTCGAAGAAGACCTTGGGGTTTGCCATTGTGTTTTTGTTTCGAAACAGGTAACTACGGCCGCCAACGAGAGTGAGAAAAAAAAAAAAGGACTAATTGCAGCCAAGGGAACGGGGGTTTCTACATACTCTCCCCAGACAACACACCCAGAAACAGGCGCCTGCGTCGTGTCCACCAACACAAACCAACACAAAAAACAGAACCAACAAGCCTTCTCCCAAAAGGGAAGGAAAGAAAAAGGGAGTGGAAAAGAAAGAAAAAGGGAAAAGAAGAAGAAAGAGGTGATCTCCTCTTTTTCTTGCTGACAAAAAAGAAAAGAGATCTCGCCGCGCGCAAGCCACCGAGCGTCTCTCAAAGGCGAGCTAGTGGACGGGCAGGGGACCAAGGCCGCAGCAGAGGAGGAAAGGCATGACGCTCGGAAAAGAGAAAAAGGGAAATGCCCTGGGTACGACACTTCGGACGGCGTTAGTGACGTCACCGTCGTGCTCGTTAGCCTCTTCTTCTTCGCTGACACCAACTACCAGGTTGTCATGTAGGACACGGAAGTCACCTAGGATCTACGTAATGACGTTCTCTTACTTTCCATCACCCCAACCAAAACAAACCGAATGTCGTGCACCTCCCTCCTCTTCCTCGCGGCTCTGCTCGGTGTGCTCGCCTGCAACGCCTCCATGGTCTCGCTGCGCCTGACCTTCACCAACAGCGACTGCACCGGTGATATCACGTCGTCCCTCCTCGAGACCCTTCCTCGTAAGCGACTGTTTTCGCTCCCTCCTTGCTCACAAGTAAAACAACAGCTGGTGAGGCCTGCACGCCCGTGGCCTGTGCCTCGGGCAACTCCAAGACCTGCAGCATGCTATATGGGTCCTATGTTCCCTACATGCCGTTTGGTGCTGGTTCCATGTCGGGCTCGCTGGCTGACAACGTCGTTCAACAGGTACCCGCCCACAAAGCCTCATAATTTATTTATTTACGCGCTTAATTATTAGGCCACCGACGAGCCCGAGGCCGGCTGCTCTGGCGCCCCCGAGACCGAGGAGGACGCGATGACAACAGCTGCCACCGCAACGGCCACCGTGGCTGTGAGCCAACGCAACAACGTCGACGACGGCTCGGAGCTCTTCAACGCGACCTCTGCCTACTCCTCGCTTGACTCGTCCGCGTCCAAGAGCGATGCTGGGTCGCTTCAAGTGTTCTCGGTGGGCCTCGTCGCCATGACCGCTTTCTTTCTGCTTGCTTGAAAAACAGCAACCTTTCTGATCGTCATGCCGCCATGTCTCTTTATTCATCTGTAACTATAATCTTTTTATTTTTATGTGTTCGTAAAACAATCAGGACGACGTGGATATGATCGTTGCCGATTTATTCGTTCGCATTCCCCCCCCAAACCCCCAAAACAGCATTGATTGCCAACTAAATAGAGAAAACTGTACACAAAAACCTCTCCAAAACTAAAGAAACAAAGAAGAAAAAAAACAACAAAAAGTATTATTTATTTTACCACTGCTCCTCCTCGGTCCATCCATCCCACTGGCCACTCGCCTCGCCGCCGGCCGGTGGGCTCGCGGGCAGGACGACACCTCCTGCGGCGGCGGCGGCCGAGGGGTGCTGCTGCTGCTGATGTTGTTGCTGGTGGTGCTGCTGGGCAGTGCTGCCCGTTGGCGACGTCGAGGGCTTGGCCGCACCCAGCTTGAGCGATTTGCTGGTGGACACGATGCCAGTGACCTTGGTCGCGAGTGGCTTTTTAGGAGGCAGCCGGGAGACCTTTTTGGGCGCCTCGTCCTCGTCGTCGTCGTTCTCTTCGTCCTCGGGAACATCTGAAAAAGAAAAAGCAATTAAAATAATTAATTATTTTTCGAGTATTCGAGCTACCAACGACGGTCGATGCAGCCGCGGCGACCTTGGGCGTCTTGCTCAGAACGAGGCCCTTTGACGGAGGGGCCGGCTGGTTGTGGTGCACGACCTCCTGGGTGTCGACATTTTGGGACAGCTCGTGGTACCGTGGCGGCTGCTGCTGGCTGGGACGGCCCAGGGCAGCGTCGACGAACGCGCGCGTGTCCGAGGCGACCGCGTCCCACGTCGAGACGACGCTACTCCTGTGGCTGCCGGTCGCGCCCTTGTGCGTTGCCGGAGGCGGCAGGTGGGTGCCGGCGTGCGTGCCGTTGAGGTACTTGGTGGCTAAGTAGCGGCCGCGCAGGAGGATCAGGAGGCCGAGGAAGGTCAGCGCAAGCACCCAAGTGAACGAGTACGTGGGCGCGCTGTGGTCTGAGCCATCTTTGTGCGAGGTTAGGATTGGGAGATGGACACAAACAGGTACCTTTGATAAAGGTAAGCTTTTTGTCGTCGTCGTTGTCGTTGTCGTTGTCCTCGTCCTTCCCTTCGTCCGCCGCGGCGTTTGCTTCAATGTCTGCCGCATCGGGCTTTCCAACTTCGTCGTCCTCGTCGCCAAAGACGATCTTGTCCTTGTTGTCGTCCACGTCGCCGCCGCCCTCCACCTGTGCACCCTGCTCGCCCAGGAACGCGCCCGCACCCGCAAGAGCAGGGGCATCCACGTTGTCGTTGTTTTCGTCCACGGCCGTCTGCTTGCCGGGACCGCCCACGACGCCGCCGGGCTCCTTGCCAGAGAGCATGTACAGGTACACGTACCAGGACGTGAGGTTTTCGGACATGCCGTTGGCCTTGGCCCACATCTGGAACTCGGGGAACGCGCTGTACTTGACGCCGACGTCCAGTGTGACTAATTATTATATGGTATTCTTTATTTTTGCTTTGTTTGAGGAACAAAACACGTACTGACGCCGTTGTTGACATAGCTGCGCACGACCGAATGGGCTTTGCTGAGGAGGAGGTGCTTGTCCAAGGTTTGGTCGCCTAATTAGTTGTTCGTTATTTCGATCAAAAAGAACACACACACAAAAAAAGACACAATACCGCCCGCAAGAGGGACCCAGTCGTCAAACGAGGGCATCTCCACGAGCTTCTCCGTCACAGGCAAGACATCGGCCAGGTCGCGGATGTACGAGGCAAACTCGCGGTAGGACTCGAGCGAGAACGTCTTGGCGTTGGCCTGCAGCCAATCAGCGTAGGAGATCGAGTCGTCGACGGTCGCGGGGGCATCGTGGCGCTCCTCTTTGAACTTGCGCAGCGTATCGGCAGAGGCAGAGTAGCCATACTCGAGCATCCAGTTCTTGTACTCTTTGCCGTCGATCGAGTCGGGATCGGACGAGTCCAGCAGCTCCTTCGGCGTCCCATCCTATTTTTGTTTTTGAACGGGTTAGCTACTAAACTTGGTTTGCGCACATACATCGCCGATGGTGTCGCTCATGAGTGCATCGGCAAAGTTCTGGTAGCGCAGGAGAGATGACGGCGAGGTGGGCGCCTTGTACACACTCAGCCAATCCTCGAGATGGATCACGTTTGTCGGGGGCTCGGCAACGTCGGGGTGGATGAACACGCTCTGCCAGCGGCTGTACACGACCTCGCTCAGTTCGCCTTCGGCAAAGAGCTTGATCCACTCCTCCAAGTGCAGCGACGTTGAGCCGGTGGGCGACTTGTTGGTGTCCTCCACGGGGGCGCCGTTGTTGACGGGGGCTGCATTGCCGGCTGCGGGAGCAATGACGACTGGCTGCTGGACGTCCACGGTATTGCCGGCATCGTTGTCCGTCTGCACAGACTGCTGGTATTGGAGGTACTATTTCGGCAATCAGTGCTCATGATCTATTCCTCCGCCTTTTTCGTTGTCGTACCAGTTGGTGGCTTTCGTCGCTCTTTTCAAAGTTGTTTTCTTGCAGCCACTCGTCCTCTGTCAGGACGACGCTCTAATAGAAACACCCATGCATATCAAAAGACAAACTTTATTTTTAAATCATTACCAGCGGGACCTGCGGGTTATTTTCATGGTCAGCCTGGTACTCGAGGTAGGCCTGGCGCGACGCGTCGCTATCCACCTTGTCGCTCTTTACAAGCCAGTCGACATACGAAAGTTGGACAGCGACAGCGGCATCAGCGACCGTGTGCGGATTGGCATTGCTCGTGTCTTCCGCATTGGCGAGGTTCCTGGTAACGTCCGCGGCAGCAGGTG
>Ga0302230_10002813_pt1 | contig 10092 bp, 8 predicted proteins | sample II_Palsa_N2_1_FD_193523 | JGI IMG/M metagenome (GOLD analysis project Ga0302230, IMG submission 193523) | Peat permafrost microbial communities from Stordalen Mire near Abisko, Sweden - II_Palsa_N2_1 | ecosystem: Environmental > Terrestrial > Soil > Palsa > Peat permafrost | place: Sweden...
ACGCCGAAATGTTTTACCCACCGGGCTATGGCGGTGCCGGTGCCCATCACCACCACCCCTTCCAGCGTACTCCCTACGGCCTCGACATGATGTTCCCTGGCGGTGGCCGCCACGGTTACCCAGCACAAATGCGCGGTGCTGCCCGTCCTGGCGGCAACCAGTGGACCCTCATCGATGATGCAGCGGCAGCAGCCGGTCTCCCTCTCAACATGCCCCTCGTTCCCCTCGGTCACGCTGGACCGGCTGGCGGCTGGCAGCCTCTTGCGCCCTGGCAACCCATTCATGGGGCTGGCGCTGCCAACAACGGACCGGCGGGCGAACTCGGTCGCTACCTTCTCACGCACGGCGGCATCGCGATTGCCCCCGGTGTTGTCGCCCCCACAGGTGGTGACGCTGCAAACGTCGCCGCCGCCGCCGCCGCGTCGTCCCGTGGTCGCAGCTCCAACACGGCCTCGATGGTGTGGTCACCGTTTGTTCCGCACACGTCCTCGACCATGCTCAGCACGTCGCTCTTCCCCGCCGACCTGTCGCTCTTTTTGCACGAGGCCCTCGAGGGCATGACCCGAGGCTCACCTGCCCCCCGCTACCTCACGCCCATGACCGTGCAGCTCTCGCGCCTCGCAGACCAGATCCCGCACGCGGACCGTCCCACGGAGCTCTCGTTTATCCGCTCGGAAGTGCTCGACATGGTGGGCCAGCTCATGGCCAACTCGCCCTTTGCCAGCTCTCTGCGCCAGATCCTCGCGACGGACGCCGTTGCCGCCGATCGCACCATCCGCCAGATCATCCTCATTCTGCTCATGGTCAAGCGCCTGCGCGGCCTCATCCGCGACACGCTCTCGAGCGAGGCCTACACCGCCAGCTCGTCGCTCTTGTCCATGCACCCGTTCCTCGTGCGTCCCCCGTGGTCCCTGTACGACTACATGGACGGGACCGCCGTGAACGATACCTACCATGCCCAGCGCGTGACGTCGTTTAGCGAGCGCACCATGCACTTTAGCACGTTCCACGACCCCGCCCACGGTCTGCCCTCGCACCCCTTGGCCAACGAGGTCTACGTTGCCTGCGAGTTGCTCGAGCAGTCCCTTCGCGACGGCGCCGAGATCACCCAGCGGGTCCTGCAGCAGACGCAGCAAATCTGCGCCCTCCCCGCGGCCTACTACCGCATCCACACGACCAACGTCCGTCAACGTCAGACGCTTAGCCTCCTGCGTCAGAGCTCGTGCGACGTCAACGGCTTTGGCGTGCAAATATGGGATCAACTCGGTGGCAATGCTCCCGTCGCCGCCACGAACGCCCCCAACGGCTCTCAGCCTCCAAGCGGGCCGCATCGCTACGGAGTGCCGTACCTGCCCAGCAGCAGCCGGAGCAGCCGCCCCGCCCAGATCAGCGGCGACTTTTTCTCCCAACTGTTGAACAATGCTCGCAACGTCACCGTCACGGGCACGGCCGACCAGCCCTCGTTCACGTTTGACTTTACCGGTGTCGAAATGCCTGCCCAAGCTGTCAACGAACTGTTTGGAGCTGCATCGCCTGGCAACGCGCCGAGCTCGCCGCCAACCTTTGACAGGACGCCCCCGTCCAACAATACTCTGTCACCACCACCCATCGCCGATGTTATCCCGCCTGCTGCTGCTGCTGCTGCCCCTAGTGCTCTTCCTGCAACCGCGCCTAGTGCTGCTCCTACCGCCGCTGCTGCCCCAGTCACACTGGCCAACTTGACGCGCGAGACGATGCCCCAACCCACCGACCCCGCGTTCCAGCTCCTCGCCGCCGAGGCCGGCATCGATGCATCCTACCTCGCCGAGCTGCCAGACACACTGCGATGGGAAGTCTTCCGCGACAACCGACCGCAACCGCAGCGTCTCTCCGTGCCTGCCCCACCGACAACAGGAGCAGGCGCAGCAGCAGGCGCAGCAGCAGCAGCGTCCTCACGTACGCGTGATCGCCGGTCGTCCCTGTCTCCCGCTTTTGCCTTCAACTGGGGCGACGTCTCTCTTCCTTCGGCCGGCTCTGCTGCTGATGCTGCTGTACCTGCTGCTGCTGCTGCTGCTACTACTGCTACCGCAGCTGGGGCGCCCTCGGCCGTTGCCGCAGACTTGCCGTCCGAAGTCATGGACGCCCTCCAAGGCCCTGTGCGCGACGACCTGCAAAACATCCTCAGTACAGCAGATATTAGGGAGGCCAACAACAACTCCTTCCAAGACCTGCTTGCGGACGCCAGCTTTAACCCATTCTTGCGCTATCCACAAGAGCCATCCACACGAGAGCGGCCCCGGTTGTTCCGCCGGACCGCGGCCACCTTTGGCGTCGATATTGGCACTGACCCGCTGACGACCAGCGACGGCTCTGCCCTTTCCAAGCTCCCCAAGCAGAAGAAGAAGAAGGGCCCCAAGGACGGCCCCGAGCAGGTCAAGCTGCCCAACATTCTCGCGCTGCTCCGCTTGTTGTACCTCGCGCAGCCGATCAAGCGCAACCTGGCCCGCTCGCTTGCGCAGCTCTGCACCAACAGCACGACGCGTGCGACCACAATGGCCCTCCTGCTGGCAATCATCCTCGGCAAGGAGAACGTGCGTCTTGGAGGCGGACCCACGGGCCAGGCACTCGTGGGCTTCCAACCAGGGCTTGCCCAGGGCTCCACACCGACTCAGGCCCAAGCAAACGAGGCCATGGACGCGACCATTGGCAACGCCGACGACCAGAACGACGACAGCGATATGGACGAGCCCGCTACTGCTGCTGGCGCGGCTGCTTCGGCTGCCCCGTCGACCGCCCCCACCGGCGATGCCTCGTCCTCTCTGTCTTCGTCATCGGCTGTTTCGCCCATGGTCGTCCGTCGCTCCCTGGACATCTTCTTCTACCTGCTCTCTGCCGGCGGCCACTCGTCCGTCAAGGTCATGGAGGAGATGTGGCGCCCGCTGGACTTGGGCAAGCTGCTCCCGCCTGTCCCCCTGGGCAAGCTGGGAGCCACGCCTGCAAAGGGCAAGGGCAAGGAGAAGATGGTGGACAGCAGCAGTGCGGCCACGAGCGTCATTCCGTTTTACACGCTCGTGCACCTGCTGAGCCAGCCGTCCATGAGCAGCGACTCGTCGCTGGTCGTGGTCCTGCTCGACACGATCTCCTACCTGATGGAGCCCAGCGTGACCAGCCTCATTGCGGACAAGGACGTGCTCACCAACCTGCCTAACGACGTGCGCACCCGCCTCGTCGGCGTCCTCCAGCTGCGCTCGTGCTCGTTCAAGACGCTCCAGCACACGGTGACGGCGCTGCAGCACCTCGCCGTGATCGAGAAGACCAACGTCAACATCCTCAACGACCTCAGTGCGTCGGCACACGACATCAAGGCCCCCATGCTGAAGGACCTCATCCTGCTGCGCGGCATCCTCCAGCCGTTCAGCGCGTCCAGCAATGACGCCACGATCCTCCCCATGCTCGACGATGCGCACGACGATGCAAACAGCACGACCACCAGCAAGGCAGCCCTCCGCTCGTCCATGCGCTCGCTGGCCGTTCCCAAGCTCGGCTCGCGCCACTCGACCCAGGTGCGCCTCGCCCGCATCCTCCGTGCCATCGCTGCTATGCACACGGCCGATGTGTCCAACCCGATCTCTGCTGCCGCTGCGGCTGAACCCTCCTCCTCCTCCTCGGCGTCAGGGGCATCGGCGACCAGCCTGGAGATGCCTAGCATCCGCAGCAATCCCGGCCACTATCGCCGTGGGACTCAAGCATTCATGCATGAGCGCAGCATTCTCGGCCTCGAAGAAGGCATTGATCTCACCGACGGTCCCGCTCGTGTGGCCGCAGCCGCTGGAGTCAATGCTGCCGCAAACGGCGGCAACTTCCCCGTGAACCCCGACGGCACCGCCCCTGCTGGTCGCTTCACGCGCACCGGCCCCGAGGGCAGCAAGGTCTCCAAGCACTCTGTGCACACGTTCAAGGCGTTTGCCCAGCTCGATCTGAACGAGGTGTGGGAGGTCATGGGCGACTGCCTCGACGTTGTGCAGCAGCACAGCGAGCTCAGCCACATCAGCTCGCTGCTCCTGCCTGCCCTCGAGGCGTACTTTGTCCTGGCCAAGAACCTCAAGCAGGTGCTTGCGTCCGCGCACAAGGCCGCACCAGAGATCCTCCAAGAGTTCATCCGTCCCTCGGCCCTCAACTCTGTCATGCCCTCGGTCGTGTCCTCGCCCACGCTGCGTGGCGCCTCGTCCTCGAGCCTGTTGGACCTGACTGCCGCTGCAAACACGATCGGCACGACGCCCTCGCGCGTCGGCCGCACCTCGTCCTCGCTGCTCCGCAGTGGCACCCTGTTCAACTCTGCGACCGACGGCTCGGACGACAACCAGGTCACGCCGCTCACGCCGGCCGAGCTGGAGATCATCCGGCCGTACCTCGCCGCGTGCCTCGAAAAGTTTGAACGCTTTGAGCAGTTTGCCGATCGGTACAAGCGAATCCTCAACGACCTGATCAGGTAAAGCAAACCTAAACCTGTTTAAATCTTTAATGTATTTACCTTTTTGTGTATTGCATAGATCCAACTCGACGCTGTTTTCTGGCTCGTTTGCGCTGCTCACGTCGATGCCGTACCTGCTCGACTTTGATCTCAAGCGCACGTTCTTCATCCAGGAACTGCACAAGGGCAAGACGCGCCACTACCAGACCCTGCACTTGAACGTGCACCGCGACACGGTCTTTGAGGACTCGTACCAGCAGATCATCCAGCACACGGGCGACGAGGTCAAGTACGGACGCCTCTCGGTCCGCTTTGCCAACGAGGAGGGTGTCGACGCGGGCGGTGTCTCGCGCGAGTGGTACCAGGTTCTCTCACGCCAAATGTTCAACCCCAACTTTGCGCTGTTTGTGTCTTCGGCCGTCGACAAGGTAAAAAGCAAAACAAACAAGAGCGACCAAGCTAAATATTTACTTTTTGTTGCGCAGACGACGTACCAACCCAACCACCTCTCGAGCATCAACACTAACCACTTGGCCTACTTCAAGTTTGTGGGTCGCATCATCGCCAAGGCCATCTACGACAACCGCGCCCTGGACGCCCACTTTACCCGCTCGTTCTACAAGCACATCCTGGGCAAGAAGGTCGACTACCGCGACATGGAGGCCGTCGACCCCGAGTACTTTAAGTCGCTCGACTGGATCGTCAACAACGACATTACCGGTGTGCTGGACCTCACGTTCACCTACGATGTCGAGGACTTTGGCATGAAGACAGAGGTCGAGCTCAAGCCCGAGGGCAGCCAGATCCCCGTCACCGAGGTAAAGGATTTTTATTTTTATTTTTATTTTTGTTAGTTGCTCATGTTTGTTTTTTTTCTTCTCTTAGGCAAACAAGCTCGAATACGTCAAGCTCATCACCGAGTACAAGCTGACGACGATCATCCGCAAGCAGATCGACGCTTTCCTCGAGGCCTTCCACGAAATCATCCCCAAGCGCCTTGTCAAGATCTTTGACGAGCAGGAGCTCGAGCTGCTCATCTCTGGCCTGCCCGACGTCGACGTCGACGACTGGCGCAACAACACCGAGTACCAAGGCTATGCTCCCTCGGCGCAGCAAGTCGTCGTACGTTTTTTAATCAATAATTCCGTGTTAAATAAACTCAAATTTTAGTGGTTCTGGCGCGCTGTCCGATCCTTTGGCCGCGAGGAGCGCGCCAAGCTGTTGCAGTTTGTCACAGGCTCGTCCAAGATCCCCCTCGAGGGCTTCTCCCACCTCGAGGGCATGAACGGCATCCAAAAGTTTTTGATCAGCAGGATCTACGGCAACCCCAACCGCCTGCCCGCCGCGCACACGTGCTTCAACCAGCTGGATCTCCCCGAGTACACAAGCTACGAGCAACTGGTCTCGGCTCTGACCACGGCCGTCAACGAGTGCTCCACCGGCTTTGGGTTCGCTTAAGCAAAAGAATAAAAAAAATTTTACTTTGTAAATACTTTATAGAATCTCGTGTAAAATTAGGGGGGGAAAACAATAAAAAAAAACAAAAAAACGAGGCATTTTTGACTGCATGTGCTTCAGTGAAGCTAACCCGCAGCAACAGAGCTGCACAGCTTATTCCAGGGCTCGTAGAGTGCGTTTATGGCCTCCCAGTCGTCATCGAGGCCGCGCAGGCTGTCGTCCACCTGCCATTGCAGCTCGGGCTCGATCTCGAGGTCGACCATGCCCGTCTCCAGATCGGTCGCGTGGAAAAACTTGTTGAACAGGTTGAGTCGGACGTCGCCCTTGCGTCCTGGGAAGTGCAGGAGGAAATCTCCGCTCCGGTACCTAAATAGAATATGTAAGAAAGAAAAAAAAATATAAATATATATTTTTTTTTAAACAAAAAGGCAGCGATACCAGGGGAACTCAGAGTTGAACGTGCGGAATGGCACGTGCTTGACGTGGCAGTTCCACTCGGGCTCTGTGTGGTTCCGCACGACGACCATGATCAGTCCCTGGTCGCTGAAGCCCCACGATCCGTCGTGGTTGCATATCTTGAGCCAGTTGATGTGCGTGACTATCTCGCCGCTGGGCAGCTTGATATCGCGGCACCGCTCCGTGCTCATGCGCGTGAGCTCGTCGACCAGGTCGCGTCCCCATTGGGTGTTGCGGATGTACACGTGGCCATTGTTGCTGAACTTTGCATAGGAGGCACTGTAGGGGGAGCCCGCGGTGATAAACAGGTCGTAGCGGGGGTCCATGACCTCGTCAAACGACTTGCCAAAGTTGATAAAGATCGAGTCGACGTCGGCCCAGAGCACGCCCTCGACGTTGAGTGTCTTGTTGTGCATGACCTTTTGCATGGCGTTGTAGCGCGCCATGTACGGGTCCAGGCGGCAGATCTCCGCGTCCTGCGACAGGTCGACCATGACGTACCCGTGGCGATCGCAGTACGCCTTGCGGTTGGCCATGGCCACCTTGACGTAGTCGGACCAGTGGCCGCAGTAGAACGACACGACCGCGTGCGGACGCGTGGCCTTGACGACCGTGAACTTGTCCACGGCCCTGCTAATGGGCGCCTCAGTCGGCGGCATGCGCGCCATTTTGGACTCGTCCGGGGCGCGTTGGCGGTGCCGGTCGGCCTCGTCCACGTCGAGGCTTTTTGCCTTGGGGCGGGATGACACTTTCTGCCCCTGTTGCTGTTGCTGCTGTGGCTCTTGGTCGTGCCCCTCGTGGGCTTCGTGGCCGTGGTCGTCGTCGCCGCCGTCGTCGCCGTCGTCGCCCCCCTTGCCCGCCTTGCGGTGGTGGTGTGCCAGTCGCTCCACAGCCAGCCGTTCCGCCAGTGCGTTCTTGCTGTCCAACAGGGCCTGTTGCTGCGTCGTCAGGTCGACCAGCTGCTGCTGCTGCTGCTGCACCAGGAACACGAGGAACACCGCGAGACCCGCCACGAGGACGAGGGCGAGACGGCCCAGCGACGCAGCCGAGCGAGTCGAGGACGACCAGACAGGCATGTGATGATAGAAATAAAATTTACTTTGCACTCAGCGTTAGACCAACGGGATAAACTACTACGTACTAATCCAACACAACTGGGGGAGAAGGGGAGGTAGAGAGAGAAAGACAACAGACTAATTCCTACAGGGGGGGAAAAAAAAAAAGAACAGAGAGACCAAAAACGGAGGAAAATACATGCCGGGCTATCGAGAGTTACCTTTGGTTGGTTTTTTGGGGAAGGCAGCGGCTTACTTCTTGGGCTGGAAGAGGGAGTACCAGTCGGACCAGGAAAAGTTGGCGCCCTGGGTGGACGAGAAGCCGATGGTGACCTGGGCGAGGAGGATGGGCTTGTTCTTGCTGTTGACCTGGCCCATGCTCATGTCCTGGTAGAGCTGGAGCACAAGCGACTTGCGCTGCACCTCGCCAATCGCGTACCGGTACTCGATGATCTCGTCGAAATCAAGCGGCTTGCCGCCAAAGTTGACAGACTTGGTCTTTTTCTGGGGAAAAAAAAAATTATTTATTTTTAATTGCATCACTGGTTTGAACCGAATGACACAAACCTCGGTCTTGGCCTGGTCGGGAGCGATGCTGACCTTGACAAACACGTCCATGTTGGCATAGTTCATGAGGCCCTTGAGTTTGTGGATGTGGATTTGGAACGTGCCACGTGCTGCCTCGTACGATATGTCCAGTTTGAGCTGCGCAATGGCAGTCTTGTTGGCGCCCTTGTCTGTGATCACTGGCTTGACGACTGCGATAAAACAATGTAAGTAAATAAAGGAAAGGAAAGAAAACGGTGTTTATTACCCTCTTCCTTGATCGAGCGTGCGTCCGAGTTGGGGTCGTCGGGCTGGTACTCGTGGATGTCCTTCTTGGCGACCGTGCGCTTGGTCAAGCTCAGACGGCCCTGTCCGGACCTCTTCTTGTTGATTGCAAACCTTTTGGACCCAAAAAAAATTTTTTTTTGTTGAAAAATAAAAATAAAATAAAATATCAAAACATACCAGTCCTCCCACTCAAAGTCGCCTTCAAAGTTGATAAAGCCGATGGAGACCTCACCGAGGATGTCGTTGCTGATCGTGCCCTCCTCGCAGAGCGAGACGATGAGCGCCTTGCTCTTGATCTCCGAATCGGGCACCTTCCACTCAAACAGCTCGTCAAACGTCGGGGCGACATTGTTGTTGACGACACGCGTCTTGCGCTTGGTTTCTTTCTTGGGATCGGGGGCGACAAACATCTTTACGTAGAGATCGGGCTTGGTCTCCTCGGTCCACGGCAACTCACCCAGCTCCTGCACGTGCACACGCAGGACACCCGCAGCCTGGTTGTAGCCGACAGACAGGCGGATGTTGCACAGCTTTTTCTTGTTGATGGCACGCTCCGTGGGCTTTGGCGCAGTTGACGTGACGGACATCGATGCTGGCGTGACAGGGACGTCAGATAAAAAAAAGTCGAAGAAATGCGTACACATCACTGAACGGCTGTCGTCGTCGTCGCTCTCGCCAAAGGGATTGCGGCCAGACTCGGTCGACCATGTGGACCGTACACTGCGCACCGACTTGGCATCGTCGTCCGAGTCGTTGTCCTCGGGGCCCGAGATGGCGCTATTCGAGGGACATTAAGAAAGCACATATCAAATAGGAGGCTTACCCCATGGGGTTGTTGGTCGGGTCAACGGCGGGCTTGCTCTTGCTCGAGATGCCAAAGTACTCGGAGAATGAAAAGTCCCCCCTTTGTGCGTAGTTGGACAGACCGATGCCGACCTCGCCCAGCACCGAGTTGGTGATGCCACCGCAAAGCCACAGGCCCATCTTGATCGACTTGGTGCCAATCTCGTTCGGGGCGATCTTGAACTCAAACTTTTCGTCAAAGTTGGGCAGCGAGTTGGCCTTGCACACGTTGGTCTTCTTCTTTGTCTTGCGCTTGGGATCGGGCGAGATGTAAAACTTGATGTACGTGTCGGGCTTGCCGTGCTTGCGCTCAGAGAGGCCCTGTAAAGCATGTTTTATATTACTTCATCCTATTAATATGAAAAGAAGAATAAAAACTACCTCGACATCTTGGATGTGGATCGAGAGCATCCCGCGACGGACAGAGTATTCGACAGTGAGCTTGATCGAGCACACACGCTTCTTCATCGCGCCAAACTGGGTCAGCTTGGGACGCTTGCTGGTGCCGCCAGCCGTGAACGTGCTTGCGCTGTCGCGGAAAGGCCCGTCATCGTCATCGTCGTCGTCGCCGCTGTTGTAGTTGTGCTGCGACTTGCCCGACGAGAGCTGCTGGTTGCGGAGCGAGCGTGCCTCAGCGGCAAAGTTGGCCACGGCCTGTTGGCGCGAGTTGCCTGCCTGCGACTGGCCCTTGGACTTGAGGGACGCAAAATCGTCGTCCTTGCCGCTCTTCTGTAGGTTTCAGCAGAGAGTTAGCGCGGTGTTGGTGGAAAGAAGAGGAGACGTACGCCAGACTTGTTGGACTTGGTCGAGTGCGTCGAGCGAATGCTGCGGGTATCTGCCTTGTCGTCATCGTCATAGTTGCTGTTCTTCCCGTTCCTGTTGTTGCCCTGGGGGAGGTTCTTGGCAGAGCCGTTGCGCTGCACTTGCTGCTGCTGTTGCTGCGACAGGTTCTTGTTGGACCCGTTGCGCTGCACCTGCCCTCCTCCATTCCGTCCG
>Ga0302230_10002822_pt1 | contig 10076 bp, 16 predicted proteins | sample II_Palsa_N2_1_FD_193523 | JGI IMG/M metagenome (GOLD analysis project Ga0302230, IMG submission 193523) | Peat permafrost microbial communities from Stordalen Mire near Abisko, Sweden - II_Palsa_N2_1 | ecosystem: Environmental > Terrestrial > Soil > Palsa > Peat permafrost | place: Sweden...
GTTTTCAGTTTTTTTTTTTTTTTTTTTTGATTTTTATAAAGAAAAGATCCATACGCTGAACGAGAAGGGGGAACCAAAACATGGATTCGCTCGAGGCATACCGCATCATGCCAAAGGGCACAACGGTTACATCCATTTGTCGTGATGTGAACGGTTGCACGTCCTGGTCATTCATTACATCAGAGTGCAAAAAGACAGCTGCGTCTGCGTGATGGAAAAATATGCTATTGTACGCACACCGTGAGATAGCAAAATACGCGTTGCGCTTACCTCTCGATGGACATGTACGGGAACCGGTTGTCTCCGCCCTTGAACGTCACAACTATGTGGAAAATAGGTCTGCCGGATGCGGTTGCTTCTTCGATCTTGGCCTCGTAATGCTTTGCTTCCTCCTGAAAAAAAAAAAATACTTTTTTTAGCATTGCACTAATTAAAAAAATAAGTCGATCGGTGCCTTTGTAATTTTGCGCATCGCACGACTGTTAAAGTTGCTGCAGGAAGGGTCAAAGGACAGGGTCTGGACGCACTTTTCCATGGTCGTTTGTTGAATAGGCTCTGGGCGTGCGACGAGGTAATTGCGATAGAGGTACGGCCAGATCGAAATGCGCCGGGTCCCATCGAGACGCGACCCCAAAACGAGAAAGTTGTACGACGTGCGCGATTCGGGGAGCGCACTGGTCCCTTCCTGCCGCATGGCATCCATGAACAGGACGTGGGGGTCCACGTTGACATACTTGCGCTTGTAGGCCTCAAATTCGTCCGATTGCAGGAAGCCCATGGGCGACAGCACGAGCTGGCACTGTTCATGCATCACCTCGGGCGTTGTAAAGAGCTCGGGGTTGCGCAGCATCAGCCACGATTTTATGAATGCCTCGTCGACCATCGACGTCGATTGCTTCGCGACGCTGTTTGCATCGGCTGAAACAAAGGCGGCGGATGGACACGCATCGTAAATGGCCACTTTGGGTTTCCTGTTATTTCCAAAGTGAGCCGTCAACGGAAACAAAGGCTCGAGACGTACAGTGGTGTAGCCAGCATCATCGCGTTGACGAGCTTCCTTCCTGTTACGTAGACGGCGTTCACACCCGAGGTCACGTCCGCCGTCATCCAAAAGTCGACCATCTGGCAATCGCGCCTGGATCGCGAGCCCATGGGCATGTAGTGGAGGCCGCTGGCGCGCGTCCACAGTGACCGTACCGACACTGGTGACACGATCGCGGCGAGCACGGGGAGGATTGCTGACAGGTCGTGTGCTACGATAGACACACTTTTAATAAATTGCTGTTCCACATGATACCACCGTACTGGGAGCCTGTGTGGCCTTGAGACAGCGGCACCCTTGGCTGAAGACAAGCTCGTTGAGACCACCGCCTTTGGAGCTGGAGATGGCCACGTTTTTCTTGTTATTTTGAAAAAAGAGGGTCGTGACCGAATTGCTGAGGTAGTAGGGCCCCGCCGCCTTGATATCGCTGACGTGGTCGATAATTGTTACAAAGCGACCTCCGTTGTTGACGGCGTTGTTGATGTGCATCGACGAGGACACGCCCGTGAGCAAGCTCGGCAAGACACGAAGCGACATCTTCCTGGCGATAAACTTGTCCCGGTACTGGCTCGCAAGCATCAGTATCGGATCCTCGGTCTCCATCGAGAGCCTCAACAGGACCACCTAGGAAAATGTTCAAATAAATTACAAAAGAAATTTGTCACCTCGAATCGCTCCGCGTCTGCCAGGGTCAAGATGTCGACGAGAGCGTCCTCAAAGGCGGTGGCATCGCGGATGCGGTCGACGCTCTCGAGACCGAGGCGCAGCACGACGGTGAGTAGTGGGTCGTGCGATGGCTTGATGTTCCACACGATCTCGCTCGGCTCACTCAGGCACGCGGCCATGTACAAGCGATTGTCAGAGAAGCCAAGGCAGAGGTCGTTGTGGCGTTTGGGTTGGATAGTGCCCTCCTTGTTGATGACCCAGCGCTGGCTCGGCAGGTTGTACACGCACGGGCTCATGTAGGCATTGGAGAGGTCCAACGCGAGCGTGAGACAGTGCTCGCGAAAGTGGACGCTTCTTATCTCGCCCTTGGGCGTGAGGTCCCACGAGTACTTGCGGCTGACCTCGACCGGATTGGCGACCACGTCGAGGATCTGCTCCTGTTTGTCCTCGTCCAGGTCGGTGTACAAGTACGACTTGGTCACGCCAAACTGGATCGAGTAGTCGATAAGGTAGGGGTATGACGTTGCCGCTGCCACTTCAGCAGCGGCTTGAGCGGCCTCGGCTGCGGCATCCGCGGCCTCGGCAGTGTCGGCACTGTGCCCTTTGGACGTCTTGTTGTTCTTTTTCTTCTTGCCAGCAGCTGCTGCTGAGATTGCTCCCGCTGCGACTGCGGCTGCGGGTAAGTGCTGCTTCTCGTCGTTGCCCAGCAGCGTCGTGTTGAAGCCAGACTCGAGCTTGCTGTTCTGGATGTACACGATGACCAGCAGCCTGTTTGCATCCAAAAAAGAAAAGACGCCCCAGGCTTTATCAGCAATCTGTGTCACAAAACCAACCAACCAACCAAAAAAAAGTTACCACAGCAGCAGCACGAGGCAAATCATGGCGAACCGCAGCATCGCTAGCACAGAAAAAACAAACATCAGTCTGCCGTATTTATCCATCCCCGTTACGGTTGCTGCCGCGCACGATTGGCGACCGTGGAGGCATATCAGTCTCTCGATGGCCGCTGTCAGAAAGTCGCCATAAACAACAGTGCCGTACCCATCACTTTTCCGTCCCTGCTCTCCCTCGACGATGCCCTTTCTAAAGGTAAGGCCATAGGCCCCTCCTCTCCTCTGACGTTGCGCGTACAAATAGACTGCTACGCACGCGAGGGTCTGGTGGCTCATTGACGCCAAGGACGCCGTGCTCGGGCGCATGTCCACGCGGATAGCCAGCCTGCTCATGGGGAAGCACAAGCCCATCTACCGACCAAACGGTACGTTGGCCTACGCCGGCCCACATGCCTAACGCTCGTTTTCCCTTCTGTCATTAGACGACTCGGGCGACTTTGTCGTGGTGATCAACGCCAAGAACGTGACCGTGACTGGAAAAAAGGCAGAGCAAAAGCTGTACAGACACCACTCGGGCTTCCCAGGTGGCCTCAAGGAGCTCGCGTACAAGGACGTGATGGCCCAGACCCCCGAGAAGATTATCACGCACGCCGTCAACGGCATGCTCCCGAAGAACAACACGCGCAAGTTCCGCATGAGCCGCCTCAAGGTCTTTGAGGGGCCGGAGCACCCCTACGCACCAAACATCTTCCAGCAAGTGGACATCAACCAGATGAAGTAGCCTGGTGCCGAGAGTTAAAATTGGGTATTGTAAATCAACCTTTCACAAGCATTGTGATTCGTTCAATTATATTTACACAAAAAGAAAACAAATCACCACTGGACAGAGAGGCCAGACTTGTTGATGTTGTCGGCAACAGCGTGGTAGACGGTGTGCAAATATCGCTCGGCCTTGGCACCGTCGTCTCCTATCCACGCCCTGCAGAAAAAAAAATTTTTTTTTAAAAAATTCTTTCTTCTTTACTGTTTCAGGTTACTTGTAAAGCGCATTTGCACGCTGGTTGTCCTGTGGGGCTTGGTAGGGGAGGGAGCGGTACAGCGTGTCTGCGGCGGTCACCAGAGCCTTGTCTGTGTCGGTGCCGGTGGCGCTGGTGTCCTTGAGCTGGCCGCCGCCGTTGATGCAGGCCGAGGGACACGCCATGATTTCCACCATGTGGAACTCTTTGGCTTTGCTCGACTTGATTTTGCGCACGAAATTTTGGATGTTGCGGAAGCCGTACGATGTAGCAAAGCGCAGGACGACCTCGCCGTTCACTTCAAGCGTCGCCTCCTGGTAGTCGGTGCCTCGGACCTGCTTGAAGTTGACCTTGGCGACGTCGACGTTGAACAGCTCTTTGGCAGCGTAGCGAAAGATGTGCTCCAGAAACCCACCGGCAGAAGAGCCCTCGGTGCCGAGCAGTGCACTGCCGCTGTCATCCACCTTGCTAAAGTCGTGGTCCAGGTCGACCTCATCGGCTGACTCGATGTTGACACTCTGCTCCGCAAGCATTGTCTCGACCTCGCCCGTCGTCAACACCAGGTCGACGTCGCGCGTCCGCAGCACGTCGTCGTAGAAATCTTGACGGGAAGCCTCCAGTTTTTTGTCGTAGCAGGGCATAATGGCCACATGGTAGATTTTGTTTGCCCTGAAAAAACGCGTGCTTTCAGAGTGGTTTTCCCGAAATCGCGTTACTGCCTTACGGTTTATTCAGTTTCTCGGCCAGAAAGGACTTGACGATCGAGCCCATTACTTGCTGTGACGATTTAGTGGAGCTGATGTAGGGCAGGATAAACGTTCCGTGTTTCTTCTCGGCGTAGCAAATCCATCCTGTTGGGGGTGGGGGGGGGGTGGGGGGTGTTACTCTTTTTTCTCCTTCTTCTCCTTCTTCTTCTTCTCACCTGGGCATGTAGACGCAAGCATTGGGAGCGAAGACGTCTTTTGAGCGTTGTACCTGCGCACAAATTCGCGCTGGCTCTCGAGGATGGCGAGGTCGCGACCAAAGCTCGTGTCGTACACGGCGTAACATCCTAGATGCTTGAAAAAGGCCGTGAGCCTCCTTGCGACCTGCATTTTTTTGTTGTTGAGCAACTGGAGTACACAAGTCACAGGGAGGGAGGGAGGGATACCTGCAAGGGCGTCAAATGATACTTGGCCGCAAAGGACGCGCGCGATTGTGGCGACAACGAAATGATGACTAAGCTTTCGTTGGGAGCAGCGTTGGTGCTGCCGATGTCGCTTGCGGTGCCGCCGCTGCTGGCAGCGTTGTTACCGCTGCTGGCTTTGAGCGCGTCGAGGACCTTGTACAGCTCGTGGTGGCTCTGGGCCTCGATGAGCACACTCTCGGCTGACGTGATGCATCCGCTGCACGCGAGACAGTCGTTGAGGGTTATCTGCGCCGTCTTTAGCCGCTTTGACGACCCTGACGAGTTGACCTCGACGTAGCTCCCGTCGCGCTCAACGCGAATCTCCGTCGCCGCCGCGCCCTCCTCCTTGGTCACCTCGACCGGCTTGATGCACGCCTGGCCTGGCGAGACATAGTCGTTCAGGTCGGTGAGGACGAGGGCCGATGAAAACTTGGACATTGTGTTTCTTGTGCGATCGGGTTCGTCGGATGGCTGCAAAGACTCTGAGGTGTCCAGCGCACGATGGGGGGTGGGGGGTGGGGTGGGGGGTTCGACGAAAGCAGTCCCGACAAATTCCATGCCCAGCGGCCACATTTCTGACGAGTGACGCCTCGTGAGCAATGTCTTCTGCGAGGCAAACCGCGCGGCGCAGACGGACGCCGGCCAAGAGGGCTCCTGCGGCGTCGGCTGCTGCCGGGCGGTCCGATGGCAGTAGGTCTGAGGAGGACGAGCTGGCACCGTCGACCCCGCGGCGCGCGGCGCCCTTGAGGAAGCCGGTCATCATCATCGCTGCTTCATTGATCGAGGACAAGGGGCACGGCACCGGGCAAGGCGGCGGGAGCGATGATGTCCAAGCAAAGGCGAAGGAGACCTCAGACGAGGATGAAGGCGAGGACGCCTTCTTTACAGTGGCAGGGGAGGAACAACGCATTGACGACCAAGAAGGAGACTTGGGTAGCGCCATGAAAGCCGACAGCAGCAGCAGCAGTAGCGACGACATGGACGACGATCGCAACGTCGTCTCCACGATACGGAGCCCGCCCGTGGAAAATCCAGACGACTTGCCGGCAGACACGCCAGCACCGCAGTTTCGCGTCAAGCGCTTGCTTTCCTTCTCGTCAAATGCGGTCAATGTCGGCGCCAACTACCAGGCCAACGTCCCGCCGCTCGACTCGATCAACGACCCAAAGTGTAGGCCTGACAAAAACTATTATATCCCTCCTTTCTAAAATAAAATAAAAACATGAATAACACGTAGATATCGAGAAAGTCGCGCAGCAGGTGAACGAACAGCAACAGGTCTGGAGCGCGAGCGCCATCAGCGACGAAGAATGTACTGGTTCCTATTTTTATCTTACCTTTCACCAATCATCGATTCTTTTGCCAGATGATTCCTTTGTCAAGCGCGTTCGCAAACTGTCGGGTGGGCGATATTCAGACACGACACTGAAAAATGCGCTGCAAGTGCTCGTTGCAGCAGACTATAAACTCGAGCGAGCATTGCAAAGGATCGCCAAGCAGATGCAGATGCAGATGCGTCCAGCGGTCGACGACACAACGCCGATGGGAGCATGGACGTCAGAGGAAATTCAGACGTTTGAAAACCTCTACACCGAGCATCAAAAAGCCTTTCACAAGTACCTGCCAAGCTTGCCCAATCGTTCCACACGCGACATTGTGCTGTTTTACTATTACTGGAAGAAGAGCCGCTCCAACGATGAATACAAAAAGCGTCGGGAGGCGGAGATGGCATCGAGGTACCCTCGTGTTTTTTTTTTCCATTCCACCGTTAAAAAGGAAAGGGTTTTATTCAGCGAGGCCGACTTGGAGGTGTCAGTGCCAATGCTACGGAGCAGCACTTGCGGTCAGTCGCGGTCGTCTACGCCGATTCCTTTTGCCAACGACTCTGGGCCACCTGCCGCGACCATGAAACGGAAAGCCGAATCGGTGCAACAAGACGAGCTGCTGCATGATCTTCCTGTGTTTGCGATGAGCAAGAGGCGCTCTGTGGAATCTGAGCGCCCGCCATTCGCCGCGATGCCAGACACGGCTCTTCCTAGGTCTGTGCATCCAAAAAAAATTATTTTTATTTTATTTTTGTTTTAATTAACTACAATGACCAGGGATATGTCACGCCCGTCATCGCCGTCGTCCTTCATTCCCTGCGAGCGGTGCACGGTTGCGTGTGCAAAATCTCAGGACGGACCGTCGGATCAGCGCTTCTGCTCCAACTGTTCGCAAAAGTGGCGAGCAAATTGGCGTCGATTCCGGCGAGAAAACGGGGCACTTTTCTCACCTTCATCTTCTTCCTCGTCGTCGTCACAGGGGTCGTCATCGTCGGCCGGCAACCATGCCTTTCCGTTTGCACTCAAGACCCTCGTGCAAGCAGACTTGCCGTCCAGGCTGGCATCGCCGTCGCCCGCAAAGAGTGAGGATGCGCTAAACTTGCTAAAACTCGAGATGCTTCAGCGGCCAGGCTCGTCGCTTCGTTCTGGTCCTCCTGTCCCCTGGGGTGGTTCCAGTAAATAGACAATAGTTTTTCCCAGTTTTAGTGAATTTATTTGATGTCGATGAAACAACTTGAAAAAAACGCAGAAATGTCTATTGAGTATGCTGCTCGTGAGCTTTCTGGGCACGACCAGAGGGATCCGTGCTGCAGCCCCAGTCGGAACGAGGGATCCACTTGAGAACGGTTCTGATGAAATCAAAAAAATCATTTGATTTAGTAAAGAGAAATAGCCATTGAAGTGTCGCCTACGCAGCAGTCGTGGCCTGAGGAAAGAGTTGCGAAAATATGGCACGGAAGTAGTAGGCTTCCTTCGTCTCGGGTGTGTTGTACGGGAAGCGGATGCTCGCGGCGCTCATCTCGGCATCGGTCACCTTGGCTTCTGCAGACGCCTTGACAGAGTCGATCCAGGAGTAGCCCACGCCGTCAGAGAACTGCTCCTTCTGGCGCCAGAGGACGGATGCGGGCAAGTACGGATGATCGGGCGTCTAACAAATAAGTTACACAAGGAAACGATCATTAGTGGTGAGTGCTTGTTGCAGGCTGTGTTACATCAAAGGCCTTTCGCAAGATGTACTTTTCAATCTTGGATTTGTTGCACAGTTTCTCCTTGGGGTCGACGTTCATCGCAACCTCCAGGAAGGCCTTGTCAAGCATGGGAACACGACACTCGAGACCCCAAGCCATGGTCGACTTGTTGGCACGCAAGTTGTCCGCATACTGAAGATTCTTGACTCGTTGCAGCGACTCGAGGTGGAAAGCATCCGCCGAGGGCGCCTGGTGAAAGTACAGGTAGCCTTGCAATATTTTTTTATTATTATTATTTTTTTGGGGGGGTCAATTGTCAATTTTAAAAAGGAGAATTTAAATTTCAAGGGTACCGCCAAAGACCTCATCGGCGCCCTCTCCAGACAGGACTGTCTTGACTCCGGTCGCCTTGATCTTGCGCGAGAGCAGGTACATGGGAGTGGAGGCGCGAATGGTCGTGACGTCGTACGTCTCGAGGTGGTGGATGACGTCGTGGATGGCATCAAGGCCCTCCTGCACGGTGAAATGGTACTCGTGGTGGACGGTGCCGATAAACTCGGCCACCTCCTTGGCAAACTTGAGATCGGGCGCGTTCTTGAGGCCGATCGAGAACGAGTGCAGTCGCGGCCACCATGCCTCGCTCTTCTCGTCGTCTTCGATGCGTTTGCGTGCGTGGCGTTGGGCAATTGATGCGATCAGCGACGAGTCCAGGCCGCCGGACAGCAGGACACCGTACGGGACTTTTTACTTGTTGAATAACTTGCTGAAAAAGAGAAAAAAACATACCATCCGACATCAGACGCTTGACCACAGCCGCCTCCAGTGTCTCGCGCAAGAGAGCATAGTCGAGGGGTTTTGATGGGATGGTCTAGGACGGACTGCTTGAGGAATTCGTTGCACGGATAACAAGCGGATACCTCTGGGAACCAGCTTGGGCGGAACCACTGCACCAGCTTGCCCGAGACACTCGAGTACTGGTGTCCCGCGGGAAAGTGGATGACCTTTTCGCAGTCCTCGCTCAGCGCCTTCATCTCGGACGCAAACCAGATCGAGCCGTCCTTTGCCCATCCCTGGTACAGCGTCGTCACGCCCAGCGGGTCCCGCGCTGCAAAGAACGTGCCCTTGCCGGGACGGCCATCGTACAGCACAAACGCAAACTCGCCATCGAGCAGGTCGACAAAGTCCTCGCCATGCTCGAGGTACTAATCAAGAACGTGCACGCAGTGATGTTTAATGATTTTCACATGCCAACAGTGTAAACAAAGAGGGACCCGCCGACAAAGAGAGCGGGCGAGCGTTCGGGCGTACCAAGGGAAGGATGACCTCGCAGTCCGACTGCGTCTTGAACGGGTACGGCGTCTTGAGTTGCTTCTTGAGGGCCTTGTGGTTGTAGATCTCCCCGTTCACGCACAGGATCACCAGGTCGTCGTCGCCGCCTGTCAGCGGCTGTGCACCGCTCTCAACGTCCACGATGGCAAGGCGCTCGTGACAGAGCACGTTGTTCTTGTGCGTCGCAATGCCGCTCCAGTCGGGGCCGCGGTGGCGCAGCCTAGTGTTGTCAGTGTTTTTTACGTTTTCAGTGAGCAGACGGTTGTGCGCGCGAGGGCGTGCGCAGGCGTGCCGCAGGCGGCAGGCACAAAGCCAACGCACGCCCCGCCAGGCAAAAAGACCTGCGTACTTTTTAGACAGGTGGAGTGCCTTTTGGCGCATGGCCGCCATGTCGCCTTGGTAGCCAAAGACCGCAAAGATGCCGCACATTGGACGAGCCGGAAAACAAAAAACTGGGGGATTCCAGTGGGTTGCACATTTAAACCCCTCCGTGGTGGAAGGGAGAATCACGTGTGGGACTCGAGAAAAATTTTATTTCGAGCCTCGCTTGTGTCTGTGTTGGCGAGTCTGCCGGTACAAGTCGCTCTTCGGGATCCGCAAAGCTCACGGAGATGGGACGCAAAAACAAACGGCCATCACGTGACCAGCCTGAACTGGGAAATCAGGACGGGTCACTGCGGCCTCAGTCCAGTGCTAGTGGACTGACGTTTATTTTGGCACGATTTGTAGGCTCGCACGCATAATGGCTTTACGGCCGCTGCCGGCGGACCGCAAGAGTAATCGGTCCATTTCAACTCGAGCAAATGGGCCGATCTCCATCGCAACCACTATCACCATAGCTTTCAGTTCTTCTTGCCCCGACTGCGCGGTCACGGTTCTCTCTCATCAGCGACGGCATTGAGTCTACCGATCTCAGAGTCGAAATGCGACACAGTTGAGCGCGATCGGGTTTCTACACCGACAAGGCCGGTCGCATGTCTCTCCAGGTATGTTCCGAATTGTCGATAAT
>Ga0302230_10002825_pt1 | contig 10071 bp, 12 predicted proteins | sample II_Palsa_N2_1_FD_193523 | JGI IMG/M metagenome (GOLD analysis project Ga0302230, IMG submission 193523) | Peat permafrost microbial communities from Stordalen Mire near Abisko, Sweden - II_Palsa_N2_1 | ecosystem: Environmental > Terrestrial > Soil > Palsa > Peat permafrost | place: Sweden...
GAGATTTATTAAAAAAAAAAAAAAAGCTCGCAATAACAAAGATGTTGTCCTCAGGGTTTTTCTGCCGAGATCACCCTTGATAAGACTGTTTGGGTGGGCTACATCAAGGACTATGACGGCGCGACTCTGCTGCAGGTCTCGCTGCTCCCGTTCAACCCTGAAAAGTGCGCCATGATTCCCCGCATTGACTATCTCCGCATCCACGAGACGGTCAACAAGCAACGTGACGCTCTCCAGAATCGGATACGCGAAGTCTCACAGGTGAGTGGTTTTTTGTTCCCTGCCGTGAAAAATTGACTCGGCTTTTTTTTTTTTTTTGGCAGTCACACATTATCTACCCGGGCCTGTCTGTGTTCAAGGAAAAGGGCGTACGATCAGTGCCTCTCTCAAGTATCCCCGGGCTAAAGGAGGCAGGCTGGACGCAAGAAATGAGCAAGGCGTATGCTGTTTCGTTCTGTTTTTATTTTTATTAAACAACAACACTAAATAAATAAATAAAATAAAAAATACAGAAATCGATCGGCAGTGACAAACCTGCAGAAGACGCTCTCGACGCTGCTGACAAACGTAAAGCAGCACGGCCACGCATGGCCATTCATCAAGCCCGTGAACGCCGAGGAGGTCACCGACTACTATGACATGATCAAGCACCCGATGGACCTGGCGACGATGGAACGCAAGCTCGACAACAAAGAGTACCAGGACCTCGAGAGCTTTATTGCCGACATGACCCTCATCTTCAACAACTGCCGCCTCTACAATGACGAGTCCACGCCGTACTTTAAGTGCGCAAACACCGTCGAAAGGGACTTCCGCAACCTCCTCAAGCAAATATCAAAAACCTCGCCCAGTCTGTAGAAGAATGTAGAATCTGCTCCTTTGCTTGATCAGTACGAGCCGAGGATGGGTGGGTTTGCGTTATCCAAATTTTCCCAGAAGGAAATGCTTGTCACATGCAAGCGTTCTCGCGAAGAGAACGACGTCGAAGACGACGAGAGAGCGAGGAACAGGGACACCAAGGACAAGGTTTGTGGGGCTCGTCGAGGTAGCCAAGGTGCGCTACAACGGCCGTGCCGAGTGCGAGAGTGCTTTCTTATCCCTATTTTTCTTCTGCTTAAATTTTGTGTGCGTATGAACAGTGGCGGCTGCAACACGGGCAAACTGAAATAAAATCATCTGAATTTCAGTAAACAAAACGAACGAAAGAATTGGGTCAGACTCCATTAGACGGCCGTGAAACCGACAGAGCTCACTTGGGCCACTGCATCCTCGAGCACCTTTGCTGCCTCCTGCTCGGCGTCGAGCTGCTTGAGGAGGTCTTGCTTCTTAAAGTGGTCAATGACGGGGGTCGTGGTCTCGTTGTAGGTGACCAGTCGCTGCGCAGAGAGAACGTGTGTGAATTCAAATTGTTTCCTTTTTTTTTTTTTTTTCCCCTTGGCCGTACCTTCTTCATCGTCTCCTCGTTGTCATCGGCACGACCGCTCGTGGCTGCGCGCTTGTTGAGACGCTGCAGCATGGTGTCTTCGCTGCAGTGGAAGTAGAGGCATGCGACGCCGTGAGCGACCTTTTCCTGGAACTGCTCGGCCTGCTCGACCGAGCGCGGGAAACCGTCGAGGAGGACGCCCTGCTTGCCGTCAGCGTTGTGCTTTTCGATGGCTGACTTGACGACGCCCAGGGTGATCTCCTAATTAACAGGCCCGAGATTTATACTCGCTTATAAACGGCGTTGACGTACGAGAGGGACGATCTTGCCCTCGTTCATCAGCGCCTGGATCTGCTCGCCCTGCTCCGAGCCCGACTTGGCCTCGTCGCGGAGGAGGTCGCCCACCGACAGATGGAGCAGGTTGTAGGTCACCGCCAGCTTCTCGCAGGCCGTGCCCTTGCCGCTGCCGGGGCCACCGAGGATGAAGATGATCTTGTCGAGCAGGTTGACGGTCTGTGCGGCAGGGACCTCGTTCTTGGGCGCCGACGAGGCAGCCGGGGCGGCCGGGGTGGGGCTGGCGGCGTTCTCGACCGACTTGCGTCCCTCGGAGCCCTTCTGCTTGAGCGTGGCAAACTGCGCCGACTTTTGCTGCGTCTCGATCGTCGTCAGCCATGCCGCCTCGTCCTCCTGTCGGTTCATGGTCTGCTCCCACTCCTTGGACTCGCTGCCGCCGCCAGACTTGATCGCGCCGCCGTCTTCGACAACGGCAGTTGTCGGACCGGGTGCGGGCGCAGCTGCGGCAGGTGCGACTGCTGCTGGAGCGTCTGCTGGTGCTGGTGCCGGCGCCGCCGCAGCAGGTGCAGCAGGTGCAGCAGCAGCAGCTGGGGCAGCCGCTCCGGCGGCACCGTCGGTCTTGCTCTTGCTCTTGCTCTTGCTGTTGCCCATGCCTGTTGCCTGGAAAAACGTGCTCTCGTCAAAAAAAAAAAACGGCGAGGTGGAAGTTTTATTGCTCGTTTCTGATTCCTGTCCCACAGAAAAAAAACGACACTTTCGAAAAAAAGGCCCACCCTCCAACGCGTCTGCAAACTGGCTCGGCTCGGCAGTTCGTGTGGGGGGACGCTGACAGAGCACGTTTCAGTGCCTTTTCAGGGGTAGAGAAACAAAACACTGAAAAATAAATACATCGCCATATTTGTGAGTGTGGCACCCAAGAACATCATCTTTGCCTGCGCAAACGACCTTATGGCCGACGTTGAGCAGCTCCTTCAGCAGCAACAGCAGCAGCAGCAGCAGCAGCAGTACCTGGACGACATGTTGGAGCTGGAACGACAGGCTGCGGCTGCAATGGTGCAACTGCAGCCGACCCCGGTTGGCAGTGAGGCAAACGGCATGTTTGGCAACGCGGCTTCGGCCGACGCCGCAAATGCAGAGGACTCGCCCTCGCCCGAGTCTGACGACGACGAGCAGCAGGAACCGCCGCAGTTGCCCTTACCCATCCCCGGCCGCGGACGGTCCTGTCGCAACTGTGGAACGACGACGTCGCCGCTCTGGCGCAAGGACGCGGAAGGGTTCTCATTGTGCAACGCGTGCGGCCTCTACTTTAAGACGCACGGCCGTCACCGACCCTCGGGCGGCATCCTCCTGGCCTCTGGCCAGCCGCGCGCGCCTCGCCAACCGCGGCCCAAGGTGCCCAAGGAGTACAAGGAGCCCGCCGAGGCCTCGCCCATGGCGACGATTGACGCCATCTCCAGCGGGCTCACGACCCTGCCCGGCAGGACACGCGCCGTGACCATGTCGGTGCTCAAGCAGGTCCAGGAGAAGGAGCGTGAGCAGCAGCAGATCGAGAAGAACCACGAGCTCGCGGTCTCCTCCCTCAAGCCCAGCTCGCGCAAACTCTCCAAGGCCCAGAGCCCGCCCAATCGCACAGCACTCATGCCCACATGGAACCCTCGCGAGATCTCTGTCGGCAGCATCATCTCCGTCTTTGGTCAAAAGACCCTGCACGAGTATTTCGCGCAGGTCTACGAAGTCTCGCTCGATGCGGAAACAGGCAATGTCTTTCTGTTTTTATTAAATAACAACTGAATTTATTAGGTCGACCGCTGTACTCGGTCAACTGGCTCATTCCCCACCCCGACGTCCAGGTCCTGTCGACCGTCTTTTCTATGGACAATTATCTCGTTGGTAAATTATCGTTATTCTTTATTTGCTCCTTGATAAATGAACGAACCAGGCCCTGCAAACGATGTCCCGATCCCTCTGGGAGCTGTCCACCGCGTGATGGCCTAGCCGTATTCCTCACAAATAAAGCTGCTTGCGAAATGATTGCAAAAATGATTGCGAAAGACAGCCTACATGTACATATACATTGCGTCAAATTTATGTACCTCGATGCTGGGCTAGATGTACCGGAATTCCTAATTCCTTGATCAAGCTGCGAAGAGCGAGGACGACGGCCAGCTTCATGATGGATTTTGATGTATGCACCCCCTATTCTTTCGGTCCGGGAATGATGGCTGCCCGATGGCGTGGTCTTCTTTTTTTTCTCACGTGGGGACGACGTGACGCCGCTGCGCTTGCTTGCTTGGGACTAACGCGCGTTCCTGGTGGTAGAGAAGGCAGTGATGTCGACGCACGTGACAGCCGACCTGGGCGCGCTGACGGTGGAGGACGGCGTTCCTGCGCAGCAGCAACAGCAGCACCGAAAGAAGGCGGCACTGATCAAGCCCCCGCTGACGCGAAACAACAGTAAGTTCACGGGCATCCACCTGCACGATGCCCCGGCGATGTGGCTGCCCAAGGACGCCGGCAGGGGCACGGAAATGCACAAGTTCACGGAGGCAGTCAACGCCAAGCACGGGCTGCACCTGGCCTCCTACGGACAGCTGTGGCAGTGGTCTGTCGACAACATTGCGGCCTTCTGGGCGCTGGTATGTCGTCTGCTTGGTTGATAGAGGTCGCCTGAATATGAACGGCAGGTGTGGGACTACACAAACATCATCAGCGCCGCGCCCTTCACACAGGTCGTCGACGAAACAAAGCCGATGGACAAAATACCCGAATGGTGCGTCTGTCCGTCCGCCCGGTACTAACGCCGGCTTTGCAGGTTCGAGGGCTCGAGAATCAACCTTGCAGAGAACCTGCTGTGGGCCGCGGACGATCGCGTCGCCATCTTCGCGACGGGCGAGGGCCCGAAGCAGGGCGTGAAAAAGGTGACGTACGGTGAGCTGCGCGCGCAGGTCGCAGTGTGCGCCGGTGCACTCCGCAAGCTCGGCGTCCAGAAGGGCGATCGGGTTGTTGGGTACATTGCCAACTGCGTCGAGGCCGTCGTGGCCTTCCTGGCCACGGCGAGCATTGGTGCGGTCTGGTCGTCGACCTCGCCCGACTTTGGCATCACCGGCGTCCTCGAGCGGTTTACGCAGATCCAGCCCAAGATTATCTTTTCCGTCAAGTACCCTTCCTTTGGAGCTCCCTGTCTAACTCCAAATCTCCACAGTGCCGTCCACTACAATGGGAAGGTGCACGACCACTTTGGTAAACTGCTCGACGTCGTGCAGGCTCTGCCCGAGCTGGAACGCATCGTAGTCGTCCCTTTTGTCGACTCTGCGTCCATGGACTTGACCAAGTTGCCCGGGAGTGCCGTCACATGGGCCGACTTTTTCAAGACTGGTCTCGACAGCGACGGCTCTGTTCCAAAACTCGTCTACGAGCATGTGGCTTTCAATCACCCGGCCTACATTCTCTTTAGCAGCGGAACAACGGGGGTCCCCAAGTGTCTCGTTCACTCGGTTGGAGGGCCGCTGATCCAGCACAAGAAAGAGCGTATGCCGTAGTTTTTGTTCTATTTTCAAAAACTTGTTTTCGGCGTCCTAGATCAAATCCACGGCAACCTGGGAGAAAACGACATCGTCTTCCAGTACACTACAACAGGGTGGATGATGTGGAATTGGCTTTTGGGCGCGCTGTCTGTCGGTGCATCAATCGTTCTGTTTGGTAAGGTATTGGGACGTGAACTTGCGTTGAAAGATTTTCTCCTATCAGATGGGTCTCCGTTCAAGCCAGACCCACTGGCGGTTTGGCACCTTGTGGATGAGCTCAAAATCACGGTCTTTGGCACGAGCGCCAAGTATATTGCAACCCTAGCGGAGAACGACGTCAAGCCAATGGCGTCGTGCAGTCTCTCGTCGCTCCATTCCATTTACTCGACCGGCTCGCCGCTCAGTCCCGAGAGCTTTGACTATGTCTATCGGGACATCAAGACCGACGTGCTCCTTGGCTCGGTCACTGGTGGCACAGGTATACTAAAAATGGAAAAGGAGAAAAAAATAATTGTTTTCTTTTTTTTTTTTGCTTCAGACATTGTCTCCCTGTTTGCCGGCGCCAATGCAGCCCTGCCCGTTTATCGGGGTGAGATCCAGTGCCGCAACCTTGGTATGAGCGTCGAGTCGTGGACCCTGCAAGGCGACAATGTCGAGGGCGAGGAGGGCGACCTCGTTTGCACCAAGGCTTTCCCTTGCATGCCCGTCTTTTTCTGGAACGATGCAGACGGCTCCAAGTACAAAAAGGCCTACTTTTCCCAGTTTCCCGGCGTATGGTACCACGGTGACTTTCTCGACATCAACCCTCACACTGGCGGCATCGTCATGCTCGGTCGCAGGTAACAATTTTTTTTTTTTTCGTGTTTAAACGGATAAACATTTTGTCCCAGTGACGGGACGCTCAACCCTGGAGGCGTGCGCATCGGTACGGCAGAGATCTACAACCACCTCGAGTCGTACCACGAGATCAAGGACACGCTGGTCGTGGGCCAAAAGCAGGGCGCGGATGAGCGTGTCGTCCTTTTTGTCAAGATGGCCCCCGACCACACCTTCTCAAGCGACCTGGTTGAGCGCATTAAGAAATCGATCCGCGCCGTGCTCTCGCCTCGCCACGTCCCTGCCGTCATCCTCGCCATCAACGACATCCCCTACACCATCAACAACAAAAAGGTCGAGGTCGCCGTCAAGAAAATCATCAGCGGCGAAAAGGTCGTCCCCTCTGGCGCCCTCGCCAATCCCCAGGCCCTCGAGGCCTTTTACGACATCCCGGAACTGAAGCAGTAGGAAAACAATATTCCATAGAGTGTCGAGTTAATACAAAATGAAGTTTGTTCTCAGCGAAATTCCCCAGTTCAAAAATTTCTTCGTCTTGTTATTGGGCGGATTTGGGCATGCCCAACAACGCCAAGCACATCCAGAAGCACGCCACGGCTACACAGTCTCATTACAAAACGTGAATTGTAAAAAATAGAGTAGTCACTTTAATAATGGTGTCTAGGATCACAAGGGTAAGCCGAGGCTGATTCTCACGACTCACCAGCGCCTCTTTTTTTTTTCCTTCCTTTTCATTTGAACAGGGCTTTGGCACCGCCGCGCGCGTGCTGCGCAGCACGGGCGAGCGTATCAACTACCCCGGCGCGACCAAGTCTGTGTTCACCGAGGAGCTTGCGTTCGAGAAGCATGCGACGTCGATCCCCACGTACCGCGCCATGGACCGCCAGGGCGTGCTTGCGGCCGCACACGACCCCAAGCTGCCCGAGGACACACTCGTCAAGATGTACAAGGGCATGGTCACGCTCAACGTCATGGACAACATCCTGTACGACGCCCAGCGACAGGGCCGCATCTCGTTCTACATGACCAACTATGGCGAGGAGGCCACCCACTTTGGCTCGTCTGCCGCGCTGGTATAGCCCTCTGTCTCGACCCCCAAACAAAAGCTAATAAGTTAAATAAAAAGGACCCAGAGGACCACATCTTTGGGCAGTACCGCGAGGCGGGCGTGCTCATGTGGCGCGGCTACTCGCTGGACGACTTTATGAACCAGTGCTACTCGAACGAGCTCGACCCCGGCAAGGGCCGCCAGATGCCCGTGCACTACGGCTCGCGCACGCTCAACTTCCAGACAATCTCGTCGCCCCTGGCCACACAGATCCCCCAGGCCGTCGGTGCTGCGTACGCACTCAAGCGTGCACACAAGCCCAACGTCGTCCTCACCTATTTTGGCGAGGGCGCCGCCTCCGAAGGCGACTTCCACGCCGCACTCAACATTGCCGCCACAACCGAGTCGCCCGTCATCTTCTTCTGCCGCAACAATGGCTTTGCCATCTCGACCCCCGTCGAGGACCAGTACCGTGGCGACGGCATTGGTTCGTGTTTTATTTTTATTTTTGGTTATTGGTCCACTCCACTGTCTGGTCTAAATATGATTATTTCCTAAGCTTCCCGAGGAGTGGGCTATGGCATCGACAGCATCCGAGTGGATGGCAACGATGTCTTTGCGGTCTACAATGCCACCAAGGCCGCGCGCGAGCATGCGCTCAAGCACAACAAGCCGATCCTGATCGAGGCCATGACCTATCGTGTGGGCCACCACAGCACGTCGGATGACTCGTCCGCGTACCGCTCGCGGGAGGAGGTCGAGGGCTGGGCCACCAAGGACAACCCAATCGTGCGCTTCCGCAAGCACCTCGAGTCGAAAAAGCTCTGGGGTGCCGAGGCCGAGAGCGAGTTCCGCAAGGAGGCGCGCCGCAACATCATCGAGGCCTTCAGCAAGGCCGAGAAGCGACGAAAGCCCGCCATCGCCGAGCTCTTCACCGACGTGTATGACAAGCCCACGCCGCGGCTGCTGGAGCAGCAACAGGAGATGCTGGATCACATCAAAAAGTACCCCGAGGTGAGCTTTTTTTTTTTTTTAAATGGGTTTTTTTGCATATCTCACGCTTCGTATATAGAGCTATCCCACGGACGCCCACGCAGCCGAGACAGTGCCAAACCCGCACAACCAGCCCAAAAAGTACCTTTAGAGGGGTTTTGTTCGATCCGTTGCAAAGAAAAATACATCTTACGTCGCGAGACAGATGCAGAGGCTTAGCTCTTTGATGGAACGGGTGCCTGGAACTGACACTCGCTGGGAAAATTTCAATCAGTTTTTTTTTTTTTTCGCGCCGTTTGCCAGCCTTCAGTTCGTGTAGACCATGTCGTCGAGCGGGTCGTCGAGCGGGTCGTCCAGCAGTGCCGCCAGCACACCGCAGGTACAGTGCAGTAGAGCAAAGATACTAACTTAAAAAAAGCAGAAAGGGCGGCAAGCGGAGCAACAGCAACCGCAGCAACAGTCACAGCAACAGCAGCAACAGCAACCGCAACTGCAAGAGCGCCTCGTCTGGTTCACATGGCGCACAAACCAGGGTGAGTTGGATTCTTCCAAATGGAAGAAGGCCGACGCATGGCCTTGGACGAACGAGACGCTGGGAAAGTTGCGCACAGACATGGCCAGCCACCCGCGGTTTAAGACCGACCCCACGGATGCCGGCGAGGAGGACATTGCGCTCGTCGCGGTCAACGTGGACGGCACCTACGGCGACCTCGTCCACACGTACTCGTCGCGTCGTCTGCAAGAGTGGACCCCCGACAGCCAAGACGCACAGTGCCTGTTCGCTCGTCACCAGACGACCAGAGAGCCCACGCACATGCTTGTGTTTACGTTCCCGCCCAAGGTGGACAGGCAAGGTAACTGGTTTTGATTTTGTTCCTCTCTAATATTTTCAATGTGCTGCCCCAACTTCTCCCTTGCATAATTTCTGTCACAGAGAAGAAACCGTCCGGGAACGACGTGCCAGGTTAATACTACTTAATTTCTGCGTATTTTTAATTTCTCAGTGGCAGATGGGAAGACGTTGTCTCTTACATTGTTCGTCGAAGAACGACTTGCAGTCAAGCCGCTTGCAGATCTGCCTTTGAAGATTGTAGGTCACGCTCTGAAGGCCCCGTTGGCCGACAGATTGAGGGAGATCGTTGGCAGTGACCCGAAACTCGGAGAGGATGTACGTTTTTATATTCTTATTATTTTTTGATTACTATCCATCTAGGCTGCCGGAGATGAGCTCGACGCTTTCTTCAAAAAGCACCTGACAGAAAAAGAGTTTCGATCGATTGTGGACACGCATGCCACCAAGTACCTGTTCGAGCGTGGGAAATCGGTCAAGGGATCCGAGGCGCTTCAGCCAGACAGAAGCAGGATGCATTCCTTGGGCCGAGGTGCGTTTTTTTTTTAATACCTGTCTTGAATGTAATTAGGCGCTGCAGACGGAAGCGAAGACGTTTGCAAAAACATCGGACAAGTGGACGTCGTTACGGTGCTTGAGTACAAAGAAGTCTCTGTGGGCATCAAGTTGCAAATGAGTAAAGACCGGCGTGAGATGGCCAGCGATGCTATCGGCCAGACGATTGGCTACGGCATGTCCATTCTGAACGCCCAGCCCTGGAGAAGTGAAGTGTACTTGCTCCTCACCAACTTCAAGGACGCCACCGTTGTTCAAGTATATCGAGAAGCAGATGTATGGTATCCTTCCTTTTTTGATCGATGTCTAATTCTATGTACAGGGCATCCTGTTCTCAAACATCTACTATGTCATTCCGGACAACGTCCCACGCCCCTCGCTTGAGCAACTGAAAGTGGTCGCTTCTTTCGTTCTCGCGTTCGCAACGCAACCCGAGAAGGACTTTGGGTTTGTGACGCCAAAGCTGATCAAGCCTCCAAGCCCCCTCTCAATTATGGCACTTCGCATCAACGCAACCTTTGCATCCGAGATTAAGTTTGTTGACCTCATC
>Ga0302230_10002826_pt1 | contig 10070 bp, 14 predicted proteins | sample II_Palsa_N2_1_FD_193523 | JGI IMG/M metagenome (GOLD analysis project Ga0302230, IMG submission 193523) | Peat permafrost microbial communities from Stordalen Mire near Abisko, Sweden - II_Palsa_N2_1 | ecosystem: Environmental > Terrestrial > Soil > Palsa > Peat permafrost | place: Sweden...
CCCCCCCCGCCCCCCCCCCCCCCCCCCCCCCCCCCCCCCCCCCCCCCCCCCCCCCCCCACAAGGAGAGAGAAACGTGGTGGTTCCGTTTCAAAAATATTCGTAAAAATTAATAAAAAAAATCAAGTCACGACAAGAGTTCAATTTATTTTTCTCCTCCTTCAAGGATATTTTCTACACAGATATATAACTTCAAATTTGAAGCAAATCGTCTGTCAGGGAGCTTCCCGATTTCGATGCTGCCGTCGGTGTGGACGCGGCAGCGGCTCCTGCTTTCTTTCCGGCGATTCCGGAGGAGAGACGAGGCGTTCTGCCACTCCCTGGGGTTGTGATGGCTCGGTTGCTCGGCGTCCGCGCAGGGCTCGAGGAGAAGGGAGAGCTATAGCTGGCGCGAAGCTGCGAGTCGTTGGAGAGCAGCCTCGATGTGACCGGTGACTGTGGCAGGGAACTTTGAATGGACGGTGACGCCTTGAGTTTTTCGAGCTGTTCACGTTGAAAGCGGGTCATTTAGTTTTAGTACTTATTTATTTTTTTGCGGCGCACCTTTGCTGCTGCGTTGACGCTTGTCGAATTCTTGGATCTATGTTTCTTGGCGATTTCGTCGGTGAGCTTGTTTGCAATCCGTTCACGCTCCGACTGCACTTGCATGTGGAAATGAGGATCCCCGGGCCTGAGTGGGGTCATTGTTGGGTCCAGTAGCAGAGGCGTCCCCTCGATCATTCCCTTGAAGCAAGAAAGAAAAGAAAAGAAAAGAAAAGTTTTCAAGACCACCAAAAGAAAAAAAAAATTTTTTTTTTTGCTTACCCATGTCATCATCGGCGTGGCATCCACCCCTGGGATCATGGTGGGTGTGGCCGGTACAAAGCCGTAGCCTGCTATTTGAGGAGTGGCCGAGAGTGGAGCGGGCGTGCGGGCCGATGGCGTGTAGGCGCCTTGTTGCATGGCCTTTCGTTGGATAAATCGTGCGATTTCGTTTGTATCACTGGTATTGGCTGCAGCTGCGGCGCCCAGAGCGGCCGATGAGGGCCGGTGCACGGGAAGCGGGATCTTGAACACGTCATAGTTGATCTCGGCACGGTTGTAGGTCGCGTGTAGCCGCTCCTTTTCCGTGAGAGGGCTGCCTTCGGGGTAGTACATGAGCGTGTTGCGGGCCTTGTAGTCCCAGAATTCGATTGACTTGTCTTCTTGCACAGCGACGCCTGGCGGTTGGGGGGTAGTCTGCTGCGGCGTCCCTGCTGAATCAGCAGCCGCACCGGTCTGTGAGGCGGTCTCACCGCTAGCTGTGAGGAGGCCCTTGACATTGGAGGGCCCTGCTTCGAGGAGTCGATCGCTGCGCAGGCGGTCCTTTTGCTCGTAGAGCCAGTGGTAGCGCTCGCGGTGCTTGTGGTTGAGCCTCGCGACGAGCTTTTCAAAGGATGCATCGTCCTCGGACGTGAACGTCTCCTGGAACGCCTCCAGCGAGATGTTGTTTATGTCCACACCAGCCGCGCGCAGTCGCTCGTCGCGCTCCTGGTTCACGACGGCCGCCGCCGCCGCCAGCCCGGCCGATCCGTGGTGGTGTGTGACACTGCCGCCTGGTGTCGACGACATCAGCGGCGTTGCAAACGGCAACCGCGGCGTCGATTGACCGGGCGTTGCCCCCGGTGTCTGCGTCATGCGCGCCAGCTTGGCCGACAGTTGCTGCAAGCGGCCCATGTCGTTCTTCTCCAATGCCTGCAACCCAGAAATAATCAGTGGCGAAAAGGGTCAAAAAAAGGCATCGAAACGTACATCGAGGTACTCGCCTTGCGCACGGTACTTGGCCAGGTTGGGGAAGAAGTCTCGCTCGATGATCGCCGCGAGCGCATCCATGTAGATGTCCTCGTCCAGCTCCTTGGACAGAGCGGATGCGGAGGACGCGGCGGAAGACATCGCCGTTGAAAAAAGATGGCCGAGTGCCGCTGTGTCGTCCCCATTGCATCTGTCACACTTTCCTGTCTTTAAAGCGGGCCCGCAAACCTCCCCACCCACGCCCCGTTTCCCTGCGATGCCGCCGGTGGACACCAGTGCGGCACTGGTGGCCTTCCAGGCTCAGAGTGGCGCCCTCAAGAACCTAGTAAAAGTACGCCCCTCTCGTGACAACTGAAAACAAACAAACCGTGAACCGACTATTTATTTCGTTTTTTTTCTTTCAAAGCAACTGACAGCCGTTCCCGACCGCCAGCGAGACCCCACGATGGATGCGGCACAGGTGCGCGGATCGGTGCTCGGGCTGCACGAAATCATCAGCGACGTGGCCAACGGCGTCGGGTCGGACTCGGCCAACATGCCCGTCATTGTCAACCTGGTGAGGACGCTGGGGCCGATGCAGCGGTGGGTCCGGGAGCCGGTGCTGGGGGCGGAGAACGGAGGGGCAGCGGAGGAGGAGGCAGACATTGCGGCCCAGAACAAGTTTTACGAGGATCTCAAATCGCAGTTGCCGCAGCAGCTGCTCGCCTGCGCCGCCGCCTTCAAGGAGACGCTTTTGGCCCTGCAATCGTCGGCTGCCTCGTCACCAGCTACGGCCGCGGCTTCGATTGCCGAGGCGGTGGAGGCGGCGGCGGCCGCAGCGGCAGAGGCAGCACGACGAAAGTCTATCGAGGTCGGAAAGGACGATCATTCGCTGATGATGAAGGCCAACGGACTGCGGTTCAAGCAGGAAGACGGGACAACCAGGGTTCTTCTGCACGCAAACTTGCCTCCGATCCTCAGCATCGAAGACATCCTGCGGACGTGGGAGCGCACACCTGAGCAGCAACCACTCGTGTCCCCACCGGCTACTTCAGCCCCGTTCAGTGCTCCTGAATCGGCGTCCCCGGCGTCTGTAAGCGACATTGTCCCTGCTGCAAGTGCCGCTGCGGCTTCGGACGACATCACCGTGCTTGAAAATAAACGGCGTTACTCCCAGAAGCCCTTGCCGTCGCCGCACACACGATCTGCTAGCGCCTCGCCGGCAATGATTTCTGCAGCGATGAGAGGGCCTCCTCCGCGATCGACCGAGCGTGAGAGCAGTGCTCCTCAGCGCCGTCCCCAGCCGCCGCCCAAGACGTACAGCATGCAGCACAAGTCGCTCCTGACGTCCTACTCCAATTCCATGAACGCGCTCACCGCCTGGATCGGCGATCTCACGACGCGGGAGCAGTACGCGCTCACAAAGGACAACGCCGCCCACGGCCACAAGCTTGTTGACACGGTGATCTCGTGCGTCCTCGGGCTCATGAGCACGCTCGACTCGCCTACAAAGATCGTGAGCGAGCAAGTCACCGTCGTGGCATCGCTGTACTCGTCGCTCTTCGATGCGCCCGCAAGGAAGGCCGAGGCCCCACCGTACCAGTCGTCGTACATGGTCACGGAGGCCACCGTCACCAAGTTTAATGCTGCCCTGTTTATTCTCAGCGGCAGTCTCAAGGGCGCGATCGCGCTCAACGTCATGCTGCATCGCTACTCTGTAATGAAAAATCGGGACGGTCCTCTTTCTGAATTTTTTTTTTCCCGCAAAAAAGGTCTTTGTCAATCTCAAAAAACAGGCAAACTCTGCCTCGTTGCTGCAACAACAGCAACCGTCTCAGGAGGTGACCAAGGTGTTCAAGTTGATGGTCGTGGGCCACAACGGCGCGGGCAAGACGGCGTTCGTCAAGGCATTCCAATCGCTGGCAAGCGGCGTGGCCAATTCTATCGATCCGTATGTACCCACGCAGGGGATCGACCTCAAAATCTGCAAGTTTGCTCTCGAGAACGAGACCATCGAGCTGCAGGTCCTCGACGCCTCGGGCCACCGCCAACTCCGCGCCACGTTTGAGCAAATGTACAACGTCGTCGACGGCGTCTTTGTCCTTTACGACACGACCAACGCCTCCTCCTTTGGAGGTGCGTGGCCTTTTTTTTTTTAAAGAAAGTACTAACGCGACTTTTCAACAGACATCCACGACTGGATGCGCGAGCTCGAAAAGTACTCGTTCTTGCAACGCATCCTCATCGCCAACAAGATCGACGTCGACCAGCACCGTCAGATCCCCGGCTTTCGGGGCCAGAGCCTTGCAGAGGAGTACAAGGTGCAGCATGTCGAAATTAGTTGCACAAAGAACGTCAACATTGTCCTCGCGTTCAAGGCAATGCTATCGTAAGTGTTCTCTTTCTTTTTTTTTTTTTTGAACTGAAAAATTTTTTTACCAGGCTCATCGAGCACACGCAAAAGACATACAAGAATGCGGAGGGCGATGTGGACGTCGACGGTGACTCTGACGATGAAGGAGGTAGCCGTTTATTTAATCTTCATCTGGCTTTTTTCAATGATTTTCTTTTTTTTTTTAAGACAATTACACTGATGTCAAGATTTCCTCTGCGACGCGCCAGCCGACCCAAAAGCGACCGTCTGTGACACGGACGTTTGTCTTCAAGCAAAACAGCTACACGTTCTTCACGCCAAACCCTTTGAAAAAATAGAAGCGCCAGTCCACTATTTTTTTCTCGAAAATCATGAGCGCTGACGAGCCCACTGTGGCAAAGACCGAGGAGGATGGCGCGGTCGCTGGCAAGGTACTGACGGCAGTGTGGGTCGAATGGGAAGGGGGGCGGAAGGTAGCGGAGTGGCCCCATGAGCGCCTGGGGGCTCTGGCTGGAGAGGATGGGTCGGATTGGTAGGGTGGATTGAGCTATGTGACGGGCGTGGATGGATGGGCGCCGTGTGCGTCAGTCGTCCCGCCAAAATTGAAAATTTGCTCGGGGAGTGGGCGGACGCGCGCACGGCTAACACCACTGCCCGTTTGAACAGGAGGACGAGGTCGCACCGAGCAATGACGTTCACTTTGAGCCCGTCGTCCGGCTTGAGGAGGTCGAGGTGAAGACGCTGGAGGAGAACGAGGACGTGCTCTTCAAAATGTAATGGAACAGTGTGTGGACCCTGCTGCGCGCTCACGTTTCTAATACAGGCGCGCAAAGCTGTTCCGCTTCGACAAGAGCGAGTGGAAAGAACGAGGAACTGGCGAGTGCAAGCTCCTGCAAAACAAGGTGTGTCGACGCAAATAACGGCTTGTTTTTGCCTGACTTGCAAACAGGAGTCAAAGAAGATCCGCCTGGTCATGCGCCGAGACAAGACGCTCAAGGTCTGCGCCAACCATCTGGGTACCTGATTTCCTTTATTTCTTTATCCAATTAACAGTTTATTGTTGTTTGTTGACGACAACACACAGTCACACCTGAGATGTCGCTTGCTGCCAACGTTGGAAGCGATCGCTCATGGGTCTGGAAGGTGTTTGCGGACGTTGCTGATGGCGAGGCTACAGAGGAGCTGTTTGCGATCCGATTTGCAAACTCTGAGAGTAAATAAAAACGCTCATTGCACTGGGCACTCACAACTGTCTTGTCTGTAGACGCACAAAAGTTCAAGGAGGCTTTCGAGAAGGCACAGGCGGATAACAAGGCACTGTTTGAGCTATTGAAGAGCAAGGATGCCAAGGAAGATGAAGCTGATGATGATGCCGAAGGCGGCGATGATGATGCCAAGGAGGAGTCGTGAAAGAAGCCAATGATCTTTTTTTATCGCCTTCTCCCAACGTCAATCTCACCACCATCACTCCCCTTCTATATTTCTCACCTCTCTAAAGTACGCCGTCATTCTCTTTTATGCTCTCTTCTGTTTTCTTCTGTCTCTCTTCTGTTTTCGTAAAAAAAGGGTTGGATGGAACAAACAAAAGCAATGTCAGGCCACCCCTCTTTTTTCTAGGTTCTTTCTCGCTCTCTGCTGTCTCTCTCTCTCTCTCTCTCTCTCTCTCTCTCTCTCTCTCTCTCTATTTCTCTGTGCTGTATAGTTGCAAAGAACGTTATTACATAAATTTACAAAAAAAAAAAAAAAAAATTGTATCTGGCTTCTAAATCTCGGGCTTGGTCTTCCACTCCTCGAGATAGGCACAGTTTGTGGGGTTGACGGGCCCCCCCTCCGTGCAAAAGTCAAAGAGAGGACACGTGCCACAGGGAATGTTTGTCAAGTACAATGGCTCGGTCGATTGACGAATGGCTCGGTACTGGCCTGTGGGGACCTGCTCGATCTTGTTGTTGTACACGAGCATCGTCAGCATCGACGTCACTTCCTCCTCTGACAAGTCCACCTGCAAATGATAGTGTCAACCACTGTCCTCAAAAAAAAAATTTTTTTTTCTTTTTTACTTTGCTGAGTCCGATCGACTCGATGTGCAAGTGAACGTCAGCCATGTGTGGCAGCGATTCATACGACAAGGAAATGGCGTCCTTGTTCCCTTTGACAAAGGTCTAGTGGGGAGGGAGAGGGGAGAGTTAGCAAAGCTTTTCAAACCAAAAAGAAAGGAAGGAAAAAAAACCAGCCTCACCTTGCTGTGGATATATGTAAGCGCGGCTTCGGTCAACGCAGCTGCAAACTCATTGTCAAAGTCCTGCTCGCTGTACCAGGCTCCTCCAGTGATCGACTTGGAGGGCTCGAGCTCGTAGAGCATGTACAGTTTTTTGTTTTTGCTCTTTCAGCATAAAGTAAGTATGCAAGTCATGAGGCGCAAAGTACCTCCACAGACTTGACCGACTTGATGATCTTGCGCGATTCCAGCCCTTTAAGAGTCTTGGTGATGGTCGTCTGCTGTAAACTGCTCTTGATACGGAGGTCCTTGGTCCATATTCCTGTTGGGGTGAAACGTTAGCGCGTCGAAAAAACACCTTGTGAAAAAAGAAGAAGAACAAGAAGGAACAAGTCAGGGAGGCAGCTCAGATGGCCCAGTGTATTTCAACCGCGCCACAGTCGCAGGTTTGTCTGTCGTCATGCGCTGAACAAGTCTATCGCGCCCCCATTGAGGACAACAAGACAACAACATGACCCGACAACCTCCACCCCCAAAGGTGAAGGATGAAGGGAAAGTGCCAGACGCATTCGAGAGCAAGGATAGTCTCCTCATAGCAAGCCCGTCCAATCCATTCACCCCCCTCAGCCACCGCATCGAGTAGTAATGGTACGGTACCGCTGTTGCCCTCTTGCCGAATGAGCTGGTACAGCAGCCTCTCCTCGTTGTTGAGTTCCTTGAGCCTGTTTGACCCTCTCGTCGGTTAGGTCCTTCAGCCCCCCTCCCCCTCTTTCTTTCCCATACTTGAGGTACTCGGCCGACTTGACCTCGCGAATGTGCAGCTGTTCCTTCATTTGGTATATCTCGACGAGGCCCTTCTTGAGCAGGCTGTTGATGACCGCCTCCTTCTTGGCAGGGTCCTCGATCCCGATGTTGATGCTCGTCGAAGGTACGCCCTAGGCACTCTCGTTTAGACCAGCTGTGGTTTTTTGGGGGGAGAGGCTACATACTTCTGGCATGGCGCGCACTTGCGCCATGAACGCGCGCTCGTTGGGCGTGAGGCCCTCCAGTTGCACGTCAATTTTTGTGTCGCCCATTTCGTACTAGGAGAGCGTCGGTTAGTCGCCAAATCTTAGTCGAGCGCAGTGATGAAGAACTGAAGAAAGAAAGAAAGAAATCGGATAAAAAATATGTGCCTGATGAATTCAGTTCGATGGAGAGATTGGACGGGGAAGGCGACAGAACGACCCAGTGAGACCACACAAAGAGAAGTCGATGGAACAGGGGGGCGATAAGGATGTGGCGTGCGCCAGAGAGAGCGCGAGGGAGTGGAGTAATGAGTTGACGACGTGCACACCCAGAGCACGAGAGGACGTGCAGAAGAAGAAGGGGCGTGTGAGTTCAGCAGGGAGGGAAGAGGACGATGCACGCACAGCACAGCAGGAGAAGGGACACGAGAGCACAGCAGGAGAAGGGACACGAGAGCACAGCAGGAGAAGACAACAGCACGACGCGCAAACAGAACATGACAAACAGAAAAGGGAACCATGATTAACAGAAGATCTCCCTAACCCGAAAAAAAGAAACGGAAAGTTGAACGTACTAATGGGCCTTTCGGCTTCCGGCCTTGCGTTCATGAAGAACGATTCCGGAAATATGCCTATTAGCTGATGCGAGTAAAAATACCGTAAAATTAAAATGGTTGGAAAGAAAATAATTCGCAAACCTTGCATTATTTTTTGTGATGCATACTTTTAGCAGTTGCGACGATCTCGTCCAATGTATGGACACAGCCGTGGCCTTCCACATCGTCATTGCCACGATGAAGCAGCTCTTGTTTGGGGCTACTGGGTACCCGCAAAAGGTCAGCTTTGGATACGAGCTCACCAGCCGCCCTCCCCAGAGACCAGTAAACTTAGTCTTCCTTTCAGTCTCAGTCGACTAAGAAAAAATAAAAATAAAAATTACAGCTTTTGTATTAACAAGGGACCACGGAAATGGGCGACGATGTGGGTGCAAAGACGATCGACTTGATCGAGGGTGTTGTGCGCGTGGAGACAGATGCGGACCCGCTCGGTGCCGGCGGGGACGGTGGGCGAGCGGATGGGCTTGACGTCAAAGCCGGCGTTGGAGAGGACGGCTGCGAGGAGGACGACCGAGTCGTTGCCCGGGACGATCACGCCCTGGATGGCGCTGTCCGAGGGCAGGATCGATGCGCGCCGTGTCGACGCGAGGGTGCCGACGAGACGCGAGCGGAAGAGGGCTACCAGCCGGGCGAGGTGCGCGCGGCGATCGCTCGACTGAGCCATAAACTCGTATGCTACCCGGATCGAGAGCAGCGAGTGCGGCGGGAGCGACGTCGAGTAGATCAGCGAACGAGCATAGTTGATGAGGTACTGCTGTAGCGCGACCGACCCGAGGACGGCGGCTCCGTGGCAACCCACGCCCTTGCCGAATGTGTGGAGACGCGCAAACACGCGCTCTTGCAGCCCCAGGTGCTTGACACAGCCCTCACCCGTTGCACCGATCACGCCGGTTGCGTGCGCCTCGTCCACCACGAGGTTGGCCCCAAACTCCTCGCACAGCTGGACGAGCTCGAGCAGCGGTGCGCAGTCGCCGTCCATCGAGTAGACCGTCTCGACCGCGACAAAGACGGACGCGCCGGCGTTTGACGCGGGCTTTGACGACGACAGTTCGCTCCGCAAATGCGCAAGGTCGTTGTGCCTAAACGCCTTGCGCGGCGCGCGTCCGAGCCGCATGCCGTCGTGCACCGACGCGTGGATGAGCTCGTCGTACAGCACGAGGTCGTCGCGCTGTGGCACGCTGGAGAAGAAGCCTACGTTTGCGTCGTAGCCCGAGTTGAACAGGAGGGCCGCGGGCGCGCCGTGGAACTTGGCCAGGAACGCCTCGAGCTCCTCGGCCAGCTCGCTGTTGCCCGAGAGCAGGCGCGAGCCTGTGGACCCAAGGAGGACCTGCCGCTGCTGCAGCTGTTGCCAGGCCGCGTGCACCTTGGCAAGCAATTGGGGCTCACCCGCGAGCCTGTCGAAAGGAGGTAAGGGACGATACGACAGACAGGGATCTAGCACGCGCCGTACCCGAGGTAGTCGTTGCTGCTAAAGTCGACACGGTTCTGGCTGTGTGTGAGCCTGCGCAGGAGCCCACGGTCGGCCCGCAGCTGCACGGCGTGAGAAAGCCTGCCCTCCATTGGTTAGCAGGTGTACTTTATAAAATGGCCAACGTATGTTGTTTCTGTGCTGTTGCGCCGGACTGACCCCTCCCCCCCCCAACACACGCGCGCACCGTTGCAGGCAGCGGGCGCAGATTCGTACGAGGAGACGATCGAGCGGCTGACAAAGCGCAAGGAGGTGGTCGGCGTGCTCGTGCTCAGCTTGGAGGGCAAGATCATTCGGTCGACCGTGGCTGACTCGGTCAAGGTGCTGTACAGCACGCAGCTGAGCCAGCTGGCGGCCACGGCGCGCGAGACCGTGCAAAAGCTGGACGCTCAGGTACGCATGCATGCTGTGCTTCGGTTGTCGTGTGCTTACTTGCAGGGGACGGATCTGTGCAGGACGAGCTCACGTTCTTGCGGGTCCGGACAAAGAAGCACGAGATTATGCTTGCACCAGGTACGGCGATCCTATCGATGCGGAGCTAATCGTTCTCCACCCAAAACACAGAAAAGGACTATCTTCTCGTCGTCATTCAAGACCCCCAAACAAACTAGATTCTGTTGTACTGTTGTCGAGTAACTATCA
>Ga0302230_10002829_pt1 | contig 10057 bp, 14 predicted proteins | sample II_Palsa_N2_1_FD_193523 | JGI IMG/M metagenome (GOLD analysis project Ga0302230, IMG submission 193523) | Peat permafrost microbial communities from Stordalen Mire near Abisko, Sweden - II_Palsa_N2_1 | ecosystem: Environmental > Terrestrial > Soil > Palsa > Peat permafrost | place: Sweden...
CAACAACTTGGGGGGCGGCGGCTGCGACATCCTGCAGGCTCGGAAGTTTGCTGACAGCCTTGACCTGTGCCTTGACAACACTCGTCTTTCTGTCCCACACACGTAGAAAAAGGGAACCGTTTAGTCCTTGGGTGGGAGGGGGGGCGGCAGGGGAGAAAGTGCAAGAGGACCCCCGAAGACAACTAAGACAAAGAACGAGAGAACGAAAGAAAAACGTTTTTGTGTTTGCTCTTTTTTTATCAGCTTTTTTCAGAACGAATAAGAATTCCGTTCTTGACACAAATTTTAATGCCAAAAAAAAAAAAAAATTCTTATTATTTCAGAGACGGGCCTGCGCGGCCACCGGAGAAGTAGCCTGCCTCCGCTTGAGCTCGGCCAGACGATCTGCGACGTTGTGCGCAATGACGTACGCCGTCGCCTCGGTGGTGATCATTGGGTTGACGCCGGACGCGGTGGGGAAGGTCGACGCGTCGGCCACAAACAGGTTCTTGATCTCCCACGTCTCGCCGTGCGGGTTGAGCACAGAGGCGGCGCCCTTGTCGTTGCCCAGCCGACACGTGCCCATTTGGTGCGCGCTGAACAGCCCAGCCTTGGCCATCTAATGAAATAATAATTTACGCGTTCATGTTTGAAGGCTTCATGATACTGGAAGGCCATGACGACGGATCTCGGTGAGGTAGCGCTGCAGCGCCGGGTCGTCCACGTCTGTCGAGCGGGGCTTGAACGTGGCCAGGTCAGGCGAGCCGGCCTGGATCTCTGTGGCGCCGGCTGCGACGAGGATCTTGACGGATGCCACGATGCCCTCGACGGCCGAGTCCACGTCAAACTGGTTGAGCTGGTAGTTGATGAGCTTGCGGCCGTCGCGGTCCACCTCGATCGTGCCTCCGGAGCCGCTGTCCCTCACGAGCACGAGCAAATGGGCCGAGTTCTTCAGGCCTGTGTTTTTGTCCGTGTTAAATAAATAGTGGTCTCCTTTTTGTATACCAAGGGCATGGGTCTTGAACTCGCTGAGCGATCGCCACGGCATCTGTCCCACGCCAAAGCCCGGATGGATGATGGGCGTCTCGATGAGCGCGCCGTAGCCCGAGCCGTTGCGGTCTGCCACGACCCGCGACACGGCCGACATGTTGCAGCCCTCCCACGGGTCAATGTCCTGCCCGGGGAACTCGCCACGGACCATGGAGACGGGGTGCAGCCGCAGGTGCCGCCCAATGTTCTTGTTCTTGAGGCCCGATCGCAGCAGGAGCACGGGCGAGTTGAGCGAGCCCGCCGAGACCACGACGACCTTTGCGTGCACCTTGAACGTGCGGGTCTGCTTGCCGTCGGAGTAGGTCGCGACGATGCCCGTGGCCCTGCCGTTCCTGTGCTCGATCCGGTACACGTTGGCGTTGACGACAAAGTGTGCGCCCGCCTTGGCCGCGTCCGCCAGGAAGGTCTCCTGCATGCCCTGCTTGAGGCCGCGGGTGCAGCCAAACGTGCACCATCCGCAGCTGTGCTCGCCGGGCGCGTTGTGCGGGATCGTGCCCACGTCGTGGCCCAGCCGGGCGCTGCCCTCGACGATCTTGCTGTTTGGCCCGTTGTGCGCAATGTGCGTGTCGTGCACGCCGAGGCGCTGGCAGACGGCGTCCAGGGCGGCGTCGTAGCGTGGCGAAGCGAAGAAGGGCACCTTGTGGACGTCGGCCCACTCTTTGCGCACGGGGTCGGGTGTTTTGAACGAGGCAGACCAGTTGATCTAGGCAAGTCAGTTGTTTTGTTGGTTGCGTACGTTGACTAGTGAAATGGTACCTGGCTCCCCCCGCCAAAGACCGACCCTGCGCCAATGCTGATGCACGTGTCGTCCGTCGTGGTCATGATGCCGTCCTCGTACAGCATCGCGTAGGCGCTCTCCTCGGTCAGCGTGTACTGGTCGCGCCGGTAGAACGAGCCCTTTTCCAGCACGAGCACGCGGTGGCCTGCCTGCGAAAGGACGGCCGCGGTCACGCCGCCGCCGCACCCCGAGCCGACCACGATGGCGTCATAGTGGGCGTTGTGGAGACTGCCTGGGTTCTAAATACGAACACGAGGATGGGGATATAGTAAGTAATACATAAAATAAAATAAAATAATAAAGGAATGCGCGTTGTTTTTACCTCAAAGACAAAGTCAAACGACGGTACGGCCTGTTCAAACAGCTGCGCCGGTGGTCCTGGGTAGCGCAGTGCCCTCCACGCGACGCTCGTGCGCTCAAACTCGTCTGTCGCCATAAAGTAGGTGAGGGCCGTCATGGTCTTGAGGCCCAGGAACATCTTGCGGATCAGGGCAAAGTAGCTGTGCTTCCAGGTGCGCAGCGCGGCCTCGCGCTCGTCGGGCGACAGCGACGTGAAGGGGCCGTGGGGCACGCCGGTCAGCGCAAACGTGCCCACGCTCGTCGACAACGCCAGCAGCAGCAGCTTGAGAGCACGGGCCTCCTCGGGGCGCACGTTGGTCTGCAGGTGACGGATGCATTTGGCGTGCACGTCCTAATTCATGCGATCGCGGCTAATTAATCAAATGGTGGGGGAGGGGGATGAACGATTAATTACCACGTCAGAGCCCTTCTGCTCAAAGTAGGCCTTGAGGACAGGCACGGGGACAGAGTACCGCGCGCTCAGCTCGTCCAGCTTGGCCGTGGTCAGCTGCACGGAGCCCACAAACGTGTCAACAATGGCCTAGTTGTAGTTGCACGACCGAGTCAGTTCCCGTCCTTTTCGTCAAGACAGACGGAGGTATGATACCTTGAAGACCTCCTGCTCCGTAGCGCTGTATGTCACCGTGACTTGGTGGTGGTGCTGGTGCTGCTGCTGCAGTCGTTCAGGCTGCTGGGGCAGAGCAGGAGGCGGCAGCTGAGACTGAAGCATGGGTCTGGTGTCGACGGAAGGAACTGGGATTCACAGACGACAGAGAGGGGCGACAGGGTCTATGTGCGTGTGCGTGTGCGCGTGCGCTTTGGGTGAGTGACACGTGCTACAAGGCGAAAACGACAACGAGGGTGCAGTGGAGCAAAGTGGAGGGGAGAGAGAGGGAGAGAGAGGGAGAGACACAGGGTGAAATGGTTTTCCCGTTTCTCGCATACCTTTGTTCTTTCTGCCGACGACGTTGGCCCGCTCAGCTGGCGGCACACGCGGTACGGTAATCGGGGAGGGGCGAGTCGGACGAAACCGCGGACGCACTCGGGCCCGTCAGCACAGCTGGCGAGGTGGTGGTTCCTGCAGTTGCCAGGGAAACAAAGAGTCACAAACGCCTGTCGCGCACGCCGCACTCAAGGTTGTCTTCATGCCAGTGGCACAGAACACCAGCAAAAAAAAAAAAATCAAAGGCAAAAACTGTTGCCAACAAAGAAAGATATTCCTAAAATAACCCAGAAAGTGGGTAGATGCCTCGTCGTGTGCTGACCCTCGGCGGCGCCCTTGCCCGGCAGCAGCACCAGCAGCACCAGCAGCGCCAGCACGTGGCGTCCCTGTCGGTGCTAGCGGCCGCCCTTGTGGCGGTGCTGGTGCGGGGGGCAGCCGAGCAGTCGCTGACGATGACCCTGCCCCTGGTGAAGGATCCCGCCGGCGGCAACTACAGCATGTGGGGCTCGGGGATAGTGTCGTCGGGCTACATTGTGGCGGTGGCGTCGACCGACTGGGACGGGGCCAACACGCCCGTGCTGTCGGGCACGCTGAAGACGTCGTACTCGATGCGCGGCGAGGCGCCCTTCACAGGCTACGCGCGCTACGGCCAGGTGTCGCTGTACGACTGCGGGCCGGACCAGGCAGACCCGCTGACGGGGCTGTACCGCTGCAGCGCGCCCGTGTCCATCTCGGCCGTCGACGGCACCATCCCCGACTGGCAGCAGAACAGCTACCAGGCGCAGTTTGGCGCGTCGCTGGCCATGATCAAGACGGGGCAGGTGCTGGTCGTGGGCGTCCCGTGTCTGGGCCCGTTCAACGCGACCGATGGCGTCCACTTTGGCTTCAAGTAGGACCTATGTCTGTTTAATGATTACCGTTATTTACCCTTTTCCGCTCTGCTTGCCCTAATTAGGTCCATGTACCAGTACGAATCCCTCCTCAACGGGTACGCCGACATGAGCAGCCAGTGCCGTGGCGCCCTCCTGATCGTGTCTGGGGCGAGCATCAACGCCCTGCAGCAGCACGCGCAGCAGAACACCGCCGGGTACTACCATCTCTACAACACGGCCGATGCGTCGGGCCCGCTGGGACTGGCCGGGTGGTACAACGCGTCGGTGCTGATGGGCATGTCGGTCGCCGCCACCAGCCTCAACAGCACCTCGTTTCTGGTCATGACGGGCGTGGCGGGGGCCATTCCGAGTATCACCTACTCGCAGAACCTCAACTATTACAGCGCCGTGCTGCTCGCACAGTGCTCGATCGACAGCGTGCTGCTGACGTTTGTGTGCCCCGACGAGCCAAACATCTTTTACAGCGCCAACCAGTTCACCTTTGGCAGCCAGCTCACGTTTGGCCCCAACCTGTTTGGGATCGGCGACCACGGGAACGGGCTCGCCGTCGGTGCCTACCCCACCGTGTCGCTGTACCAGATCGGCCAGTGCCTGGACGTGGGCATGAACGCCACATGTCTGCCAGTGCAAAACATTACGTATTATGCGTACAATTCGTACTCGTACATGTTTGAAGGGTGGTCCTTCTTTGCCGACTTTAGCCACTCGTCCACCTTTGTCATCAGCACGTCGTTCATGGCCATCGGCATGCCTGGGTACCCGTCCAGCAGCGTCGAAGTCGGCCTGGTGCTGCTCCACACATGCACGACCACCGGCTGCAGCGCGAGCTACACCGTCCTCAACAGCCCCCTCACGAGCTACAACGCATTTGGCAACGGACTGGCCGTCCAGGGCAGCATCCTCGCCGTCGGCACCGCGCCGGCCAACATCGGCCTGGGCAGTGGACAGTTGCGGCAAGGCCGTACGTTGCTCAACAAATTATTAAATATATAATTATTTTTTGCTAGAAATATTCCTGTACGACTGCACCAACATCACCGCCTGCGTCAACATCACGTCCTTTCAGACGACCAACAGCTCGGATCCTACTCCTGGTATTTTTTTTTTTTCTTTTCAGTAAAAATTATTTATTTCTTCGATGTATTTCCTCAGCGCTGGGGTCGTGCTTTGTGATGCAGGAGGACCTCAAGTTTGTGCTTGCCGTGGACTTTGGCTATAACGGCGGTGCCGGCATCGGCGCCATGTTCCAGTGCGGCAACGACGTGGGCATCTCGCAGGGGTACTGCCCTACGCCGTCCGCCACAGCGTCGTTCACTCAGTCGCGCACGGCGTCGGCCACGCCCTCGCCCACGGCATCGTTCACCGAGTCGGCCACTAACTCGCCCACCGCGTCCTTCACGGCATCGGCCACCGCGTCCGCGTCCCTTTCGGCCACTGACTCTGCGACCTTCTCGGCCACACAGTCGGCCACGGAATCCTTGAGTGAGTCGGCCACACAGTCGCGCAGTCAGTCGGCCACGGCGTCGCTGACCCAGTCCGCCACGGGCTCTTTGACCGAATCGGCCTCTGCTTCGTTTACCCCGTCTGCCACGGCCTCGTTCACTCGCTCTGCCACGGGCTCGCTCACCGAGTCGGCCACGGCCTCGTTCACCGCGAGCGCTACGGGATCGGCCACAGAGTCCCTCACCGGCTCAGCCACGGCGAGTGCGACTGGATCGGCCACGGCAAGCGCCACCGAATCGGTCACGGGGTCCTTTACCGAATCGTTCACAGCAAGTGCCACTGGATCGGCCACCGATTCGCGCACCCAGTCGGCCACCGAGTCATCTACCCAGTCGGCCACGGAGTCGTTCACGGCGTCCTTCAGCGAGTCGGCCTCGAGTACGCTGTCGGCGACGGGGTCGGCTAGCGAGTCAGCCACGGGACGGACCACTTTGTCGATCACCTGGTCAGCGACAGGATCGGCCAGCGAGTCAGCGACCTATTTGGCCACCGAATCGGCAACCGTGTCAACAGGTGGGTCGGCCACCGAGTCACCAACGGAATGGAGCACCGAGACGGCCACAGGATCAAACACTGCTTCCGCAACCGTGACCGCAACGCCATCCGCAGCGCCCATTACAACGCCATCCGCAGCGCCCATTACTGCCGTGGCCCCAATGGCAACCCAGTCGCCAACAGCGGCACCAACGATCGCGCCCACTGTGAGTGGCGGCGGGACGGCCTCTGTCGGCACCTCGGGCGCGCTTCCTGTGACGACGATCATTGCCGTCGCCGTGCCCGTGGGTGTGGTGCTGCTGGTGCTGCTGGCTGTCTCGAGCGTGCTCGTGCTGAAGAAGGGCGCCTTCACGTCTGCCGCTGTCCCCTCCTCGCTCACCAAGTCCTTTGAGATGTCGGTGGGCGAGGCATTCACGTGAAAAAGAGTAATGCATAAGTAAAGTAATGTTAAATCCAAATCCTCAGGATGGCCCGCTTTTTCTTCTTTGTGCCGTCCCTTTAATTATAATGCTTCAGTAGTTATTTGTCAGTGCAGTGCATAAAAAACAGATGAGAAAATAGGTAATGAATCACTCGAGGTTATGCTTACAATTGTGTTGGCAACGGGTGTGAAACAAACCCAGCAACGAAAAAAGAAGGAAACAACGCACAGAATTTGCTCATCAAGTCCGCGCTATTTCAGGGGGCCGCGCGCACGCGCTAGACCAATCGAAAAAAAAAAAGGGTGGGGGGGTCTCCCTTTTCCTTATTTGGACGGCAACTCCTCTGTGCGCTATTATTTATCCTGTCTTTTTTTTATGGAAAATGCACCTTTTTCAACACAGTCGCTGTTGCGCTGTGTGCTTCTGGCTCTCGGGGAGTGTCGGGTGTCCCTGTGGTTTGCGCGGAGCCGTGAAAGGGAGGGAGAGACGGGTTGGGCGAGGTTGCCACCATGTTGCCACAAAAAGTGGAATTATGTGCTCATGACCTGTGAAAATGAAAGGTCGCACTGTGACCTTACTTTTTTTTTTCTTCTTCTTTTCTTTCGTTGTCGGTTGGGCCGGTGGGGCGTGGGCCTGCGGGGCGTGTGTCTGCACGTCTGGGGCGTGGCCGGGTGTTGAGCCCGCGTTGGGAGGACCGTGTTTGTGCTTGTCTTGGCGTGTGTAGCAAATGAATTCCATTGAATGCCAACAATTATCGTTGTTAATAATTTACCCTTGCGGGCAGGCAGACCAGGCAGGCAGCAACAGCAGCAAACACTGATATGTCGACCGACGACGTGCCCATCCTCGTGGTCGACCATGCCGATAAGGACGGCCACGACGGCGGCGCCAACGACAACGACGCGTTCGCCCTCCAAGCCCTCAGCAAAATGCCGCCTGCACCCATCACGCCCGCACCCGCACCCGCGCCCGCGACGGCCGTGGGCTCGGATAAGCTCAAGAACGCCAAGCAGTCGCAGAGCGCCATCACGCGTACGTTGATTAATTGGGGGGGAGGGTTAATTAATTTCCTCAATTGTTCTCCCCCCCCGCCCCCCCACCCCAAACATGCTGACCAGTGAACAAGCACATGGAGGGCTTTGTGGTGGACATGGACAACAACGTGCCGCTGAGCCTGGTGTTTGCCAACGTCAAGTACACTGTGCCGGCTCTGCCTTTGCGTATGTCGTTCGCCAATGAGGCACGTTGATTAACCGCAAACGCAACACAACGACAACGGCAGCGATCCTCAAGGGCGTCAGCGGCACCGGCACGTCCGGCCAGCTGACCGCCATCATGGGCCCGTCCGGCGGCGGCAAGTCGACGCTGCTGGACATCCTTGCCAAGCGCAAGGAGGGCGAGGGCGGGACGACGACGGGGCAGGTGTCCATCAACGGGCACGACATCAACACGATCGACGGGTACAAGGGCCACATCGGCTACGTCACGCAGGAGGACGTGTTCATCCCGACCATGACGGTGTACGAGACGGTGCTGTTCTACGCAAACATGTGCCTGCCCTTTGCCACGGGCGGGCGCGCCAAGGCCGACCGCGTCCTGCGCACCCTCGAGATCCTCGAGCTGGACCAGGTCAAGGACACGGCCATCGGCGGCGAGCTGCCCGGCGGCCTGGCCGTGCGCGGCATCTCGGGAGGACAGAAGCGGCGCGTGTCGATCGCCTGTGCGCTGGTCCGGGCGCCACGCGTGCTGTTCCTGGACGAGCCCACGAGCGGCCTGGACTCGGCGGCCGCGCGCGTGGTCATGCGCGTGCTGCGCAGCGTGGCGCAGAGGCAGAACAAGCTGGTCGTGTGCTCGATTCACCAGCCGCGCGCGTCCATCTACTACTCGTTTGACAGCGTGATCGTGCTCGGCGGCGGGCACACGCTCTACAACGGCGCCCCGCAGGACACGGTCGCCTTCATCAAGCGCAACGGCGGCAAGTTTGACGAGTTCGACAACCCGGCCGACGTGCTGCTGGACTTTGTGGCCAACCTGGACGCGGACGAGCTCAAGGCCATCAGCGACAAGGAGTTTGCCGACGAGAAGGGCGTGCCCGTGGAGAAGGCCGCAAACGCGTCGCTCTTTGGCAAGGTGCTCAAGGTGGCCTCCACCATCGCAAACCGCGGCCGTCGCTCCTCCCAGTCGGCCTCGTTCGGACGGGGATCGCCCGTCTCGGCGGCGACCGGCGGCGGCGGCGGCGGCAGCAGGACCCCCAGCACGATCGTCACCGAGGGCAACAACACCAGTAGCACCGGCGCCACGGACGCCGCGTCCGCCTCGTCGGTCGCATCGCCCACGAGCCCGCAGTCGCCCTTGCTCGTGCCCGGCAGCAGCAACGATGGCGCCGAGGTCGTGCCGTTGTCGCCCACGAGCAACAGCGGCAGCGAGGGCCGGCCCAACCCCTTTGCCGGCGTCAAGCTCGACCGTCCCAACATGGTGCTGCGGTTCCTGTACCTGCTGCAGCGTGCCCTTTTGGAGACGATGCGCAACCCGATGAACCTGTTCGTGCGCTTCCTCGTCATGTTCTTCATGAGCATCATCATCGGCGTCGTGTTTTACAACATGGGCTTTGGGCTGACCGACATCACCAGCAAGGTCTACATGATGTACTTTGCCCTCGTGCTCGAGTCGCTGCTGCCCTTCACCACCATCTCCATCTTCCTCGACACGCGCCGCTTCTTCAACCGCGAGCGCGCCCAGAAGCTCTACTCGCCGTTCGAGTACTACTCGGCCTCGATGACGCTCATGGTCCTCCAGTGCTCGTTCAACTCGTTCGTCTATGCCACCATCATCTACTTTATGGTCGGCCTCGACAGCGACTTTGGCAAGTACTTTCAGAACATCCTCGTGCACAACACGTTCCACATCACGTCCGTGTCCCTCGTCATCGCCGTCGGCAACCTCGCACCCAACGCAGACGTCACCTTTGCCGGCTCAGCGTTCTTTGTCGTCATCCACGAGCTGTTCTCGGGCGCGCTCATCTCCATCTCCAGCATGAAGGACTACACAAAGTGGCTCCGATGGATCTCCATCTACAAGTACGCCTTCGAGTTCCTGTACGTTCTTATCTATTTATTTATTTTTTATTATTAAACTATTTTTGTCATCACAATGATCAGGGTCACCAACGAGTTCCAGGGCAACCCGGCGTACGACTGCGCCGGCTCCGACTGCTTCTTTGCCAACGGCGATGCCATTGTAATTATTAAATATATTTTATTTTATTTGATCATCTTTTGTTTTTTTCAGACCACCTACTATGTTCCCTTTGCCGAAAGCAACAACCTGACCGACGACATGCTCGCGCTGTGGGGCTTCGGCTTGGTGTACTTTGTCTGTGGCTACATCGGGCTGGCGTACATGCGCCCACACTAATGGAGCGATGTATTTTTCTTTCTTTCCTTTTTCTTTCTTGTGTTTGGGCTGTCGCCCCTTCTCTCGGATCTCTTCTTATCTTCATTTCAGCATTCGTTACCTGCGTATTTCTTGTAGCCTCGTACCCAGGCCCCTTCTTCTCGAATTGTCTGGAAGGAATTTTTATTTCTCGAAGCGGGGCCTGGTAGGACTCGTTTGATTCGTCCACGTTTTTGTCGACGTCACTAATGACGCGTTTGGG
>Ga0302230_10002830_pt1 | contig 10054 bp, 11 predicted proteins | sample II_Palsa_N2_1_FD_193523 | JGI IMG/M metagenome (GOLD analysis project Ga0302230, IMG submission 193523) | Peat permafrost microbial communities from Stordalen Mire near Abisko, Sweden - II_Palsa_N2_1 | ecosystem: Environmental > Terrestrial > Soil > Palsa > Peat permafrost | place: Sweden...
CGCCGTTAATGGAAGTCATACTGGCGGAGGTAGTGGGCCCCGACAGTACCTGCAAGCCATGGAAATCGGGTGGGGTAAAGCGGTCGCCGCCGCCGTTTAACGAAAAATCAACCTCAAACTGTTCGCCTGCGGCAACTTCGGTTTTGCTGGCAGTGGCAACAAATTTTATATCGCCCGCCAGGGCCCAGGTTGCCGTTAGCAGTAAGAGTGTTAATATGTAAAATCCTTTTCTCATTGATCTTCTAAAAATAGCAAGATTACCAATCTTTTAGCACACGCATTTTAGTGCCTTTTAATTTTTTATTCTTCAGCTTATCCTGTGTGCCCTGTTCCTGGGTATTTAAGGCATCCAGCATCCGTTGCGCATCGTCTTTCGAGATCTTATCGGGCTGATCCTGGCTTTGCTGGTTCTTTTGATCCTGCTGATCCTTGTTCTGCTGGTTTTGGTTTTGATTGTTCTTATCCTGGTTATTCTTGTCCTGGTTCTTTTTATCCTGGCCGCTTTTGTTTTTATCCTTGTTTTGCTGGTTGTTGTTCTGGTTATTCTTTTGGTTCTGCTTGTTTTGCTGCTGCTGTTTTTTCAGCATTTCCTGGGCGTAGGCCAGGTTATAGCGTGTGGCATCATCCTTAGGGTTATTTAACAACGATTTTTTATAAGCATCAATACTTTCATCATATTTTTTAGTTTGCAAAAAGGAGTTACCCAAATTGTGATAGGCCCCTGCCTTTACAAACGAATTATTTGCCGTTGTAGCAATGCCGGTAAAGTCCTTAGTAGCATCGCCAAACCTTTTTTGCTTGTACAGGGCATCGCCCAGGTTAAAATTGCCTTCTAAATTCTGTGCCTTTTTCTGAACTGCCTTTCGATAATCAACCTCGGCCTCTTTATAATTTTTTTCGTTGTATAGTTTGTTGCCGTGATATACCAGGCTATTCGCATCCTGGGCAAAAAGCAGCGTACCATTTAACAACATCAATATAGCTATAATAAATTGCTTCATGTTTTTTTTACCTCAAACAATTTTAAATTACTCAATCTTAAACTTTTACGGTTAGAAATAAAGAACTCCACGGCGAGCAGCAACAAGGCTATCACCAGGAAAAACTGGAAACGATCTTCAAAATCCTTATAGGTTTTGCTATCGTAATTTTTCGACTGCATTTTACTAACCTGGCCCATTACCACACCCAGGCCGCTGTTGGCGTTGCTGGCCCTGATATAAATTCCGTTGCCGGCTATGGCAATCTCTTTACACATATCCTCATTGAGCTTGCTTATAACGGTATGCCCGGCGCTATCCAGGTGGAACCCTGTTTGCTTGCCGCTATCGTCATAAATGGGTATGGGCGAACCCTGCGGCGAGCCAAAGCCTACCACATGAATAACCACGCCTTTATCATGCGCGTTCTCGGCAGCGGTAACGGCATCGTCCTCGTGGTTCTCGCCATCGGTCATCAATATCATGGCTTTGTTGGTACCATCCTTAAAATCAAAGGATTTCATGCCCATATCAATGGCCGCGCCAATAGCGGTGCCCTGTACCGGCACCATGCCCGTATTAATGGTGTTTAAAAACAGCTTCGCGGCTGAATAATCGGTAGTTACCGGCAATTGTACATAAGCCTCGCCTGCAAAAACGATGATGCCGATACGGTCGTCGTGCAAATTATCTATCAGTTGCGACAGGGCTCTTTTAGCATTTTCGAGGCGGTTGGGCGGAAAATCCTGCGAGAGCATACTGTTGGATACATCCAGCAAGATTATTATGTCGGCGCCTTTGCGTTTCACATCCTCTGTTTGGCCGCCAATTTGCGGATCGGCCAGGGCTACGACAAGCAGGGTGTAGGCAATAATAAAAAGCACGAATTTGAGCGTGGGCCTTGAAAAGGAAACCTCGGGAATAATGCGTTTGATCACCTCCTTATCGCCAAAAGAGGCAAGCGCCTTTTTCTTCCATGCGCGCACCACCAAAAACACGATGATGAGCAGCGGAACCAGCAGCAGGGCCCATAAAAAATAGGTATTTGCGAAACGTAACATCAGTTTAAGGCTCCTTTAAATATGGTATTGTTCAACAAAAACTCTACTGACAAAAGCACCAGCGCTATAATAGCAAAAGGTAAATAACGCTCGGTTTTTTTATGATATTGCGTAACGGCAATTTTAACTTTTTCCATCTTATCTATCTGCTGGTATATCTGCGCCAACTCATCGTTATTGCGGGCGCGGAAATATTTACCGCCGGTAATATCGGCTATTTTGGTAAGCGTATTCTCGTCTATCTCCACCGGGATCATCTGGTAATGGGTATTGCCAAACTGATCTTTAAACGGATATGGCGCCGAGCCGTTGGTGCCCACCCCTACCGTGTAAACCCTTACGCCAAACTGTTTGGCAATTTCGGCGGCGGTTATTGGTGGGATGGAACCCATATTGTTAACCCCATCGGTAAGCAAAATAACTACCTTGCTTTTCGCCTCGCTATCCTTTAGCCGGCTTACTGCTGTCGCCAGCCCCATGCCAATGGCGGTACCATCATCTATCATGCCGTTCTTTACATCGCTAAATAGGTTGATGAGCACATCATGATCGATAGTAAGCGGGCATTGCGTAAAGCTTTCGCCGCTGAATATCACCAGGCCGATGCGGTCATCCGGGCGGTTCTTGATAAAATCAATGGCGATATTTTTACCGGCTTCCAAACGGTTGGGTTTAAAATCCTCGGATAGCATACTGCCCGAAATATCGGAGGCTATCATAATATCTATACCCTCGGTGGTTTCGTCCTGCCAGCTAAGGGCCGATTGCGGCCTGGCCAGCGCTATGATCATGGCTATAAGCGCCAGCGAGCGCAACACAATGGCGTAATGCCTGAAAATGTAGATCTTGCTTTTTGACCTGGTGGCAAAACTCTTAACCGACGACATGCTGAGCGTGCCCTGCAATTGCTTATTCTTCCACCAATACCAGGCCACCATAAGCGGGACTATGATGAGCAGCCACAAAAAACCTGGCTGTGCAAATTCTATTCCTTTAAATAAGTTCATTTCGGCAGGTCCTCCTTAATTACCGGGATCACCGGGGGTGCAACAACCGGCTTGGTTTGCTCAATAAAATCAATAGCATTATCAAGGCTGAGCTCATTTTCTGCCGCTTCGGGTTTTTCCTTGGCAAATTTTACCAGGTCGGCCAAAGTTAGTATCTGCCTTAACCTGGCCAGGTTGGCTTCCTGTATATCCTTGTATTTTAACCCGGCAAATATCTCGTCGGTAGTTTGCTCATGCGCCTGTATGCGGTAGCGTTTCTCCAGGTATTCGCGTATGGTATCGGTTAGCTCAATATGGTATTGTTTTACCTCGTTTTGCTGCCATAATTTTTTATCGCGCAGGGCATACAGCTTGTTCAGGGCTATGGCATAATCGGGCAGAATAATTTCCTTTTCTTTTACCACTTCTTTTTTCGGGCGGTGTTTGAGGTAATAAACAATGCCGATAGCTATCAATATAAGCGCCAGCGGTATCGCTACCCAGGGCCAGTTATCCTTTAACCAATCCCAAAACGTGTACGATACGGCAAAAGGCTGCTTAATATCATAAATAGACTTGGTGGTATCAACGGGTACGGTGGTAACCTCCAGTAAAAGGCTATCAGTGGTATACGATGCCGTTGGTGTGCGGAAAGTATAGATCGGAATTTTGTACGATCCCGCGTCGAACCCGGTAACGGTATAATTTTGGGTAATGGTTTCCTGCCCGGAGTTATTTTTATCAATAACCGTATCGGGTTTGGCAATGTTAACTATCTGTATCTTACCAATACTATCCGCCAGCGCCGGGAAAATAATGGCCGACTTAGCAGGGATATGTGCTATAAGGTGCAGCGTAGTTTGTTCGCCTATTTTTATAGATACCTGGTGCAGGCTGGCTTCTACCTGCACTTGCTGCGCCCGGCCCGAAATGGCCGTACCCAATAAAAATAGTATTGAAATTAGTGTATAAAAATGTCTCTTCATCGTTAGCGTCTGCTTTCCCGTTTTTTAAACAATGTCATAAGGGGTTTAACATATGATTCATGGGTGCCTATGCTGGTAAAATCAACTCCCGATCTTTTAAAAGTTTCCTGTAACATCCCGTTCCTTTGGAGCGCGGCGGCTTTATAGGCCAGGCGCACTTCTTTACTACTGGTATTTATCCATTGCAGCTCGCCGGTTTCTTCATCTATCATAGGTACCAGGCCCAGGTTGGGGAAATCCTCCTCGTGCTTGTCGTACAATTTAAGGGCGATGATATCGTGCTTTTTGTTGGCTATTTTAAGTTCGTTATCAAAAGGCGCGCTTATAAAATCCGATATGATAAATGCGGTGCTGCGTTTTTTAATGGCACTGGTAAAATAGCGCAAGGCTTCGGCCACGTTGGTGCCCTTGTTTTCGGGCGCAAAATCGATCAGTTCGCGAATGATCATCAAAATGTGGCTGCGGCCTTTTTTCGGCGGGATGAACTTCTCTATCTTATCGCTAAAAAATATAACGCCTACCTTATCATTATTCTGAATGGCCGAAAAGGCCAGTACGGCGCAAAGCTCGGTCGCGAGGTCCTGCTTTTGCTGTACCACGGTACCAAAGTTCTCCGATCCGCTCACGTCTATCAGCACCATAACCGTAAGCTCGCGTTCCTCGTCAAAAACCTTTACATAGGGGTGGTTAAAGCGCGCGGTAACGTTCCAGTCTATTGTGCGAATTTCATCGCCTACCTGGTATTCGCGCACCTCGCTAAAAGCCATACCACGCCCCTTGAAAGCTGAATGATATTCGCCGGAGAATAAGTGGTTGCTTAATCCCCTGGTTTTTATCTCTATCTTCCGCACCTTTTTTAGCAGATCCCTGGTGTCTTTTGCCATATAGCCGGCCCCCGGCCCCCTCTAAATCTCCCCCGGTAGGGGAGACTTTTTGTTTTTTATTGTTGTATATCTTTATTTTAAATCTTTACCAGCCCCCTCTAAATCTCCCCGGAAGGGGAGACTTTCTTAAAGCACTCCCTTTCGGGGAGGGTTTGGGTGGGGCTACGGTACCTCTACCGCGTTCAGTATCCCTGTAATTATATCTTCCGAAGTAATGTTTTCTGCCTCGGCCTCGTAGCTTAGGCCTACGCGGTGGCGCAATACATCGTGGCATATCGCCCTTACATCCTCAGGTATTACATAACCGCGCCTTTTAATAAAGGCATAGGCCTTTGCAGCCAGCGCCAGGTTGATGCTGGCACGCGGCGACGCGCCGAAAGTGATGAGGCTTTTGTATTTACCCAACTTGTACTGCTCCGGAAAACGGGTGGCGAACACAATATCTATAATATATTGCTCTATCTTTTCGTCCATATACACTTCGCGCACTACTTTGCGTGCCCTGATGATCTCATCGGTAGTGATGATGGGGTTGATCTTGGCAAAGCCCTGCGGCGAAATGTTGGCGCGGATAATGCGTTTTTCATCTTCCTTGTTAGGGTAGCCAATAACCACCTTCAGCATAAAACGGTCAACCTGTGCTTCGGGCAGCGGGTAGGTACCCTCCTGCTCAATAGGGTTTTGCGTAGCGAGCACCAAAAACGGCATAGGCAGCGGGAAAGTATTATCGCCGATGGTTACCTGGCGTTCCTGCATGGCTTCGAGCAAGGCGCTTTGCACTTTGGCAGGCGCGCGGTTAATTTCATCGGCCAAAATAAAGTTGGAGAACAGCGGGCCCTTGCGCACGATGAACTCTTCCTTTTTCTGGTTATAGATCATTGTCCCCAGCAAATCGGCAGGGAGCAAATCAGGTGTGAACTGTATACGGCTGAAACCGGCGTTGATGGCCTTCGACAGCGAGTTGATAGCCAGTGTTTTAGCCAAGCCAGGCACACCTTCCAGCAGGATGTGGCCATCGGCAAGCAAGCCTATCAGTAAACGCTCAACCATGTATTTTTGCCCTACTATCACCTTGTCCATCTCCATTTTCAGCACATCAATAAACGCGCTTTCCTTTTGGATCATCTCATTGATGGCGCGTATATCAGTTCCGTAGGATGAAGTTCCGGCTGCTGCTGTTGCGGTAACAGGCTGTGTACCATTAGTTATTTCTTCCATGAGCATTCATTTTTTTTGAGGGTCGAATTTAAAAAGACCAGTCTTTTAACGCAAACCTTAATTTTATATTTTTTGTTAAAATTTGTTAAATTAATGTTACAGCTTAAATGTTGCCCAAAGATGTTAATAATTGTAACAATTACGGATGTTTTTTGGGATGTGGTGGAGAGAATTATACAGGAATGTTACAAAGGGGGTGATAAAGGCAATGGATTTTTTTAACTGTTTGAAAACCGGTAAAAGTTTGTGATCGCGATCGGAAACGCCAGCTTGCAAAATTTTTCATCTAAAAATTATCTTCTTACACTAAATTAGTATGTTTATAAAAAAATATAAACATACTTAAATTGAAAACATGGCGCCCCCACCGGGTTAAACGGGCTGGCTGGCGCATGGTGGGTATTACCTTAAAAACCAAATTATAAAAATGAAAAAAGTTGTTCTTGTTACGGGGGCCTCATCGGGCTTGGGTTTAGCTACGGCAAAAGCGTTGCAGGCTGCAGGCCATACAGTTTATGGAACTTCCCGCGATCTGAAAAAAATAAAGGATGCGGCATTTAAGCCGCTGGCCATGGATGTTACCGATGATGCATCGGTTACCGCTGCTATCGATAAAATAATTAAGGCCGAAGGCAAAATTGATGTGCTAATTAATAATGCCGGCAATGGAATTACCGGTCCGCTTTATGCCATGGGGGTTGATATTGCTAAAAAGCAGTTCGAGGTTAACTTTTTTGGGGTGATACGCGTGAGCAGCGCGGTTTTGCCGGGTATGATTGAGAAGAAACAGGGCCTGGTGATCAATATCGGTTCGCTGGCGGGTTTGTTCGGGCTGCCTTACCAGGGGTTGTACAGCGCGTCGAAATTCGCGATTGAGGGATATTCGGAAAGCCTGCGCATGGAACTGCAGAATACCGGCATTAAGGTAGTGGTGATCAATCCAGGCGACTTTAAGACCGATTTTACCGCCAGTCGCGAAAAAGTGCCCTTCCCGCTAAAGAACGAGCAATTGAACAAGGAATACGATGCAGCGGTAGCCGCGATGGAGAAGGATGAGAGCATCGGCGCCGATCCGGCTAAACTGGCAGATAAGATAGTGAAGATAGTGGATAAATCGAGCCCTAAGCACAGTTATTTGGTGGGCGCTATTGGCCAAACCATTGTGCCTACGCTAAAAGCCACCTTACCAGGCGGAATTTTTGTGAAGCTGATGAACGACCATTACGGTATAAAATAAGGCCTATTGTTTTTAACCACAAAGAACTCAAAGGAAAAACACAAAAGAATCGCAGAGGCCGGCTTGAGCGCAATTATTTTTAAGTATGACCATCTTTGTGATTCTCTTTGTGCAAGCTTTTGTGGCCTTTGTGGTTAATTTTTAATGTTTTTTAACTAATAGCATGAATATTTCCGCCTCATATACTAAATCGATTTCAGCTATAATTTTCGTTCTTTTTACAACGGCAGGCGCTTTCGCGCAGCAAACCATAACACAGGAAACCGCCACCGGCAACCCGGTTATACAGGGCTGGAACGCCGACCCGGAAGCCAAGATATTTGAGGGGAAATACTGGATATACCCCACCTATTCGGCCCCGTACGGGCAGCAGGTTTATATGGATGCTTATTCCTCGCCCGATATGGTGCATTGGACCAGGTATAGTCATGCCGTGGACACCAGCAGCTTTAAATGGGCCCGCAAGGCTTTATGGGCGCCGGCCGTTACCGAAATGGGCGGCAAATACTACTTCTTTTTCGGGGCTAACGATATCCATGATGATACTAAGGAAATTGGCGGCATTGGGGTGGGTGTTTCCGACTATCCGCAGGGGCCGTTCAGGGATTACCTGGGTAAACCGCTTATCGGTAAGATATATAACGGCGCGCAACCTATCGACCAGTTCATTTTTAAGGATCACGATGGCCAGTACTATATCATTTACGGCGGCTGGCAGCATTGTAATATCGCGAAGCTGAACAGCGATTTTACCGGGTTTATTCCCTTTAGTGATGGTACCACCTTTAAATCCATTACGCCGGAGGATTATGTGGAAGGATCGGTGATGTTTAACCGCAAGGGCAAATACTACCTCATGTGGAGCGAGGGCGACTGGGGCGGGCCTAACTATCGCGTGGCCTATGCCATTGGCGATGCGCCTACCGGGCCGTTCAAGCGCATTGGCGTGGTATTGCAGCAGGATCCTAAAATTGCTACCGGTGCCGGGCATCATTCGGTCATCCAGATTCCGGGTACCGACGATTGGTATATCGTATACCACCGCCGCCCCCTAACCGAAACCGACCCCAACCACCGCGTTACCTGTATAGACCACATGTACTTTGATGCCGATGGCTTTATCAAACCCATTATAATTACCAACGAAAGTGTGGCTGCAAGGCCCTTGAAATAATATATATTTGATTTTCTGCCCAACTGCCATGTTGTGATTCGTAATTGAGTTTTAAGCAGTACAGGGTGTTCCATGAAACAGATGACTCGTCCTGAAAAAGGTTGACAGTTTATTTATAAAGGTAAAAACATTTATTGTTTGTTTGTCGTGTCAGGATGTTGGGAACGCGGAGCGTTGTCCACATCCTGACACGTTTTTCTTTTTTTGCTTCTTTTTTTCTTTTTAAAAGTCACCTCTTTTTTGTGGATAACTACGTCTGGTAGGACCTCCTTTTTTGTCCGGTAATAATTCTTCCAGCAGCGCTTTACCTTGATATTTCTACCATGAACCAATGCCGGGGTCAGCATGGATATGCTGCTGTGCGGCCTGAGGTAGTTATAAATATTCACCGCCTGTGCCACCGATTCGGTAGCGGCCCCAAGATCTGCAAATACAGGCTGCAGCAATTCCATTTTAAGGATCCCGTTCACCCGCTCTGCTATCGCATTATCCCTTGGATCTCCGCCCTGGGTCATGCTGATGCTGATCCGGTGGTCCCTGAGTTCAGTAACATACTTATCACAGCAATACTGAACGCCCCGGTCTGAATGATGGATCAATCCCGGGATTTCCTTACGACCGCCAATAGCCATTTGCAGCGCCAGTACAGCCCCATCGGCACCAAGACTGTTACTCACGTGAAAACCGATGATCTTGCGGCTGTAGGCATCCGTCACCAGGCTTAAAAAGGCATCCTTATCGCTTAACTCAAGATAGGTGATATCACTCACCCATAGCTGATCTGAACCTGTAAGGAGCAGTTCCACGATCAGGTTAGGATGCTTCTTCATCCAGTGATCCGAGTCTGTAGTACGCGGTTTGCGCCGCTGCCTTTTGTTCAGCAGGCCATATTTACCCAGCATCGCAAAAAACGCATCCCTGCCCATCTCCATATGACGGTCCTTCATAAAGGCAGCAGTCAAAAAAAACAGTTTCCGCCCGCCCAGACTGGGCTGAAGATGCCGGTGTTTTAGCACTTGCTGAATAAGGAGCTCTTCTTTCAGGGGCTCCTTTTCTGCCTGCAAACGGCGTTTATAATAAGCCTGACGGCTATAACCAGACAGTAAACATAGCGCGGATAAACTACATCCGCCGCTTTGTTCTACCCTCATGACTGACTGGTGCCAGCTTTTTTTCGGATGTCAGTACCAAACTGCTCATCAGATATGTCTATCATCGCTTCCAGTAAGTCTACTTTCAGACGCGATAAGCGTAAGGCCTCCTGAAGTTCCTTTATATCTGTAGGCATAGATTCCCCCGACTGCAAAATAACCTTAGAAACCTGCAGCGGCTGTTTTTTTCCGTACTTTTTATGTGCCATAACCCATCTCGATATCGTAACATGGCCATAGCCATATTTGATCCCTAATTTACGCGTACTTGTGCCACCTGACAAGTATTCCGCGATGATTGCATGCTTCTCTTTTCGTTTGTCCATGTTGATTGATCTTTTTGTCAACCTATGTTAGGACAAGTCACCTGTTTCATG
>Ga0302230_10002833_pt1 | contig 10043 bp, 18 predicted proteins | sample II_Palsa_N2_1_FD_193523 | JGI IMG/M metagenome (GOLD analysis project Ga0302230, IMG submission 193523) | Peat permafrost microbial communities from Stordalen Mire near Abisko, Sweden - II_Palsa_N2_1 | ecosystem: Environmental > Terrestrial > Soil > Palsa > Peat permafrost | place: Sweden...
ATGCTGCTGCCTTTTTTTTTTTTTTGGAACGCAAATTCATGAGCGCGTTAACAATAATCCCTTTTTTGTTCGAGCAGAGACTAGCGAGCGAACGACCATGTCGCAGATCCTCGAGCGAGCAACGTCAGGCCTTGTGCTTAGCCTCAAGGTATAACAGGTGGTCTTACTCGCTTGTTTTCTAAACAGGTCGTGGTTTTTTTTTCTCTCTCTCTTTCTATCGCCGCACGTCGCCCACACACGTACACACGCACGCACAAACACACACACACACGCGCGCGCGACACAGGCCGGATCCTCCGTCGTCGACAAGGTGATCGACAAGACGATGGAGGACGTCAAGCACATTACCCAGGGCAATGCTCGCTTCTTTGACCAACCCGACGAAAAGGTACGCTCGAAATGCCCTGGTACTTTACCGACAACCAAACGTGCGTGTGTGTGCTGCTCCTGCTGCTAGGTCCAAGAGGTCCGCAAGCTGCTTGACCAGAACAGCGACAGCAAGAAGCTGGAGGGTTTGAAGATGCTCATTGCTCTCATCTCCAAGGGTCGTGACGTGTCCGAGTTCTTTGCCGACGTCGTGAAGAACGTGGTCGCGAGCAACAGCGAGGTCCGCAAGTTGGTGTACATCTACCTGCTGCGCTACGCCGAGAAGGAGCCCGATCTCGCACTGCTCTCGATCAACACTTTCCAGAAGGATCTGAGCGATAGCAACCAGTTTATCCGCGCGCTGTCTCTCCGTGTCATGTCGGGCATCCGTATCGAGGTCATTGTCCCCATCGGTATACTCGAAGAATGAAAGTGCCGTGTTTCGCGATATTGAATGGGTTTTTTTCCCTTTTGCCTTGTTCAGTCATGCTCGCTATCAAAAAGTGCATCAGCGATCTTTCGCCTTACGTCCGCAAGACAGCAGCGCACGCCGTCCCCAAGATCTACCAGTAAGAAATAAGGAAGGAAAAGGAAGGGAAAAAAACGACCCCGCGACTAAACCGTTTACCTCGATTTAGCTTGGACCCCGCTCAAAAGCCCGCGCTTGTGGAGGTTATCGAGACTGAGCTGAACGAAAAGTCGGTTCTCGTGCTCGTATGGGTCCCTGATTTGGCAACGCATTGAAAAAAAAAAACCTTTTTTTTTCTTCCAGGGAAGCGTTATTATGGCCTTGTGGGAGGTGTGCCCTGAGCGACTCGATCTCTTGCACAAGCACTACCGCCGCTTCTGCCACCAGATCATCGACGTTGACGAGTGGGGCCAGATTGCAATGCTGAATGTGCTCCTGCACTATGCTCGCACACAGTTCCTCGATCCCAACGCTCACGAGGGCGGCGAGCAAGCTGCAGACGGAAGCAAGAAGGAGAAGGCCTTCTACTCTGATGACGAGGAGGAACAGGAGGAAGGTGCAGAGAAGACCAACGGTGTGTTACTTGGAATGTTTTTCGTTTGCTCACGTCACAAAATCATAGCATCCAACACTATCGACCCCGATCTCCGTCTCTTGTTGACTTCAGTCAACCCGCTCCTGAACAGCCGCAACGCTGGTGTCATCGTTGGCGTGGCCATGATTTACTACCACCTCGCCCCCCGCGAAGAGCTCTCCAAGATCGCAAAACCGCTCACGCGTCTTCTCGGATCCCACCGCGAGGTCCAGTATGTCGTCCTTTCAAACATTGCCGTCATTGCCGCCAAGGCCCCCGTATGCTATGAAATAAAGAGAAATGAATCAATAAACCAACGTTCCTGTCTGGCCATAGTCTGCCTTCGAGCCCCACCTCAAGAGGTTCTTTGTGCAGTCCTCGGACCCCACGTTTATTCGCACGCTCAAGTTGGATATTCTTACGGCCGTTGCCAACGAGAACAACATCAACATTGTCCTCCGTGAGCTCCAGTCATACCTCAAGCACTCGGACAAGGCCTTTGCCACTGCCGCCATTCACGCCCTCGGTCGTTGCGCTGCTCGGTTGCCCGAGGTCTCGGACGCATGTCTCTCGGGTCTCATGGGCCTTGTCAACAACAAGAACGGTACGCTTTTTTTTTTTTTTTTCACCGAAATGACTTTTTTTTTTCTACAGAGCTCATTGTCGCCGAGAGTGTAGTCGTCATCAAGAAGCTGCTCCAGCTGCACGGCTCCCAACATACCGACATGATCCTGCGCCTCGCCAAGATCCTTCCTTCGATCGTTGTTGCCGATGCTCGTGCCTCTATTATCTGGTTCGTTTTTTATCGCACATTATTTTGTATTCACCAGCCACGTCACCTAAAGGCTCATTGGTGAGTACTCTGAGTCCATCGCCAAGTACGCGCCTGATGTGCTCCGTCTGCTCGCCAAGACCTTTGTGAACGAGGAAGACATTGTCAAACTGCAGATCCTCACACTCGCCGCCAAGCTCTTTGTCCAGGGACTTGCCAAGAGCGACGTTTTGTTCCAGTACGTGTTCCAGTTGGCCAAGTACGACCTCAGCTACGATGTCCGCGACCGTGCCCGTCTTCTCCGTGCGCTCTGCGTGCTCGAAGAGGAGGAAACCGACGGCACCAACCTCGCCGAGCATGCTCGTGACGTTCTTTTTGCTGCCAAGCCCCCGCCGATTATTGATTCGTACGCGATCGGGCGAGGTAACCACTCTTGGAAGATAGCGGTTGAAATAGTAAAATAAAAACTTCTGCAGACCGCTTCAACATTGGCTCGCTCTCGAGTTTGCTGAACTCCACCGCTGAAGGCTACGAAGCCATCCCTGATTTCCCCACAGAGCAGCCTGACGCGTCTGTTCGTGATGTCGTGGAAGAGAAGTGGTTCTCCAAGGACGACGAGGATTTCGATGGGGGCAAGAAGGGCAAAAAGTCGAAGAAGGGCAAGAAGCCGAAGAAGGAGAAGGCACCCAAGGGTAGCGTTACAATTTCTTGGAAGGAAAAACTAAATGCACCTTCAGATGCCCTCGATGCTTTCCTGAACGGTGGTGACGATGACGAGGACGAAGACGACGAGGACGAGGATGACGAAGACGATGAGGGCGACGACGACGACGACGACGAGGACGACGAGGACGAAGACGATGAGGACGACGACGACGAGGACGAAGATGATGAGGACGACGAGAACGAGGAAGACGACGAGGACGACGAGGACGAGGACGAGGACGAAGATGACGACGACGACGACGACGAGGATGACGACGACGACGACGAGGAAGAGGAAGTGGTACCAGTCAAGGGTAAGGGCAGCAAGCCAGTCGCAGCAGTCGTAGCATCTTCATCCTCTCCGAAACTCTCCACGTCCCCATCAGCGGCGTCCAAGTTGCCCAAAGCAGCGGCACCCAAGGCAGCGGTGACATCTCCAAAGGGTGCCCAGGCTGCAGCACCAAAGTCTCAGCCAAAGACGGCGTCTCTGCTGGATCTTTAAAACCGTAATTCAACCGCAAGTCCTTTCTTGCTCATAACATATTCTTAGAGCTTTTTTCTTTCTCTTCTTTTCTTGTTTCCATCCTGCTGATTTTTTCAACTCAGAAACTCCCAAGAATTACAAATATCTTACAAAAAAACAAATAAGAGAGTTAAAACGTCCGTGACCGCCGCTTTGGCTGCGTCTGTCCAGTCCACAGCATGTCCGCTTGGTCGAGCGGGTTGAAATTGGGGTCGTACTCGCTACCTCCCCCAGAGCTCTCGTAGTCGTGGTCGTCCTCGTCGTCTTGCTGGTGTTCGTGATGCTGGAGATACGGGTCGTTGTAGTGATGCGGAGGCTGCTCGTCCTGAGGCAGCGGGCCCATAGCATGATGGCCCTGCTGTTCATGGTCGTGTTCGTGGTTGTGTCCGTGGTCGTGTCCGTGGTCGTGGTCGTGCATGTGCAACGATCCATCCAGCGGCATCGGAAGGGACAGTTGCTGAAGGTGATGTTGTTGCATCTGCATCTGCATGTGCAACTGCATCTGGTGGTGCTGCATCTGTAGCTGCTGCTGTTGCTGCATCATTGTCGGCGTGCTTCCGCGACTAGACGAGGTTGCAGAGGATGACCGTGTCGACGGAGCAGCAACCTGTTGCTGTGCCATCATCAGCTGCTGCGGATGTTGTAGCGGGTGCTGCTGCTGCTGCTGCTGTTGCTGCTGCTGTTGCTGTTGTTGATGCACGACGCCGACCTGCCTGAAATTGTCGGTCATATCCCCCATCCCTGTGCTGCCCGCATCAAAGTCCTACAAATAAAAATTAAAAAAAAAAATATGTTGAATATTTTCTTGTCTTTACCGGTGCAAGCGGATGCTGCATTGTCGGGACCAGCTGTGGCATGACGGGTGCAGTGAGCGTCTCGAGCTGCTTGCGCAGGAGCAACGCCACACCCTGCAGATCGTCCACAATCTTTTGCTGTTCCCGCAGGTGCTCGCGCTGGCTGTTGATGCGCGAGGTGAGGATATCGCGCGTGGACAGGCCCGCCGACATCTACTCAATGAGCGTCAGAAAAGAGACAACTGAGGGGGGTAAAAAAAGAAAGGAAAAAAAACATTACCTCGTGGTCGTGCACCTCTTGGATGTACTCTGAGGTCATCTTGAGCACAGCCACCTTGTTTGGGTTGTTTGCATGAGCACACGCCGGCACGAGCGCGCGCAGCTCGTTGATCGTGTTGTTGAGCTCGAGGCGGTACCTTCGCTCCATGGCCGAGTGCGCCATCTTTTTCTCGTCCTTGATCGCCGCCACAGACGGCCGTTGCGACTTCATCGACGCACGGCGACCCCCTGCGGTCACGGCTGCGGGGCCACCTGGCACGGATCCTGGTGGTGGCGTTCCTGCTCCCGGTGTGGCTGCTGTTGCTGGCGAGGTGGACCCGTCTAATCCGTTGTTTTGAGTCTCATTCTGTCCCCACCCCCTTGTTGTGTTTTTGTTACCGAAATCTGGCCATGCTTCCAGCTGCTGTTGTTGGTGCTGCTGCTGCTGGTGCTGTAGCTGCTGCTGTAGCTGCTGCTGGCTGTGCTGCTGCTGTTGTAGCTCCAGCTGCTTGTGGAGGACCTGGTGCTGCATGGTTGGCTCGGGTATGACGAAATTTCCGTTTCAACTTTCCATTCCATGTTTTTTTTATAACAAGTCTTCAACACATGTCCGTAGCCTTTGCGGCCACCTGGAAAATGAGGGGGGGGGGGGACGAAACTTGGCGTCCGACATGCTCTGGATGCTGAAGTGAAAATAAAATCATTGGAAGCAGAGAACCTTGCGACATACCTTCCACTGGCGTCGTAGTGGGCGTTGAGGGCCTCAAAAGCCCTGGATGCGGGCATAGTTGATCGTGCACATCTTGGGCGATTGCGCATAGGGCCATGGCTTGTTATGGAGGTTTTCCACAGTGCTGGGCTGAATAAATACGATGTTGTCGCGGGCTGCTATAGCTCCGCGGCCTTTTCAACAGGAGTATCGGCTGTACCCATTTCTGTCTGATGCTGGTCAACCTGCTGCTGGTCAATCACCTCGGTCTCCTGCTGAGATTGGGCTTGGGCCTGGGCAAGGCGTTCGGCATGCTGTTGGACGCTCTCGTTTATGCGCAGTCCTTTCTGCTTCTTGTAGAATTTGCTGCCCCGCTTGTTGGGGTCGACGGGCTTCTTCTCGTCAAACAGCTCGACAAAACGCTTCTCGTTCGAGGCAAACACGACATAGTCGATGTAGTCCTGGAGGATGAGGACGGCGGCCTCGTGGTCGAGATGATCCCTGCGGTTCTTTTCGGATATGTTCATGGCGTCGAGGTTGCGCTTGGCCTGCTGTGTCGTAAACAGCTCGTCACACAGGTACACGGACGTGATCGGGAGCGACACGGGCGGCCGCATGACCTCGTACAGGAACTCGAGCGTGTGCAGGCACTGGACTCCCTCGAGGCCATTGAACATGGGGTAGCCCACCACGGCCGCCTCGACGTTCTTTTGGACCACAACGTCCCTTATGCGATCTGCACGCGCGCACGCATGAGTCACCGACACGACCAACAGGCCTTACTTTCAACTGTGCTGACCAGATCACGGCGCAGCTGGCCGTCCTTGAAGGGCAGTGCAACCCTCTGCCACTTGTCCGACATCGCCATGCCGACAAACGCGTCGCCCACGTCCAGCGCCATCAACCGCTGTGGCTGCGGGTGCAGGGCACGGAACGCGTCGCGGGAACGCAGGGGCAGCGCACGCTTGAGCAGGGCCACGAGGCGCGCCTGGTGAGGATTGAGGCGCTGAAACGTGCTTGACATTTTTGCAAGTGCGAACACTAGACCATGGCCGACTTGGACGCAATCGCCGCCGCCGCCGCCGCCGCCGCCGCGACGGCACAGCCACCGCCGCCACAGCAGGAGCGGGCAGCACCACAGCAGCAGCAGCAGCAGCATGACCTGTACCTGACTGCGTCTGGCGTGTTTGCCGTGCAGATGGCCAACATTGTGAACGAAACCGACCTGGACAACATCACAAACACACAGCGAAAGTCGTATGGCCCCGCTCTCTCTGTGTGTTTGTGTGGCTGTGCTCACCAGTTGTTCTGACGCACAGGATCACAACCATGCACAAGTCCAACGAGCTCCTGCACACTTTCAACGAGTTTAGCGCCAAGCGGTACCAGGACGTGTACAAGCAGTTTGACCAGCACATCAAGATGCTCGTGGCGATGAAGGCAGACCTCGACTCGATCTTTCGACGGATACGGTATACTGACAGACATCCGTTCAGGTGGAGGGAGGAAGGTTGCTGACCTTAGAAAACCCCCCCGTATGCAGAACCCTGCAAGCAAAGCTTAGTCGGCAGTATCCCAAGGCCTTCGAGGAGGTTTCGCGAGCCTAGGCCATTCCATTTGGTTGAACAACATTGTTATACTTAGCAGAAGAGGGCATGCTTACACACACACACACAAAAACAAAAAGATGTTTATCTTGCAATAAATGTCATGCGTTTACAATAGATCGTCGACGTGGTCTTCGTCAAGGGCAAACAAGTTCTCGTCGTCTTGATGCTGGAGACGACGGTAGCGTGTCCGACCGCCTCCACAGCACATGCGCACAAGCTTCATGACGATGTTGAAGCCTGCAAAGCGCCAGCAGAGGAAGACGCACACCAGGAGCACAATGACGACGACAACAGCCTGCACCCAAAATAGTCAGCACCGCAATTTTCACACTGTTGCTCACCTCGACCGCAACCGAATAGTCTCCACCGGTATTGAGATGAGAAGGGTCGGTGGGAACAGGACCTAGTGAACAAACAAAAACAAAAAATATTTTTTTAGAGCAATACGTACGATCAGCGTACCTGAGCCGACCTCAGAGCTGTCGACGACGTGCAACGTTGCGAAAAAACCCGTGGGGACAGAAGTTGTGCCTGTCTGAACTGTGTCAAAGTAGAGATCGGATCCGTTGACATATCCACCCTGCAAGAAGAAAAACGGTTACTGCTTTGTTGCAGTCCTTCCTTACCACGAGGATGGTTAGAGCTTCCTTGTTGGGGAGAACGGTCATCATCTGGATGGATCCTATGTTGCCGGTCTGGACCATCTCTTTTAGGAAGAGGGGCGTGCCGTCTTGAAGGTCGAGGACGGCCAGGAAGGATCGGGACTCACGCCACTTGTCGATAACGAGAACGCTATTGCCATCACCGTCCTCAAGGTTGATCCGCGTGTCGGGGGACGACGGCCCAGATACGAGGACGTACGACCCAGACTCCTCTGTGATTGCGGCAACGGGCGCAATTCGATCGAAGTTCTCCACAAACCTTCCGGTTCGCTCAATAACCGAGGCCCACTTGAGTGTACCTAAAACGACTTACTAAGCAAAGTATACTTCATTTTTTTTTTATTTTTAGGGGGGGGGTTACCTGACGTAAGGTCCAGCGAAACGACGAAAATGCACTGGCCATCGTCTTCATGACATACAATCGGAGCAACGGCACCGTTGAACTCGACAGTGAGCTGAAATACGCTTGTGATAATGATGTCACTGTGTATGTATAGACGGTGTCAGAAAATAAGACTAAAAGTGAGAGCATACCTGATTTCCTCATGCTTGTCCGAGGCGAGGGCAGGATAGATTGGCTGACGGCCCACGTCGATAACGATAGGATCCCAACCTTCAAAGGCCAAGTCGTTTGGAAGCAGACCATCCTCTGCAATGGGGATCTTGCCCAGAACGATGTTGTACGAACTGTCGGCGGCCAACTACGTAAAATAAATATTTAATAAACGATTTTCTAGCAGGCATCGTACGTTGTATCCTGCGACAATTAGACTGCTCGTCTCGCCCAGAGTAAAGTCAAACTCCAAGGCCGTGAGGACTGTGTTTGCGAAATAGGCGATAGCTGGGACAGTCTCGACATCGTCGCCGCGAGCAGCACGAGGCCCGTTAGAGTTGGTCGGAGGCTTAGTCACGACTAAAGTCGGCGCAGGTGCGCTGGGAATTGGCTCGGTTGCGCTGGGACTTGGCTCGGTCGAAGGTTCAACTGCACTGGGACTTGGCTCGGTCGAAGGTTCAACTGCACTGGGACTTGGCTCGGTCGAAGGTTCAACTGCGCTGGGACTGGGCTCGGTCGAAGGTTCAACTGCACTGGGAATTGGCTCGGTTGCGCTGGGACTGGGCTCGGTCGAAGGTTCAACTGCACTGGGAATGGGCTCGGTCGAAGGTCCAACTGCACTGGGAATCGGCTCGGTACCGTCGCCGCCCGAGGCACTAGGTGCCGAGGTGGGTGGCGACGGCTTTGAGGGGATGAGAATGAGATGTTGGGCAACCTCACCGGTTGTGGGGTCGATACGCAGAATCACGGGCACAAAAGTCAAACCCTCGACTCTATTTTTATTATTTATTATTATTATAAAACGGGGAGGAAATGGGGATGCGTACTCGCCCATCGAGTGCTCCGGATTGTCGTCAATGTTGAGATTGGTCGAGTACGATGTGGCGACGTATATCCAGTCGGTTCCCTCGCGGTCGACGTCGCTAACACTGAGACGAGACGTCACAGAGAGCCCGAGCGGGTACACACCGCGGCTAATTGTCAATTGAAAAAACAAAACATCAGGGTGAGTCGTGGGCGATCGCAAAACGTACAGGTGTGCATCGATAAAGCCCATGCTGAACGCTTTTGCCCAAACGGCAGTGCCATCCGACGACACGCGCACGACAAAGATGTTTACGTCGTCCGAGACGCCATCGCTCGCCTTGGCGGCGTTGACGTTCACGTGGTTGTCATTGGCGTCAATGACGGTGGCCCTTGCGCCCGTGAACGTGCCCACGATCACGACGTCATTCGAATTGGCACACGCAACCATGTTGTACTGTGCCCAGGTAAAGTGTAAGGCCCTTCCCCACTGAAAGCCGCGAGGAAACGTACCAAATAGACGCTGTCTGCCGTGACATCGGGCTCGATGTAGAAGATCCAGGGCCCCCTCGTCCCCGCCGACTTGTCAAACTTGGTCAGGAACAAACGGCCGGGGAACACATTCGCGGAACCTCGCTTGTTCTGGGATCCTGCGTTCAAGTCTGCGCCTTCCGCCACCTATTTTTTATTTTATTTTATTGATGCGCACGCTTTAGAACGAGGGGCGTCGTCACGCGCAAACAGACATACAGACCCTCCCACAAAGAGCTCCTTCGAGCCCGACGTGACACTGCTTGTCACCACGCCCGTGTTGCCCTTGAACAGCGTCACATGGTCGTACTCTAATGCAACACATGAGCAAATACGCCAGAGAGGCAGGCGCGTACTCAGCAGCAGCTCGGCCTGTGTCGTGCCAGCTACGGCCAGGGCCAGCAGGACGACGACGAGAAGCGGCGAGCTGATCCAGGTCATTGAGCAGACGGCAGGGACGACACTCTAAAAAATGGAGCCGTGTACGATTTATTTTTTTATTTTTTTATTTTTTTGCGATGCCGAATGGCCGATTGCTTGGAAAATGTCTTTAGCAGGGAGCAAAGCCACGCTCTCATGGCCAACCAAAAAAAAAAAATGGTTTAATAGAAACAGGCTGGCTAGAGTTCGTTCTGATCGCGCTGGTACTTGCCGCTCTTCTGCTGGCTGTTGACGGCGCGGTCCGTCTTCTTGTAACGCTCCTCCGAGCCCGC
>Ga0302230_10002850_pt1 | contig 10005 bp, 9 predicted proteins | sample II_Palsa_N2_1_FD_193523 | JGI IMG/M metagenome (GOLD analysis project Ga0302230, IMG submission 193523) | Peat permafrost microbial communities from Stordalen Mire near Abisko, Sweden - II_Palsa_N2_1 | ecosystem: Environmental > Terrestrial > Soil > Palsa > Peat permafrost | place: Sweden...
CCTGTCGGTCGACGTCGTCGTCGTCGTCCTCCTCCTGCTCCGCTTGCTTGTCCCGCTCGCTCATATACATCTTCTTGTCCTTCACCAGAACCGCGTAGTGTGCCTTGACCGCACTCGCCGTCATGCCCATGTGCGCCCCGATCACTCTGTACTGCTTGCCATACCGGTGCACAAACGACAGCAGCCTTTCGTCCTCCTCGGGGGTCCATCGTCCCTCCACGGCGAGGACCTCTCCGCGGCGCTTCCTGTGCTCGGCAAAGGAAGGGCTGATGGAGAAGAAGTTTCGGATGTTGGTCAGCCTGTACTGGTAGCCCATGAGCGCCGCGACCTGGGACCACTCGATCCCTGGCTGCTTGTCGAGGATGCACCCGAGCAGCTCGCGCGCTTCGTTGGACCACAGGTCCTTGAGGGGCGCCTGGGGCAGCTTGCGATGTGCGCGCATGAGGTACGTCCAGCGCCGCAGCGTGCTGACCGAGAACTTGGAGCCCAGCTCGGAGCGCAGGTGCGACCACTGCCTCCCGTGCTTGCTCAGGAGCTCGCGCAGACGCTCCGCGTGCTCTTTGTCAAAGCGCGGGCTGCGGCTGGGCGCCTCGACGTCCTCGGATTGCAACGGGGCGTTGTCGCGGAGGACCCTTTGGATGAAGCGCTTGCCCGTCTCCTCGCCCATGATCCGTGTCAGCTTGCGCCAATTGGGGCCGTGCTGGTTCAGCAGCTCCTCCAGGCGTGTGCGCTCCCTGGGCGTCATCTTGTTCTTGGGGGACACGGGCGAGAAGATGTTGTTGTCGGCCGCGCCAGAGACGTGCATGTAGTAGTACATCTGCAGGCTGGTGGCGGTGATGGGCGGGCCCAGCTGCGTGGCCAGCGCGCGCCACTCGTGCCTCAACGTGGCCTCGATCGGGACCTCGGCGTCTGGGTCGTCGGGGTCCAGTGCTGGGAACACGGGCGCGACTTCCTTGCCGTCAAAGAGCACCTTGTTGACGGCGACTCGCTGAGCATCGGTGAGCACAGAGGGCGGCGGGGCGGGCAAGGCGTCGCCCGCTTGCAGCTGGTGGACTTTACGGTACGTGACCTCGACTGCGTGCGGGGTCACGTTGAGGATCGCGGCAACCCCTTCCCAGTCCATGTTGTGCTTGGGGACGAGCTCGACGATCTGCTGCTTGGTGGCCTCGGCGAGCTTGAGGACGCGCATGGGCCGGCGAAAGATGGTCGGGTCAAAGGTCCACGCGTTTTGGCGGTAGTGCTGCTTGACCGCGGCCGCAGAGACGCCGATCTTGGGCGCGATCGTGGTCCAGTCGGCGCCGTACTTGCGCACGAGCTGCATCATCCGGAACGTGCGGTTGTTGTCCTTCCACACGCTGGTCTGGTTGTAGAGCTCGGGGTGCTCCTTCTCGTACACGCGCATGACCTGCTTCCTCGGCACCTTGACGAGGTCACTGATCAGGTACCACTTGGCCCCGTGCTGCGCCACCAGGGCCTCCACCTGCTGGGACAGCTCCGAGTGCAGCTCCGAAAACTTGGTGGGGTCGGCGTTGTGGACGTAATGGTACCTGGCCGCGACACGATTCACGCCCATCATGTTGCCGATCTTGGACCAGTCCACACCGTGCTCGGCCACCAGCCGCTTCAGCTCGTCCAGACGCTCCTGCGGCCACTCCACCGCATGGTACTCTTTCTTTAGGGGGGTCGAAGGCATTAGCACCACGAGGGGGGTTGCCGCCTTTACCTTGGCGACCGCTTTGGTGACCACGGGCTGTACCGCGGCGATCTCCGTGGTCTTGGTTGTTGCCTTGCTGGTCCCGGTCTCGGATGCTGGTTTGGTCTTTATTGGCTTCGGTTTTGGCTTTGCCTTGGGCATTGCTTTCGGCTTGGCCACTGCCTTCTTGGTCTTGGTCGCTGTTTTGGGCTTCGGTACCTTGACAACCACTGGCTTGGGTTTGGTCGCCGCCGTGGTCGCCGCCGTGGTCGCCGCCTTGGTCGCCGCCACCTTGACTACCACTGGCTTGATGACTCTCTTGGTCGCTGCTGCCGCCTGCTTGCTAACCGCCGTGCCCATCCTCCTCCTCCACCACCACCACGACCACGCCACGTCCGGCCCCCGTAACCTCAGCCCAGCCTGGGCCGCGGCGACAACAGCACCAAGCACTCCACGTGGTCCTGGCAACATGCTGCCACGCCAAAGTGAGTGTGCTGCCCGTCCCAGGGGGCAACATTGCTTTTTGCCAGCCGCAGTGAGTGAGAAATGAGCGCCGGACCGTCGCCAGCGCTGTACGCGCCCATGTCTGTCTGGCCCGGCAAGAGCCTCACGCCGGCCTCGGCACAGGCGCTGCCGTCCAACTGGCAGCCGTTCTTTGACCGGTCACGGGACGTGGTCATCCCGTCATCCGGTGACACGTTTCGCGTGTACGAGAGCGGCGTGGCGGCGCCGGGCCAGTCGCTGCTGGTGCTCGTGCACGGCGGTGGGCACACGGCCATGTCGTGGGCCTTGGCGGCGGTACCCTTTTGTTGTTGTGTGCGTGTGTGCTTGGGGATTAATTTGGCAGAAATAGAACATTGTGCGCAAGACAAGCCCCAACATTGCCGTGTTTGCCTACGACTGTCGCGGCCACGGTACGCCCCTGCTCGCCACAGCAGTCCCTCTAACGCCTCCCTCCTCCCCAATTGACAACAGGCCACTCGAAAACAGCCGACGACGGGGACCTCTCGCTCACGACCATGAGCGCCGACCTGCTTAATTTGCTCGCGGCCGCGTTCCCCGTGGGCCTGCCCGACCTGTTCCTCGTGGGCCACAGCATGGGCGGCCCCGTGGTCGTGCATGCCGCCGGCCAGAAGACGCTGCGGGTCCAGGGCGTGTGCGTGGTCGACGTCGTGGAGGGCACGGCGTTGGAGGCCGTGACTGGCATTGGCATGCTGTCGTATCTGCGTGGCAGGCCCGCCATGTTCCGCTCGGTGGCCGAGGCCGTCAGCTGGAGCCTCAGCAGCGGGACCGTGCGCAACGACGAGTCGGCCGCCGTCTCGATCCCGCCCCAGCTCACGCTGCGCGACCCAGACAACCTCCTGCTGGGCTACACTTGGCGCACAGACCTGTTTGCAACGCAGCCCTTCTGGCTCGACTGGTACAACGACCTGTCCAACCGCTTCCTCAGCGTCCGTGGCGCAAGGCTGCTGATCCTCGCCGGTCCCGATCGGCTCGATAAGCCGCTCATGATTGGCCAGATGCAGGGCAAGTTCCAGCTCAAAATGCTCCCCGCGGCGGGGCACACCGTCCAGGAGGACCAGCCAGGCGGCGTGGCGGCAATCCTCATCGACTTTGTCAACCGGAATGCGGTGTTGGACGTGGCTGCCATCCGAAAGCGAACAATGGGAGCGTAAATTGTTATTGGTATTTGTTTGTAGTTCTTTCTTTTATTCTGATTTTTAAGGAGCAGAAGCTGATCGTTACTCGGGAAAGGAGGAGATGTTGCGCAGTCCTGAGGAGAGAGAAGAAGAAGAAGGAAAAAAAAAAAAAAAAGAGAAAAAGGAGTCGAGAAAAAAGAATTTTTATTGCTGCTGTTGCTGAACGCCGCGGTTCCTCTTGATGATTGGTGATTGTGCTTCTACTGGTACTGGTACTATGCCGGCGGATGAGGGGCCTGGCCCAGGGGAAAAGGACCCGAACGACAGCGGCTGGCTCTGCTGCAGCTCTTCAAACGATAACCTCAGTGGTGATGCCAAATCTGAATAAATAATCAAAATTAAATGGGAAATGGGTACCATTCACCTATTTTATACCGGTTCGGTGGACGGGCGTGGTGAGGCTGCTGTTGCTCGCGCTCCGCTCGGGCGTGGCCTGGAACGTGGGAAAGTCGAGATCCGTCTGGACAGTGAGCGTGTGCATGACATCGCCAGGGAACGTCACTCCGTCAAACGCCGCCGTTGGTCCTGCTGGTGCCGCTGCATTGGCCGATGCGGTCGCCGAGGAGGACTGCATGGCCGACTCGTCCTCGAGGGAGCTGGGTCCCGAGTGCAGCAGGTGGTCCGACGTGCGCTTCTTGGCCCGGCTGATGTCGGGCGTGACCAGGCCCAGCGACCGCATCGCCGTTGTCGCGATCACGGTCGGGCTCGACGACGTGGACGAGGCCGAGGAGGACAGCAGCGCGAGGTACTGCTGGTGGGCCTTGGCACTGGGCGAGAGCAGGTTGATGAACGGCACCGGCGGAATGGGGCGCAGAGGAGACGCCTCGGCCCTGCTCAAGGACGACTTGACAGGCGAGGACGACAAACGAGACGTGGAAGCGCTGTGGTCGATCGAGGCCGAGGAGTAGGAAGACGATGAGGCAGCGGCCAACGTCGGCATCGAGGCAGAAAAGGCGATTGGGGCCGAGGACACGTGCTGCTCGTCTGTGTTGCCGCCGCTACCGCCGCTGCTGCTGCTGCTGCCCAGTGAGCTCGCGGGCAGCTGGGGCTGCAACGACGGGAACGAGAGCTTCCTGAGGGGCGAGCCCTGGAGCGGCACGACCGACGCCACGGACGACGGGGACCCGCCCACGTAAATATCCATCTCGTCGCTCTTCTTCTTGGCAGGCGAGAGCGGCACGGCGATCGGCGTCGACACGGCCTTGCTCACGACGGGCGACATGGGCAGGATGGCCTCCATCGAGTTGGAGTGCGACAGGCCGCCCGCCGACGAGTGCGGCGTGGTGGAATGGCTGCTCTTGTCGTTGGCAGAGGACGTGGCCATGTTGCTGATCGCAATGTCCTGCAGCCGGCGACGGAACTGCAGCAGGCGCTCGATCTCGGACGAGTCGGCGACGAGGGGCTCGAGAAGGTACATTTTGGGCACGTTCAGGTGGTCGATCTTGCCCCCGCCGCTGATGTCGTCCTCGTCGCTGGTTGACGACGTCGTCGTGGTCGTGGTCGTGGTCGTGGCTGTGGTCGTGGTCATGCTGCCCGAGGCGTCGTCGTCGTCGTCCTTGGCCGGCTGGTGAGCAGGCGGGGGGAAATCGGCGTCCATCGGGCTCTCGGGGGAGGACACCGTCTGCGACGCAAAGCCGCCATCTGAGGACGTGTCGATCGAGGGCGGCGGTATCCTGAAAGCGCTGAAACTAACGGGCGGCGGTATCCTGAGGGCGTTGGCGGCGATGGGCGGTGTACTCCCGTTGCCGGCTGCTGGTGGTGGTGGTGTTGGTGGTGGTGGTGGCGGTGTGTGGCTGCTCTTGCCGTTAGCAATGGCCATGCCGCCGCCGCCGCCCTGCTTGAGCTCCTTGTAGACATCGAGGGCCAGGTTGGGCTCGACGGGCAGGCCCTGGTGCATAAGCGCCTCGTAGCGCTGCGCAAACTTGATCCGGACCGTCTCCATGTGGTTGACCACGCCCTCAAACGTCTCCTTGAACGAGTGCTGGATGCGGAGGATGTTGAAGGCGCTGCGGCCCACGTCGACGTAGCGCCGGAGGGGGTTCTCGAGGCACAGCAGGTACGGCCGCATCGGGTCGGGCGGGCCCAGCATCTCCTTGGGCATGAAGCCGCCGCCGTCGCGCACCGAAATGGCATAGTAGACATAGTTGAACCGCCGCCCGAAAAAGTCGAGGAAGCCCAGAAACATGTTGCCCACGTGCGCCGTCTGGTAGTAGTCGTTCTCGACCAGCTGGTGGTACCGCAGCGCAAGGAGCAGCAGCGCAAACGAGCCCAGGCCGCCGTTGTACGTCTCGTTGAGGCTGCGCGTGGCCAGCGTGAACTTGAGCAGGACCACGAGCGGGCGCAGCAGCGGGTACCGCTTCATCGTGCTCTTGGTGAAGACCGCGCCCTGCTCGCCCTCGAGGTGGTTAAAGCTGATGTCGAAATCAAACTGGGTCAGGCGCTCGCGGCACTTGATCAGGGGCACGCGTGCGTTGGGCAAGAAGCGCATTTCGCTCACGACCCCGCTCGCCTGCAGCGCCTCCGCGAGCTCGCCCATCCGCTTGATGTCGCTGGCCGTGTTGACGTCCGAGAGGGTCGTGGCGGGCTGCTGCTGCTGCTGCTGCTGCTGCTGCTGCTGCTGCTGCTGGACAACCAGCGGCGGGCTCATCGTGTCCAGCGGCTGGTCGGCCGCGTCGGGCTTGGGCGTGCGCGACTGGCTGCTGCTGCTGCCGCCCGCCTCCTCCAAGTGCACGACCAGGTCAATGTCGCTGTTGGGCAGGAAGAGGCCAGTGTCAAAGGACCCAAAGAGGTGCACCTTGGCGTTGGGCCACAGCGTCTGGATGGCCTCGGTCAGGTTGCAGATGGCCACGTTGCGTAGCGCCACCTCGTCCGTCGTGGGCTGCAGGAACTTTAGCAGGTCGTTGATCTCAATGTCGAGCAGGTCGGTCATGTCCAGGGGCCGTCCTTGCCGTGCTGCTGCCGTCTGGACCTGCGCCTGGGCCTGGGCCTGGGCGTTTAGCAAGGGGCTTGGTCCACCACGGTTTAACCCGGGGGCAACGACAGGCGGCGGGAGCACGCCAGAGGCTAGGGGCACGGGGGCCAGTTGTACAAAATGCTGCTGCTGCTGCTGCTGCTGCTGCTGTTGCTGTTGTGGGTAATGAAGGTACTGTTGCTGTGGTTGGATGGCGTGGTGGTGGTTGCCGTTGTTGTAGTGCCGTGGTTGGTGGTGCTGAGGAAGTGACGAGCCGTTTGGCCGCCGGCCGGACTGCCCAGGTGCTGTTACCCCCTGCGCTGCTGCTGCTGCTGGTCCTGCTGCTGCCGAGGACGCAGGCTTGGCGGTGCTAGTTGCCCCCTTGCCGTTATTGGCCCGTTTGGTGTTTCCACCACGTTGCTGCTGCTGCTGTTGCTTGGGCCCTCCGTGTGGACCTGCTGTCCCTCCTGCTGCGGTGGCCGTCCCTCCTGCCGAGGGCACGGCTGGTGGCCGCGGGCCCGTTGACATTACCGGATTTGCAGTTGGAGGATGGGGGGGGATTTCACAGAACGACGTGCACACACAGGCTGGGGTCCCAAGCGGCGACGGAAAGAGGACGAGTCGGGGAGGGGGAACAGGACCTAACGGGCTCTAGGGAGGCAAACACAACGAGAAACGGTTAAAAGAGGGTGAAGGTAGGGCGGGATTAGAGCATGGAGTGTTCGTTTTTTCGTTCCTTTTTTTACATCGTACATCAAAATCCCAACAAGACGACAGGCACGTTTGATATGAAAACAACAGGCAGGCATGACACGAGAAGAACGCCAATGAGCAACCGCGGCAACCTGCACAACTTTCACTGACAACTTTCACGTTGGGCGTGTGGAGAAGAAGTAGTCTCCTTTTAAAACGCAAACCGCGCAACCCAAACTTTTTTTTTCTTTTTATTTTCCCCTGTAACAAGTAGCACACAAGAGGGCCGTAGCGCCGCGCCGCACAGCACGACAGAAACAAATACGATCTGCCTTGAGCGCACGGTTCTGGGCCCGTGACCCATCAGGACGGCAGCCATTATAACGATTGTGTCGCCCATTCCAAAATTAATTGAAAATTAATTAAATCAATTACAGAAATAAATAAATAAAATTATCCACAGGTCAAGGTCGCAAGAGAGGGGCATTAGAGCAGGAGAATGTTTAGGGAGGGGGTGGGTGCGTTAATTAATTGGCCTTTTTTCCATCGGCGGTGACTGTGGCCCAGAAGCCAGGGTACTTGGACACGACCTGGATGAGCTGCCTGCGGTTGACTGCGGGGACGAGCTGCATCCAGGCCGCGTCGATGTCCTCGTTGCTGTGGTGCGGCAGGTGGTGGCCAAAGTTTGCGTACAGGTCCGCAAAGTAGACTGACTTGGAAGGGGGTCGATGGGAAAAGGGGGCCAGACACTTGTCCACGAGGCGCTGCAGGTACGCTTGGTCGACCGGGAAGCCCGCCGTGCTGGGGATGGCGGTGAGGAGGAGGAAGCCGCGACCGGCGGCGCGCAGACTGCCCCTGATGCGCGAGCTGAACGCGCCCGTGGCCTTGTTGCCCATGCTGACGATCCGGCACGCAAACTCGTTCACCCGTTCGCGTGCGACGTCGCGCAGCATCTCGATGGCGCTGGCCAGCTCGTCCTCGTTGTGGATGACGTGGTAGGGCGACGAGTCGGTCTTGGCCTTTTTGGTCGCTGGGCCGATGCGGATCTCGGCTGCCGCCTTCTTGCCGTCTCCGTTCTTTGGAGGCTCGTTCTCGTCCAACGCGGCCAGGCCCACGTCGTCGTCACGGTCGTCGTCGTTGTGGTTGCAGCTGCTGTTGTTGGGGGCCGACGTAGGGCTGTTGGACAGCGCCACGAGACGTTGCACCAGCACGGCCGAGTTGGTGCTCTCGTCCTGCAGGTCGGCGACGGCTGCGGTGGACAGCATCTGCAGCTGAGAGAACATGGCTCTTTGAAATTAACTGCTTTTGTTTCTGCGCCACATCAAACAAAAAGAAACGGACGGGAAAAAAACAAAATAGAACAGAAAATCTAGAGGCGTGCTCCGGCTGTCTGGCCACCGTCGTACACCAGGTGGGTACCGGTCATGTAGCCCGATGCCTTGGAGGCGAGGAAGAGAGCGATGCCGCCCATGTCCTCCTCGTTGCCGAAGCGGCCTGATTTATTTTATTCAGTTTAAAGTAAAATGCATTTGTGTTTACCAAGGGGGATCGTGGCGAGGGCAAACTCGCGGCGCGTGTCGTCGTCGGTAAAGTACTTGGACATCTTGGAGGGGAAGACGCCCTGCAGGAAAAAAACAATTAATTGCACGATTAGGAAGCTACGAATGAATGATACGGGGCAGATTGCGTTGACGCTGATGCCCTTGTCCGACAGCTGGACGGCCAGCGTGCGTGTGAGGATGAGAACGGCGGCCTTGGAGGCGGCGTAGGCGTAGGCATTGTCAAACTTGCTCGTGGACAGGCCGGCGATCGAGGCAACGTTGATGACCTTGGCCGTATCGTCCTTGGTTGCCGCGGCCTCGAGCAGCGGGATGAAGGCCCGGGTGAGGTGGAAGATGGCTGCGACGTTGACCGAGTTGACCTTGTTCCACGCCTGCTCCTGGTACTCCTCCATCGACCCGCCCCACGTGATGCCGGCGTTGTTGAACAGGGCGTGCACCTTGCCCGTGTGCTTGGCCACCTCGCTCACGATGCGCTTGCACTCTGCGTCCGTGCTGACGTCGCCCTGGATGCCCACGGCGGAGCCCGGCGCGATTCCGTTGAGCAGCTTGACGGCGTCGTTGAGCTCGTTTGCCTTGCGCGCGGTGATAAACACCTTGGCACCGTTTGTGACGAGCGTCTTGGTGATCACTGTGTTGTTTTCAGTTGTGTGTTGTGTTAGCGAGCCCAGGCACTGCGTTCTCGCCCGTACTGATGCCGATGCCGCGAGATCCGCCCGTCACGACAATGGTCTTGCCGCGGACGCTAAAGAGGTCGTTTGTTTTGAGGGACATGTTTTTCAACTCAAATTCACTGTGAGTTTTTGGGGCTTTTCTTTTCTTTTTCTTTCCTTTTTCTTTTCTTCTTTTCTTTTGATTCAACTGACGACCCGGCGAGGTCAATGTACAACTACGACCGTGAGACCAGCACACTGGAGTTTTAATTTACGATTATTAGAAGAGGGGGAAAAGGAAAAACGATGAGTGCATTTCCTTGTTTTGAACGGTTAAGGGTGTTGTAGCATTGTCTAACTAGGCGACCGTCTCCGAGTAGTCGATCTCGACGTTGGCCTCCACTAGAGGAGCAAACACGGTCAAGCCACAGAAAAAAAAAAAAAGCAACATTTAAGCATACGCAAATCATCGTCTTGCCTGCGGTAGAATGCCTGGACGACAGGGCCGACAAAGGCGCCCACAAACTACCGGTGGCACCACACTTAGTTTCCTCAGCAAAGAGGGGAACGCGTACCGAGAGGAAGCACGCGAGCGAGTAGATGACAATGTTGCCGTAGGACGCACTGGACGATGCCAGGTCGTTGGACACGAAGAACTGCGTGATGTACCCGCCAAAGCCGATCTGTAGACTGTTTGCGTCCCACGGCAGCACGCCGCCAAAGAGCAGGGCCAGGAACAGGCAAAACATGAACCATG